>Ga0209283_10001321_pt1 | contig 13418 bp, 9 predicted proteins | sample CZO8metaG_2_FD_188354 | JGI IMG/M metagenome (GOLD analysis project Ga0209283, IMG submission 188354) | Vadose zone soil microbial communities from the Eel River Critical Zone Observatory, Northern California, USA - CZOApr15con2H1.8 metaG... | ecosystem: Environmental > Terrestrial > Soil >...
CTCCGGGCCGTTGCGATCTTACCTCGGAATGATTTTCATGAAGTTTCGCGGGCCGCAGGCCCTAAATGACACTTATGAAAAACATGGGGGGAGGGGGTGTTATGGCTAACCAGCCTTCTCCTGGGTCGGCGTTCCATCGTGCCGCCGAGTCCCCGAATTATCCCCTTCATGTTCAATTACTTACAAATTTCCCATTTTCTATCCCCTTTGTTTTGATATTCATGCATCGGATAGGGGGTGTGGGGGGTCCCTATCCACCCTCAGCGTTCAGACGCTCGGACAACGATTCTCAGATCTATCCCATTTCCTTTCATACTCTTCCGCACTCATTGCCAAAAACACGCAGCCTGTGGGTTCACGAGTCACCGGCCTACCCCGGCGCTCTCGGGTCCACCAGTCACCAGTCACGGATCACCAGTCATCATCTTTGTCACCAGTCAGCTCTTTGCCCGACCGGTTACCTGTCCCGAGGACGTGCATCCTCCGTACTATTGGAGCGAACCGCTCCCTCCAACAAACTGCCTACGGGTCACCGTTCCTTCTTTCTTTTGCATGGGAGGGTGTGATGGGTAAATTTTCTCGCAGTTGGGAGCTCGTGAAGCAGAGCTTCGCGATTCTCCGTTCCGATAAACAATTGATGCTGTTCCCGGTTTTGTCGGCTATCGCTTGTTTGCTTGTCACGGCCATCATCGCCACCGGCGGCGCAGTCCTCATGCTGCCGGCGATGACTTCCGCCGCGGCGGCCGGGGAACGCTTCAATCCGAATCAGTCTCCGGTTTTCCTGCTGGGGATGTTTTCCCTGTACGTCGCCAACTATTTTGTGATCGTTTTCTTTAACGTCGCGCTCGTCGGCGTCGCCAATAGCCGTTTGATGGGCGGCACGTGGACGTTCCGCGATGGCCTCGAGCTGGCCTGGGCGCGCAAGGGCACCATTTTTCAGTGGGCGCTCGTCGCCGCCACCGTCGGCGTCATCCTGCGAACTCTCGAAGAGCGCATGGGCATCGTCGGCCGCCTCATCATGCGCATCATCGGCGTCGTCTGGACGCTGGCCTGCTACTTCGTCGTTCCTGTGCTGGCCTTCGAGGACCTCTCGCCGATCCAAGCCGTGAAGCGCTCCTCGAAACTGTTCCGCGATACCTGGGGTGAGAAAGTCATGGGCGGATTCAGCCTCGGCCTGGTTTCTCTGGTGCTCATGCTGCCGGGGATCGGCCTGTGGTTTGCCGCGATGGTTCTCGGTGGGATCAAGGGCCTGCTCGTCGGCACGGTCTTGATGATTCTTTATTTCCTCCTGCTCTCGGTGTTCATGTCCGCGGTGCAGGGCGTCTTCAACGCCGCGCTCTATCGCTACGCCTGTTTCAAGCAGGTGCCCCCGGCCTTCGATCATGACCTGGTCGCCTCCGCCTGGGCCCCGAAGAGCTAAGAAGTTAGGCATTAACTTTTAATCTTGGAGGGCACTCCGGCTGATTGGCGTGCCCTCCAAGAATTTTTGAACAGGCACGCTGTAACCTAGCCCGCGCTAGGCGCGTCCTAGGATTTAACCGAGTGTTGGCCTTCCATTTTTTTGGCGGGCTCTTGGCTGGTGTTGGTGAACGCAACAGGGCAGGCAGCCCCGCGCACAGCACGAATGCCTGCTCTGTTTTCCGCGGGCCAAGCGCAGAAGCTTGTCACTGCGTCAAGCGCTTAGAAATGAAATTTCAAGCTGCCGCCTACCGTGCGTGACGGCGCGTACTGGATGGGAATTTCTTCGCTCTCTTTAGCGATTTTGTAGATGCTGTTGCTGACGTTGGTAATGTCGAATTCCAGATCCAGGTAGCGCGGCTCGGTTTTCCAGAGCGTCAGTCCGGCCGCGAGGTCAGAGGTAAAATGCTGCGGCAGCCGCGGGCCGTGTTCAATGATGGTGCCGCTGCCGTAGCGCATCGCGCTTCCCGCCCAGAATCCGCGCCACTGGTTGTGATAAAAAATCTGCGCCGTCCCAGTGTGCGTCTGATCAAAGGCGGGAATAATTTTTTCGCCCGCGACCAGCGGTTCGTCGCCGGCGAAGCCTCCGGTGATCGGGCCGTAAAAATAAGTTTTCGCCAGCGCGTATTGCAATCGTCCGGAAATTCCGAAGCGTTCCAATTGGCGCATGTTCGCGACGAGCTCGATGCCTTTTGAACGAGCGGCATCGAAATTGATGGGCACAAAAATCCGCGAGATTGAAATTTCGTGGTTTTCGAAACTGTTCCGGCCGGTGTGCAAATACGCATTCAGCTCCAGGCTCACGTGCGGCGCAACTTCCTGCGCCCATCCTACTTCGTAATAGTGCTGTGTGTAAGGACGCACGTTGCCGACGCGCTGGGCCGGATTGACAGCGTTGTGCCCGATAAAACTGGCGAGCAAGGAATATTCGATAGGAGACGGTGAGAACAAACGATTGTACGCCGCGTGAATCACCGATTTGGTCTTTGTGAGGTGGTACGCGAGGCCGACGCGCGGACTGGCTTGCTGATCCGCGTCCACGAGATCGAAGTGATCGTAGCGAAGGCCGAGATCAACGGTCAGGTTTCGAATGGGCGAAAAATGATCTTGCACGTAAAAGCTGGCCTGCCCGCCCCTGCCCCAACCCTGGAACGATGGAAAAACATCCGGGTCGCCCCGGCCGTCGAAGAAAAAACTTTCGCCTTCGCGCAGGCGTACGAAGTCGATCCCCGCTTTGAAAAAATGTCCGCGCCAGGAATGTGAAAGGTCGCTCTTGATTCCGAGAGTGAACGCCGCGCGCGACGCCGACGAAAGCGGCGTAACGGGATCGGTCGTAGGGAGCACGTGGTCGGAGCTCGTGCGTTCGTAAATGGAAGTGTGAAGCAGAGTCTGCGGAGAAAACGTGTGCAGCCAACCGAGTATCGCGGTGTACTGGCGAAGGTGCCGCTGCGCGTCACGGCCAACTGCCTGATCATCGGTAATGTTGGGCTGCTGAAAATTGGTGCCCGAGCCCATCAGCAAAAGTTTGATCGAGTCGTTGTTTCCGGCGCGCCAGTCGAATTGCGCCGTGGCCCGCGACCCTTTGCCAAAGTCAAAAAGCTGTTTCGGCTCGGGAGGATCGAGGTAGCGTCCGGACGTAAATCCATCGACGAAAAAATAGTAGCCGAGCCTGCCGGCTTGCCCGCCGTAGTCCGCGTTGAAGTCGTAATTCTCGACTGACGCTCCTCGAAAATTCACGTCGCCGTGTCCGCCAAGATCGGCGCCGGATCGCGTGGTGATGTCGAGCACGCCGCCGAACCGGTTGCCATATTCGGGAGTGAATCCTCCGGTCATCAGGTCCACAGTTTCGAAAATTTGCGGGCTGACGCCGGGAGAAAATTGCGGCTGCGCGTTATCCAGGAAAGAGACACCGTTGACAAATTCGTGCAGCGAAAATTCGGTTCCGCGCACGGCTAAGAAATTGTCGTGGCTGTCGCTGGCACCAGGCATCAGATTGTTGACCAAATCGTTGGTGCTCTCGATCAGGGGTTCGGGCAGCCGCTCGAGATCCTGGCGGGTAAACGTGTAAGAGCTCCCGGTTTTCTCAGGATCAATGGTCAGGTAGTTGGACTGAACTTCGACTTTTTGCCGCAGGGTTTCTTTCGCTTGCAGTTCGATGTTCAGCGAAATCGGCTGGCGCGGGCGCAGCACGAATTCGTAAGTGGCTTTGAAGTAGTTCGCAGCTTCCGTTTGCACTATGTAGGCTCCGCCTTCCACGCCTGAGAAACGAAACTTTCCATCGCTGTCCGAGACCGTAGTGAGAGCAGTTCCGCCGTCCCGGTGTTGCAGCGAGACAGATACATTCGGCACGGGTTGGCCCGCAGCGTTGCGCACTGTGCCTTCGATCGCCGTTTGGGCGTAGGCCGTGCTAGAGATAAGGAGGATGAGACAAACGACACGCAAGCAGTAGGAGAGCATGTTTGGGAGAGCCTCCGTGACGACGATCAAGGTCCTGTGCGGGCAGGACGGGCGCGAAAGGCGATAGTCTAGCATAGGCCTGCGCGACCTCAACGCCGCCATGCGCGACCCTCGTTCGAATGCCGCGACGCCGCAAGCTGATATGCTTCCTCTGGACTGTGACGACGGATCATCACGAGCATGACCGACAACCGCAATTCCGACGCTGCCTGGAACTATCACAACGCCACCAAGCACTCCTACGCCAGCATCCGCAGCAACACGCATTTCATGGACTGGAGCAACCAGCCGCTGCCGTTCAAGATTTATCCGACGCTGGAGCCGATGCACTTGCCGGGCGAAGTGCGCCAGAGCGGGGTGGCGGCGCTTTCGGCAATCGCTGAGAGAGTTTCTGCCCAGACCAACGCAGGTCCAGATCTGGAGGCGGTGGCGCAGTTGCTGTACCTTTCCGCGGGCATCACGCGAAGGAGGAAATATTCCGGGGGCGAAATTTATTTTCGCGCGGCCGCCTGCACCGGGGCGCTCTACGAGGTTGAGCTGTATCTGGTTTGCGGCGAGCTGGGCAGCTTGGAGGCCGGCGTCTATCATTTCGGTCCTGCAGAGTTTGGCTTACGCAAGCTGCGCGCCGGGGATTATCGCGGTGCTCTGGTTGCAGCTACAGGTGAAGCGGCCATCGCGCATGCGCCGCTCACTATCATTTGTACTTGCACGTACTGGCGCAACGCATGGAAGTATCAGGCACGCACCTATCGGCATTTCGGCTGGGATAATGGCACGCTGCTCGCGAATCTGCTCGCGGTGGCCACGGCGCTGGGCCTGCCGGCTAAAGTGGTGTGCGGCTTCGTAGACGCGAGCGTTAACCGTCTGCTGGATGTGGATACCCAGCGTGAAGTGGCTTTTTCGCTGGTGGCTCTCGGCCACGCCGATGCTCTCCCGCCGAAAGCACCTGCAGAAATATTGCCGCTTCGACTTGAAACCGTGCCGCTCTCGCAGCGCGAAGTGGACTATCCGCTGATGCGGGAGATGCACGCAGCGTCTTCGCTCGATTCGAAAGAAGAAATGGAGGAGTGGCGCGGGCGCGCTCCGGTGACAGATTCTCCGCCGCCCGCGGGGCCAATTATTTCGCTCAAGCCTTTGTCCGATGCGGAAATGCCGCGCGACTCTGTCGAGCAGGTCATTCAGCGGCGCGGCTCCACGCGCAAGTTTGCGCGGAGCGCAATCACCCTGGCGCAGCTTTCCACGATGCTGGACCGCGCGACCCGCGGCGTGCCGGCAGATTTCCTCGATCCGGCCGGAGCCCAGCTCAATCATCTTTACTTGATTGTGCACGCCGTCGAAGGGCTTTCGCCCGGAGCATACGTCTTCCACCGAAGCCGCGGCGCGCTGGAGTGCCTGAAGCAGGGAGATTTCCGCGTCGACGCCGGTTACCTTGGATTGCAGCAGGAACTGCCCGCGGACGCGGCCGTGGATATTTTTTTTCTAGCGGACTTGCGGCCCATTTTGCAGCGGTTCGGCAATCGAGGATATCGCGCCGTGCAACTCGAAGCGGGCATTCTCGGTGGCAAGCTCTATCTAGCCGCCTACGCCCAGCGGCTGGGCGCCACGGGTCTCACCTTCTTCGATGACGACGTGCCCCGTTTCTTCTCTCCTCACGCCGAAGGAAAGAGCGCCATTTTCCTGGTAGCAGTCGGCCACAGCGCGAAACACAAACCCTAGCGATCGAACCTGAAGGACGGGTGTCTCATGTTCCCAAACTCCGCCCGGTCCCCGAGATCGGGCTGACTGTTGATAGGGGTCATTTTCCGATTGGCCCCTTACACGTCCACTGGCAGCAGGGCAGTTTAGCGGCGCAAAGCACATTCCGAGTTCATTTGTGGATGTCTAGCTCTTCGTAGGTGGGCACATCTAGCGGCGTATGTTGGTCTATTTCCGCCCCGTTAACCACCAGAGATTCCTCGCCCCAGCTCTAGGTTGCCCCATATTTCCGGGGAAACCCCTGGCAAGTCGAGTATTCAGAAACTGATCCGCCTCCAGCAGTTTAGTCTCGGAACCCACTGCCACCATCCGGGTATACTGGGTGACCAATTCCAGGAGGTTTCCATGAACCGTGTGATTCGACTGTTTCCACGCCTGGCTGTATGCGGCGTACTTTTTCTCTGGGCTACATTTTCGGGGGCGAGTTGCGCAAATGCGGCGGACAAGGGTTTTGCTTCGCGCACGGCGGAGGTCGATGGCGTCAAACTGCATTACACGACGGGTGGTCACGGCGCGGCGCTGATTTTGCTACATGGCTATGCGGAGACTTCGCGGATGTGGACTCCGATCCTGCCGCTGCTCGGGGAGAAATTTACGGTGATTGCGCCGGACCTGCCGGGCATCGGGGACTCTTCGATTCCGGCGGAAGGGCTGGACATGAAGAGTGCGGCGATTCGAATTCATGCGCTGGCGCGCTCGCTGGGCGTGGAGAAAGCCAGAGTGGTCGGTCACGACATCGGCTTGATGGTCGCCTATGCGTACGCCGCACAATTCCCAGCGGAGGTGGAGAAGCTGGTGGTGATGGATGCGTTCCTCCCGGGAGTGGGCGGCTGGGAGGCGGTGTACAACAACCCAGCGATCTGGCACTTCCGGTTTAACGGGGCGACGCCCGAAGCGCTTGTGCAAGGACGCGAGCGCACGTACTTCGAACACTTCTGGAACAACTTCGCGGCCGACAAGACACGCTCGATTCCTGAGGCCGACCGGAAAGCGTACACCGAGGCGTACGCGCGTCCCGGAAGGATGAGAGCGGGCTGGGCGTATTTTGTTTCATTCCAACAAGCGGCGAAGGATTTCGCGGAACTGTCTCAAACCAAATTGAACATGCCGGTTCTGGCGATCGGCGGAGAGAAGTCCTTGGGAGAAGCGCTGGCGCAGCAGATGAAGCTGGTGGCTTCGGATGTGACCGTCGTCGTGCTCAAGAACACGGGACACTGGGTGCTCGAGGAAAATCCCAAGGAGACAACCGAGGCGCTGGTAAAGTTTCTCTGAGATTTGCGGCTACGGCACGCGCTGGGCTTGTGTCCGTGCGCCGATCAAGCCGTCTTTCTGCGTTTCAGCAATTGCAACTTTGTGCTGCCTGCATTCCAGGCGGGCGGATCACTCGCGGGGAACGACTCCATGGAGGCTTCTTCAACGATGTCCAGCACTTCTTCCTGAGGAAGAGGTTCGTGCGGGTCGATCGGCGCCGGTGGTGTCCCTTGAGGGTGCTCAGCCATGACAATCCAATTCTACGCCTGCGGGCACCCGAATTGATGCGCCGGACGAGCCTTGACTTGCCTCGCAGGGCGCGCCCGTTTGACCGGGCATGAATCAGCGGCCTAAGATGGATTTTCAGCAGCCAGCAATCACGGGAAAGTAGTTAAGAGCCATGTTTGAGAACCTGACAGAAAAGCTGCAACGCACGTTCAAGAACCTGCGCGGGCAGGGCAAGCTCACCGATGAACACCTGGACACCGCGCTGGCGGAGATTCGCGAGGCGTTGCTGGAAGGCGACGTGAACGTTGGCGTAGCGGACGAATTGCTTGCGAATATTCGCGCGAAGACCATCGGCAGCGAAGTGATGCTGCAGCTTTCGCCGGACCAGCAGGTTGTCAAAGTAGTTCGCGATGAGCTGGCGGCGATGCTGGGCAAGCATGCGAAGCCGATTTTTGCTTCGCGGCCGCCTTCGGTGTGGATGATCGTCGGGTTGCAAGGATCCGGCAAGACGACGACAACCGGAAAACTTGCGAAATGGCTTTCGCAGCATGGGCACCGGCCGCTGGTGGTTTCGACGGACGTGTATCGTCCCGCGGCGCGGGAGCAACTTGCGCAAGTGGCGAAGGCGGTGGGGACGGCGCTGTGGCCGGGCACGGGGACGGACAAGCCGCTGGAAATCGTGAAAGGCGCGATCAAGGAAGCAAAACTTTCCGCGAGCGACGTGGTGCTGGTGGACACCGCGGGGCGACTGCACATCGACGATGATTTGATGAATGAGCTGAGCATGCTGAAGAAAGAATTGCAGCCCAGCGAAATGCTTTTTATTGCGGATTCGATGATCGGGCAGGATGCGGTGCGGTCGGCGGGCGAATTCCACAAACGGCTGGGGCTCACCGGAGTGATTCTGACGAAGCTGGACGGCGATGCGCGCGGGGGCGCGGCGCTGAGCATCGGCAAAGTTACGGGCGCGCCGGTAAAATTCGTCGGCCTCGGTGAAAAATATGACGCGCTGGAAGGATTCTACCCCGAGCGCATCGTTTCGCGCGTGCTGGGCATGGGCGACCTCATGTCGCTCATCGAACGCGTGGAACAGACGGTCGACAAAAAAGCAGCGGCGGAACTCGAGCGCAAGCTGCGCAAGGAAGAATTCACGCTGGAGGATTTCCGGGATCAACTGAAGCAGATTCGAAAGATGGGGCCGCTCGAAAAAATTGTGGACATGCTGCCGAAGATGGGGCCGCTGCAGAATCTTCCGAAGGACGCGAAGGTGGACGAGGGCCAACTGACGCGCGTGGAGGCGATCATCAATTCGATGACCAACCAGGAGCGGCGCGATCACAACGTGATTGACGGCAAGCGGCGCAAGCGCATCGCCAAGGGGAGCGGCACCACCGTGCAGGATGTCAATACGGTCCTGAAGCAGTACTTGCAAATGCGGACGATGATGAAGCAGTACGGCAGCATGGCCGCGCGCGCCAAGTTGAAAGGCCTGGGGAAACTCTCCGGGCTTTCGTGAGCGGGGAGTGATTCACTTCAGCGGCGGATAATAGCTGGCGATTTGCAGTGCGAGTTTCTCCGGATCGAGATCGGTGCGGTTGCAAAGAATGATTACGGTTAGGCCGTCGCCTTCGGTCAAGCGCTCGATCACGGTGCGGAAACCCATGGTGCTTCCGGTGTGCCACATTCGCGCGTGCCTACCGTTGGATTCACCCGGAACTGATTCGAATGGATCGAGGAACCAGCCGAAGCCGTAGGAGACGGGCTTGCCGGGATGGAGATTATCGTCGTTGGGCTCGCGGGGCCAGCGGGGTTCGGAGCCGTCGTTGAGTTTGACTGGAGTTAGCGCGGGCTGAATTTCCTTTTCGCTGAGCAAGGTGTGATCGCGCAGCGCGTCGTCCCATTTGGCGAGATCTTCGAGATTGGAATAGATGGCGCCATCGCCGAGAGTGGCGGAAGTGGAGCTCTGGTCCGTTTCCTTCAGTGAGCCGGATGTTTTGGTGTGGCCGAAGGCGCGATTCGAAACTTCATTTTTTCCCCTTTGGTAGACGAGCGTGTGATTCATTTTCAGCGGCGCAAAGATGCGTTGCTGGAGAAACTCGCCGTACGATTTTCCGGAAACCCGGGCGATGATGATTCCCAGAACGACGTAGCCGGAATTGCTGTACGACCAACTGGTTCCCGGCGCGAACTTTCCGTGCTCTTCCTGCTTCAGCAATTTCAGGACTTCGTCATCTTGAATTTGTTTTTCCGGTGACCACAGCGGCCCCTTCCGTTTTTCCACGGCGTCCATCAAGTCTTCGTAGTCGGGGAGGCCGGAGGTGTGGTTCAAGAGGTTTCGAACGGTGATGGATTTGCCGTAGGCGGGAAAATCGGGAAAGAGCTCCGCGAGCGTTTGGTCGGAGCGAAGTTTTCCGTCGTGGACGAGCAGCATGACGGCCATGGCGGTGAATTGTTTGGTGAACGAAGCCAGGCGGAAATTGGTGCGAGCATCTATCTTCGCTTTCGAACGAAGATCGCGCACGCCTTCGGCTCGCTTGTAAGCATTTCTTCCGCCATATCGAATCAAGACAGCGAAACCGGGTTGGTCCGGCTTGACGAGCGAGCCGAATACAGACTCTTCCACGCTCTGCACGGGTTCTCGAGTCTGGCTCAGAAGCTCCGGGGCGTGAAGCAAGGGAAGAAACAATGTTGCAGCCGCGATCCAAAGAAGCCTGTTTGGCACGCCGCACCTCGGGTCAAGGGCAGGAGCATATCATTCCGGCGGGGCGTTCATCTTGCTGTAACCTGCGGTTTTCTCGGGAGGTGAGACTTACGCACCGAGCTTTTTCGTGCTGACACGGAGGAGAGAAGACTGCGCGTATCATTTTTGTAAGACAAGTACTTCCGTTGAAGTAACCGCGAGTGGTCTGGATCCTACAAGGAGAAATTGCGATGCGGCTATCCCTTGGAGCGCGAGCGCTTTCAACGGCCGGCTTATGGTGTCTGGGCTATTTGCAGAACGCAAACGGGGCACCAATTCCACAGACGGAGAAGCAAACGCCAGCGGCGCAGGTCATGCTGGCACCTGCGCAAGTCAGCACCGGGCAGCCTCCTCCGAAAGAGCCTTTGCCTGCGGATGCGCGGAAGCCCGATCGCATCCTGCGCGCCGGTCACAAGGGCTCCGTGCAGGCGCTGGCTTTCAGTCCGGACCGCAAGTGGCTCGCTTCCGGCGGCGATGACAAGACGATTATCGTTTGGAATCTATCTTCGGGTCGTGAGGAATTTCGGCTCGCGGGGCACAGGGACACCATTACCTCGCTGCTCTTCAATTCCGAGGGCACGCGGCTTGCTTCCGAGGACATTTCCGGTGTCGTCAGAATGTGGAATCTGCAAACGCGCAAGATGCTTTTCACCATCCATCCGAAACGCTTGCACCGCTATGGACAATCCCTCACGTACAGTGCAGATGGCAAGCAGCTGTTAATAAGTCTTGAGAAGCCCGCCGGAGATGGGACAGAGGCCGCGATCGGTTTCTACGACGCGGAAACCGGGAAAGCGCTTCACGTCATCTCAACGAAATGGAATTTCCTCACCGCCATCGTATCGACCAGCGACGGCCGCCTAGTCGTTTCTGGCACCGTGGGGGCGGACGACGATGACGACCCCGACGGGTCGGTGCAGGTTTTTGATGCAGCTTCCGGCGAATTGCAGAAAACATATCCGGTGATCGCTTCGACGATCAGTCTGGATGGGAAGTGGATGACCAGCTTCGACAACTCTTCCGGTGGCTACCATGCCGTTCTATGGAATCTTGCTGACGGGCGGCGCGCGCACGATCTCACGCCACGCAATGCGAGCCGCGCCATGTTCCGGCCGGATGGCCAGGAAGTAGCCATCCCGCACGGAGATTCGAACGCGATTGATTTTGTTTCGACTGCGACAGGAGTCGTTATGAAATCGCTGCCGGGAGGGGGCTACGGGCTGGGAACAGTGGTATACAGCGCGGACGGAAAGCTGCTTGCGGCGGGTTCCTATTCGTACGGCACGATCAAGGTCTGGGATCTAGCCGCGATGAAAGAGCAGGCAACTTTCTACGGACAGAGCCCAGTGCAAAGTGTGGCGTTCAGCCCGGACGGAAAGCTGCTTACGACTACGTCCGGTGAATTGCGTGTCTGGGACATATCGTCGCTGAAAGAAATCGTCACGCTCTCGGATGCACCGGTCAACCGCGCAGTATTCAGTGCGGACGGCAAATGGCTCGCCGCCAATCCCGGCGGCCCGTATCCCGGGAAAACGCTAAAGATTTGGAACACGAAGACGTGGAAGGAGGCAGGGAGCTTTTCCCAAGAGAATGGATTTCCGGTTTCCTGGTTGGCCTTCAGCAAGGTAACATCCGCACCGGAAAAGATTGGTCCAGTGCGCTCCTGGAAATTCGTTTCCGAAGGAGAATTACAAGTTGTCTGGGGCTCTTCTTCGAGGATGGCCCTCAGCCCGGATGGCAAATGCCTAGCGCAGCCAGTGGAGCCCACCGGCACCGTGGAAATCTGGGATGCAACATCGGGGCAGAAGCAGCGCAGCATCCTCGCGCACAAAAATTACGTCACCATGCTTTCTTTCAGCAAAGACGGACGCTGGCTTCTCACCGTTGGGCAAGAAAGCAATCCCGTCATGGTGGAGGGGCAGCCGGGCGTGATGTATTCCCCCTTTACCGTGGCCGTTTGGGATGCTGTGACATGGAATAAGGAGTTCGCCTTCACATTTATCAGTAGCGGAGGGCCGGGCGCCGACATTTCGGCCGACGGAAAATTTTTGGCGGTCACCAAAGGCGGAGGCGCAACCAAGCTCTTTGATCTGGAGCAGAAAAGGCCGGTTGCGGTCTTTGCCTCTCCGGATGCCTGGCCCGGAAACCTAGCGTTCAGCCCGGACGGCAGCATCCTCGTCCAGGGTGCGCCGGAAGGCATCCGCCTGTGGAAACTCACGCCCCTTAAAACGGCGCCGAACTGAATCGACGGGGCAGTGGACCGTGGACCGGTAGGCTCCCTGATTTGGCGGTCGATATCCGTCAGTTTGCTGCGGTCTATGCTTGCGCCGTGGATTCCAGATTTCAGGGCCCTGGCGGGTAACGAACGGGCCGCTGCGCGCGCCCATGTGTGCCATAGGGGGCAGATTCCGGGCAGGCGATCTGCCAGGATGACTGCATAGTGGGCAATACATCGACTTCTACAAGAGTCCGTGTCGCTGTCTAGCATCCCTGACATTTCGGGAACGGAGAGTACATGAATCGAAATCTAAAACAAACAGTATGGGTGTTGGCACTTGGAATCGCTTTCACCGGGCTCAGCACGACTAGTCTGACTGCCGCGGTTCCTGCACAGCAGGGCCAGGATCAGGATCGCAACCAGAACCGGGACCGGGACCGCAACGACAATCAATTCGAAGACAGAGGGTACTTTCGGCAGGGCTTGCAGGACGGCGAGCACGATCGCCAGTTTGGCGGCAACCGCACGGATCACCAACAGCCCAACTACGGGAGAGATGCCCGTGCCTATCAAGACGGCTACAGACAGGGCTTCCGGAACACTTCACCGGAGCAACAGACCTATCGAAGCCGAAGCGTTAATTACTTCGAACAGGGTTTGCGGGACGGCCAGCACGATCGTCAGTATGGCGGCAACCGTACGGATCACCAGCAGCCCAACAGCGGGAACGATGCCCGTGCCTACCGAGACGGCTACAAGCACGGCTTCCGGAATACTGCATACAACAATGAGCAGGACTATCGAAGCAGACGCGTTAATTACTTCGAGCGGGGTCTGCGGGACGGCCAGTACGATCGTCAGTACGGCGGAAGCCGCACGGATCACCAGCAACCCAACGATGCGAATGACGTTCGCGCTTACCGAGACGGCTACAAACACGGATATCGCAACATCGCCGTGCGGTACAACTAATTCTTTTCACACCGCAGGCTGAGAAAAGGCAAGATAACTATAGACAGCAAGGCTTCCCTCCAGATGACTGGATTTCTGGTGGGAGAGGATTTTCCAACATCTTGGGAACAGGGTTGATCACGACCTGAACAGTACGCTGCCCGAAGAGCACGCTCCAGGAAAAATGGCTGGGAGTTTCCGTTTGGCCGTTGCTCCCCGATGAAAACTGATGTCCTAGCAAGGACCCAAGACCGCGATGAGAGTTTGATTGGCGCGGGGTGGCTTGGCAGGCTAGAATGGATGGGTTTAGGAGGAGTGATTAGTGCTAACGATTCGTTTGTCCAGGATTGGAAAGAAAAA
>Ga0209283_10001322_pt1 | contig 13416 bp, 11 predicted proteins | sample CZO8metaG_2_FD_188354 | JGI IMG/M metagenome (GOLD analysis project Ga0209283, IMG submission 188354) | Vadose zone soil microbial communities from the Eel River Critical Zone Observatory, Northern California, USA - CZOApr15con2H1.8 metaG... | ecosystem: Environmental > Terrestrial > Soil >...
CGGCAAGCCCTACATTGCTTTCTCCATGGCGGACGCGGGCCAGGACGCCTATCGCGGCGAGGACAAGTTCAAGGGCAACAAAGTGCCGCTGCGCACGCTGATGATCCTGTACCCCAACCGCATGCATGTCGTGACCATCGAAGGCGCGGGCGTCACCAAGATGTCGGACCTGAAAGGCAAGCGCGTTTCGACCGGGTCGCCGGGCAGCGCCACCGAGGTCATGGCATTTCGCGTGATCGAAGCCGCGGGGCTAGACAAAGACCGCGACATGACGCGCGAGCGGCTCGGCGTCGCGGAGTCGGTGAACGCCATCAAGGACCGGAAGATCGACGCGTTCTTCTGGGTGGGCGGGCTGCCGACGGCAGCGGTCACCGATCTCGCCAACACGCCTGGAATCAAGATCAAGATGATCGACCACGCCGACACCGTCGCTGCGATGAACAAGAAATACGGCCCGCTCTACATCGAGGACGTGATCCCGAAAAGCGTGTACCGCGGCATGGATACCGACAATCGCCAGGCCACCGTGTGGAACATCCTGGTCTCGCACGAGAAGCTGAGCGACCAGACCGCCTACAACATCGTCAAGACCATCTTCGACAAGCGCGACGATCTGATCGCCGTGCACAAGGAGGCGGAGAACTTCAAGCTCGAGAACCAGAAAGCCGCCGCCTCGCCGATCCCGTTCCACCCCGGCGCCGCGAAGTATTTCGCCGAAAGAGGCGTGAAGCTCAAGTAAGAAACTGTTTTAAACAGACCGTTCGCCCTGAGCTTGTCGAAGGGCGCGCGGTCGCCGCGGCGCTTCAAGTCCGCGAGATCGAACGGACGCAAGCGGCGTTCATCTCGCTGTTGCAGAGCGCGATGGTGTTACAGCTCACGGCACGGACGCTCGCAAGCCGCGCTTCGCGCACGCCTGAGTGTCAGCAACCGACCCAAGGCGGTCATTCCCGCTGACTGTTAATCCCGGGCCTTTGGTTCGAGCCTCGTCGGGGAGCCAGCTGCTCGTGGCGGCAACGGAGTAAGCTTCTCAGACTGCCCGTGTAACTTGCGCGTCGATCGTCCGGTTTGATGGAGTATCGAGACAGAAGCGGTCACCATGACTTCCAGTGGAGCCATTCCAGTACGAACTCTCATCGTTGCCGCCGTCGTCGGCACGGCCATCGGATCGAACGTCTCAGTTCAGGTCGCGGCACCCGTGCTGAAGGCGGGCGAGTCGTGGACCTATCGTGAAATGGAGGCCTACGGCATGCGCCGCGAGCTCGCCCGCAGGACGACCGAGGTCGTCGAGTCCGGGTCGTCTGGCGTACGACTCGCCGTGCGCTCTTCTACCCAGGAAGCCGTTGCAGAGGTCCGGCTCGCCGAGCCGGGCCAGCTCGCAGCCGGATATTTGAGTCGTCAGGTCACGTTCAGTCGCATCGATCCACCGCTCGTACTGCGGCCCTATCCGCTCACCGAAGGCAAACGCTGGGAGCAGAAAGTCTCTCGCCTCGACCCATTGATTGGTGCGCAGCGCAGCGTACACCTCAGCGGCCGGGTCGTCGGCTGGGAGAAGGTTCGTGTGCCCGCCGGCGAGTTCGACGCGCTCAAGATCGAGCGCGTCCTGTACCTGGGCGACGCAGGGCGCTTTCGGACGCAGACGCGCCGCACCGAAGAGGAGTGGTACGTCCCTTCACTCAAAGCGCCCGCCAAGCTCCGGATCTGGGAGGAGGCGAGCGACTCGACTGTGCCGCGCATTCTGCGGTACACGCTGATCAATCGCGAGCTCTACGAGCTGGTCGAGTACCGTGTAGATGGTTAATCCGTCCACCCTCACGCCCTGAATATCGGGGCGCGAGTCGCAGCCCGCGAATGTCTGCTTGTGGCCGGAGGCAGCCGTTGATCCGCCAGACCGGCGACTGATCACGATTCTCAGGAACAGGGAGCAGCATTGGCCAGCACGCGCAGGCATCCCATTCTTTCTTGTCTCGCACGATGGATGGCGGTTCCTCGACGGGGATGAGCCGTTGCCTGAGGAAGCATGGCTACGCTTGAGCGCGCTGTCGAGGCCGCGGCGCCGGATCGCAAGCGGTCCGCCGTTCACCCTGTGCTAGCATGCGCGCCGAGGAGGGCGGATGAGCGAGATCGCGAGGCCGGCGCCTGCTGAGCCGGTGATCGATGCCGAGGCGCTGAAGAAGGCAGAGGTATACATAGAGGCCGAGGAGGGCGCGACCAACAAGCTGCGCGGCGCGCTCGGCGTCTTCGTCGCCGCAGTCGCGATCGTGATGTCGGTGTTCCACCTGTACACGGCGTACGCGATCGTGCCGACGCAGACGCTGCGTCCCGTGCACGTGGGCTTCGTGCTGTTTCTCGTCTATCTGCTCTTTCCCGTCGCGAAACGCTACCGCCACCGCGTCATGGGCTGGGACTGGGCCTGCGCGCTCGCCTCGGTGGCGGTGATTGCCTACGTCCTCCACGGCGGCGACGACTTCTGGGACCGCAACACTTCGCCGAGCAACCAGGACCTGTTCTTCGGCGTGGTATTCGTCCTGCTGATCCTGGAGGGCATGCGCCGCGCCTCCGGCTGGGTGATGCCGATCGTGGTCGCCTGTTTCGTCCTCTACGCGCTGTTCGGCGAGCTGCTTCCCGGCTCCTGGGCGCATCGCAGCTACGAAGTCGACCGGCTCGTGGGACATTTGTACATGACCCTCGAAGGTATTTTCGGCGTCGCCGTCGACGTCTCTTCGTCGCTCATCATCCTGTTCACGATCTACGGGGCGTTCCTGCAGTTCTCCGGAGCGGGCAAGTTCTTCATCGATTTCTCGTTCTCCGCCATGGGCGGTAAGTCGACGAGCGCCGGCCGCACGGTCGTGCTCGCCTCGTTTCTCCTCGGCGGCCCCTCGGGGAGCGGCGTCGCGACCACGGTGACGCTCGGCGCGGTGGCCTACCCGATGCTGGTCAAGGCCGGCTACGGCAGGAACGCCGCGGGCGGGCTGCTCGCGGCGGGAGGGCTCGGCGCGATCATCTCGCCGCCCGTGCTCGGCGCGGCGGCCTTTCTCATCGCCGAGTTCCTGAAGATCTCGTACCTCGACGTGCTGCTGATGGCGACGATCCCGACCTTGCTGTACTACTTCGCGCTGTTTCTCATGGTCGAGATCGACGCGCGCAAGTTCGGGATGAGCGCAGTCAGGTACGAGCAGGTCGAGTCCCTGTGGAGCCTGACGAAGCGGTACTGGTTCCATTTCCTGTCGCTCGTGTCCATCATCGGCTTCATGCTCATGGGGTATTCGCCCGTGCTGTCGGTGTTCTGGGCCACGGTGGCGGCGTTCGCGACGAGCTTCCTGCACCGCGATTGCGCGATGTTCTCCTACGATCTGTTTCGCGGCCGCGAGCCCCTGGTGAAGGGAATCTTCCAGTCGAAATTCTTCAAGGCGCTCGAGGCGGGCTCGGTCAGCGTGCTCAACGTCGCCACGATCTGCGCCGGCGCCGGGATCATCGTCGGCGTGGTGACGCTCACCGGCCTGGGCCTCAAGTTCAGCGCGATCATCATCGATTACGCCGGGGGCTCGCTCCTGCTCACCGCGATCTACACCTCGCTCATCGTGTGGATCGTGGGGCTCGCCGTGCCGGTGACCGCGTCCTACATCATCTGCGCGGTGATCGCGGCGCCGGCGCTGATCAAGCTCGGCGTGCCGGACTTCGCGGCGCACATGTTCATCTTCTACTACGCGGTGCTCTCGGAAGTGTCGCCGCCGACCGCGCTCTCGCCTTTCGCCGCCGCGGCGATCACCGGCGGCGATCCGTACAAGACCACGCTGCAATCGTGGAAGTACACCATGCCCGCGTTCTTGGTGCCGTTCATGTTCGTGCTCGATCCCTCTGGGCTGGGGCTGCTCCTCACCGGCTCGATCAAAACGCTCGGCAACGCCGACTGGGGCTCGATCGCGCTGGTGACCGGCACCGCGGCGCTCGGCATCGCGGCGCTCGCTGGCGGCGTCCAGGGCTGGGCGCTCAAGCGGGCGACCTGGATCGAGCAGGGGATGCTGATCGTCGCCGGGCTCGCTCTGGTCTATCCCCAGGCGCTGTTCGACGCAATCGGCATCGCCCTTGTCGCGTTCGTCCTCGTGCTGCAGTTCCTGCGCCGGGATACGGCAGCCGCCAAGGCCTGATCTATCATGTCGTGGTGGCGCCCATGCGAACCGCGAGCGGAATCTACCAGGCGAAGCTGCCGACGCCGTTTGCGCTCCTTGGAATCCGCACCGAAGGCGACTTCCTGGCCGAGATCGTGTTCCTGCCGAAGGCGGGCAAGGCGCTTGCGCCCCGGGACCGCCTTGGCGAGCGCGTTTGCCGCCAGATCGAGCGCTACCTCGACGACCCGGAATTCCGCTTCGAGGTGCCGCTTCGCCCCTCGGGAACGCCGTTCCAGCGCCGCGTGTGGGCGAAGATCGCCGCCATCGGGCCGGGGCGAACGCGCAGCTACGGCAGCATCGCGCGCGAGCTCGGCTCGGCCGCGCGCGCCGTGGGCCAGGCCTGCGGGGAGAACCGCTTCCCGCTGGTGATACCCTGCCACCGCGTGCTTGCGGCATGCGGCATCGGCGGCTTCGCTCACCGCGCCGGCGGATTCCATCTCTCGGTGAAGCGCTGGCTGCTCGCGCACGAGGGTGCCTTTCTCGCACGATGAACCCGGAGAACGCCTCGCTGCTCGATGAGTTCTGCGACGCGGTCTGGCTCGAGGACGGCCTCGCGAGAAACACGCTGGAGTCCTACCGCCGCGACCTGCGCCTCTTTGCCGAATGGCTGGAGAAGCAGGGCGGCGCCTCGCTCCTCGCCGCGACCGAGGCCGATCTTTCCGGCTATTTCGCCTGGCGTTACTCGCGGGGGACGAAGCAGCGCATTCGATCGAGCACGCAGGCGCGGCTGCACTCCAGCCTCAAGCGTTTCTACCGGTTCCTCGTGCGCGGCCGGCGCGTCGAGATCGACCCGACGCTCAAGCTCGATCCGCCGAAGAAGCCGCCGCGCTTTCCCAGGACGCTCTCCGAGGCTGAAGTAGAGGCGCTGCTCGCGCAGCCGGATCCGGAAACGCCGCTCGGGCTTCGCGACCGGGCGATGCTGGAAGTGCTCTACGCGAGCGGCCTGCGCGTCTCGGAGTTGACGCGCCTGAAGCTCGCCGAAGTGAGCCTGGACATGGGCGTGGTGCGCATCTTCGGCAAGGGCTCGAAGGAGCGCCTGGTCCCGCTCGGGGAGGAGGCGCTCGCGTGGCTTTCGCGCTACTCGAAGGAAGCGCGTCCGGCGCTGCTGAAGAAGCGCACGAGCGACTTTGTCTTCGTGACCGGGCGCGGGGGGCCGATGACGCGGCAAGCTTTCTGGCGACTGCTCAAACGGCGCGCCGCGAGCGCGATTCCCGGAAAATCGCTGTCGCCGCACACGTTGCGCCACGCTTTTGCGACGCACCTGCTCAATCACGGCGCGGACCTGCGCGTGGTGCAGCTTTTGCTCGGCCACGCCGATATCTCGACGACGCAGATCTACACGCACGTGGCGCGGGAGCGCTTAAAGGCGCTGCACCAGAAGCATCACCCCCGCGGGTGATGAGCATAGCTTGTTACGATCGGCTCCGTTCGATCGTGACGCCCACTTGTTTCGCCTCGCGCAACACGCCGAGCTTGGCGACGCTCACCTTGACGCGCGGTGACTTGAAGTCCTCGAGGATGAGATCGGCGATGCGCTCGGCGAGGCTCTCGACGAGGCCGAAGCGCTCTTTTGCGAGGAGCACGCGGAGCTGGGCCACCACGACGCCGTAGTCGATCGTGTCGGCGACCTTCCCGGTCCTGAAGACGGCGTCGCCCGGAAGAGCGATCTCCAGATCGATCTCGACGGTCTGCTGGGCGATTTTCTCGTGGCGGTAAAGCCCGATCCAGGCTTGCAGGCGGAGCTGGCGGATGAAGACGGCGTCCAAGGCGGGGCGTTTTTGGGTTTAAACTCTTGTCGCGAATTTTAGTGGAACCCCATGCCCGCCGTCGTATTTATTTTGATCGCATACCTGATCGGGTCGCTTTCGTTCGCCGTCATCGTGAGCCGCGCCTTCGGGCTTCCCGACCCGCGCACCTACGGTTCGGGCAACCCGGGAGCGACCAATGTGCTTCGCACCGGCAGAATGCTCGCGGCGCTGCTCACGCTCACCGGCGACGCAGGCAAGGGGTGGCTCGCGGTGTACCTGGCGCAGCGCTTCGCGGCAGCCTACGGCGTAGATGCGACCGGCGTCGCGGCTTGCGCGGTGGCGGTGTTTCTCGGCCACCTGTTCCCGGTGTTCTTCCGCTTCAAGGGCGGCAAAGGCGTATCCACCGCGGGCGGGATCCTGCTCGCGATCCATCCGTGGCTCGGCCTTGCCGCGATTGCGACCTGGATCATCGTCGCGCTCTTCTTCCGCTATTCATCGCTTGCAGCCATCGTCTCGGCGGTGTTTGCGCCGGCTTACGCGTTTTTCATGTCCCTGCTCGGATTCGACGTGGGCTCGATGTTGCCCGCCGTGGTCCTCACGTCGGCGCTGCTTGTCTGGCGCCACAAGTCGAACATGCTCAACCTCGTCGCCGGGAAAGAGAGCCGGATCGGAGAAAAGCAGGACCAGGAAGCGAGGATTCGGGATCAAGGAAAGGCCTGATTCCGGTTCGAGAATTCAGGGAGCACCCTCCGCCCCAAGTTACTCGCGGGCGACGGTTGCGAGGTCCCAGCGAGGCTTAACCGTGAAGCTGCGCGGCGCTGAATTCTGATCCCCGAGCCGCGGGCGCAGCCTTTCGAGTCGCAGCGCGCCGGCCAGCGCGATCATCGCGCCGTTGTCGGTGCAGAATTCCATGGCGGGGTAGAACACGCTGAATCCGTCGCGCGCAGCTCTCGCGTCGAGCCGCGCGCGCAGGCGCAGGTTGGCGCCGACGCCTCCGGCCACGACCAGCCGCTCCAGGCCGGTGCGCCTGATCGCCGCGAGCGACTTCGCGACAAGTACGTCGACTACCGCCTCCTGAAATGCCGCAGCGACGTCGGCGCGCGTTTGCTCGTCGAGCGTGCGTTGGCGGACCAGCGTCACGACCGCCGTCTTCAGGCCGCTGAAGCTGAAATTGAGATCGCCGTGTTTTCCGAGCTGCTCGAGCATCGGGCGCGGAAACTCGAAGCGATCGGGCTTGCCCCGCTGCGCGAGCTTGGCAAGCGCCGGTCCGCCCGGATAGCCAAGCCTGAGCAGTTTCGCGGTCTTGTCGAAAGCTTCCCCCGCGGCGTCGTCCAGCGTTTCGCCCAGCATCTGGTAGTCGCCGACTCCGGAGACGCGCATAAGCTGGGTGTGGCCTCCCGAAACCAGCAGCGCGACGAACGGAAAGGCCGGCGCATTTTTCTCGAGCAAAGGCGAAAGCAAATGCCCTTCGAGGTGATGCACGCCGATCGCCGCGATCCCGAGGCCGAAAGCGAGGCCGTTCGCGACGGCGGCGCCCACGAGCAGCGCTCCCGCGAGGCCGGGACCTCGCGTGAATGCGATCGCGTCCAAATCAGACTCCTGGACGCCGGCCTCGCGCAGCGCCTCGCGGACCAGGGGGAGGAGCCGCCGAACGTGGTCCCGCGAAGCGAGCTCCGGCACCACGCCGCCGTACTGGTCGTGCAGCGCCACCTGCGAATGCAGCGCGTGCGCGAGCAGGCCGCGGTCGCTGTCGTAGACGGCGACTCCGGTTTCGTCGCAGGAAGTCTCTATCCCCAGCACGAGCATGATTTGTCGGCGCTTTGATCGATTTGCGTGCCCCGGCGCCCGAGCGGTCCGCGGTTGCGCCGCACCGCGCGAGGCAGGTGACTCGAGGGGGAATTCTCTGCTAGAATTCGCGCCTTTGCACCTGGAAACGAGCCTGCATGCCGACAGTACGCGTCAAGGAAAACGAGCCCTTCGAGGTGGCGTTGCGCCGCTTCAAGCGGACCGTGGAAAAAACGGGGCTTCTCACCGAACTGCGCGCCCGCGAGTTCTACGAAAAGCCGACCGCCTACCGCAAGAGGAAGCTCGCCGCGGCCGTCAAGCGGCATTACAAACGCCTGCGCAACCAGACATTGCCTCCAAAGCTCTATTAGGATCCAAGATCAGGGATTCGGGATCGAGGGCCGGGCAGGCTCGAGTCTGTCCGGCCTTGCGTTTTCTGATTCCCCGCTTTTCAATCCTCGGTCCTAGGTCCTGATTCCCGCCATGTCCGTCAAAGCCAAGATCACCGATGACATGAAGGCCGCGATGAGGGCGAGAGAGGCCCAGCGCCTGTCGGCGATCCGCCTGCTGATTGCGGCGATCCAGCAGCGCGAGGTGGACGAGCGCAAGGACCTGTCCGACGCGGAGGTCGCCTCCGTCATCGAAAAAATGATCAAGCAGCGCCGCGACTCCATCGCGCAGTTCCAGGCCGCCGGCCGCAAGGACCTCGTAGACAACGAGACCTTCGAATTGAACCTCCTCTCGGGCTACCTGCCCAAACAACTGACGGACGCCGAGATCGCGCAAGAGGTCTCCGCGGCGATCGCGCAGATGGACGCGAAGGGCGTGCCCGACATGGGCAAGGTGATGGGGGTGCTGAAAGGGAAACTCTCGGGACGCGCGGACATGGGCAAGGTGTCGGCGCTGGTGAAGACGAAGCTCAGCGGGTGAGTGGGCCCACGACTTGCGCTTCGGAAAATTTCGCCTATAAAGGGAAGATGGTGAGGAGGGACGGGCCCCGGCGGCCCATTCATTGCGGCGCGCTTGCTGGCGCGACGCTCCTGCGCAGCGCGTTTCGGCCGTGATCCCCGATTCGTTCAAGCAAGAACTGCTCCATCGGGTCGACATCGTCGATGTGATCGAGCGCTACGTGCCGCTGAAAAAGAGCGGCGCCAACCATCTCGCCTGCTGCCCGTTCCACAGCGAGAAGACGCCTTCGTTCACCGTAAGCCCGGCCAAGCAGTTCTACCACTGCTTCGGCTGCGGCGCGCACGGCAACGCCATCTCCTTCCTCATGGAGTACCAGGGCCTGGGCTATGTCGATGCGGTGAAGGATCTCGCCGAGTCGCTCGGCATGAAAATGCCCGAGTTCGAGCCGCGCGGAAAGAAACCCGAGGCCGGCCCCGATCTTTACGCCATCATGGAGCGCGCCTGCGACTACTACCGCGATCAGCTGAAAGCCGCGCCGCGCGCGATCGAATACCTGAAGGGCCGCGGGCTGACCGGAAAAATCGCCGGGCGCTTCGGCATCGGTTATGCGCCCGACGGCTGGCAGAACCTGGAAAGCGTATTCCCGAACTACCCCGACAAAGCCCTGAAGGATGCGGGCCTGGTGATCGACCCGGAAGGCGGCGGGCGGCGCTATGACCGCTTCCGCGACCGCATCGTGTTTCCCATTCTCAACCAGCGCGGATCGGTGATCGCATTCGGCGGCCGGGTGCTTGGCGAGGACGAGGTGACCGAGGCAGAAGAGAAGGTATCCCCCGGCCCCAAATACCTCAACTCTCCGGAGACGCCGCTCTTCGAGAAAGGGCGAGAGCTCTACGGGCTCACGCAGGCGAGGCCTGCGATCCGGGCCGCCGGCTGCGTCGTCGTCGTCGAGGGCTATATGGACGTGGTGGCGCTCGCGCAACACGGTATCGAGTACGCGGTAGCGACGCTCGGCACGGCGACCTCGGCCGTTCACGTGCAGAAGCTTCTGCGCCAGATCGATGAGGTCGTTTTCTGCTTCGACGGCGACGCGGCAGGCCGGAAAGCGGCGTGGCACGCGCTCGAGGTGAGCCTGCCCCATCTCGCTGACAACAAGTCGGTGCGATTTCTCTTTCTCCCCCCCGAGCACGATCCGGACAGCTTTGTGCGCGAGCACGGGAAAGCGGTTTTCGAGAAGGAGCTCAATGGAGCGCAGCCGTTGTCCGGCTTCCTGCTGCAGGAGCTGAAGGCGCGCGCTGATGTCAAAACCCCGGAGGGCCGCTCGCGCCTGGCGCACGATGCGAAACCCCTGCTGCAGAAAATATCGGCGCCGGCGCTCCAGCTCCAGCTCCTGAAGATGCTGGCCGACGCGGCGGGCATGACCCAGGAGGAGACCGCGCGGATCACCGAAATCCGCGCGGCAGGCGGCTACGGCGCAAGACCCGCTCCGGCTCGCGGGATGGACCGCGGAGCGCAGGCCCCGGAGCTGAGGCTGGTCCGCGATCTGCTGCAATGCCTGATTTCCAAGCCGATGCTCGCGAAGGAACTTTCTGCCGGGTTGCTGGATCAAAGCTCGCCCGAGGCGCGTGCACTCGCTGCAGTTGCCGAATTCTGCCGCGAGAACCCGGAAACGGACGGAAACATCATCGTTGATCATTTCCAAGGAACCGAATTCCACAAGCTTCTTGAGTCGAATCAGGCGGCCCTACTCGATAAGAAGCTGGGAGCCGAAGACATGGAGGTGGATTTCCGCGGCGCGCTCGAATGCTTGCAGGATAAGCAGCGGCACCAGCGGTTCGAGGCGCTGAGGGTGAAACCGGGCCGTACGCCGGAGGAAGAAGCCGAGATGCTTCGTTTGCTCCGGGAACGCAAACAAACCCCTGCAAGTGCTTCAAACAATGCTATAATTTCCGGTTCCCGACCGATTTCGTGAGAGACGGCAAAATCATGGCGAAACAGAAAGTTAAGTCGAAAACGCACGCCAAGGCGAGGCCCGGACAAGGCGCCGCGGCCAGGCTCGCGCTCGCCAGGAAGAAACGATTGCTGATGGCGAAGCTCAAGGCGCAGAAGGCGAAGGCCGCCGCGAGCTTGCGCGCCCAGTGGGAGCGCGAGAAGGCGCGCAAGGCCCGCGAAGCGGCGCGCGCCAGGGCGGCGAAGGAAAGGGAAAGAGAGAAGATTCGCCGGCTCAAGGCGAGTGAAGCCGCCCGCGCCCGTGCCGCGCGCGAAAAGGAGAAGGCCCGCAAGGCGAAAGACGCGGCCCGCGCGAAAGCCGCAAAAGAGAAGGAGCGCGCGCGACTCAAGGCCGCCAAGGAGAAGGAACGCTCGCGCAAGGCCGTGGAGCTGCAGAAGGCGCGCGAGCGCGCCGCCAAGGAGAAGGTGCGCCTGAAGGCTGCGAAAGAAAAACAGCGGGAGCGCGAGCGCATCGCGCGCGAAAAAGCGAAAGCGAGGGAACTCGCCGCCCGCGAGAAGGCGAAAGCGAGGGAACTCGCCGCGCTGGAAAAGGCGAAGGCTAGGGCGGCAGCGCTCCTTGCCAAGCAGAAGGAAAGGGAGCTCAAGGCGCAGCTCAAGCTCCAGGCGCAGGAGCTCATGAAATTGCGCCGCGCCGGGCGCTCGCGCCGCAACGGCGACGCCGAGCGCGAGCTGCTGCGCCGCGCCGAGTTGAAGCCCGAGGACGCCGAAGCGCGCAGGATGCGGCTGAAGAACCTCATCAAGCTGGGCAAGGAGCGGGGCTTCCTCACTTACGCCGAGATCAACGACCACCTGCCCGACGACATGGTGGACGCCGAGCAGATCGAGTCCATCATCACCACGTTCAACGACATGGGCATCCAGGTCTACGACGAGGCCCCGGATGCCGACACGCTGCTGATTTCGGAGACCGCGCCCGCGGCGGTGCCCGACGAGGATGCCGAAGAGGAAGCCGAAGCCGCGCTCTCCACGGTCGACCCCGAGTTCGGCCGCACGACCGACCCGGTTCGCATGTACATGCGCGAAATGGGCTCGGTCGAGCTGCTCACGCGCGAAGGCGAGATCGAGATCGCGAAGCGCATCGAGGACGGCCTCAAGCACATGATCCAGGCGATCTCCGCCTGCCCGACGACCATCGCCGAAATTCTCGATCTCGCCGGCAAGGTCGGCCGCGACGAGATGCGCATCGACGAGCTGGTCGACGGCCTGGTCGACCCGAACGCCAAGGACGAGCCGATCCAGGAGCTGCCGGAGGACGTCGAGCCCGAGGAAGAGGAGGACACCGAGGGCGAGGACGACAGCGCCGCGCTTTCGGCGAGCCTGCTGCAGCTGAAGGAGGACGCGCTCGCGCGCTTCGCCAAGATCCACCGCCTCTACGAGAAGATGAAGAAGGCGCTCGCCGAGTACGGGCATCGCAGCAAGGAATACATCCGGGTGCGCGACCAGATCGGCGGCGAGCTCATGAACATCCGCTTCACCGCGCGCATCATCGAGAAACTGTGCGATTCCTTGCGCGGCATGGTGGAAGAGGTGCGCAGCCATGAGCGCGAGATCATGAACTTGTGCGTGAACAAGGGTGGCATGCTGCGGCCGCACTTCATCAAGGAATTTCCCGGCAGCGAGACGAACATGCGCTGGGTGAAGAACGAGATCGCCGCGGGCAAGCCCTGGAGCGCCCAGCTCGCGCGCTACGAGCCGAACATCCTCGAGCAGCAGCAGAAGCTGTTCGCGATCCAGAAGCGGATCGGCATTCCCCTGAAGGACTTGAAGGAGATCAACAAGCAGATGTCCACGGGCGAGGCGAAGGCCCGCCGCGCCAAGCGCGAGATGACCGAGGCGAACCTGCGGCTGGTGATCTCGATCGCGAAGAAATACACCAACCGGGGGCTTCAGTTCCTCGACCTCATCCAGGAGGGGAACATCGGCCTGATGAAGGCGGTGGACAAGTTCGAGTACCGCCGCGGCTACAAGTTCTCGACTTACGCGACCTGGTGGATCCGCCAGGCGATCACTCGCTCGATCGCCGACCAGGCGCGCACCATCCGCATCCCGGTTCACATGATCGAGACCATCAACAAGATGAACCGCATCTCGCGCCAGATCCTGCAGGAGACCGGCCAGGAGCCCGACCCGGCGACGCTCGCGCAGAAAATGGAGATGCCCGAGGACAAGATCCGCAAGATCCTCAAGATCTCCAAGGAGCCGATCTCGATGGAGACGCCGATCGGCGACGACGACGACTCGCACCTGGGGGATTTCATCGAGGACCAGGCGACGCTCGCCCCGAACGACGCGGCGATGTACGCCAGCCTTCGCGAGGTGACCAAGGACGTGCTGGACTCGCTCACCCCGCGCGAGGCGAAGGTGCTGCGCATGCGCTTCGGCATCGAAATGAACACCGACCACACGCTGGAGGAGGTCGGCAAGCAGTTCGACGTGACGCGCGAGCGCATCCGGCAGATAGAGGCCAAGGCGTTGCGCAAGCTGCGCCACCCGTCGCGTTCCGAGCGGCTGAAGAGTTTCCTGGACAACAATTGATATTGCGGACGGCAGAGCCGCCGCAATATCCGCTCGCGTTGCAGCGGACCTGAAAACTGCCGAGGTTCCCCGAACGCTTTTGGCGAGGCCGCTGAACGCTCGAATGGATAATAATAACGCCCGTGCAAAGCTGGTGATGGTTCAGCGGGCCTGTAGCTCAGCCGGTCAGAGCAGAGGACTCATAATCCTTTGGTCCCTGGTTCGAATCCAGGCGGGCCCACTCAAAATGAGTACAGAAGTTTGGAGGAGGGAATGGTAAAGCG
>Ga0209283_10001323_pt1 | contig 13416 bp, 8 predicted proteins | sample CZO8metaG_2_FD_188354 | JGI IMG/M metagenome (GOLD analysis project Ga0209283, IMG submission 188354) | Vadose zone soil microbial communities from the Eel River Critical Zone Observatory, Northern California, USA - CZOApr15con2H1.8 metaG... | ecosystem: Environmental > Terrestrial > Soil >...
AAGCGCTTTGGAGGCGGCTTGGGCCGGGTGAGCACGTAGATCGCCGCGCCGACGATGACCAGCAGCAGGATGCCGATCACCCAGGCCGCCAGGCGCATCCAGTCGAAGTAGTCGGGCGTCCGGACCATGAGCGAGCCCTTGAGCCCGGGCCCGCTGTCGCTTTCCATCGCGACCTCGACCTTGTGCTCCTTGCCGTCGTGGTCGAGCTGCGTCTTCCAGTCGATGACGTACGCCTTGTTGATGTAGTCCTTGATGACGGTGAGGCCCTTGTTGATGTCCTCGACTGTGGGCGCCGCCTTGTAGGTGCCTCCCGTGCGCCGCGCGATCTGCTCGAGGCCGGGGAGCGAGTCCTGGTCCAGCTCGGAGTGGCCCACCGCGTGGATGGGGATGCGGCGCTTGATCGCCTCGGAGATCACCTTCTCCACGACGGTGGCGGAGCCGTTGTCGCGCCCGTCGGCGATGACGATGATGGCCTTGGGGGCGGGCAGCGCGTTCGACTGCTGTCCCTTCCCGGGCGCTGCGGCGAAGAGCGAGATCGCCTGCGCCAGGCCGTCGTAGAGGAGGAAGCTCTTCCCCGTGCAGGTCATCTTCCCGATCTTGCTGGCCACGTCCCCCTTCTCGGGCGAGAAGGGCGCGATGGTCTCCGCCGACTCGGCGTAGTCCACCGCCGCGACGTGGTCCTTCTCCCCGAGGCCGTTCACGAACGCGCTGGTCGACTTCTTCAGCTCCTCGCAGATCGGCTCCATCGCGCCGGAGGCCTGGATGACGAGGACGATCGAGGCGCCCGTGCCGAGCGACTCGAGGGTCTCCACCTTGGTGATCTTCGAGCTGGAGGAGCTCCCGCTCTCGTAGACCTTGAAGATGTCCGGGCCGAGGCCCTGGATGGGCGACCCGGAGGCCCCCACCACGTTGACCCAGGCGCGGGCGCGCATCCCGCGCGGCCAGGCGCCCTTCTCCATCTGCACCTGCTGGATCGACAACTGCGGCCCGGCGGCCTGCGCCACGAGCGGCAGCGCGGCCGCGATCGCGGCCCAAAACGCCCTCGGATGCCTGGTCACGATGTTCCTTCTACTCCCGCTTCTCGCGGAGCGCGCGACACTTGAACTCGAACTCGATGTCCCCCAGCTTGATGATGTCGTTGTCGATAAGGTCGTGCTTCTGCACCTTCTCGTCGTTGACGAAGGTGCCGTTGGAGCTGTCCAGGTCGGCGATCTGGAACTCGCCGCCCTCGTAACGGATGGTGGCATGCTTGCGCGAGATCTTCTTGTCGGTGAGGGTCACGTCGCAGTCCGCCGCCGTGCCGAGCACGTTCTTCCCCACCCGCAGGCGGAAGTCCTCGCCCTTGTGCTGCCCGTTGAGCGCCACCAGCCAGCCGCACACCTCCCCCTTCTTCGCGTCCTTGGCGCTCTTGCCCAGGTCGGACAGGTTGACCATCGCCGTGCCCTGCCCCGCCGAGGGCATCGGCATGGGCATCCCTCCGCCGCCCCCGCCGGCCGCCTGCATGGCCATCTGCTGCTGCATCTCGAGGCAGTAGGGGCACACGTCCCAGGTGGGGTGCATGACGTGCCCGTTGGGGCACACCTTCCCCTCCTTCTTGCCGCGCTTGAGAAAGGGCAGGATGCGGTCGACGATCTGTAGAAACACGCTGCTCCTCCGTTCGAGCTATGCCGGCTGGTAGAACCAGAGCTGGAACATGTTGATGTCGCGCTCCGCCGAGACCGCCTTGGCGGTGATCTCCGCCGTCTCGTTGGTGATGAAGGTGCCGGGCACCAGGAAGTAGTGGTTCCGCCAGCGGTGCTTGCGGTCGGCCTCGGTCACCTTCCACTGCCCCACTTTCTTCCCGTCCACCAGGACGTCGCAGATCTGCTCGCCCAGGATCGCGTCGAAGCGCTTGATGATGATCAGGTCCTTGCCGGGCTTCAAGTTGTGCGTCTGCCACTTCGCCTCGCCGCCGATGTAGGCGACGCCCGAATCCGAGACGCTCTCCTTGTCCGGATAGGTAAAGGTCTGGCGCGACTTCCACATGTCCTTCTGGCCCTCGATCCGGAACTTGTGCGCCTTCTCCGAGTCGTCGTTGACCAGCTGGAGGTGGTCGACGCGGGTGAAGTTCGACCCGTCGATGTTGAGCTCCTCCGGGAAGGGCTGGCTGCGGGTGACGATGTCCTTCCAGCTGGTCGCCTCGCCCTTGACCTCCTTCTTCGCCGTCGGGGCGAGCTTCTCCTTCACCACCGGCGTGAGCGCCTGGTTCGAGGCGTTCAAGAAGCGCGCGATCCCGATGGCGCCATCCGCGTCGCGGGGGCGGTCCCGGACGACCTTGGTGAGCGCCTCCAGCGCCTTCTTGTACTCGGCGAACCCCTTGCGGGCGGCGATCTGGGGGAAATCCTTCTCGATCGCCTCCACCATCTCGCGCTCCAGCTCCACCGGGCCGGTGAGCACGTCGGCCAGGTTGAACGGGCCGACGTCGTTCGAGTTGTTCAGCATCTCCGCCGCCAGCACCGCTCCGCGCAGGTAGTTGGCGGACACCACGCCCATCTTGCAGAGCAGCGCGGCGAGGACCGCCTTTTCGGACAGGCCGTTGGCGATCTCCACCCGCAGCTGCGGCGAGGCGTGGCTGCCGGCGTACCCCGCGACGGGGACGTAGCGCAGGTCGACCTCGCCCGGGCCCGGCACCCGCGGGTCGAGCGCGTCGCGGATCTCGCGCACGCCTTCCTCGAGGCGCACGCGGCCCAGCTCGATCGACTCGAGGCCATCGGGCTCGCGCGCCATCACCTCGATCTTGACCTTCTCCTCGATGCGGCGGTGCCCCTTGAAGCGCGGGTTCTCCTTGTACGCGATGAAATCGGTGGGCTCCTCGAAATAGCGGATGGCCACGTAGATGGTCTGGGGCAGCTTGAGCTTGTCAGCCTCGACCACCTTCACCGCCGGGTCATGCAGCACCAACTCGTTGCCGCGGCCGTCGACCCCGTACCCGGGCGTGACCTCGAACGACAGGTCGCCGCGCCCGCGGGCCTGCACTTTCATCCCCCCGCCCGCCACGGGGACCACCCCGGGAGTGTGGAGGACGCGGTTGTGCAGGCGTCTCTTCTCCAGGTGGTACGCCTCGGCGGCGTTCCAGTCCTCGTCGGTGGTGAAGAACCCTTCGAAGAAGTTGATGCGCTTGAAATTGGCCTGCTCCGCCATTGCATCCTCCGAACCTTCAGCGGCCTTCTCGAGGAACGCACCTCGGGGCCGGTTGTGTCAAACCGTCAGTTCCTGCGCGAAAGCCCGAGCCTCTGCAGCTCCTCGTCCTGGGTCGCGGGCACGTCCTCGCCGCCGCCGATGCGCGCGTCCACCCCGATGCGCCCCGTCTTGCCGACGTGCAGGAACGGCACCGTCTCGTAGGTGGGCTCGGTCTCCTCGAACACCAGCGCGTAATGCGCGTGCGCCGGCTTCTCGGTCTCCACCAGCGCCTGCACCGTGCGCAGGCGCTCGCGGGAGATCTCCGCCTTCTTGTCGGGCAGCTCGACGGTGAAGCACTGGCTGATGAAGACCGGCGGCGAGAGCACCGTGTCCTTGCCGACGGTGCTCGACCGGCCGATCACCATCCCGGGGTAGGGCCATTCGCCCTCGTGGATCTCCGCCTTCACGTCGGCGAACAGGCGCAGCGCCAGCTTGAGGCCCCGGGCGGTGCCTCGCAGCCGGTACAGCTCCGGCACGCGCTGGATGATCTCGCGGCGCTTCTCCTCGTCCCAGCCCTCGAGGAGCGGCATGGCGAGCCACCCGGCCAGCCAGGGCAAGAAGCCCGCCTGGGTCAGCCGCGGGTCGAAGAACTCGTGCAGGTATTCGAGGCGCTCCTCGATCCCGCTGGTCAGGTGCGCGGAGATGAGCAGGAACCGCTGGAGGAAGTCGGCGTTCTCCTCGTCGGCGTCCTGGTAGATGCCGGGGAGGAACTGGATCCAGGGGCGCGTGGCGATCTCGACGTTGATCGCGCGCCGCTCGTCCAGCACGTCCCCCGATTCGGGGAACTGGCGGACGACGTGGAGCTGCTTCTCCTCGCTGTCGACCAGCTTGATGGTCAGCTCGGCGCCGGCGCGCTTCCGGGCCACGCGGCGGGCCTCGCCGATGGGCAGGCCCAGGAGCGGCGGGGCAATCCGGGGCAGCGTGTCGACGTTCTGTTCGGCCATGTCGGGCTACCCCCGGTCGTAGATCTCGACCCCGATGAGCTGGGGCAGCTCGTCCTCGCCGAGCTTCAGCATCTCGACCCGGAGCCTGCGCCCCTCGTCGACGATGGCGAGGTCGGTGATGCGGTCGACCCCGTCCACTCCCTCCACCACCGGGTACAGGTCCGCCTTCCCCACCGCGCGGCCGAACGGCCAGCCCTCGGCCTTGGGGCCGCCCTTGAGCGGGTGCAGGAGCTGCTTCACCTTCTCCTTCACGTCGCTCTTCACCCGGTCGGCGGTGGCGCCCGGCTTGAGCGAGATGGTCAGCTCCAGCGAGACCGGCACCTGGCGCGGCTTGCCGACGTTCACGCGGGCCGTGATCAGGCGCCGCTGGTCGATGAACGCCGCGACGCGGTCGATCAGGTCGCGCGAGGGGACCATGCGGGCGTCGCCGTTCTCCCGCTCCGCCTTGGGCACCAGGAGCAGCGAGATGCTCCCGTCGCTCCCCTGCACGCACTTCGCGCGCGCCACCCGGCGCGAGGCCGCCAGCGCCAGCTGCTCGTAGTCCTCGGCGGTGATGGCGCGATCGCGGTTCTTGATCGCGTACGTTCCGCGGCGCTTCGCCTCCTCGACCGTCTCGGGATCGGCGCCGCCCGTGGCCGGGAACGGGTTGGTGACGCCCTGCACGAACGCGATGCTCTGCTTGAGCACGGTGAGCGAGCTGGCTCCCACGTTCCCCTGCGCGCCGCCGCCCAGCCGGTAGCGCAGCTTGAGCGAGTCGCGTCCGGTCGGCGGCACCCCGCCCTTGCGGCCGTCGCCGAAGCCGACCTCGCCCTTGATCGGGTCGCAGGTGTAGTGGCGCGCGCCCGGCTCGGAGTCGAAGAAGTTCTCCACCTGGTGCCAGCGGACCCAGGTGCCGTTGCCGTCCTCGTCCGGCTGGACGGCCTCGGGACCTTCCTCCTGCTCGATCGCCTTGCGCTGCGCGGGCGTCGGGGCGTCGGGCTCCAGCACCCACAGCTCCGGCCCGGCGAGGAAGGGCACGTTGGCGACGGTGAAGGTCTGGTCGATGGATCCGTCGGAGGAGCCCAGCACCTCCTCGAGCGTGACGCCGTTCACGGCGGAGACCGCGTTGACCATCACCGCGCGCAGCGCCGGGGGCAGATCGTAGGCGCCCGTCTCCAGGCGCGCGCGCAGCCAGTACGCCTCGGTATCGAAGACGGCGCGCTTCTCCATCTGCTTGGGCCCGTCGAAGTTCACGTACCCCGAACGGGTGAACCCGTAGGTCAGGTCCTCGGGGAGCAGGTCCTCCCAGCGGTTCCCGTCCCAGAGCTCCCAGACCACGCGGGGTCCCTTGAGGACCGTGTCCTCCTCGGACGCGCCCGGAGGGGGGCCGCCCAGCTGCGCGCCCCCGCCCGCCGCCTCGGAATCGTCCAGCTCGAAGTAGAGGTGGATCGACCGCTCCGGGAGCTTCTGGTCGAAGCCCAGGTAGAAGGCGGGCGTCTCGTCCTGGTCGGGCAGGAAGGGCTGGAAGTAGACGTACGGGGTGTTGAGGTCGTCGGTGTGATCGCGGAACTGGAAATCGTTGTAGCTCTGGCAGTACTGCACCGGCTTCGGCTCGCGGACGTACTTGAACACCAGCGACTTGAGGCAGGGCGGGCGCAGCGGCCGGTCTTCCTTGAACACCCAGTTCTGCCCGATCAGCTCGTAGCTGCCCGGCGCGCCGTAGTTGCCGGAGTTGATGCGGGCGCGGATCCAGAGGTTCTTCTGGCCGCCCACCTCGGTCTCCAGCATGTCCTGGGGGCGGTCGAACTGCACCGCGCCGTTGCGCGTGAACGCGCCGGTCGAGTCGAGGAAGTTGAAGCTCCCCTGCGGGCCCGAGACGCCCATCCCGCCGGTGCGCCCCAACTCGGCCCACTTGCGGCCATTCCAGTACTCCCAGTGGACCATGAGGTCCGGGCTGGCCTCCGGGCTGACCACCACCGAGGGCTCCACCAGCGAGGCCTCGATCTTGATGCGCGCCTCGGGCGCGGCGAACAGCTCCTTGTGGCCGACGTACAGGGCGCAGTCGAACTTCGGCTCGTCGCCGAAGGGGTGGAAGCTCTTCCCCTGGTCGACCGGGAGGAAGATGTAGCTGCCGATGTTGACGAAGGCGGACTCGGGCGCCATGCCCTCGCCGAGGATCTCGATGCGCAGCGAGATGCTGTCGAGCATCACCTGGCGCGGATCCTTGAGGGGCTCGGCCAGCTTGCCGCGGATCCAGTAGGTCTCCACGTTGTTGACGATCTGCTTCTCGATGCCGACGTGGCTGCCGAAGGCGAGGCGGCGCTGATCGCTCTCGTTGCGGTTGAGCGTCATCTCGCGCCAGCGCTTGCCGTCGAAGTACTGCCACTCGGTGACGGTCGGGATGCGCGGGCCGCTGGAGCCGGGCATCGCCTCGAAGAACAGGTCGACCGCCGTCTCCTCGTTGAAGGCGGACAGCCGGTCGTCGCCGACGTAGAGGAACCGCTCCACCTCCTGGACGCCGGTGAAGAGCGGCTCCTTCGCCTCGCCCGAGGCGAGCGCCTCGGTGTGATCGGCGACCGTACCCCGGTGGCTCGAGACGGCGCGCACCACGTGCACGGGAATCAGCGCCAGGTCGCGCAGCGTCTCGAACGTCACCGGATCCGCTCCGGCCGCCTGCAGCGTGGCGACCTGGGTCCCTTTGCGCACCACCAGCTCGCCTTCGATGCCGTCGGCGGGCGTGAACTCCAGCACCACCTGGGCGGGCTCGGGCGGCTTGAGGCGCACTCCGATCAGGTCCAGGAAGGTGAGGAAGTTCTTCTCCGGGACCTTGTTGAGCCGGTAGATGACCATCTCGGTCATCCACGCGTACAACTCGAGCATGGTGACGCCCGGGTCGGAGGCGTTGTGATTCGTCCACTCCGGGCAGTAGCGCGGGATGAGCCGCACCGCCTCGTCGACGATCTGCTTCCAGGACCGGTCGTCCAGGTTGGGAACCGGGAGGGACATGGGAGACGGACCTCGCCGCTAGCTGCCGGTCAGGTAGAAGGGGAAGACCAGGTTGTGGATGCTGTTGGTCGCGCGGATCTCGTAGCGCACGTCCACCAGGATCCGTTCCGCGGAGTCGGGGTCGGGGAGCGCCTCGACCTGGATGCCGCGGATGCGGTGCTCGAGCTTCGCGAGCGCCTCCTCGACGTGGTGCCCGACCAGCGTCTGCGTCGAGGTGTTGTTCGGCGCGAAGACGTAGTCGTGGATGCGGCAGCCCCAGTCGGGGCGCATCTGCCGCTCGCCCAGGGCGGTGCCGATGACGATGCGCACCGACTCCTCGATGTTCTGCTCGTACTTGGAGAGCTGGATGCCCCCGTTGGGGCCGACCGAGAAGGGGAACTTGAAGCCGACGCCGAGGAAATTGCTCATGCCCGTTCCCCTGGATCCTTCCCTGCTACGCGGTGGCGATCCCCACCTCGACGACGCGCTTGCAATTCGGGCAGCTCACGGTGGTCCGGCCGGCTTGCTCCGCCACCACGAGCCCTTCGGAGAACTGGCATTCGGGGCAGACGAGCCCCTGCGTGCGGCCGGCGGTGACCGCCTCGACGACCTCGTACCAGAGCGATTCCAGCTCGCTCAGGCGGTCCTCCGGGCTCTCCGGCATGTCGGCGTACCCCCACTGTCTCAGCCTCGTGGCTGACTCTCGACGGTCACGCTCTCGGGAGAGCGCGAGCTTAGTCCGTCTCCCGCCCCCCGATCAAGTGGCCCCTCCCCCGCCCGCCTTCGCGCAGCCGCGGTCGGGCGAAAAGCGAACGCGGAGGCGCGGAGGCGCGGAGAAATACTTGGGGGGTTGATGACTGGGTGCGGGTGCTCGATCGGGCAACGAAAACCAGAAACTCCGCGCCTCCGCGCCTCCGCGTTGATCTCTTAGTCCAAAAGCGCGGCTAGTTGGGGCGGTATTGGAGCTTGATGGTCATGCCGGACTCTTCGCCGGGTTTCTTCAGCTCGAGGAGGGTCTGGCGGGATTCGAGCTTCACCCCGGAGACGGGGGCGCGACCGCGGGAGGTCCCGTCCACCCAGACGATGGCCCACGGCGAGGTGCTCACCTTCACGTTCAGGGCGCTGCCGGAGCGCACGTACTCCAGCTGGACCTTGTATGCCGTCGACGAGTCGCCAACCTCGACGGCGCCGCTGTCGCCCGTGACCGGCAGGTTGTAGGCGCCGATCTGCCGCGGCTGCGCGGAGCCCGCGAAGGTGATCAGCGCGCCGCCCTGCGGGTTGACGGTGAGCGTGCCGTAGAGCTTGCCGGCGCCGATCTTGCGCGGCGCCGGCTCGATCTTCTCGGCGGGGACGGCCTTGGGCGCGGGTTTCCTCTGCTCGCGCGGCTCGTCGGCGCGGCGCTTGCGCTCGACCGCCTGGGCCGGATCCGCGGGGGTGGCTTCGTCCTTCTGCGCCTCGGAGATGGCGGCGGTGGCGCGGCGCGGATGCAGGGCGACGGGCTCGTCCGAGAGCAGCCAGACGAGCAGCGCCACGATGCCCGCCAGCGCGCACAGCGCGCCCGCGCCCAGGGCGATCCACAGGGTCCTGCCGCTGCGCTTCCGGGCCGCGTCCGCCTGCCCCTGCGGGCGCGTCCGCGTGCGCACCACCTGCTGCTGCGACTGCTGCAGCTTGGCCATCGCATCCCGCGCGGCGGCCTGCGCCTCCTCCGGCGTGAGGATGCTCGTGCCGCCGCCGTTGGCCGGCGGGGGCGCAGGTTTGCGCGCGGGCCGCGCGGGAGCGGTCCCGAGGAACGCCGTCTTCCCGTCGCCCCCCAGGGGGAGCGCCGGCTCGGTCACCTCGGGAACGTCGGGCATGGTGTCCGTCGAGCGCGGGGCCTTGCGCGGGGGCGGCATGGGCAACGGCTGCCCGGGCCGGAGCATGGCCGTGCCTCCCGGCACGTCGTCCTCCGCGGAGAGGGGCGGCACGCCCGCATCGAGCAGCGTGTCCGACGCGCCCACCGGCCACCGGGGAGCGCCGGCCGGCGGCTTCGCCGGCGCGCGCACCGCCCCGGGCGGTGTCGTCGGCCTCTTCGTCCCGGCTGCAGCCGAGGGCTGCGGCGGCGTCGCGGGCTTCTTCGCCGCCGGGGCGGCCGTCGGGTTCAGGATCAGCGTGCCGCCGTCCAGCTCGGGCTTCGCAACCGGAGTCGGCGCCGGGCGCGGAGGCGTGCGCGCCGCGGAGGGTCGCGCGGAGCCGCCGGGCGCCGCCCGCCCGCCGTCGGTGTCGAGCAGGAGCCGCTGCTCCTCCTCGAGCTGCTGGCGGAAAAGCCGCGCCATCAGCTGGCTCAGCCGCTCGGGCGAGCGCGGCACCACGATGCGCCGCAAGTCGTCCAGCATCTCGGCCGCGTCCAGATACCGGCGGTCGCGATCCTTGACGAGCGCCTTGGCGATGATCGGGTCGAACGGGGCGTACGCCGCGTCGTACTCGGAGGGCGGCGGCGGGTCGTAGCGTTGCACCGCCTCGAGCGTCAGCACGATGTTCGACTTGTGGAAGGGATTGGTGCCGGTGAGCATCTCGTAGAGCGTGATGCCGATGGCGAAGATGTCGGAGCGCTTGTCGAGCTTCTTCGCCAGCGACTGCTCCGGGCTCATGTAGACGAACTTGCCCTTGATCATCCCCGCTTCGGTCTTGACCGTGCTCATCTCCGACTTGGCGATGCCGAAGTCGATGATCTTCACGTCGCCCGTGTAGCTGAGGAGCACGTTCTGCGGGTTCAGGTCGCGGTGGATGATGTTGAGGGAACGGCCGCTGACGTCGGTCAGGTTGTGCGCGTAGCTGGCGCCGTCGCAGATCTGCTCGGCGATCGAGCGGCACACCTCGGGCGGCAGCTTCTCCTTCTTCTTCGCGACCCCGTCGATCAGGTCGCGCAGCGTGCGGCCCGAGACGTACTCCATGGCGATGAAGTAGCTGCCCTGGTGCTCGCCCAGCTCGAACAGCTGCACCACGTTGCGGTGGTTCATCCGCGCGGCGAGGCGCGCCTCGCTCAGGAACAGCTCGACGAACTCCTTGTTCTCGGTCAGGTGGGGGAGGACCTTCTTGACCACCAGGATCTTCTCGAACCCGGCCGGCCCCTGCTGCTTGGCGAGGAAGATCTCGCCCATCCCGCCCGCGGCCAGCTTCTTCAGCAGGAAATACTTGCCGTAGTAGCTGCCGACCTCCAGCTGAGGCTGCGGTGTAGGCATGACTTCCGGGGCCCCCCTCGCGAGACCATCGGGCGCGGCTTGACGACGGTGTCGAGGCTACCGTGCGCTCGCAGGACGGGTCAACCGAGCGGTCGCTGCCGCACCACGGCGTTTGCGGTGACGCCGCGCGGCAGGGTAGGAGCGTCCCGCAGCATCTTCTCTCACGACCGCGCGGCGGCGGCCGGCGTTCAGCGACGGGGCGTCAGGGCATCCGACAGGAGCTCGAGCTGGACGCGCTGCGGCTCCTGCAACTCCGCAGCGCGCTCGCGGAGCAGCCGTGCCGCGCCTGAGTCCACCAGGTCATCTAGCCGCAAGCGGAGGGGATCCAAGCCGGTCAGCGCATCGAGGGCAAACCGGCGCACGTTCGCGTCCTTCGCCGACAACGCCCGCGCTCCGGCCCGGATCGCCTCGAGCTTTCCTCGACCGTTGGTTCGTCTCCAGACGTGATCGAACAACCACTCGACCGCGCTCAAGCGCGCGAAAGGAAGGGCCGCGTCGTCGCCCAACAGGTGCGCCATCGCCACCGCCACATCGCCGTCCTGGTCGACCCCGGGAAGGGGGTCGCGAGCGAGCGATTGCCCCGCGAACAGCCGCTGAACGAGCCGGCCGCCCTCGAGCCACGCCAGGTACTGCGCGCGGCGCGCCGCGGGCTCGTCCCGCAGCTCGGCTTCTCGAGCGAGGATCTCGCGCACCGCTTTCAGCCCCGGGTCATCGGGGCGAACGACCTCGGCGAATAGGCTCTCCTCCGGCCCGGGCGCGCCGCGCGAAACGTACAGCAGCACCGCGCCCGCGCGCAGATCGACCTTCCCCCAGACCGGGTCCGGCGAGCGCAGGCGGGCCATCTCGCTCGCCGGCTGCCGGAACGAGGGGCGCCGGACGTCCGCGCCAGGAGGGCCCCACAGCCTCTCGAGCACCTGCAGCTCGATCCGCACCTCCTCCTCGGCCCCCTCCTTCTCGACGTGGACGGCGGCGACGCGGCAGAGCGCCACGGAGAAGCCCTCGCGAACCCACCACCACAGCTGGATCGTCTCGTTCATCCCGCCCTTCCTCGCCACGCCCGCCGACAGGATCAGCGCGATCGCGGCCACTCTCCTCATCTCGCGTCGGTCTTGAGGACCGAGGTGATACCCGGTTGGCAGTGCTCGATGGCCGCTTTTTCGAGCGTGATCGGCGGCGAGTGTACCGCCATGGCCGCACCGGACGGATTCACCGCGGCGCCGCCATTCGTCCAGCCGCCGACAGCCGTGAACGTGCCGAAGCTGATGTTCCAGGTCGCCTCTGCGAGGACGATGAAGTTCTCGTCGAAGTCGGTCGAGAAGGCGACGACCCCGAAGTGAAATTCATAGCGGCCGCCGATGCTGGCGAGCGCCGACCCTGTCCTCGGCTGGGCGAGCGGCACCCCATAGCCTGGCGAGTCGATGAACCGGACGTGGCGGATCTCGCCTGCGCTGCCATCGGCCGGGATCGTGCCCTTGCCGTCGCCATCGGACGAGCTGTTGATCATGACGCCGTACCCTCGGTCCGTGGCGCTGCGGTGATCGCGCACCGGGAACCGGACCAGGGGCCATGGCGGCGCTGGCGGGGGGGGGTTCGCGATGATCGGCTCAGGTGTCGCCGCCGGATTCTGCGCGGCGACGAACCTCACGGTGCTGCCGTCGGCATAGTTCGCGACGGTCCCTTCGTTGGTGTCATTCTGCAGCACGCCGAGGCCGACCTTCGCCACGCCGCGGCGCTGCTTGTCCCCTCCGCCGATCAGCCTGACGGACAGCCGCGCGCCGATGGCGTGCTGCGCCAGCACCGCGTCGGCGTAGACGCTGTTGTTGCCAGGAACCACGGCGCCCGGGGCGCCCGAATCGACGCTGAGATTGCCGGGCGAAGCGGGTGCGTTGAAATGGTTGGCGGTCAAGATCCGGTTGTTGGCGGCGCCGGGCAAGATGCCGATCTGGACCATGTGGAGGTTGAAGATCAGTCCTGACTCTCCCGGCCCACGCTTTCCATCGCCGTTCTGGTCGACGAACGCGTGGACGTGGAAGGAACCCGTCGCGTTCGCCTTCAGCTTCATCTTCCGCGTGTCGGCGCGATCGGCGGGATCGGGACCGACCCCGGGCAGGCCCTTGGGCCCGGCGTCGTCGGCGGCCTGCTCGGCGATCCAGGAGATGGTCACCTTGTTGGGGCGGACGGTTGCCAGGAAATCGAGATCGTCGCATTCCCTGACCACGACCGGATCGGTGGCCAGGAAGGCCGCGTTGTCGGTGGTCGAGGTCTTCGTGGCCATCACTGCGCGGGCGCCCGTGCGGAGGCAGGGCGTCGCCGGGAGCGTCACGTCGACCTTGTCGATCTGGAATACCGTGAAGACGGCCCGATCGCCGTCCGGCTCGTCTCCCTGGATACCAAGCTGGAGAACGATGTCGCCCACGCTGCCGCTCACCGTCTTTCCCTCGACGAAGACGGCTTTGCCGGGTTTCCCCGCGACGGGCGGCGCGACGTCCGCGGCCTTGAGCCTGAGCGGCAAGGCCAGGATCGTTTCCGCGGGATCGTGTTTCTCGGTGGACACGAGTTGCAGCCCGCCCGCGCCCGGGATGCGGTTCAGCTCGATGGTCTGCTTGAAACCGGCCGGTTGGGCGCGCACGGCAACCATCGCGCGCCCGTGGTGGAACGCGGGCGGGTCCTGGACGTGGATGAAGCGCCCGACATCCGTCTTGGTATCGCCGGGCATCGGCACCGGGGCCGCGGCGGCAGCAGTGCGGCTCTGGAACACCTCGAGCGTGAGATCCAGCGCGGTTGCCTGGACGGTGGCCGGCTTTCCGAACTTGTTCGTACCTACCGAGAGCGCCAGCGTCAGCTTGATGTCTTCCAGCCCCTTGCTCGCCGCCGTCCCCTCGGCAAAGAGCTGCACTCCCTTGGTCAGATCAGCCGCGGTGAAGACATTGTCCCCGTTCTTGAATTCGATCTTCGCGCCGCCGGCCGCCGCCTTGAAGAACTGCACGTTCGTCTTCGAGCAGGTGAACGTGCCGGTGCCGCTGCCGGTGAAGGCGGGACCAGTCGTCTTCAGGGTGAACTGTTTCCGAGCG
>Ga0209283_10001326_pt1 | contig 13396 bp, 13 predicted proteins | sample CZO8metaG_2_FD_188354 | JGI IMG/M metagenome (GOLD analysis project Ga0209283, IMG submission 188354) | Vadose zone soil microbial communities from the Eel River Critical Zone Observatory, Northern California, USA - CZOApr15con2H1.8 metaG... | ecosystem: Environmental > Terrestrial > Soil >...
GAAATTGCCAAGCTGCTCTCTGACCTTCAGGGCGCAAGGGCGCATTTGAGTCTCCATCACTGATTCGTAAGCGCAACCAGACCAATCAGTTACAGACTAAACTCCTTACTTCGGGACCAGGGGGTCGGAGGTTCAAATCCTCTCTCCCCGACCATATCTAGTTGATTCGGTTGACTCGCTTCTCGCGGTTCCCGCAAGTTTCTGATTCCAAACATTGAGTTTTGTGTCCCAGTTGTGTCCTAACGGCACGCTGGCGCAGCGACGCGTGTGCGTGCGCTAGCAGCAGATGCGTCACTTGGTAGCCATCGCCGCAAGGGCGAAGGCAATTATTAAAGGAGGAAAAGATGTCGCAAGAAAACAACAACACAGAAATATCCGTGACGCGGAGCACGGCGGACGGAACCAAGAGACTGAGCGAGGATGCCCGCGACTTGGGCCCGATGCAAGCCGGCCCATTCGTAATCGGCCGAGTGGACGAAATCGTCGGCGAAGGCGGCGTGGAAGTGCCAGGCTATGTGGTCACCAAATACGAGTTGATCCAGATCGTCAAGCACTGGACGGCCGAGATCATTGATCTAGATTTTTCGTACTTCCTTAACGGCTGCACGGGATCATCCGAATGGCGCACTCGGGATTATGCGAACCGGCGCTTGAACACCATCGTCAAGGCGATCGGCGAGGAAGAAGTGACTAAGGCAGTCAGGCATGCCGAGCAGGCTTTCGCCAAAGGGGTCGATCCGCAGGCTTGGAAGATTTTCACAGAAGGGAGTAAGGAGGAGCAGGAAGATTTCCAGCAAGAAGTACAGGAGAAGCTGGCACGCGACACCCAACAGGGTCGCAAATGAGCGCGCAGACAGAGAGGCCGGCTTCATTCTTCTAAAAGACTAAGCTCTCGGCGATTTGTTCGGTGGGCGAGAGGAATTCGAGGCGAAGCTAGTCCTGCAGCGCTTTACAAAGGTGCGAAATATAGATTCGGCGAAACGAGACCCTTGGAGAACGATTACTGCCAGATGCGTTCAGGATTGAAAACGGACTGATTACGTTGAAGGCCCTTAATAGCCGTGTGCGGACGGGCTATACGAAAACGTGCGGTTACTCGAAAAGTCCCGGCTGTGCAACGTTGTCTTCAGGTTCCCGAAAATTGCTCAAACCAATGCCAACCAGCCGATAGCGTTGTTGTGGACCCAGGTCCACTCGCTGTCTTAGCTTCAGCGCGATCTCCGTCAATTCTTCGCAGGACGAGGGAGGAGGGCCTAGCGTGTGGCTGCGGGTAAGAATCTTGAATTCACTGGTTTTCAGCTTGAGAACCACCGTCCGTGCGATCCGTGATTCTTTGCGCGAAGCAGACCAAAGCTTTTCTGCCAGGCGTCGGATCATGGGTTCGGTTTCTGCCAACGGCACATCGTGTTCAAAGGTGTCCTCGACGGATATCGACTGCGTCGGTCGGTCTGGGACGACTGCACTGTCGTCGATTCCCCGGGCGAGTTCGTGAAGGCGCAGGCCATAGCGGCCGAAGTGGTCTTCGAGCAATGGCAAATCGAGAGTTCGCAGGTCGTCAACTGTCGTTATTCCAAGCTTCGCAAGTTTTTCTTCCGTCACTTTGCCGACGCCTGGCAGACGTCCTACGGGCAGTGGTAGCAGAAATGCATCGATATCCTCGGGCTGGATGACGAAGAGTCCATCTGGTTTGCGCCAGTCAGAGGCGAGTTTTGCTAGGAACTTGTTGGGTGCTACGCCCGCAGAGGCTGTCAGATTCAATTCTTGCCGGATTTGCTCACGGATCGTGCGTGCCACCAGAGTGGCCGTCGGCAAGCCGGTCTTGTTCTCGGTAACATCGAGGTAGGCTTCGTCGAGCGACAGTGGCTCGATCAGGTCGGTGTGGCGCTTGAATATCTCCCGCACGCTGCGCGAAACCTCCCGATAACGTGTGAAGTCCGGAGGCACGAAGGTAGCGCCAGGGCACAAGCGTTCCGCGCGCACTGCCGGCATAGCCGAACGCACACCGAAACTCCTTGCCTCGTACGAAGCAGCGCAGACGACAGAGCGGTTACCCCGCCAAGCGACGATTACGGGCTTGCCGCGCAGGTGCGGATCATCGCGCTGCTCGACCGAAGCATAGAACGCGTCCATGTCGACATGGATGATTTTTCGCACAATCTTCTGCCAACAATACTATTTTGTGCTCCAGAACACTTTCAAACATGTATCCGGCCCGATCGTAAACCGCGGTTGCTGTAGATTCTAGGAATGCATGCAGCTTCGAGTTTCTATTCTGTACTCGCGGTTTCCGTGCTCTTCCTGCATGCGCTATTCATTTTGTGGGTAGTCTTCGGAGCTTTGGTGACGCGCTCGCGCCCAATTCTGCGCTGGCTGCATCTCTGTTCTCTTGTTTGGGGAATTCTTACGGAATTACTTCCTTGGCCGTGTCCTGTGACGGTGCTAGAGAACTGGCTGGAAGCCAAGGCTGGAGTTCAGCCGTACCGGGGTGGGTTCCTGCTCCATTATCTGGATAAGTTGGTCTACCCGGACATTTCTGCAACAGCCCTGACGATTGCAGGGGTGTTCATCTGCGCTCTGAACCTTGCGCTCTATGGCCGGCAGATGTGGATCGCCCGGCTCCGGTAGTTTCCGATGTGTCAGTGTTCTGGCGAAACGAAACCAAATCCCACATTCCATCAGGCGTAGAAGTTTGTTGCCGAAGAACATAGAGGTTCCCGTCATCGGCGCGAACCATATAAAGGATGCTCTCTGGGTCGTACCACTGGTCCAGCACCGTCTCGACGTGATACTGTCTTCCTTCGAGCCGGAACCGAATAGGTTGTTCGTCAGCTTTTCGGCCCGCATAACATTCCACATTCAACTTCATCAGTTCCATTATCGTCCAAAGCCGCAGCTTTGCTTGGAGTGACTAGAAATTTGCCTTTTTTCGGAGTCTGTGAGCGCTTGGAAACGTCAGAACAATCTCGCACGGTGTCATTTCCAGTACCTCAGGGGTGGTCAAGCTTGCCCGGTTCTTTAAGGAAGATTCCCGCCGAACATACGAGCTATGTTGAAAAGCGAGCGGCTCACGCAGACTAGAAGCCCTCTCACAAATACCTCAATAGGATTATGCAGCAGCCGAGGTGAAGCTGACCTGCCCGATGTTTTGTACCAAGTGGAATGTTAGTGTAACGCCTCGTTGAACATTTGTCCGCGGCCGCCGTCGTCGGGGGTGTGGAGATGTGGGAAACGCGGAGCGTTTTCCACATCTCCATGCCCGGGTTTTGGAATGATGGCTTGCGGTGCCGGCGGCCGGTAGCCCAGCGCCGAGTGCGGCCGTTCCGTGTTGTATTCCACCCGCCACCTCTCCGTCAAAATCTGTGCCTCCTTCAGCGAGTAAAAGATCTCGCCGTTCAAGAACTCATCGCGCAACTTCCCGTTGAAACTCTCACAGTACCCGTTCTCCCACGGGCTTCCCGGCTCGATGTACAACGTCTTCGTGCCCAGCTTGCCCAGCCACTTCCGCAACTCCCCGGCAATGAACTCCGGCCCATTGTCCGAACGTATGTGCTCCGGTATTCCCCGCACCAGCATCACATCCGCCAACGTTTCGATCACCTGCAAACTGCCCAAACGCCGCTCCACACGCAACGCCAGGCACTCCCGCGTGTATTCGTCGATCACCACCAGAATGCGCAGCGCTCGTCCATCGTGCGTCATCGCCTTCACAAAGTCGTAGCTCCACACATGATTCGCCCGCTCCGGACGCAACCGTACGCACGAACCATCGCCCAGCCACAAGCGCCCTCGCGCCCGCTGTTTCTGCGGCACCTTCAGCCCTTCGCGTCGCCAGATCCGCTGCACTCGATCCTTCCCCACCGCCCATCCTGCGCTTCGCAACAACACCGTGATGCGCCGATAGCCGTAACGCCCATACTTCGCCGCCAGGGCCAGGATCGTCTGTGTCAGTTCGTCTTCGTCCGTGCGCCGCTGCGGCAAGTAGCGTTGTGTTCCTCGCCACTGCCTCACCACTCGGCACGCCCGCCGCTCACTCACTGCGTACTCTTCACGGGCATGCTCTACGGCGCACCGACGTCGCTCCGGGCTTAGAAGTTTCCCTCCGCAATATCCTTCACGATCTGCTTGTCCAACGCCAGCTCCGCGACCAGCCGTTTCAACTTGCCGTTTTCTTTTTCCAGTTCTTTCAGCCGCTTCGCCTGGTCCATCTTCAACCCGCCGTATTCCTTGCGCCAGCGGTAGAAGGTCTGCACCGTGAGGGCGGCTTCCTTGCAAGCTTGTGGGGTGGTCTTTCCGTTGGCAATGCTGACTTCAATCTGCCGCAGCATCGTCACGATCTGCTCTGGTTTGTACCTCTGCATGGGCATGACCCGCTTTTCCTCCAAGTGGACTCTCTCTCATTCCACTTGGTACAAAAATGGCCGGGCAGGTCAGGTTGCGGGCTGTGAAAGCGGTAGGGTTTGCAAAAAGGGTTTTCCAACCTTATAAGCGGACCTGGGTGCCCGAAATTCAGCAGGTTCCGGACTCCATTAACAGGCGAACGCTGCTGAGGAGCAATCTCTAATGGCGGGCCGGTTTCAAGTGATAGATGAAGCTGACTCCGGCATAGGATTGATTTCGCACGCCCACGGCCCGCTCCGCTGGTATTGTTTCGTTCGGCATCTGGAGGGTCTCTAGAGTCTGCCCGGTGTAGCCGTTGGCGAACAGGAAATGGACTCCCGCTTCGAACAATTCGCTGCGGAAGCTGCGGGTCAGAGAGCCACGAATTTCGCGTACGGGCACGGCGGTGAATCCGTTCCCCAGCGGCTTGCGCCCGACGTACTCGAATTCGCCCGAAGCTCGCAATCGGCCTGGCAAGCGGAAGGTCGTGGCGGAAATATCCCAGATCAACCGGGGCGCCTCTGGGATGTCCTGACCCGTGAGCCGGCTCTTGGCTTGGGCGCGGGCAAACGTGGCTTGGAGTGAGCCAAAAGAAAAATGCAGCTGAGCGGACACAGTTAGAGCTCGCACCATGGACGGACCGACAATCCGCTGCAGGCCGGTATCCGGATCAATCTTTGCCAATTCCTGCGCGTTGCTCACGCGGACCAGCGACAATCGAAACCGTGCGCCCAAGACCGATTCCGATGCAACGAATTGGTTCGCATGCGAGGTTGCAATGGGGGTGCCGTGGCTCGTGCCCAAGCCGATGCGGGGGTCATTTGTGTGAAACGCCTTGCCCGAGCTGAAGGTTAAGACCGGAAGGTGAGACCTGTTCGGAACTCGAAACGACAGTGTGCCGCGGGGCGAAGTTAGTCCCGCGCCAGTTTCGTACGAATCTGCCGGAGTGAGCCGGTCCGTGTTGCTGAATGAAAGTGCATCGTGGCGGACGCCGGCGCTGTAGATGACGAATCGCGAAATCGCTCCCTCCACGGAGGCATACGGAGCAAGATCGCTGATCGTGAAGTCATTGCGCGTGACTGGCTGAAAGACGCCACTCGCATCGGCATGAGCAAGCTCGGCGTTCCGCGGAGAATCGCGACGGAAATCCAGGCCCGCGGAAAATGAAATCGCCGAGTTCACTCGCCGATTGTAAGAAGTGTTGCCACCCGTGACCGTGCGAAACTCGGATTGCCGAATCAAACCATCGCCGAAATCCGACTTGAGGTCCAAGCGGTAGGTGCGGAAATATTCCGAGAACTGGAGCTGTTGCCGATCCGTGATCTGCCACGTATCGGAAGCTACGAACAAAGCCGTATGCGTGCGGTCGGACTGGCGAGGATCGATTGTGTCTTGCGGGACTCGCATAGCAATGGGCACGAGCCCGGGGATGCGGGACTCTCCGTAGTAACCTGCTCCGAACAGGGTCAACAGGTGATGGCCGAAGGTGTAATAGCGCTCGGCATTGACTTTGTACTGATGGCGGTGCTCGGGTAGCGCGAGAAATCCGTCGCCGCCGGCGATTTCCATCCCCAGCCACGCGCCCGCTTGCGGATTGCCAGGACTCCATCCGGAAACAACATCGTAATCGCGCGGGTCAGCGGAAATCTGAACAAAGGGTTCCAGCCGCGGGACCAAACCGTAAGTGACGGCAAGATCAACCGCGTTATTACCGTGACGCACATCGAATGCTCCTGCATCTGATTCCACAAAACCGATCGCATTTGGGATCAGCAGATTGGGATCGGCATAGCCATTGCCGTGCGCGTTGGCTGGCAGATTGTTGGGAAACAGGAAGTCACCAACCCGAATGTATTGGGCAATCGGTTCGCCGTGATCTCCAGCCACACCAGGCGCAAAATACTGCGGCGCTTTCACTCCACCGGATGCGGTTTCTGAGGGATAACCCGGCAGAGCTACGGGGACCCCGGGCTGACCGGGCCGCGCTTGCAGTAGGTCGTCAGACTCATAGATTTGCGTTAAAGCAGCGGAAATTGGAATGTCCACTTGCGCGCTGACCGTTGTCGTAGCGGAAAGCTGCAGCTCGAATTTCAAATCGGTATCAGCGGAGATTGAAACCGGAACGGCAAAGGGTGCGTAACCGCTCGCTGAAATCGAGATCTTGCTCTCTCCTGAAAGGGCTAGCAACTGAAAGCTGCCTTGCGGATCCGTTCTCGCCGTCGCGGTCCCCAGTTGAATTTCAGCCTTAGGGATGGGCTCTCCGTCTGTGGCGACCACATGGCCACTCAAGAGGAATCTTTCAGCGCGAGAGTCGGTGGCCACGCTCGGTTGAGGTGCTGTGGCAGGATTCGCTCCGGCCACAGCATCTTCCGCAAGCAAGCAGCCGGTAAGGACGCTCACGGCCATCACGATGAAGAGCGCGTTTCGCATGGTCAGTTCTTCTTGGGCGCGGAAAGGCTGGCCAGCAGGTCCCGCGCCTGGCTCGATCCGGGAGCATTCAGTTTCGTAGAATCGAACAAATACCGTTCCGCGGCGACACGGTCTCCGGTACTCAAGGCAATCTCTCCGGCGTGGCGAAGCATTTTTGCATCGCGAATACCTACAGCTAATGCCGCTGCGATTTGCGTGCGAGCTTCGGTGTCGCGTCCGTTGACGTGAAGAGCCCAGGCATAGGCGTCGAGCGTGAACACGTCGTGCCTCCGGGCGTATTCCGCTTGCGCAACCTGCAGGGCCTTGGCCGGCTGGTGAGCATGGTCGGAGTAGTAAAAAATCAGTTCGCGGTTGGAATTGTCGGCGCGGACACTTTCGAGCCGTGACTTAGTCTCAAATTCTGCAAAGGCTTTCCTGGCTTGGTCTCGGTGGCCAGCGAGTTCCGAAGCTTCAGCCAAGTCGTAGAGATTCTCCGCGTGTTGGGCCGCGTCATAACGCTGCTGCAGAACGTTGACCGCATCTTCATATCTCTTCTGCTCGATGCGGACTTTGGCGAGATTGCCCAGCGCGTAGTGATATCCGGGAAAAAGTGCCAGCGCTTGCTGCAACGTGTTATCCGCCTCGGTGATCTTCCCAGACATGAGCTGCAAGTGACCGATCTGGCTGAGAATCCAAGCCCGGTCTTCGGCTTCGCTCGGCGGTGTGGACTGATAGGCCATATTCATCAGTTCGACCGATCCATCAAGGTCGCCAAACAGTTCGCGGAGATAAGCGGCGCGCGTCAATCCGGGGAGGTTCCCGGGACGCAGATCCAGCATCAACTGGGCCGAGTCTTCCGCCTCCTTGTAGTCCCCCAGTTCAATGTTCGCGTCGGTGAGAAATCCGTAAACCATCACGTCATCGGGCACTCTCTTGTTGAGCTTGCGCGCCTCTTCGCGAGCGGCTGCGAATTCGTGTTTTCCCAGCAGCAGCCAAACATGGATTCTTTCTCCATCGAAGTTGCCGGGCGAGATTTCGAAGGACTTCTTCAAAGTCTCTTCGGCCTGCGCATAGAACTTGACATCGGAAGACTCGCGCGCGCGGCGCGACAGCGCCAGCGCGAGAGCGTTGTAGGCTTCGAAGTTCTTCGGATTCTTCTCGATCAGCCGATTGGCTTGAGCCATGCTCCGCTCGGCAGGAGAAGGAGTCGCATTAGCAGGGAGAGTTGTGGTTTGCGCAACCGCCGCCAGCGCGGCCATGAGCATCACCAGGAGAACAGCCCGTTTCTTCATATAATTCCTCACTTGTCGGGATAAGAAATTAGGGGCCGCCGCCTTGTCGGGCAGCGGCCACGATTAAGGTTTACTTCACAGGACAGATACCATTGGGTTGACCACTGCAGCCCTTCTGTCCAGGGCCTGTGTGATGGCTGTCACGACCGCTATGGGCAGGAAGCACGTATGGGAACTTGGTTCCATAGCCGACTTCGTTGGTGTTAACACCATCACCAACGCGCGCACCGTACTTCACCGGATCGACGAGGATGCCGACGACGGCGCGTGAGGCGATGTCAACGACATCGTCGATAGGCCGCCGTCCTTGCGGGAATCCGGCAAGATCACCCGCCAGGAAGCCAAGACGCCTCTGGCTGCCTACTGGAGTCGGAGGGATACCGGTATTTAGCCGTAGCAGGTCAGCGACCGGGCCCGCGTCGTTCGGACCGCAGCCTGGACAAATCGGAGCCCTGTACTGGACCAGCGGAAGCAGGTCGGTACGAGGCGCCGGCGGAATGGGAATGTTGAGAATCGAAGAGTAGAGGTGCGCCAACAACGGATCAAGGAAGAAGTTGGCGAACTGGCCGTCGTTTTGCGGATCGGAAACGCTGAACAGGTCCTTCGAGCCGGTTCCAATGATCAGTTCGTTGATCAAGGAGTTCCCTTCGCGGTTCACTTGACGCCATGCGCCTGAGCCGTTCACTTGCCCATCGAGGCGGTGAATCGTGATCCGCTGACGGTCGGTTTCTCCGTACGTGCCGATCACTGCCTGCTTTTCGCCAGCGCCATGCAACTTGCCATCAACTGTCAGCATGGCGATCGGAACTTCCAGCACGATAGAGTTGACGTTGAAGCCGGCCACCGCGTCTGGCGCGTAGTTGTGCGTGTCGTCCGCGTCCACGGCAGGGGTCAGGATTCCTCCCACGCCCATGCGGAAGTTGAAGGAATCAAAAGCAGCGCCGAGGTCGATATAGAAAGGATCATCGACTGTTCCCGCAAATACCCGGACACCATTGCCGAGGTCATAGACACCCTGGTTGAAAAGGTGGGGATATTCGGGCATGGTGAGCGGTCCAACGTTCGTAGGCACTGCAAAAAGCGTTCGGCCGTTGGTCAGGTCGGTAGCAACGCCGTTCTTGATCATCGTTACGGTATAGGTCTGTCGCAAGCTCAGGCCTTCCGAACCGGGCCCATCCAACGCGGTAATTTGCGGAAAACCTCCGATTCCGCCCACGAAGCCGGTGAATACTCCTGGTTGGCGGATCTCCGTATTGAAGCGGAATTGAAAACTGATGTCGGTTTTTGCATCCTGGTTGTTGTCGACGTTCATTACATAGCGAACGTTGGGATCGAAGGGAAAGTAGTTGGGTCCGTTCGAAGGCTCGAGGAACCCATCGACGTTGAGAATCATGGTGACGCGGTCGTGGTGATCGTAACTGACGAAGGCGTACCAGTCAGTCACGTCCGCGCTGTGGTCGAGTGCGGAGATTGGGGCCTCGCGATGGCTGGACGCAAACAGGCTGGCAGGAACCAGCACCATCAGCGCCATGGCGAGGGCCGCGATTGCTTTCAGTCGCTTCATTGAAATTTCCTCTCGGGATTTAAGTTTGGTGGACGTTGCCATCGCGATACTGCCGCTGCCGCGCGGCGCCGCGCCTCAGCGGTTACGATTGGATCCGTCTACAAACTCAAGTACGCGGCAGCGCTGGTGTCGGATTTGTGGCCGCCAAATTTTCACGAGGCATTCATCGTTTAAGGATTTTTCGCGCTTGCAGCAATCCGATAAGAAGGTTGTTTCGTATATGACACAAATTCCCGCGCCATGCGGAGAAGTTGTGTAGTTCGAATACGCTCGAAGCATTCGTATGTCTGGTACCATGATTTGCGCTGCATGATTTGCGCTGCATGATGTTTGAGAAGCTCGATCAGGGCAATCCACTCATGACTGCCCTACGTACTTAGAAAGGAAGAGTTAACTGACTTGTCTCGCGCTGCCTCAAACGTGGTTTCGCCTGACGCCATGCTGGTGTCGGCGATTCGCTCCGGCGATGAGCAAGCCATGGCGCAGCTTTACGAGCGCTACTCTTCGATCGTTTATTCGGTGGCGCTGCGAGTTCTGGGTGATACTGGGGCGGCAGAGGACATTCTGCAGGAAATTTTCATGCAACTCTGGCGTAGTCCAGACGTATTCGATGCCACTCGGGGTAGCCTGCCCGGTTGGCTGGCCGTGATCACGCGGAACCGGGCAATCGACTCGCTCCGCAAGCGACGGCCGGAGACGGACATTACCGATGTGATCGTATCCATCGAACCGGACCTTGTCGGCGGTGCCGAGTTGAGCCGCACCCTCGAAAAAATTCGAGGTGCCCTGGGAGGGATGCCTCCACCACAACGTTCGGCATTGGAAATGGCTTTCTTCGAAGGGCTCACTCATACCGAGATTGCGGAAAAAACCGGCGAACCTCTTGGAACGATCAAGACCCGCATTCGCGCTGGTCTACTGACCTTGCGCAAAGCCTTCAACCCATGAGCGTGCACGAACAATTCGCGGATGATCTCTCGCTGTACGCGCTGGGAGCGCTACAAGGTGAGGAACGCCTGGCTGTGGAGAAGCATCTGCAAGACTGTCCGGACTGCCGGCGTGAACTTGTGCAGTTACAGGGAGATTTGGCGCTGCTGGCTCTTTCGGCCAGTGGCCCAAAGCCTCCATTGCGTTCTCGCAAGCGCCTTATGGCCGCAATCGCAAAGGAACCTCGGCGGACCCCGGTTCGCCTCGTCAAGCGGAAAACGTGGTGGACCGCATTGGAATGGGCCGCTGCGGCTGCAACGGTCGTCATCGTCTTGCTATTAATGCGTCAGAACACAGATCTGCGACGGCGCCTCGCCGACCTCCAGGCCGATTCCGCAGGGCAACAACGGCAGTTAATTCAGGCGAAGGAACTTATCTCAACACTGACCTCTGCTGACGCCGAACATTTCACTCTGGTCGCGGGCAAGATTCCTCCCCAACCGCAAGGCAAGGCGATCTACGTGCGCAACAGCGGTACGCTCGTGTTCCTTGCCAGCAACATGCCAAAGCTCCCGCCGCAGAAGACCTATGAATTGTGGTTGATTCCGACAAGTGGCGCACCAATTCCGGCTGGTCTCTTCAGGCCTGATACACACGGCAGCGCAGCTCTGATCAAGCCGCCACTTCCAACGGGGGTTGAGGCCAAGACCTTCGCCATCACAGTCGAGCCCGGGGCAGGCTCTGCCACGCCCACATCAACGCCGATTATGGTTGGGATCGGAGAGTAGTAGCTAAGCTGCTGAGCAGCAGGTGCATATTTTTCGTTTAGATAATATGTGCGCTCGCCGTGGAACTGGTCCACCTTCGTCAATCGAAGCGAATGGACCCCTGGCGGTTACTTCCGAAGAGCCCGTGATTCGGGGCAATCGCCACGGCGTCAGGAATGGCCAGATCCTCGCGGAGGATACCTCAGGCGACAGCGCTGCGGACCTGCTGGTCTCCAGACGGCACTTGCACCGGAAGATAGGGCAGTCGTGCCGAAGAGGCCCATCGCGAGCGTACCGGGCCCAGTAATACGCTCGAAATATCTTTTTGGGCTCTTCTCATGGAGAAGAACTTTTTCGTCGTCCGCACAAGCCAGTCGTTTCCATAGCAGGACTGGAAGCCCTGTTCGAGCAGAGATTCGAGCACGCCAGGCGCGCAATGTGGGTGGTTCCAGACGAGATGCTTGGTGTCGAACTTAGACCAGTCTTTTTCAAAAATGCCATAACCGGAATCGAGTTCATGCCACATTTCCGTCTGTGGATGCGGCGTGACGATGGTGATTTGCGTGACATCGAGCTTTAAAGAAGCCAATGTTCTCAGATCTTCAGCGATCGATCCCGGCGTCTCCGGCGGTAGGCCGATAATGTAATAACCTTGGGCGTACAGGCCGGCGCGGTCGAGTCGCTCGGTGAGTTCAAACCCAGCCTGAGCTCTCTCGTTCTTGTGCATCTGCTTTAGGATGTCCTGGTGAAAACTCTCGATGCCGAATAGCGCGCCTTCCATACCGCAGCTCTGCCAGTCATTGAAGTTTCGAAGGAGCAGGTCCACACGCGACTGCACGAGCCAGCGGACTCGGTGGCGCGCCAATAGCTCGATGACAGCGTCGGCATGCGAGGGAAGATTGCCGAAATTCTCGTCGAGTAGCAGGACAAAATGAATGCCGTGTTGGACATAGAAATGCAACACTCGGTCCAAAGACGCAAGAGAGATTTCCTTTGGTTTCGGCGCAAACGCAGTGGTCTGGCAGAAGGTGCAGCGAAAACTGCATCCGCGCGAGGAAAACAAAACACCTAGCGGGAACGACCACCCTCCGGGCAGGCGGAAGCGGGTGACTAGCGGTGGATGTTGGATTTCGTCCAGACGCATCCCCAGCTTCTGTCCCAGGGCGACTTCACTGTAGCTGGTGAACACATGATCGAAGTGCGATTGGATGGAGGGAGTCAGAGCGCCGTAATTCCCCGCCCACAGTTCGCGGATGCCTGCCTGCCGCGCTTCGGCGGCCATCGCCAGGATGTCGTTGGTCTCTTCGAGGTAAAAGGAAAAACCCACGGCATCCCAGCCCCTCTTGAGCTGAGCAGAAAACTCGGCCCGCGTCGGATATTCCAGGATGTTCAGGTCCGGAAGATTCTGCCGCAGGAATCGGAGGCCAAACGAGATCGTCCGTGGCATACCGAAACGCCAGCGAAAATTCCGCGGCGCATTTTCGCGAAAATAATCGTAGAGGCCGGAGTCGCGGCAACGCGTTGTCAGCAGAATTCGCGGCAATGCTTCCTCCCCTGTCCAACCCACCACAGAAGCGGACTTGGGCGCGGCCAAGACTCTAGCACATCCCTAGCCCCAAGTGCGAGAAGAGAGCCATGGGCTTAGGCGCGACAACGGCACGATTCGGGCGCTTTGCCATTTCCTCGAAAACTTCACCTGTGAAACCGCAACAATCGACCGATGATGCCAACTCGCGAGGCGTCGGCAAACCGGAAGTCAACCACCTCTCCCGGTTCGAAAATCGTCTGCCACGGCCCGCCATTTGATCTAAGTCAATCCTAAACCGCTGAAAGCGCTGGTTCAAAAGTGCAGGTATCCAAGAGGAAAGTTCGACTGGCTGGTTCATTTCGCAGATTCCACAACTTGCGTGGGGTTTCGCCAGGTAGGTCAAAAGGGTCCTGTGAGCCGCTTGGCGGTAGATGGAGTGGCTGTTCTGGAATCTAGTCGCAATTACTGCTGCGGGCTAGTATCAGAAGGGCAGGTCGAGACTTGGTCCGAAGGACAATTCCGAGTCTGATCT
>Ga0209283_10001332_pt1 | contig 13379 bp, 14 predicted proteins | sample CZO8metaG_2_FD_188354 | JGI IMG/M metagenome (GOLD analysis project Ga0209283, IMG submission 188354) | Vadose zone soil microbial communities from the Eel River Critical Zone Observatory, Northern California, USA - CZOApr15con2H1.8 metaG... | ecosystem: Environmental > Terrestrial > Soil >...
TCGGAGCCATTTATTCTGCTACCTGTCCGCCTCTACGGGCCAGTAGTCGATGCTCCACCAGGAAGTGGGCATGTCCGCCAGTCGTACACCTTTCAACACTGCTGGAATTGCTGCCAAGTTACGATAGGAGCCTGTAATGAAACGGGCTCGGTAGGGCTTGTCTCCGCCTTCACCCACCATGTAGAAGCTGCACTCGCCCCTTGCTGATTCTACTCGACCATAGGCTTCCCCTCTGGGTACGACTATGGGTGCTTTCCTCCGTATCGGTCCGGACGGTAGTTTCTTCAGAATCTGTCGTATGAGCTGGCTGCTCTCCCGCATTTCATCCATATGAACCATGGCCCGAGAATAGGAGTCGCCGTCGGGTCGGGTGTGAACCTTGAAGTCAAGCTCGCCGTACGCGGCGTAGGGGTCATCCTTCCGGAGATCCACGTCAACACCGGACCCGCGTAGAGTCGGACCCGTGCAACCCAGTTCAATAGCCTTCTCCTTGGATAGAACTCCGACTCCCTTCGCCCGGGATGTGAAAAGAGGATTCTCAAAGAATATGTTCTCGTATTCATCAAGTCGTTTTTCGAAGTATTCCGTTCGTTTGATCGCTTCCTCCGTGAAGCCTGGGGGAAGATCCCTTCTGACTCCGCCTGGGACAAGGTAGGAATAGGTAATGCGCGCCCCTGTCAGGCTCTCAGCGAGATCGATGAACAGTTCCCTGTCCCCCAAGGGCCACATGAACATGGTGGTGTGTCCGAGGAATACTCCGTAGATGGAGAGCCAGTAGAGATGGCTCATGATCCTGTTCATTTCGTTCAAGAGACAGCGTAAGTACTGTCCTCGAGCAGGGGTTTCAACGCCTTGCAATTCTTCTATGGCCCGGACCCACGCGTGGTTCAGGTTGGAAGCGTCAATAATCGATGGCCGCTCGATGACTGGAATGCTTCGAATAATGTTGCGGACCTCGATAATCTTCTCGATTCCACGGTGAACGTAACCGGGATCTGGTTGGGCGTTGATGATGATGTCGCCGTCCAATTCTACTATTAGCCTCATGTGTCCTGACCCCGAGTGCTGGGGACCGACGCTGAGGGTCATGGTCTGAGAACCCGGTTCTTCCTGGGTGACCGTTTCTAATGCTGAACTTGTAGCAGGCTTCTCAGTTGTGGTCATAGGTGGTTTCAGTCCGTGGGGAACCTGATTTCCTTGCGCATGGGCGGCGGTCCATCCCAGTTGTCGTTCAGGAACAGTTTCTCTAGTCGTGGATGACCATCGAATTGTATCCCAAACATTTCGTAGGATTCTCGCTCGAAATTTTCGACTCCGGGCCAGACATTGACCAGGGAAGTTGCCTTGGCCGTGTTTCGCGGGATCGACTCTTTCAGGTTGAGCACAATGTCTCGCTGTTCTCTATTCTTGATAGAGGACAGGTGATAGATGATTTCGAATCGGGATTCCCTGTTGTAGTCTACTGCTGAGACGCCAATGGGATGGTCAAAGCCTAGCTTGTCCCGGATAAAAGTCGCAATGTCCACAATTTTCTCTGGAGCTACAATCACGTCTGCTCGCGAGCGACGGATAGTTCTCGCACCTTTGATGTCGTTAGGGAAGTTCTCCTTCAATATCCCAATGAGATTCTCTTCCCTCTGCTGGGGAAGGCTCATCCCTGAGGGTACACCTTGGAATTTCGAATCTTCTCCTGGAGCATGATAATGCCGTGCTCGAGGGCCTCTGGCCGGGGTGGGCATCCGGGAACGTAAACATCAACGGGTAGGAATTCGTGGGCGCCGTTGACGATGCTGTATGAATCATGGAATAGTCCCCCTGAGATCGCACAGTCTCCCATAGCGATGACATAGCGTGGAACTGCCATCTGATCATAGATCATGCGCAACCGTTTCGCCATTTTCTTGGTGATTGTTCCCTCGATGACGATAAGATCTGATTGTCGCAAGGAACCGATTGGAAGGACACCGAATCGTTCCAAGTCGTGGCGCGCACCACTGGCGGCACCGAACTCTGCGCTGCAGCAAGCGGTCGTGATGTTAACAGGCCATAACGAGTACATACGAGCCCAGTTGATCACGTTCCTGATAGGCTCAGTGTCCACCACTTTGTGGACTAAGTCACTAAGCTTTCCGACCCAGATGCTAAGAGCATCCGCAAGCGTTTCGATTTCCTCATTGGGCTGAGCAGGCTTCTGGGCGGACATTCACGTCTTACCTACATGTATTTCCTTGATTTTCCCTATTTATTCGCATCTTCGGACCAGATACTGACTGAACAACTAGAACCGGGTCGATTCCGCGTGATAAGGCCGCTGGCTAGATTGTATCAACGAAAGGGTCCAGAATCGCCCAAAACAGAGTTTAGGATGAAGAATGAAGCCTAGGTAACTTCTACGACGCGACCGGTCTGGGATTGGTATTGATAGCGAATTATTCTCTTAACACAGTCACCATTGAGGCACTGGTAGACCCGGTCACCATTGGCGAATAATTCCCGCATTACCATAGGCTTGCTGCATCCCACGCATCTGAAGGCTCCACTCCTTCTCTCATCAATGAGGAGTCGGAGGTCGATTGCTCGAGTGTCAGCTTCCTTCTTCAAGTATTGCCGGTAGGCTAGGCTCTGAGTCTGCCAGTAAGCTACGTTCTCGGGGGTCGTCTCATACTCAAAACTCCGACCCGCTACGACGGGTGGCTTGTAGCCTTCCGCAACAAAAACGGGATTCTTGGAGTAGGGGACTTTGATTCGTTGCTGCCCAGTAGGTGTTGCCTGATGACCGATGTGATGATCCGGCACGGCCGTTCCGAGAAGTGTTTGTGAAGAGGGCTACTTCTTTTTGCTGGTACGAGGCTTTTCGTTCGTCAGGACAGGCACGGGAAGTGGCACCTCAGCTATCCCTTTCGATGATACGGAAAACGTCACCCAGTAGGTCTCATGGGGTGCACCTTTCATCTTCCGAACCCGAAACTGTTTGACTAGCAGACCTCTGTCGGCGAATCCTGGGTTGAACCTAATGTCCAATATTCCATCAACGACGTAGAAGAGTAGGTCGTCAAGTTCTGCATATGCTCGTAGGGGCGTATGGTGGGAACAGAAGAACGGGACAAGTCTTTCCTTGGGTCCTTTGGCACGCCAGGACTTTATCCCGTCCAACATGTTGAAAATTAGAGGACGTTCTTCCTGGACTAGAGTGAACATTTCAGTTAGCGAATCAACGAAAACGGCGCCTCGGCCAAACATCTTCATCTCCTCCATCATGTTGAACAGAGCGCTGGTCACAGAATGGAGGTCTTTAGGATCCTTAACGTAGTGAACGTAGGATGGAACCTTAGTAGGCTCCATACGAAAAGAAAAGCAATCAAGAAACTTCAACTGGCCGGACTCTAGAAAAGGCGTTATTTCCCAACCGAAGGCTTCCATGTCTTGTTCTAGGGCAATGGGAGGTCCCTCAAAGTTCACATAGATGCATGGCTCCTTCTTCTTTTTCAGAACGCTGTACAAGAGTTCCTCCATGAGAACCGATTTTCCGGTTCCAAGTTCTCCAGCCAGAATAGTCATACTATTCCTCGGAATACCGTTCGGGAGGACCTTGTCGATGGCATCGATCCCAGTTTCGAATAACTTCGGCACTTGTTGAACCACCTATTCGGACTGACGCTTGACGTGCTCTAAAGATAAATGATGTTTAACCCGTGCATAGTATACATCGATTCTTTCAAGTCACGCACCTCAAAGAAGCCAACGGCGCAATCATTCGATGTTTCTTTTATGAAACAAACGATTCATAGGCCTTCCTGCCGGGCCATTCGCCGTCGACCGAGAGCGATTTCACGGCTGTTCATTCTGTCGGCAAAACTCGATTTATTAGTCCTGGATGGCCAGGCGGCTGCAAAACCTTGGTAGGTAACTCGTCCCAGTAGAAGAGTATCGCTCGCAAATAGTTCATCGAGCTTCAACTTCCGTATTCTTCATTCCAGTATGACATGGTTAAACCATCATGCTCGATTTTTTCAGCTCTGCCCGGGTCTTCCATGATACCTTCAAGGGAGACGAATTCTGAAACAACCATTCCCCTCATGTCAATTCTCCTTCTTCCCACGGCATGTATGCTCAAAAGCTTAAGACATCTTTAGGAAAGCTCTGAATTGACACAAATGTCTACTTTACAGTTGGACGAGATTAAGCAGCGTCAACGCGCCCAGTGGGATGCTGCTGCGCCTGGCTGGAAGAAATGGGAGCGACAGTTCATCCATAATCTTCAGCCTCTCACCGACTTGCTGGTGAGAAATGCTGGAATCAAACCTGGCTACTCGGTTCTGGATTTGGCCTGTGGAACTGGCGAGCCCGCACTGACCATTGCCAAGATTGTTGGACCCAGTGGAAAAGTTGTTGGAGTAGACTTGGCCCCCGGCATGCTAGCCGTGGCCAGGGAACGGATGGTCTCTCAGGGTCTCAAGAATGTAAGTTTTCAAGTGAATGAACACGACGACATGCCAGCATTACAGGATAACAGCTTCGACTCTGCTGTTTGTCGACTAGGCCTGATGTTCATGCCTGACCCAGTTCGCATGCTCAAGGCCATGCGCAGAGTCCTCAAACCAGGAGGGAAAGCTTCCGTTGTAGTGTGGGGTCCTCCAGAGAAAGCTCCCTTCTTCACTGTACCTATGAAGGCCGTGGCGAAACAGCTTCCAGACCTCAAGCCCGTTCCCCCCGGCACGCCCGGAGGACCCTTCGGTATTCCAAGCCAGGAAATGCTCGGAGGAATCTTCACAAAGGCTGGCTTCTCAAACTTCAACTCTCAGACAGCTGATGTGATGGTGTTTGACGCGAACAGTCCAGAAGAGTACTGGGAAACGGCGACCGAGACAGCTGGACCAATTGTTCTACTGCTTTCAAGCATGGCTCCTGACAAGAAGAAAGCAGTACGAGAAGAATTGATACAAACCTTACGCGGCATGTTTCCATCAGGTCCAGTTAGACTTGGAGGAGAAGCGATAGTAGGGACCGGCACCAAGACCACAGTCTGACATTCAACAGTCGACTAGTGTCGGTCAACCGTGCTGGACAAGGCACCACCGACCTCGTTTCAATCTGTTCGATCCTGATCAGAGCTATCTCTTGGGCCTCTCACCCACGTGATGGGTTAGGCCAATAATTGTCGTACGATTTCACCGACCGCCGGACCGAACTTGTGCTGCTCACCTGGATCCCAGTGTACGCGGTCGGCATCACTAGAAACGACAACTTCTCCCGCGTCCAGGAACGCGCAACCATGCGCGGCGGCTACTCAGGCGTACTCTTTTCCCAACCAGCGCGACCTGTCTGTGCCACCTTCATACTCCTCGGAGAGAGCTATTAGTTTGCCGAGCGGTGGAGGAGCAATCAGGAGAACGTTGGGAGCCTTCCATTCTGGGCCTGCATCACTTTTCTGGACTATCTTCACTAGCTCGCCTGCCCGGCCACGATCTGGGAAGGAGTAAATGAGAAGCGTTTCTTCAGATCATTCGTCCCAGGCGCGATAATAACGAGATCAATAGGCTGATGGCTTTGAAGAGAAGGGACCAGGTATTCCTTGCCGTTACGAGTAACCTAACGAGCGAAACTAAAGACTCGATCTATTGAATTCTGGCCGCGATAGTTCGGATGAAGGACCGGTCAAGAGCACCAACTTCGTATAGGTTCACCATGGTATTGGTACTAGCCTCACCCATCAGGCGCCCCTGATCACCTCTGACGTGACGCCATTTCATCTGTGTATGTCCACTCTTGGAATTATAGATGATTCCCAACACATCGTTGACTTTGACGAAGCTGATATCGTTAACATGGCTTAATGTGACCTTGTCTTCTGCCTCGACATACATAGTCCCTAAGTCCTTTGACCTTTCCGGGAAGACAGACATGTCCACTTGATAGTCGCTCGGAATGAAAGATCGACAGGTGCTAGCAATCATGAACCGGCGGAACGCTTCCAAGGAGCAAGTGGTTTCCAGCTTGGGCAATATTCCAAAACCTCCGCGGAGGGGGATTTCTGAGTAACAAATGTGCACCTTGAGGCTATTAACCTCACCCCCGGGAAAGCTCCCCAGTCGTCACCCGAACTGTAGGATCACCTGCTTGGACTGATACAATCCTCTTTTCTACTCCCTCCTTATGTGTCCGGCAAGGGGCGTCGCGGCGTCAGGCGCCCTTCATAAGTGTCAATGAAATGGCCATCCTCGTCAAGGTTCCACCAGAAGTCCTAGAAGACCTAGTCAGTGCGGCCATTTCAAAACAGGGAAATATCTACCGGGGAGAACTGGCCAAACTCATAGGCGGCTCCAAGGAATCTTTAGAGGGAAAGACGTCCTTCTACCTCATCAGCCTAATGAAACTATGCGGCCTCGCCGAAGCCGACATGGCGAAGGTCTTGAAGAAGTCGAAGATCGTCAATCAGCGCGGAGCTGTGACACGTGATATTGCGGCCGGTGACGAATTGAAGGGAGTGATCGACAACGCGCTGGAAGGATTCCAGATGCTAATATCCGAAAGCTTCAAAATCCCTGAGTCTGAGAAGCAGGGTCTGTTTCAACAACCACCAAGTAACAAGAAGAGGTTGGACGGGAATCCGAAGAACTGAGTTTAACCATTCATAAGAAGATTGCTCGCGTACCTAGAGGTAGATCATCTAGAGAGATCCTGGCCCACTTGAGATCCTTCCTGAACAACTCTCGTTAGGTTGGCTTCCAGAAAGAAGCGAAAAGGAAGGTCCGGGCTACAGGCTTACCGACTTACAACCCGGGTAGGCTCTATCTTCAGTAGCACCCGTTGTTCACCAGGCGCTCGGTTCGGATATTTGTCCAATCCGCGGTACTTTTTCGCCATCTTATCAATGTGGTCCTCGGCAACACGACCCGTAACCTGGTCTACGACTTTTCCCCGGATGATGACCAGGCTGTAGGGGTTGTTTTGTTCAGTAATGGCAAGAGCTACGTGCGGGTTCTTCTTCACGTTACGGACCTTGACTCGACCAACGGCAGTGTTGATGAGAACGAACTTGCCGTCGGTATCAACCCAAGTGGGAGTTACCTGCGGAGTACCGTCAGGGTTGACGGTGGCGATATAGACGAAGTTTTTCCCTTCCAACATCTTCCTCGCGCTGTCTGTCAGTTTAGACATCTGAGACACTCTACGACTTGGGCCTTACTTGCACTTCTTATTCGTTTCTTTGAGCTATGAGACTGATCATCCGTTGTACCTTTGAAGGATGTGGTGAACGCTTCTGATGCTCAGTCAGCATCACGTCGACGCTGATGGATACCTTGGCGTTGAACTGAAAGTTACGCGACACTTTAGTCCCCTGCGAGAGTGTCGTGTTCACAGTTCTGGTTCACGGGGAGGCACATCGTGCGATACACCAAGGCGACACGCTATGCTCTACTTTTCATTGTCGCCATTTTGGTTCCGGTGCTGTCGAACATTTTCCTTCCCAGGGTCTTCGCCGCCAATCCATATTCCCTGTACCCAGCGTACCCCGGGTATGCTCAAGAAGGGGGGGTGATAACCCTCGTTTTCTCCGTTAACCCTGCCAATGTCACTTTTTACCAGTTCAGATTTTTCGTCCAAGACCCATCAACCGCTGTTCACCAGTCGATATTAGTGAATGTTACCAACACTCAGTCGTCGTTCTTCGTTGTCCTTCAGTATCCGAGTACGACGCTCCCAGGCTCGACCAACCTAGTGAATCAATACACCGCTTGGGTCGACCAAATTAGGCCAGTGGCAAAGACGAATGTGGCTCAAACCCACTTCTTCATCATTCTTACGGACAGTTTCGAGTATGAGAGAACTCAGACGGTCGGTATTCATGCAATCGGATATATCGCGTTCGAGAGCGTGAATGTCACCATAAGGCCAACGACCTCCTCAACACTTGTCTTCTCACAGACAATGTTTGCCACTTCAGGCGGGGTAGTAGGGACCAGCTGGAAGATCCCGAAGAATGTAACTCTTGGCAGCTATCTTGTATCTGTGACTGGTACTATCACGGTGAAGAACCCGCCCGACGTTACAGGGTTCTCAGTGAAGGCCGCCGCCATGACCATTTCTGCTATCACATCGTTCAAGCCCACGTATCAAAGAACTGAGACCATGAGATTCTCCTTCCAAGCGACCTATCCAGATGGCTCGTTAGCCTCAACTGGAACTTCCCTCGTGACTCTGGCAAGACCTGCCGGAGTAAACGTTACGCTCGTGACCACTTATGACAATACAACTCAGTCTTTCGTTGCGAAGTATAAGACATCAGTGACCAACCAGACTGGGACCTGGACAGCCACACTTGCTCCGAACGCCTACGATGATGGAAACGGTAATACGGGTCCCGCGGCTAAACTCACGAATAATCCTCAGCTAGTACCAGCTATCCTCAACGCGAACGTGAACACCACTGCATATGTGCCCATAGGCCAGCAAGTCAAGTTCAACGCGACACTCACTTATCCCGACGGTACGACTCTCCAGTCAGGATCAGGCACGGTAACAGCCTCCCTGATCTACAGCGGCACCCCAACCGTAACCGAACCTGTTTCCGTGGTCTTCGACTCGGGCTTCAAGTTTTGGGTCGGATCATATACCCCCAAGACCTCTGACCCAGGCGGACTATGGTCGCTTGTCGTCTCAGGATCAGATACCTCCTCGCCTCCTGACAGCGGATCTGGTACCAAGGCGGTGACATTGCAAGATCGTCCTCCGGACGCCAGCTTCTCATTGACGCCTTCGACTGCTCCAACCGGCACCGCTATCAGCTTTGACGGGACAGCAAGCTACGACCCAGATGGTATGGTGGTCTCGTATTCTTGGGCCTTTGGAGATGGAACGACAGGCACTGGATCCGTCGTCACCCATTCTTACAGTCCTGCACAAATCTACACTGTGACACTAACGGTCACAGACAACGGGGGAGTCACAGGATCGACCCCTTCTCAGGTCACAGTCACCGATAGACCTCCATCAGTGAGCTTCGCGCCCTCGCCAACAACAGCCAGCACCGGGCAAAGCATTACACTCACCATATACGTCTCGGACCCCGATGGAACAATCAGCACTACCAGGGTTGACTGGGGAGACGGTACAGTCGACAATTTCGCGGGAGCGGTTACAAGTGATACTCATAGTTATGCTTCGACTGGCTCGTCAACATCCAAGATGTTCACGATCACTATCACAGCCACTGACAACAGCGCGTCCTACTCTTCGACCTCCTCCCAAGTGACAATCAATGACAGAGTTCCGAGTCCGAGTTTCAATCCATCCTCGACAGCGCTCAGCACTGGTCAAAATGTTACTCTAACAATCTCCGCTACCGATCCGGATGGAACCGTAACTGCAATAAAAGTTGACTGGGGAGACGGAACCATCGATACTCTGTCGGCGACCACGACCAGCGACACGCACAGTTACAGTTCCACCGGCACATCAACATCCAAGACATTCACGATAGCCGTCAGTGCCACAGACAACAGCGGCTCGACAGGAATATCTTCCTCCCAAGTTACAGTCTCTGACCGTCTACCAATCACCGCCTTTACGGCATCTCCTCCTTCTCTTTCGACGGGCCAGACAGTCATAGTATCAATAACCTCTTCAGACCCTGACGGCACAATAAGCTCAACCAAAGTTGACTGGGGCGACGGAACAGTAGACACCCTTACAGGAGCACCCAAGACTGACACGCACAGCTACACCTCCACGGGCTCCGCCAGCTCGAAAACCTTCGCCATATCCATAACGGTAACTGACGATAGCGGTTCTATAAGCGCCCCAAGCACTTCCACGGTAAATGTTCAAGCGAGCCCTCAATCCTCCTCTGGAAACCTGTCCCTTCCACTCTACTATTTCGCCATCTTAGCGGCAATAGTCGCCGCACTCTTAGCAGGAGGATTTCTCGCCTTCAGAAGGCACAGAGTCACACATGCAAACCTGAAGATCGACCTCGAAGCCGTCAGATCGGAAGCGGGCCGGATCGAAAACCAGGAATTCTTCCAATCAGTAAAAGACCAGTTGAAGAAGGATAAAGATGACTAAGGTAATTGCTGTTCACTCCTTCAAGGGAGGAACAGGAAAGACAACCCTCACAGCCAACATTGCAGCAACCCTAGCGCTCCACCATAGAGTTGGTGTCATGGACCTAGACCTATCCGGACCAGGACTGCACGTACTCTTTGGCCTCAAGAAAGGAGAAGTCAAAGCAACACTGACAGATATATTCCTAGGAGACGCAACACCCGAGGAAGTCATTATTGACCTGACACCGAGATTTCCGAAGCTCAAGGGAGGTCTGTACTTCTGTCCCGCAAGCAACAAAGTTGAGGACATGTTAAGGCTACTCAAGGCCGGGTTAGAGGTCAGTTTATTCCAAGACACTCTGCAGAAGGTGGGTGAACAGTGTAATCTCGATTACATCATAGTAGATACTCATCCGGGAGTTGAGAACGATACGGTTCTCGCGATGGGATGCTGCGACGCTCTGGTCCTAGTCTCCAGAGTAGACCAGCAGGACCTCTTCGGGACAGCCGTCATGGTGCTCCTGGCAGAAACATTCGAAAAGCCAACATTCCTCACTCTAAACATGGTGCCGCCAGGAGTCAGAATCAAAGACGCTGTCAAAGTCGGTAAGGAACTTGCAACACTCTTCAAGTCCCGATTCCTCCAAGCCTTTGAATTCCAGATGGACGTCATCAACAACCTCAGCAGATCCGTGTTCGTCATCGACAATCCAGACTCACCCTTCGCTCACAAAATAAGTGAAGCGGCCGAAACTCTGCTGAAAGAAATGGAGGAGGTTCCCCAGGCTGCAAACTAGTCCAAAGGGACGCCCCAACTCTTGGGACCTCAGAAGGCTGGTCGGGTCTGTAAACCAGCTACGGTTCAATGACAACAAGGGAGAGGTCTCGTTCTTCGGACAAAAAATGATCATTCTGCGTCGCGATGCCATCAGAGTAATGCGGGAGGCCCTGGAACGTCTTGTTGGAGATCAAGCCGCACCATTCCTGTCGTTTTTGGCGAGCGGGGTCGGAGTCCACGAGGGAAGCATATTCAGAGATAGCATCACCTCAAAGGGCCCGGAACAGAGGGCAAGCCTAGAGAGTCTAATACATTCGGCTTTCGAAGACACAAACCTCGGGCTCGGAAAGATACAGATCCGAAAAGTCGACTTCGACAATGCCACAGCCAACATCGTGATCAGCAACTGCTTTGAAGCTATGGAGAATGGAGGCTCAGAAGAGCCTAACTGCATGTTCACAAGCGGCTTCCTAGCGGGCCTTTTCGCAGAAGTCTTCGACAAGACATTGCAAGCAAGAGAAACCCGCTGCATATCTCAGGGACAGACAGAATGCGAGTTCGAAATCTCGCCCGCAGAATCCACAGCAGACGACAACACAAACCCAATCGAAACAAAGAATGACGAGCTCCAAACCATAGAACCACCCGTCACTAAAAGCATGATTGACGCTACCAAATCATCTAGCATACCTGAAAGAGTTCCCGAATCCAGACCCGCTGAGAAACCCACAGCGCCCGTCAAGGGCGAAATTAATCCGAAAGAAGCTCCAAGAACAAATCAGCCCGAAGTAGACGCAGGAGTAGAGCGAGCGTCAAGAATCGCCAAACGGAAACAGGGATTCTGGGAAAAGCATTTCAAGAAGAAATAGCCATTCCTAGATTCTCGAATGAAACTCTGGTTCAATCAATCTGCTCTTTAGACTAGAGAAATATTGCGAACTCCGCTGAGTGCGGCTAGGCGCCGGGAGTGGGATTCGAACCCACGAGGGCGTGAAGCCCAACGGCTGTCGTGTCAGTGCCCGAATTGCCTGATGGGATCTCGAGGCCGTCGCTTTAACCACTCAGCCATCCCGGCGCGACACGGACCAAGATTCCACGGGTCTTAACCATTTCTAAACTCCAAGCTCCAACAGAAAGCTTGGTACTAGCATGTGTTCGACCAATACGAAAATCCCACAACGCTATGCTCTGACGTAAGTCTCTCCCAGACCACAATCTGGAACTTCGAGAGTTGAGTAGATCTGCAGACCTCAATGTGCCATTATGTCTAGCGGGTTGGAACCGAATTCGGGACGATAGGAGTAAGCCTCTCGCTCAGCCTGAGATCTTCATGCTGAGCCCTTCTCGGCATCAGGTGATCGGTAACCACCCTCTCCCTCAGCAGAAATAAGTGGTCTCGAAGAGAATCCTGGTAAGTGAAGTTTGCTCGCATTGAATATTGCTGGTGCAACTCCATGACAGTCTTGTAAATGATAACCCTAGCACTCCCGCCGAAGGATTCGGTTAGAAGCCTGACCACGTCGTCGAACTTGGCCGAAATGTCAGAGAGTGAAACGCCCTTCTTTTCCAGACGAGCGTAGATAACATCGCGGACACTGGTCCCCATTGTTTCGAGGACTGAGCCGAAGCAGTAGTTGAGGGTATCATCGAACATCGTAACCAGAGGTGCCCGCAATAGACCTACCTTACTCCTGAATGGTCCAGACGAGTGCATACGCTTGTTGTACCACTTCGAAGCGAACGGGAGAACATGAGAACAAAGTGCTAGCTTAGCTAGAACTCTGCCTTGACGGCACCAACTGAAACCAGTAAAAGGGGCCTCATCCTCCAAGGCGGTCTGACGTCGACCCATTTGGAACGTTCCAGCTTCAAGATTGACAAAGTTGTTTCGAGAGAGATCTTAGATTCTAGGGGGAATCCTACCGTCCAAGTAGACGTTAGCACCAAGTCCGGGTTTGGACGATTTTCGGTTCCTTCTGGGGCCTCCAAGGGTCATCTTGAAGCGTTCGAGCTTCGAGATGGAGATAACCAGCGGTACAATGGTCTCGGCACGCGAAAGGCCGTTGAAAACGTAAACCTCAAGCTAGGACCCAAGATTATCGGGTTTGACTCACGGGACCAAGAGGAAATAGACAGGACCCTCATCCATTTGGACGGAACAGATAACAAGAGCAGACTGGGTGCAAACGCCATCCTCGGCGTCTCCTTGGCCGTAGCAAAGGCCGCCGCTGATACAGCAAAGGTTCCACTCTACAACATGTTGGCCAAGAAACGCAGGCCGCTTTTGCCTTTGCCTATGTTGAACATTATCAATGGTGGAAAACATGCGGGTAACAATCTGTCCTTTCAAGAGTTCATGGTTCTACCGGCTGGATTCAAGTCCTTCCGGGACGCCCTTCGCTGTGGCGTCGAGATTTACCATGCGTTACGAAGTCGGCTAGAGTCGAAGTATGGAAAGACTGCCGTCAACATCGGAGATGAAGGAGGGTTCGCGCCCCCCATCGACAGCGTGGAAGAGGCGTTGGGACAGATCAACGATGCCGTTGACGAAGCAG
>Ga0209283_10001333_pt1 | contig 13365 bp, 15 predicted proteins | sample CZO8metaG_2_FD_188354 | JGI IMG/M metagenome (GOLD analysis project Ga0209283, IMG submission 188354) | Vadose zone soil microbial communities from the Eel River Critical Zone Observatory, Northern California, USA - CZOApr15con2H1.8 metaG... | ecosystem: Environmental > Terrestrial > Soil >...
TCTTCCGAACTAACGAAGCATCCATCCTTGCGTTCGTCCTTCACCCGTCTGAAAGGAACACCCCATGGGCAAGCTCGCAGGCAAGGTCGCAGTCGTGACCGGCGCATCGAAGGGCATCGGCGCCGGCATCGCCAGGTCGTTGGCGGCGGAGGGCGCGTCGGTCGTGGTCAACTACGCCACCAGCAAGGCCGGCGCCGACAAAGTGGTCGCCTCCATCAAGGCCGCGGGAGGCAAGGCCGTGGCCGTCGCCGGCGACGTCTCCAGCGCCGAGGGCGCGAAGGGCATCATCGACGCCGCCATCGAAATCTTTGGAAAGCTCGACATCCTGGTGAACAACTCCGGCGTCTACGAGTTCGCGCCGCTCTCCGCCGTCACTGAGGAGTCGTTCCACCGGCTGTTCAACGTCAACGTACTGGGCCTGCTCCTCACCACGCAGGCGGCCGCGAAGCACCTGGGCGAAGGCGGCAGCGTCATCAACATCGGCTCGGCGGTCAGCCGCATCACGCCTCCGAACAGCGCGGTGTACACCGGCACCAAGGCCGCCATCGACGGGATTACGGGCGTCCTCGCCCGCGAGCTGGGGCCGAAGAAGATCCGGGTCAACTCCATCAACCCTGGCATGGTCGACACCGAGGGCACGCGCGCCGGGGGCTTCATCGGCTCCGACTGGGAGAAGAACACCGCCGCGCAGGCCTCGCTGGGCCGCACCGGGCAGCCGGCTGACATCGCTGCCGTCGCGGTCTTCCTCGCTGGCCCGGACTCGGGGTGGCTGACCGGCGAGCAGCTCCTCGCGTCTGGCGGGCTTCGCTAGGCCGCAAAACCGAGGGTCCGGTCGGCAATCGACCGGGCCCTCGCAAAAGCATGCCGTGCCTACGCCGCAGACACCCCAGAAGGAGACGGCGAACATGGCTGCTTACCGGGAAGATCCGGGTCAATGTCATCGCTCCCTGGGCCCATCGACACCGCGGCCGTGGCCAAGATGCCGCAGGAGATGAAGAAGGCCTTCGCCGCGATGGCGCCGTTGGGCCGCTTCGGTCAACCGGAGGAGATCGACGGGCCGGCGCTCTTCCTGGCCTCGGACGACTCCACTTTCGTGACGGGCATCGAGCTGACCGTCGACGGCGGCTTGGCTCAAGTCTGATCGGAGAGGGGCGAGCCTGACACAGGACTGTTCTACGAAAGCATTAGTACCAATTATTGAAGGAGGATCATTATGAAGCAGCTATTGGATAAAGACAGATTTGGACCGTGGGCTCTAGTGACGGGGGCGTCTTCGGGGATCGGGAAAGAGCTGACCAGGCAGCTCGCGGCCAATGGCCTCAATGTCGTGATAGCTGCCAGGAGGATTGATTTGCTCAAGGAGCTTGGGAACGGCATCGAGAGGGAGTTCTCTGTGCAATTCCGGGCCGTTCAAGTGGATCTCAGCGAAGAGGGCTCTATCGATAAGATTAAAGACGCCACCCGGGATCTGGATATCGGCCTCATTGTATCGAATGCCGGAGCTGTAAAGGCCGGGGAGTTCATGACTATGCCGTTGAAGGATCTGCATGACCAGATTTCCATTAACGTCGTGGCCCATATGGAACTGGTCCGCTACTTTGCCCCACGATTGGTGAAACGCGCACGAGGGGGGGTGATGCTCGTCGGTGCTATGGGGGTGTCCCATGGGATTCCCTACATAGCCAACCCCAGTGCCACCAAGGCGTATATCTCGGCGCTCGGCGAGGCCCTTCATGACGAATTGGAAAAACACGGAGTTGCCGTGACCGTGTTGACCCCTGGATTAACGGATACCGCTGCGGTGCCGGAGATTATGGTTGATCCGGGAGCGCTGCCGATGAAGCCGATGTCAGTGGCTCAGGTCGCGTCCGAAGGTATCGCTGCGATTCAAGCAAACAAGACTCTATGTGTGCCGGGGGCACTCAATCGTTTCATAAATCGCGTTGTGCCGGCTTCCATTACCCGCAAGATGGAGGCCAAGCTACTCAAGAAATAAGACTGTGCCGGAAGAAGCCGCCGTAGAACGGGCTCTTAAAATTACTGTTGACCGGTGCGACGGGAGCTTCCGACGGAGTCCCTTATATGGCGAACGAAGCGGGAACTAAAGGCTACGTTCTTAGCCTGGGAAGCGCCTGGCTAGAAAAGCCCTCCGGCGCCCATCTCTATTGCTCTTTCTCAAATGTTGAGCTCAACATTACAGGTACCAAGATCGTCCCCCCAAGCGGCGAGCTCGGGCACGATGCTCGAGCGGAGTACTCGTCTTGGGCCGGGCCGCAGCGCGTCAGTCGGCGTCGATCTTCTGCAGCAGGATCAGCGACCGCGCTGCCGCGTCGATCTTGCCGCCCGCCCCGACTTCCTGCTGGCCCTGGCGCCGATCGCGGCGGCGCGGCCGCTCGTTGGTGTCGATCAGCTTGAGCCAGTTCTGCGCGAAGCTCTTGTCCGGCATGGTGAACTGCAGCGGCTCGTGGTGCGCGTTGAAGATGAAGTAGAAGCTGTCGTCGGTGACGCGATCGCCGTACATGTCGGTGCTGGCGATGGCGTCGCCGTTCAAGAAGACGCCGAGCGACTTGGCGAAGCCGGCCTTCCAGTCCTCCTCGCTCATCTCTGTCGCCTGGGGCGTGAACCAGGCGATGTCCTTCACCCCGGTCCCGTGCAGCGGGCGGCCCTGGAACCAGCGCCTCCGGGCGAAGATGCGGTGCTTGCGGCGCAGCGCGATCAGGTTGCGGGTGAAGTGGAGCAGGGCCTCGTCGAGGTTCTCCCAGTCGAACCAGGAAAGCTCGTTGTCCTGGCAGTAGGCGTTGTTGTTGCCCTTCTGCGAGCGCCCGATCTCGTCCCCGCCGCTGATCATCGGGACCCCTTGCGAGAGCAGCAGGGTGGTGAGGAAATTGCGCTGCTGCCTGGCGCGGAGCGCATTGATGCCGTCGTCGTTCGTCGGTCCTTCGGCGCCGCAGTTCCACGAGCGGTTGTGGCTCTCGCCGTCGCGGTTCTCCTCGCCGTTCGCCTCGTTGTGCTTCTCGTTGTAGGAGACCAGGTCCTTGAGCGTGAAGCCGTCGTGCGCGGTGACGAAGTTGATGCTCGCGTACGGCCGGCGGCCGGTCGAGGCGTACAGGTCCGAGCTTCCGGTGAACCGGTAGGCGAACTCGCCCAGGGTGGCGTCCTGGCCCCGCCAGTAGTCGCGAACGCTATCGCGGTACTTGCCGTTCCATTCCGACCAGAGCGGCGGGAAGTTCCCCACGTGGTATCCACCCTCGCCCACGTCCCACGGCTCGGCGATGAGCTTCACCTGGCTGACCACCGGGTCCTGCTGGATGAGGTCGAAGAAGGCCGACAGCCGGTCCACGTCGTGCAGCTCGCGCGCGAGCGCCGCCGCCAGGTCGAAGCGGAACCCGTCCACGTGCATCTCCTGGATCCAGTACCGCAGGCTGTCCATGATCATCTGCAATACTTGAGGGTGCCTCATGTTCAGGCTGTTCCCGGTCCCGGTGTAATCCATGTAGAAGCGCCGGTCGTTCGTGGTCCGGTAATAGGCCAGGTTGTCGATCCCCTTGAACGACAGCGTCGGCCCCAGGTGGTTCCCTTCGCAGGTGTGGTTGAAGACCACGTCGAGGATCACTTCGATGCCCGCCTGGTGCAGCGTCTTCACCATCCACTTGAACTCGCGCACCTGGTCGCCGCGCTGCCCGTACGCGGCGTACTCGTTGTGCGGGGCGAAGAAGCCGATCGAATCGTAGCCCCAGTAGTTGCGCAGCCCCCGATCCATCAGGAGCTGCGAGTGGACGAACTGGTGGATCGGCAGCAGCTCCACCGCAGTGATGCCGAGTTGCTTGAAGTACTGGATGGCGGGAGGCGAGGCGAGTCCGGCATAGGTGCCGCGCACGTTCTCGGGCAGTCCGGGGTGGCGCTTGGTGAATCCCTTGACGTGCACCTCGTAGACGATGGTGTCGTTCCACCCCCACCGCGGCGGGCGGTCGTCGGACCAATCGAACCAGGGATTGACCACCACCGATCGCGGCATGAACGGAGCGCTGTCGACTCCGTTGGGCGCTCCGTCCTGGTCGTTGAAGTGGTAGCCGTACAGCGCCTCGTTCCACTGCGGGTGCCCCTCGATGGCGCGGGAGTACGGGTCGACGAGCAGCTTGTACCGGTTGCAGCGCTTCCCCTCCGCGGGGTTGTACGGGCCGTGTACGCGGAAGCCGTACCGCTGGCCGGGGGCGGCTCCCGGCGCGTATCCGTGCCAGACGAATCCGGTCACCTCGGGAAGGTCGACGCGCGTCTCCTTCCCCGCGTCGTCGAACAGGCACAGCTCGACGCGCTCGGCGAGCTCGGAGAACAGCGAGAAATTGGTGCCGGCGCCGTCGAAGCTGGCGCCGAGAGGATACCTGCGGCCGGGTTGGAGCTTCATCCACGGAGAGTATGGACGATGCATGCGGCGCGCGACCTGCAGAGAGACCCGTCCGGCGACTGCCTGCGCGCCCGCGCGACCGCGGCGAGCGGCCGTCTGCTCGAATCGCCTCAGGCGGGCTTGAGCGGCAGGCGCAGCCGGGCCCGCGCACCGGCGCGGTCGCCCCGGTTCTCGAGCGAGAGCGTCCCCTGGTGCAGCTCAGCGATCTGCCGGCTCAGGGCGAGCCCGATCCCGGTCCCCTTCGGCTTGGTGGTGAAGAACGGGACGAACAGGTTCGAGGCGTCGGCGATCCCCGGCCCCTCGTCGAGCACCGAAACTTCGACGTGGGCAGCCCCCGCGTTCCAGGTCACGGTCACGCCGCCCCGCGTCTCGAGCGATGCGTCCACCGCGTTGCGCACCAGGTTGATGAGCAGCTGGTCGAGCTGGTCGGCATCCGCCTCGATGCGCACCTCCGGCCCGGGCGCGACGCCGACGGGGAGGCGGTTCTCCAGCGCGGCGATCCGCCGGACCCATTCCTCCACCTCGACCGGACCGAAGCGCGGCGGCGGCAGCCGCGCCAACCGGGCGTAGCTGGTCATGAACCGCGAGAGCGACTCCGCCCGCCGTTCGATCACCTGGAGCCCGGAGGCGACGTCCTCCTTCCAACCGTCGTGCGGCGAGGGCGCGCGCAGCGTCTCCTGCACGCTCTGCGCGATGGAGTGGATCGGCGCCAGGGAATTGTTGATCTCGTGCCCCAGCACCCGGACCAGCCGCTGCCAGGCCTGCCGCTCCTCTTCGCGCAGCGCGCGCCGGAGGTCCGCCAGCACGAGTAGCTGGTGCGGCTTGCCCCCCAGCCGGAAGGTGCTGCGGCGAAGCTCGAACTTCCCCGCCCCACCCGGAAGGGTCAGCTCTACGTTGCGCGGGGAATGCCCGAGGAGAGCGGCGCCCAGCCCCAGCTGGCGCGCGTCGCTGGAGGGAAGGCGCGACAGCTCGGCGCCGAGCAACCTCTCCCCGGCGCGGTTGGCCAACACCGCCCGCCCCACCTCGTCGAAGGCGAACACCGCCACTTCGATCTCGTCCATCACCTTCTTCAGTAAAGCCCCAGCCTCCAGCGACCCCAGCCGCTGCTCGCGCAGCACGCCCGACAGCTCGTTCAGCTCCAGCATCAGCTCGCCCAGCGGATCGCCCAGGCGGGCGCCCCGCCCGCGCACTGAAAAGTCTCCCTCCCGCAGGGCCGCGACCAGGTTGGACGAGGTCTGCAGCGGCCGGAGAACGCGTTCGCGGACCGCGGCCGAGACGGCCAGCCAGACCACGACCACCAAGGCTCCCACCGTCCAGGTGACCTTCGCGGAGTAGTCGCCCGCGGCGAGCAGCCCCAAAGTGGCGAGCACCGCGGGGAGCCCGGCGAGGAGCGAGAGGTAGAAGATGCGGACGTCGTGCGGCTGCGGGTGGCGCTTCACGACGGAACGCATCCCATACCGTCCGCGCTATGAAAAGCACAGCGCCGCCGAGTACGGCGGCGACTGCTCATCCCTGCGCCTTGAGGCCGTGGTGCTGCAGCCTGCGGTAGAGCGCGCTGCGCGAGACGCCCAGCTCGCGGGCGGCCTCGCTCACGTTGCCCGCGCAGCGCGAGAGCGCCCGCTGGATCAGGTGGCGCTCCGCCTCGTCCAACGTCATCGACTCGTAGAGCTGGCCCGCCTCCCGGCGCGCGCCGGGCGAGAGGAACAGGTCCTCCGCCGCGATCCGCTCGCCGCGCGCCATCAGGACCGACCGCTCCACCGCGTGCTCCAGCTCGCGCACGTTGCCGGTCCACGGGTGGCGCACCAACGCTTCCAGCGCGTCGGGCCCGAATCCTTTCAGCGCCTTGCCGTACTTCGCCGCCTGCTGGCCGAGGAACTGCTGCGCGAGGTGCGGGATGTCCTCCGCCCTCTCGCGCAAGGCAGGCAGGTGGATCTCCACCGTGTTCAGCCGGTAGAGCAGGTCCTCGCGGAAGCGGCCCTGGGCCACCTCGTCGGCCAGGCGGGCGTTGGTGGCCGCGACCACGCGCACGTCGGCCTTCTTCACCTTGGAGGAGCCGACCGGGTTGAACTCTCCGATCTGCAGCACGCGGAGCAGCTTGGCCTGCTGCGCCAGCGGCATGTTGCCCACCTCGTCGAGGAAGAGCGTGCCGCCGTCGGCCAGCTCGAACGCGCCGGTGCGGTCGGTCTTCGCGTCGGTGAACGCGCCGCGCACGTGCCCGAACAGCTCGCTCTCGAAGACGCCTTCGGAGAGCCCTCCGGCGTTGACCACCACCATCGCCCGGCCAGCCCGCTTGCTGCTCTGGTGGAGCCAGCGCGCCACCACTTCCTTCCCGGTGCCGTGCTCGCCGGTCACCAGCACGTTCGCGTCGCTGGGCCCCACCCTCTGCAAGAGGCGCAGCACCGGCTGCATGGCGGGTGCGTGCGCCACCAGCGGCGGCAAGTTGCCGCGCAGCCGCGAGTTCTCCTCCTCCAGGCGGCGGCTGCGGCGCAGCGCGCGCCCCAGCTCGACCTGCGTGCGCAGCGTGGTGAGCAGGCGGGCGTTGTCCCAGGGCTTCTGCACGTAGTCGCGAGCGCCGCGCCGCATCGCTTCCACCGCGCCTTCCACGCTGCCCCAGGCGGTCATCACTACCACTGGAAGCGAGGCGTCCTGGCCGCGCACCTGGGCGAGCAGGTCGAGCCCCTCCTTGCCGGAGGTGGTGTCGCGCGTGTAGTTCAGGTCCATCAGCACCGCGTCGAAGTCCGACTCTTGCAGCGCGGCCAGCGTGCCCGCGGGCGAGGCGGCGGGCACGAATTCGAACCCTTCGCGCCGCAGCAGGAGCCGGAGCGCCTCGAGCACGTCGGGCTGATCGTCCGCGACCAGGATCTTCACTTCTCTATCCACCCGTCGCGCAGGCGCACGATGCGGTTGCCGTACGAGGCGTTCTTCTCGGAGTGGGTGACTTGCACGATGGTGGTGCCCGCGCGGTTCAGCTCGCTGAACAGCTGCATGATCTCGTCCGCCTGCGCGGAGTGAAGGTTGCCCGTGGGCTCGTCCGCGAGCAAGAGGGGGGGCTTGGCGATCACCGCGCGCGCCACGCCCACCAGCTGCTGCTGCCCGCCCGACAGCTGGGTCGGGTACAGGTCCTTCTTCCCCACCATGCGGAACCGGTCGAGCGCGTCGGCGACCAGCGCCTGCCGCTCCTTCGACGACAGGCCGCGGTAGCTCAGCGGCACTTCCAGGTTCTCCGCCACGGTGAGCCCGTCCAGCAGGTGGTACTGCTGGAAGACGAATCCGATCGCTTTCTTGCCCAGCTCGCCTCTCGCCTTGGGCGAGAGCTGGTCGACGCGCTCGCCCAACAGCTCGTACTCGCCGGTCCATCCCGCGTCGAGCAGGCCGAGGATGGCGAGCAGCGTGGACTTGCCCGCCCCCGAGGGGCCCATCACGGTGACGAATTCGCCGCGGTCGATGTCCAGGTCGATGCGGCGGAGCAGGAAGAGCTGCCCGCTGCCTTGCTTGACCGCCTTCTCCAGGTTGCGCAACCGGATCATCGTTCACTCCGCCCGCAGGGCGATCATGGGGTTCTGCGCCTCGAAGTTGCCGCGCACCGCGACCAGCCGGCTCTCCTCGCCCCAGCCGAGGGAACGCAGCAGGACCGCGTGGACCACGCTGAAGATGCCCGTCGTCGCGCCGATCCCCAGCGCCAGCGCCAGGACCGCCGCGGCGGTGACGCCCGGGGTGCGCAAGAGCATCCGGACCGCGTAACGCAGGTCGCGCAGGACGGCATCCATGGGGCCTCCTCAGGCGGACGGAGAAAGCGCTCCCTCGCCGCCGGGCACGCTGGACTCGTCGACGATGCGCCCGTCGAACAGCGTGACCGTGCGCGAGGCGAGCCGCGCGTAGGCGGGATCGTGCGTCACCATGATCAGCGTCGAGCCGGATTGGTGCAGCTCGCGGAGCAGCTTCATCACCGTCTGGCCGTTCTTCGAGTCGAGGTTCCCGGTGGGCTCGTCGGCCAGCAGGATGAGGGGGTCGCCCGCCACCGCGCGCGCGACCGCGACACGCTGCTGCTGGCCGCCGGAGAGCTGCCCGGGCATGTGCCTGGCCCGGTGCGACATGCCCACCCGCTCCAGCGCCTGCTCGACGCGCTTCTTCCGTTCGTCGGGCGCCATGCCGCGGTAGGTGAGCGGCAGCTCGACGTTCTCGAACACCGTCAGGTCGCCGATCAGGTTGAAGCTCTGGAAGATGAACCCGATGTGCTTGTTGCGGACGTGCGCGCGGTCGGCGGGCGAGAGGTCCTGCACCGGCTTCGAGTCGAGCAGGAAGGTCCCGGCGGTGGGCGTGTCGAGCAGCCCGAGGAGGGCGAGCAGGGTGGTCTTGCCCGATCCGGAGGGCCCCACGATGGCGAGCCACTCGCCCTTCTTGACGGCGAGGTGGACGTCGGAGAGCGCGTGCGTCTCCACCTCGTCGGTGAGGAACACCTTGCGGATGCCCTGCAGCTCCAAGAGCGTCGGGGCGGGTCCCGTGACGAGATGAGGTCCGGCGACGGCGGGGGTCTGGTTCGTCTCCATTCAGCGCAGCCTCACTCGTTCGGCGTTGTCGTACTGGTTCATGTCGGAGAGGACGACCACATCGCCCTCGGCTAGTCCGTCGCGCACCTCGATGGTGCTGACTGAGCTGCGGCCCAGGTGCACCTTGGTACGGATGGCGAGGTCGCCATCTTTCGTCAGCTTGAACAGCTCCACGGTGGCGTCGGGCTGCGCGCCGGCCGGGCGGCCCACGTAAAGCACGTCGTCGAGCTTCTCCAGCTCGATGGTCCCCTCGATGGTCAGGTCGGGTCGCGCCCCTTTGGGCAGCTCGGCCGGCAGCGCCACCTCCACCTCGACCGACCCCTGGTTCGCCGACGGCGCGATGCGCGCCACTTTGCCCTGCACCACGCCGTTGCGGGTGTCGATCTCCGCCTTCTGCTGCAATGCGACGTCGCGCGCCTGGGTCTCGGGGATGCGCACGATCGCCTTGAGGCGCTCGGGCTTGACCACCTTCGCCAGCAGCGCGCCCGGCGTCACCCACTGCCCCAGCTCCAGGGGCAGCTCGCTCAGCACGCCCTCGTCGATCGACTTCACCTTCATCGAGTCGACCTGCTTCTGGCGGAAGGCGACGACGGCCTTGAGCCGCTGGATCTGCTCCTCTTGAGCGCGCACCTGGTCGCGGAGGCTGCCCTGCATCACCAAGAGGCGCTGCTCCTCGATCTCCGTGCGCCGGGCCAGCTCGTCCGCCCGGTCCATCTGCTGCTTCAGCTCGATCTCCGAGACCACGCCCTTCAAGTCGCGGATCGCGTCCGCCTTGCGGCGCGCGTCCTGGGCGTCTGTGCGCAGGGTGGCCATGCTCGCGCGCTGGGCCAGGGCCTGCGTGTGCAGCGAGTTGCGCAGGTTGATGAGGTCCACGCCGGCCTGCGCGAGCTGCCGCTCGGCGTCCAGCTCCTGTAGCATCACGTCGGGGTTCGACAGCTCCAGCAGGATGGTGCCTGGCTCCACCTTCGCGCCCGGCCGCAGGGGCAGCCGCTCCACCCGCCCGGCGGTATCGGCGGTGATCCAGCGGATCTGCTCGGGGACGAGAGTTCCGGGCCCCTTCACCTGGCGGAGCATCGAGCCGCGCTTCACCGCGTCGGTCCAGACCGACCCCCGGTCCACCGTGGGCGCCGCCGCCTTCAGGCGCGACAGCCCTACCGTGATGCCCACCACCGCCAACACTCCGCCTGCCGCGAGCGCGACGTTGCGCCGCGTCTTGGGGACCTTCTTGCGCGGGATGTCCACCACGCTGCCGGGCGATCTACCCGCGATCTGCTCGTTCCCCTGCATCGCGGCCTGTAGGAGCGAAGTTCGTGCCAGCGCCAGAACGGCTCGAATCCCGCGTTAAATGCCGATCCAAGGCCATTTTGCGCCCGACCCTGGGATCTGGCGATCCCAGAAGCGGACAGGTGCCCTTACTGCGAAGCGGGCGGCGTTTTCCCGGCGGGCGGCGCCTGCGGTGCAGCCGGTTTCGCAGGGGCGGGAGCCGCTGGAGGGGAGGCGGGCAGGTCCTTCCGGTACTCGGCCCGGTAGGGTCCCGCGGGGATCCCCGGCCCCGGATACGCCAGCGCGCGCTTGTTGGCGTCTCGCGCCAGAGGCATGTAGTTGGGCGCTGCCTTGGTGACGGCCGCGGCGGCGAGCGAGCCGATGAGCGCACCGAGGAGCCCGCCGCTGCTGCCACCGCTGTTGGCGGAGCTCGAATCGAACACGCCCGCCTGGTGCTCCCTCCACAGCTCCTCGCCGGTCCGGCCGTCCTTGAGCACGTAGTCGAACTTCACCGTCACCTGGGTGGAGAGGACGACGTACTTAGCAGTCCACTGCTGGATGGTGACGAAGAGCACGGCATCCGCACCGAACAAGCTGCACAGCCGCACCGGGTCCGCGCTGTGCACAAGGGCGGCGTCGGACAGCCCGTCGTCCTCGAGCATCCGCTTCACAAGATTTACCGGGAACACGTAGTAGCCGCGCTCCGCCAGCGGAACCGACAGCGTGGAGAGGAAGTAGTCGGCGGCGTCGACGTCGACGCTCTTGTTGACGACGGGCACTACCAGGATCGCGCGGGGGTTCGAAGAGACGAGCTTGGAGTAGTCCTTCTGCGCAGGCTTCGCGCAGGCGGCGGCGAGCGCGGCGACGATCAAGAGGCGTCTCATTTCTTTGCCTCCTCAGGCGCGGAGGCCGGCACCGCCGCCGCAGTGGTAGGCGCCGGCGCCTTGGCGCGAGCCGCGTTCCGGATGAGCTTTTCCATCAACGGCCGCGACTCGGGCCAACGCTTGCTCTCCTTCTCGAAGTACACCACGGCCTCGGCGGTGCGGCCCTCCTCGTAGAGCGCCCAGCCGTACTCCGCGTAGCACCCGGGGGGGACCACTCCTCCACTCTTCTCGGCCTCCTCGATCACGCCCGACAGCTTGGCGACGAACTCGTCGCGCTTCTGCGGATTCTTGTAGTGGTCGTAGAGCGCCTCGTCGTAGCCGCTCCACCGGTAGAGCGTATTGGAGGCGCAGCCGAACGGGGCGGCCGCGGCCGCGAGGGCGAGGGCGCCCGGCAGGATGTTGAGGCGCATGGTCAGCGCACCTGGATGGTCTTGGTTTCGCTCTCGACGAACACCGTCTGCCGGAAGAGCACCCTGCCCGACGTGTCGCGCACGTCGACCACGTGCGTGCCCGGCTCGACGAGGAGCACCGCCGGCCGGCCGTCGTACGCGCCGGCGTCTCCCACGTTGTTCCCGTCGACGAAGAGCTGCGATCCGCGCGGGGCCCCTTCGACGGCCAGGCTGGGCCGGGTGTCCGTGGTCCGCACGGTGGTCGAGGGCATCGAGCAGGCGGCGATCGCCAGCGCAGTCGCTGCGAGGAGGCGCGTCATTGCATCCCTCCGTAGGAAAGCTCGGCCACGTAGAGCGTCGCGAGCGCGCCGGTGTCCACCGCGCCGGAGGTCACCTCGCAGACGGAGCCCTCGTTGGTCTCGCTGTCGCCGAACACGCTGACCACCCTCACCGTCGCCACCTGCCTGGGCGGCAGGGTGATCTCGAAACCGGACTGCTTGCTCTTCGCCGTTCCGGTCGCCTGCAGCACCGACAGGCGATCGCCCGGCCTGAGGCCCTGGCGCTCCCCGCCCGCGATGAAGAGCTGGGTCCCGCGCACCTCGAGGATGTCGGTGCGCCAGGGGCGGTCGTACAGCTTGTCGACCAGCCGGTCGACCACGTCCGAGATTGCCGCAGCGATGGCGCGGTCGTTCAACGTGGCGTCGTACTCGGCGCGGCTCCCGAACCCGGCGATCTCGCCGCTCTCGGTGCTCGCCTCGCCGGACCCGTTCGCCGAGAAGTAGGCGAGGCCGGTCTTCACGTCGACCAGGCGGATGTCGACCTTCGCCTTCGCGGTCTGCACCTTCGTGCTGCTCAAGAAACCGGACTTGCCTCCCACCGAGCGGCCGAATTCGGTGACCGAGCCGGCGATGACCGTGTCCGCGCCGATCAGCGATCCGCCCCCGAGCTGCTGCTCGCGTTCCAGCTTGGCCGCGTCCGGGCGCTCCAGGACCAGGAACTTCCCCGAGAGCACCAGGCGCGACATGAGCATGTCGCCCGCCTGCTTGCCGATCCGGTCCAGGTCCTGGTCGGTGAGCAGCGACCGGCCGTAGTTGCTCTCGTTGGTGAATCGGGCGATCGCGATCTTCGTCTTGTACCGGTGCCCGGCCGGCGCCTGGGCGGCGGATTGAGCGGCGATCTGCGTGCCGCGCGAGACCGGCGCCTCGACGGGCGCGGGCCTTTCGGAGACGGTGGCGCAGGCCGAGAGCAAGACGCCCAGGAGGGCGACGCGAAGCTTGTGCATGGTGGAGCCTCCCCTTGAGGAGCAATCTAGCCCACCCGGCCAAGGACCGAGAAGGGGGGCGGTCGGTCACTCGGCTGGGGAGCTGCGTTGGCTCGCGTGCGCCCCGATGTGTAGGCTGCCTGCATGGCCAAAGGGATCGGAGAAAATCCGGCGCGCAGCCCCGCAGCGCACCTCCAGGCAATCGAGTATCCCGCCTCCCGCGACGAGATCGTGCAGACCGCCGCCGACAACGACGCTCCGGCCGAGGTGATCAACTTCCTGAAGTCGCTCCCGAAGCAGCGCTACGACTCCTACGAGGCGGTGCTGCGCGATTTCGCCGAAGCGGAGCGCCGCTTCGCCGCGGGCAACCTGGTCGAAGGCCCCAGCCGCGAAGACATCGGCAAGAAGGCCATCGAATCCCCGGACGCCCCGACCCACCACCCATAGAGCCAGTTCGCGGCTCGGCCTCCGTCGCTTTTCAAGGCAGAGTCGATCGATTGCTTTCCGGGGCGGAGTCGAAGGAAGCGGCAGCATGATCGGTGCGCATTCGGCGTCGGAGCACGAACGACCATTGTCTCCCTTGCTTTCCAGGGGGAGTTTGTTCGAAGGCAGCGGCGGT
>Ga0209283_10001334_pt1 | contig 13362 bp, 13 predicted proteins | sample CZO8metaG_2_FD_188354 | JGI IMG/M metagenome (GOLD analysis project Ga0209283, IMG submission 188354) | Vadose zone soil microbial communities from the Eel River Critical Zone Observatory, Northern California, USA - CZOApr15con2H1.8 metaG... | ecosystem: Environmental > Terrestrial > Soil >...
AAATGGCCTTCTGGCTAGAAATTGTCACGCTCGTCATCCCCGGCTTCAATGACTCGGATGACGAACTACAGCGGCTAACAGAATTCATAGCAAGTGTGTCTACTGACATTCCGTGGCACGCCACGGCGTTTCACAAAGACTACAAAATGACCGACCCGGATAACACCGGTGCGGAGATCCTGATGCGCGCAGGGGAGATTGGCAGGAAATCAGGCTTGCGCTACGTCTATGCCGGGAATCTGCCCGGCGAGGTTGGGGACTTGGAGAACACACGTTGTCCACACTGCCGGCAACTTCTAATTGAGCGGTATGGCTACCTCATAACGGGCTACCATCTGACTTCAAATGGCTGTTGTCCAGCGTGTGGAACAAGGGTTCCAGGACGATGGGCTCGCGAGTTTCAAGGACAGATTACCGCTCATCCGTTTTTGCCGCATGCGCGTTCCGGTTTGTTCTCGATTCTAGGCCCTTCGGTATCGATGTAAGCCCCTGTGCCAGGTTCTTTCCTGGCCAGAGCCAGAGGACGCATAGTGTAGTTCCCTTTTCTTTGCCAGTTGGTTCTATGATCTTGGCCGCTTTTGTGTGGCATCGCGGCTCCGCTCACCAAAACGACTGGGGAGTTCTGGATAATTTTGCAGGACAACAAAGGCGAAATTGGAAGGTTTGGGTAGAGTCTCCGATGAGGGCTCCTCCAAAACCCCCACGACCTCTTGCGACCGAGCACCAATGGGGGCGGCCATCGCCCGCCTCGCTGCCCTGTTCACCGGTGACAACATGGTTCCTCTATCCGAGTTCCCCGCCATCGATGCCACTCTGAACGCTACCAGCGCGCTCCTCTTGACCCTTGGCTATTTCTTTATTCGTCGTAAGAGAATCCAGGCTCATAAGGTTTGCATGCTTTCGGCGTTTGCAACCTCCTCGCTTTTTCTCGTCTGCTATATCTGGTACCACGCTCACCACGGTGTCACGCGCTTCGCCAGACAAGGCGCGGTGCGCGATCTTTACCTGGCACTGCTCGGTTCGCACACAATTCTCGCGGTGGTCATCGTGCCGTTGATATTGACGACGCTATACCGGGCATTGCGCGGACGGTTCGAGCGTCACAAGAAAATCGCTCGTTGGACTTCCCTCTCTGGTTCTACGTCTCTGTTACCGGGGTTGTCGTCTACTGGATGCTGTACCACCTGTACGCACAGGTTGCCGCGCGTTAGGGTATGTGCAACAAGACAGAAGTTGCGGTCGGGCTGTCCATTTCCCTTGACCGGCAAGTTCCGCCCCTTGGGCCAACGGGCGCTCCAAGGTATTCGCCTCTGGCAGTCAGCTTTGAACGTGAAAGCGATGCGTTTCTAACCGAGGCCCGAAACGCCAGCAACACCTCGGGACTTCTACAGGTTGCAAGCTGCTGATCGAATTTGTGCGCACCACACCTCCGTATTCTCTACTTTTGACTATAATTTGGAACATGTGCGCTACCGTGAAGCGCGTGGTCACTTCCGGAACGCGATTTGTGCTCAAGTGGCAGGGAGGCTAGGTTTGGTGGATGTTTATCTCGCGATCGTGGGTGTTGTATCGTTTTTGGCCGGAGCTATCATCTTAGGAAACCAACTCGAGCGACGGCGGTGCAGGGCTCTGGAACAAGAAGCTCGACAGCTCGGATTCTCTTTTATTAGGGTCGCCAAGCCCTTTGAGGGTTCCGCTATCAGCGAACTTGCAGTTTGTGTGCAGGAGAGTTCTTTCACCGAGGTCGAGAAGCTTATGCGGGGGACGATTTCTGGTCGCCGCGTGCTCGTCTTTAACGTTCGTGCGTACAGCTCGTTGGGCGAAGGCGCAACCGTCACAACTTTCGCTGCATTCCAGTCCTCCGCGAGCCGACTGCCTGTTTTCCAGATTCGCGCGAAAAACATCATAGATCGGTGCCGAGGTACTCTGGTACAGAACGCCGTCGATCGCGATATCGACCCGGAGTTCGCAAAAAGATTCCTCCTACTATCCTGCGCGGATGATGCCAAGAAGCACGAATTCTTCACTCGCAGTAAACTGCTGCACCTCCGTCAGTGTGCGGACTATTTCCAGATCCGATCAAGTCCTAATTGGCTTCTCATATTCCGCCCTGGCAGAATAATCAGCGCGAGGAACTTGCGACAGTTCGTGAATGTGACTTCCACGATCGCCTTTGGTCTGCTCGACCCTGAACTCCAACCCGGCTGAGCAACTAAACGTAAGGCTCCTGAGCCTCTGTGTCCCGCCACAATCCCAAACGCACCAGTAGCGGTGCGCATTCAAGAGGGTTTCCGGACCGCCGACAGAATCATTAGCTGGAATAATCCTCACAAGTGAGAGAGAATATTGGGTTTGTGTTTGCCGGAGAGGACGCTACTAGGGGCAACTCAAACCGGCGAGGGGCACACCAGCATGGATTTGCTGCGGCGGTCCGATACGTGTTGCGCCGTGGCCGACAGCCTAGGGTTAACTCGCAGACGACGCTTTCTGCATGCGTCAACCATGTTCAGCGAGGGTATTGCAATCTGCAGTTAGTTATACGCGGAGACATTTACCGTGGCTGGTACCACGATAGAAGTTGAGACAGCCGCCCACAACCATAGGCATCCAAAGCTGGAGCGCAGGGTTGAAGAGGTAACACAGATGTGCAAACCCGATCGCGTTCACTGGTGCGATGGTTCGCCCGAGGAATAACGAGGATTAACTAGGACATGCTGCGGCTGCTGGTCCTCACCGGACCCCGATCCCGCTTGATTCGGCGAAGCGGCCGAACAGCGTGCTCGTCCGGTCGGACCCTGCGGATGTGGCCCGCGTCGAGGATCAGACTTTTATCTGCTCACGAACCCAGGAAGAGGCGGGCCCGACCAACAACTGGGAAGATCCGGCGAAGATGAAGCAGAAGCTGGCAGGAATGTTCGCGGGCTCGATGGTGGGCCGCACCATGTACGTTGTTCCCTACAGCCTGGGTCCGATCAGCTCGCCCATTGCAAAAATCGGGGTGGAGATCACCGACTCAGCATACGTCGTTGTTAGCATGCACATCATGTCCCGCGTTGGAAGCCGCGTGCTTTGTCTGTTCTCTCTGGGCTTGGCGCGGCGCCTCGCCGGCTCTCTTCCAGAACAGAGCCTCTACCGTCTTGCTGCCGCCAGGTTCCGCTACGCCACACCTCGCGCCTTTATCGGCGTAGTTATACCGACAGTCGGGGTTGCGCGCTCCGATTGCTCGATAGTGCGTGCGGCCACGGGTTTCAGCCAGAACAAAGCCAAAAACGCGGCGATCAAGTCGCAGGCAATCATCGCCCAGAAGACCTTTGTCCAGGAACCAGTCTTTTCAAACAACCAAGCGGCACCGAAACCGGCAAAGAGTGCTCCCGTTCCCTTGGCAGTGTAGACGATGCCATAGTTTGTGGTTGCCCAGGTCTTCCCGAACAAGTCTCCAGTGATGGAGGGGAACAGCGAGAAGATCTCACCCCAGGCGAAGAAACACAAGCCCGAGAGCGCGATGAACCAGACTGGACGGCTGATCAATTGGAGCAGCGCAAATACCGCGACTGCCTCCATGGTAAAAGCGATGAACATAGTGTTTTCCCGTCCGATATGGTCGGACACCCATCCCCAGAAAGGCCGTGTCAGTCCGTTCAGGTAGCGGTCCACCGAGATCGCCATCACCAGAGCAGTCATGCCAAAAGCGACGATGACTTTATCGACATGGTAGGAGACGGCCATGGGGTTGAGCTGGGCCGTAACCACCAAGCCGCCGAACGACAGCATGGTCATCATCAGGTAGATGACATAGAACGAGGGTTGGCGCAGCATCTGCCAGGGGGTCATGTCCACAGCCGAACTGCGCACGTGCTGCTTGATCTTGGCTTCCTTTTCCGCCCAGCCGGGAGGCGTCCATCCCAAAGGTGGCTTCGCCAGGAACAGTGCCGTAGTCAGCACGACAAAACCCTGGATGATCCCCCAAAAGACCAGAGTGTGCTGGTAGCCCGAAGCTCTGATCATTTTGTCAATGGGAGATACCGTAAGGGCGGTTCCGATGCCGTACGCGCCAGCGGTGAGGCCGACACAGAGCCCGCGGTGGTCGGGAAACCATTTCAGCGCGTTTCCGATAGTTCCCCCGTAAACGACTCCAGCGCCAACGCCGCCCACGCAGTACCAGAAGTACAATCCGCGCAGAGTTTCGGCCTGACCGGAGAGAATCCAACTGAGGCCGACCAGGATGCCACCCACGCCCAGCATCAAGCGTGGACCGATCCGGTCGACCAGGTAGCCTTCAAACGGGACCAGCCAGGTTTCGAGAATGATGAAGAGACTAAAGATTCCCTGGATAGCCGTCAGCGAGACATGCAAGTGGGCCTGCATGGGTTTGGTGAAAAGGGTCCAGGCGTACTGCAGGTTCGCGATCGCCATCATCGCGATAATGCCGGCGATCAACTGGGCCCAACGGTTGACTATGCGCGATGGGTGAATCAGGGGGGCTGTAGGTGCAGCCATTTAGGTATACCTCCGTGACGGCGCGTTAGACGTTAACAACGCACTGCCGGAACCACTTTGTTCCGCAGAACTGTACCAGCTCACCGCATGGTGGCCCGGACCGCGAGAATCTCTTGGCTCATAGCGAACTTTGCTACGAGCTTTGTTATACTGGTCCACTGATCGAACCACTTGCGGCAGGGAATTTACCATGCTCGCCCCAGACTGTCAAGGGATTCTCGAATCCTCAAGCGGCGAGGCTTTTCATGCCCGCGAGCTTCCCGTGATGTCGGCAAGTGGTGCGAGACGCGAACAATGGACAATAGCCTGCGAGCCCAGATCGAGACTTACGAATCCCATCTCGATGGCCTGATCCGCCGTGGGCGTCAGGTTCGCGACACGTTGGCAACCGATCCCTCCAACGCGTCGGTGATCGCGTCCACTCGCGCCTGGCAGGAAGACTGTGGGGTAACGGTCAATCAATTGTCCGGAGGCAGCAAGGCCCATTGGCTTGCCCGGTCGTTTAGCGAAGCCTTCCTGATGCGCTCAGCGGCCGGTCGTGCCGTCGAAGGGGCGGCGCCAGCGGAAATCGTCGAGCGGCTGCTCGACGTCCTTGGACAAGCCGTTGCCTCGCTCTCCGGAATGAACGATGGCCCGGGCGTTTCTGCTTCGTCGGAAGCGCCACCTCCTCACCGCTTCGACTTCGTTCACAGCCCCGAACTCCGGCCCGTTGTCGAGCAGGCCTACACCGATAGCCGGCACGCCCTCGATCAAGGCGACTATGACCTGGCGCTGCTCACTTCTTGCGGAATCCTGGAGGCCATCGTGACCGACGCGCTGGAACACAAGGGGCTGAGTGCCCTGGCTGCCTCGGGCATACCAGCCGGGAAGATTGCCGATTGGTCGTTCGAAACGCGCCTTGCCGTTGCAGAGAGGGCGGGACTGATTCGCAGCGGGTGCGCCCGGCTACCACAAGTCGCGCGGACGTATCGAGATCGCACCGACGCCGACGGCGAGAGCGGCCCGAAGGCGGCGGTTTCCGAGCGCGAGGCGCGACGGGCCGGGCAGGTGCTTCATGTCGTGATGAGAGATCTGGATCCCGGTCGATAGAAACGCGTATGACTTATCGCGCGGTCAGGTCAATCTTCCAAGTCCTGCCGGAACACCGGTTGTGATGGATCGAGACTGCCATCGATGACGGCCACGAGCAAGTCCCCGTATGCGCTCGTCGCGTCTGCCAGTGAGGTATAGCCGCGTTCTCGCTGAAGCGCTCCAGTGGCCGAATAGATGAGCGTGAAATACCGGCCCGAGGAATACTGGAGTTCCAGCAACTTGTTCGGCATGTCAGGATCCCCCTCCTGACCCAGCACATCCATCAGCGCCACGGTCCACTGCCTACCCTTCGGGTCGGTGACGACCTCGCGCTCGACGTATTGCCACTCGTCCATGCTCCACAACGGCATATTTATTCCAGCAGCTGATGGAGCGCGTTTGCGACCTGCGCCCCGGTGAACGGTTTCGGGACCAGCGAAACTCTTCGGGCATTCCGGGAACGGAGGCTCGCGTCGGCCTCCTCCGGCGTGTCACTGATGATGACGACGGGAATCTCGGCGTGATCCGGATGGTGACGCACGGCATCGAAGAGCGACTCGCTCATGTCGAAGGCGGAACAGTCGAGCACGAGCGCATCGGCGCGTTGCTCCAGAATCAACTCGTTGACGGTAACGGTATATCCGGCCGCGAAGACCTCGTAGCCGTGGTCACGCAGCGCAAACGTCAGCAGCTCGGCAATCTCCGGCGTGTCGTCGATGAGCAGGATGCGGCGCAAGCGTACGCTACTTCTTGCCGGCTCCGGCGCCAGGCAGCCGCGGCTTCTTGCCTGCGGAGGGCTCCAGATCCATGACCCACACTCGCCCGCCGGCCGTGTAGTAGGCACGCTGGTCGTTCTCGAACATCGCGCCCCAGGCCTCCAGCGTGCGCATCGCGAACGTGTAGCCCTCGAAGTTGTTACGCGCGTGGTCCAGCACTTCATTCGTGTGCCAGTTGTCCGTGAGGATAGCGTCACCGGCATGCACGCGCAGGACGGTGTAGTAGCGATCGAACGCCGCCTCCGTCCGTACCTCGCGCGTCGACCCGCGCTTTTTGCCTTCGCTCACGATATAGCTTTCCTGCGCTTCGGGAGCCGCAGGCAGGGGGGTTGCTTTGGTATTCATAGAGTTTGCGCCACCTGCTCGGCCTCTGCTGCCGACGCCATATTGACCAGGTTTTTCGCATCCGCGGCCTGGATCAAGGCCTCGGGAAGCTCGACACTCATCATCCGCCATTGCTCGTTGGCAAACTTCTGCAATTTGGCGATGTGCTCGGCGTGGAGGTGCCCGAAGCGTCCTTGCAATTTCAAGTACTCCGATACCGGGCGCATGTTCTGCGGGCGGAAGCTGTAATCGTACGCACGCTTCTCGGGGTTCCACTCCCAGATGGGGTAGAGCCCGCATTCGACGACCAGCCGGCCGAGATCGATGGAGCGCGGCGTCTCGTACACGAAGCCTTTCTGGCAGGGGGTGTAAACCATCAGGTACGCAGCGCCCTTGCGGTTGAGTCCCTTGCGTACCTTGTTCATTAAGTCGATGGGGTAGCCTACGCTCGCAGTCGCCACATAGCAGTGCGGATGGCCAGCCGCCATCATGCGGGCGAGGTCCTTGGGAAACAGCTTCTTCGCCTCCGGAACCAGCAGGCCAGGAGGAGAGAAGGTCGTCATGCCGCCGTAGGGCGTGCGTGACGACGCCTGGATGCCGGTGTTCGCGTACTGCTCGTTGTCGTAGCAGATAATCAGGCAGTCGTGATTGCGATAGAGCGCGCCGGAAATGGAGGCGAGGCCGATATCGGACGCGCTGCCGTCGCCCGCCTCGCAGATAATGTTCGGAAAGGCGCCCTTCCACTTGCCTTTTCGGATCATGGCCTCATAAGCAGCGGCGACGCCCGCAGTGAAGCTGCCCGCGCTGCCAATCTGCGTATGCGCCCAGGGCACATTGTAGGGCGTACACAAATACGAACTGTTCGCGACATACATGCAGCCAGTCGGTCCGACCAGGATCGTATTGTCCCCCGCCGCCTTGCTCGTCATCCGGTACTGGATGGAAGGCCCGCAGCCGGCACACGTGCGGTGGCCGGGGACAAAGGGCTCGGTCGAGGGTAATTCAGGGTTGTAGAAACGCGCCCCCTGATTCGGGCTATCGAGAATCGGCAGCAGCTGCCGCTGAACTTCAATGGCTGACATATCGGTTCCTCCACTACAAAACTCTCTTACTCTTCGAATCCCACCCAATGCGTGCGCTTTTCAATTTTCCCGCGTTTCTGCGCTTCAACGATTTTCTGAGTCATCCAGTAGAATTCCTTCAGCACGATCGCCTCGCCGCCCATGCCCGCCATGAACGAGACAACGAGCGGGCGCTGTGGGCTTTCGTAGAGAGCGGCGCAGACCTCACCATAGAGCACGCCACCGCTGCTCACGCTGCCGAGTCCCATGTTGGTCTCGATCACGCCGACCACTTTGAACTTACTGAGGACCGCCTGCACGCGATCGGTCGGGTATGGTCTGATCGTCCGCAGCCGTACGAGACCGACCTTCAGGCCCTTATCGCGCATGTGCTGAATCGCGAAACGCGCTGTGACCGCGTGGCCGCCCTGCATGAAAAAGACGACGTCGGCGCCATCGGTCATGAACTCTTCAACCCAGGGATCGTATCGGCGCCCGAAGATTTTCGCGAACTCGTCGTGGACCTGTTCAATGACCGCCATCGAATCTTCCATGGCGCGCGCCCGCTCCAACTGCAGCGGTGGACCCTGCTCCGGCATAATCTGCGGGCCGTGCGACACCGGATGCCGCGGATCGAGCGGGTAGGGATGCTTGTAGGGTGGCAGGAATTCCTTCACCTGGCCCGGGTCGGGCAATTCCACGTCACTGGTGATGTGCGAGACGAAGAAACCATCCTGGCAGACCATTTGGGGCAAAAGCACGCGCGGGTCTTCACCGATGCGATAGGCCATGAGGTGATTGTCGAATGCTTCCTGAGCGTCGCACGACCAGCCCATGAGCCACCCCATGTCGCGCGTCGAGAGCGCGTCGGTATGCTCGGAACCGAAGTCGCCGGGCGGATCGAGCGTGCGGTCGGCAATCATCATCTGCACCGGCATACGACTGCCCGAGATCGGCGAATAAAGCTCGTAGGCGAACTGCACGCCGACACCCGAGCTGCCGGTGAAAACGCGTGCGCCGCTCGACGCAGCGCCGTGCGCGATGCTCAGTTGCGAGTGCTCGCTGTCGGCCACGATGTACTCGGCGTCGAGTTCTCCATTGGCCACCATTTGCGCGAGCGCCATCATCGTTGCGGTGTACGGCCGGATGGGGTAGGCCGCAATCACATCGACATCGGCATACTTGGCGGCCTGCGCCGACGCGACGCAGCCGTTGATCCGGACCGTTTTCTTTTTTCTTTCGGTAAACGTTGCCATGGTTTACTCCGATTCTAAATGTTCTTCGCCGCTCGTTCCCCGAGATTCCTTAGTTCTTCCGCCTGCCGTCCATGCAGCCCCGGAGAGATGGCGAACGCCGTGTCCATGCGCACGACTCCGGTATCGAAGTCGAGTTCGGGCACGCCTTCGAGGCAGCCCGTTGGACATTCCTCGATGCATACGCGGCAACCCTTGCAGTAGTCGATGAGAATCTTATAGAGACCGTTCGAGCGCGATGGACGCGCGATACAGGGCTCGGGACAGACCAGATAACAGTTATCGCAGGCGTTGCAGGTACCGCAGCTGAAACAGCGGCCGGACTCCTCGACCGCCTCTTCTTCCGAGAACGGCTGAATCACTTCCTCCTGCGTCTTGCGCCGGCTTACCGGCGGCAGCATGGCCTGCTGGACGCGCGGGAAGTGCGGGAAATAGGTCATGTTCATGCGGTTCAAATCAAAGATGACGTCGATGGGAATCGTCCGCGGCTGCAACGACTCCCCGCGCAGCACCTTGTCCAGATTGAAGGCGACGCGCTTGCCGTCGCCAACCGCATTCACCACCATCAGCGGCTGACCCGAACCCAGCTGCACTATGTCCCCTGCCGCAAAAAAGTTCGTGTCGCCGAGACGTCCGAAGCGGTCGATCTTGATGGTGCCGCGCTCGGTCTTGAACTCGTCCGGCAACCAACCGAGCGATGCCCGCTGTCCCACAGCGACGATCACGTTGTCGACGGCGAAGCGCTCGGCGGGGGCCTCTCGATTCACGGTGATCGGCGAGGCGTTGATCGCGCCGGAGAAGCGAGCCGGATGCAGTTGCAAGGCTTCGAGCCTGCCGTTGCCGAGTGCCGCGGTCATCGCCCGCCCGTGCAACAATTCCACCCCTTCTTCGAGCATGTCGTGCAGATCTTCGGGCACGGCGGGCATCTCCTGGGGGTTGGACTCTACCGTGATCATGGTCACTTCCACGGCGCCTTGCCGCAGCGCTTCGCGGGCGCAATCGATGGCGGTGTTGCCGCCGCCGATGACGGCGACCCGAGCACCCAGCTTGACCTTTGATGTGCCCATGCCGATGTCGCGAAGGAACGGAAGTCCGTAAAGCACGCCGTCCTTGTTCTCGCCCTCGGCGCGAACGCTGTTGGGCTCGGTGAGGCCCACAGCCAGCACGCAGGCGTCGTAGTTCTTTTTCAGGTCGTCCCAGGTAACGTTCTTCCCGACTTCCACGTTGGTCTTGATCGTCACCCCAATCTCGACGAGGCGCTCAATCTCGCGATCGAGCACGTGCTGCGGGAGCACCCAGTCCGGAATGCCGCCGCGATTGAGTCCGCCTGCTTTCGGCGATTTCTCAAGGATGGTCACTTTGTAGCCGAGGCGCGCCAGCTGGTACGCGGCACTGTGGCCGGCGGGACCCGACCCGACGACGGCGACTTTCTTGCCGTTGGGCGTTCCGGCCTTGACCACGTCGCGTGTCAGTGCCTGTCCGAGATCGCCGAGGAAGCGCTCGACCGCGCGAATCGAAATGGCTTCATCGTACTTCCCACGGTTGCAGGCCTGCTCACACGGGTGGTAGCACACCCGGCCGGTGACCGACGGGAAGGGCATGTCTTCCTTGATAAGCGCGTAGGCGTCCAGATACTTGCCACGCTTCACGAGGTCGAGATAGCCCTGGATTTTTTCGTTGGTTCCGCAAGCATTGTTGCAGGGTGGCAACTTGTCTCGGTACACCGGTCTGATCGAACGCCAGTTCCCGGTGGGGAACAGGTCCTGGCCCTTTTCCTGCGTCGGCGCAGGCGTGATGCCGGCGAACGGGATCATGAGCCGGTCGGGGATTTTTGTGCCTTTGGTCGACATTTGATCCTTCCTTACACCGCCACTGGATTCAGCGACATGATGTGCAACTCGTTGAGAGCCATTTCGAATGCTTTCTTGTTCGCGATCAACGGTTCAATCGTCTCCATCTTGACGATGCCGGTCGTCTTGACCACCGCGGCAATGAGCGGAGCGGCGATATCGGGTGCAATCGCTTTGTTGCGCTCGGCGGCGCCCTCAGTCGAAAGGCGGTCGAGGCCGAGCTCGCCCAGCCGGTAGTAGAGCCATTTGTGGTCGGCCAGATGAGCGGCATCGACACAGACGAGTTGGGCCAGCCGCTCGGCGCCCGGCACGAAGCGAATCATGTACTCCGGTGTGTAGTGCGTGTTGATCACCAGCGTTCCGCCCGGAGGCATCCCGCGCATGTAATCCCAACCCTTGACCATCGTCCCCTCGACCAGTACGACGATGTTGGGTTGCTCGTTTTCGTAGGTCAGCTCGTTCTCGATCACGCCGTCGCTTACGCGACAGTACTTGCGTGTCGGGGCGTTGGTGCGATCGGGATTGTCGACATAGTTCTCCATCGCTTGCGCGTACTTGCCCTCAAGCCGGGCGGAAGCGGAGATGGAATTGACGATGTCGCGCCCCTCTTTGTCCATAATGATGCCGCGTGTCCAAACAGTGAGTTCCGTGTAACTCATGATCCACCCTCGTCCTTCACTTAGTAGATGCATCGGGGCACAAATCCCCGGCGCTATTGCGCAGCGCGTTCGCTTTTTTCAATTGCTTGGGACTGCCACGCTCGGACTCAAGAACCGCCAGGAAATCGCTCCGCAAGACGACGAAAGGCGCGACGCGAGTGCCGTCCTGAAATTCCGCAATCGCTAACAGCTTCGCTTTCTTACACAGGCTTTCGATATCGGCGCCCGTAAGCCCTTCCATCCGGCCACCGTATCCTTCGTCCGAAAGCTCGGTGCGCCCGACAGCGATCGTGCCGCCGGTGATCTTCAGCATGTTGCCTGCTCGAGCACCCAGGCGCAGCAGGTCGGCTGGCGCCAGTTGCGCAATGGCGTGGCCGACGTCCTCGACGCGCGCCTCCGCAACGCGCAGTGTGAGGGTTGCCGGGCGAGACGATGGGGCGACTTCTGTCATGGCGTGACTTGCAACCTGCTCTGGGCGGGCGCATCCGTCGAAGGGCGTCACTATCTTCTACTTCTCCTTGTGATCCGGCTCGTGCGACGCGATGGCCACACGGGTCATGTCATTTCCCAGGTCAGTCAATCTGATCGTCCCCAGACTAGTCTGCTCGAGGGCTCACCCTTCGCCCTTGGTAGAGGTAACCGCCATGCTCAATGTGACGCGCTCGCTTTCCCACGGAATTGCGAATCGCGAATAGCCGGCCCAAGGGGAAAACCCTCCCTCGGTCAAAACTTGTCAAGTACGATCTCTTCGATGTCTTCAATGTGCCGCAGCATAGCCGCCCTTGCGGCTTCAGCATCGTGGCGCTTGATGGCAGCCAGGATACGCCGGTGGCCGGCAAGCGACTTTTGCGGGCGACCTTCCACCTGCAGAGAGCGTTCCCGCGTGTCGCGCAGCAGGTCCATGAGAAGGTCGAGCACCTTGAGCACGACACTGTTAGCGGAAGCCAGAGCAACGTTGTAGTGGAATTCCGCGTCCTCGGCGATGGCGGCCTCTCCCTGACCCTGCTTTTCCTCTTGCCGCTGCAGAATCTCCTCCATCTCGGAAATCTCTTCGGCAGAAGCGTGGGTGGCTGCGCGCGCAGCCAACGGCGGTTCGAGCATCTTGCGAAAATCCAAAAGCTCGCTGACCAGTTCCTGCCGGCGCTTTAGCGCGTTGGCAAAAGGATTGACCAATGACTCGGCTGATACTTCGCGAACGATTGTCCCAGCGCCTTGACGCGGTTCCACCAAGCCCATCAGTTCCAGGCCTCGAATCGCGTCTCGAATGGAACTGCGGCTTACTTGAAGCATCTCCGCTAGTTCGCGTTCGGAGGGCAGTTTGTCACCGGGTTTCAGTTTCTTCAGAATCAGACGTTCGATCTGCTTGGCAACTTCTTCGTAGACCTTGTTCCTTCGGATTACTTCAAAGTCGGATTTGATCGGTGCTGACATAGGCAAGTGGTCCGATAAGTGGACCAGCCAAGCGAGGAGTATACCCCGTTGTCAAGCCCCTAGCAAATATTTTTGTTGGGCGCGGAAAAAAGCACTAGATCGCGTCATGAGCACCGCTCACTTCGACTGCTGCGGAGTGGTACATTGCGCCAGTAGCTTGGCGCAATTGTACACCGTGCGGGTGCAGGTCATGGGGAGACCCACACACTCGCCCAGCTCCACGACCGTGCCTACCAGCGCTTCCAGTTCCATGGGCCGGCCCGCTTCGAGATCTTGCAGCATCGAGGTTTTGTGCTCTCCAACTTTTTCCGCGCCTGCAATTCGCTGATCGACGGAAACAGGCAGCTCCATGCCCAACTTGCGGGAGAGCGCTTCCACTTCCTGCATGATGTTTCGGATCACCGAACAAACTCCCGGATCGCGCACCATCTGAACCAGCG
>Ga0209283_10001335_pt1 | contig 13349 bp, 14 predicted proteins | sample CZO8metaG_2_FD_188354 | JGI IMG/M metagenome (GOLD analysis project Ga0209283, IMG submission 188354) | Vadose zone soil microbial communities from the Eel River Critical Zone Observatory, Northern California, USA - CZOApr15con2H1.8 metaG... | ecosystem: Environmental > Terrestrial > Soil >...
GCGAGCATTGCTATCACGTTCTGACGGTCGAAGATCCGATTGAGTTTCTGCACAGGCACAAGAAATCGACGGTTCACCAGCGCGAGTTGCACAGCGATGCGCCGAATTTCACGATGGCGCTGCGGGCGGCGCTGCGCCAGGCGCCGCGCGTGATAATGATCGGCGACATTCGCGACCGGGAAACGCTGGAGATTCTTCTCGACGCCGCCGAAAATGGACACTTGGTTCTTTCCAGCATGAACACCGTCGATGCCTCGAAGACGGTGGAACGCATCGTCGGTACGTTCGCCGCCACCGAACAGCACTCGGTACGAGAACGTCTCGCCAAAACTTTCCGCTACATCATTGCGCAGAGGCTGATACCGCGCGCCGATGGCGGTGACCGTGTCGCTGTAGTCGAAATTTTGAAATCCAACTCGCGCACTCGCGATTGCGTCGAGCAAGGCGAGCGGCCCGGCCGCACGCTGCTGGACACGATCAAGTCGAGCGAGAACGAAGGCATGCAGCACTTCGATGGCGAGATCGCGAAACTGGTCCGTTCGGGTCTGGTGGACCTGGAAACCGGCCTCTGCTTCGCGAGCAATGCGACCGTGCTGGGGCAAGAACTGGCACGGTAGGGTAGCTCTCCGTCCGGGCTTACTTGACTCTGGAGGGAGGCACAGCGGCACAGCAACCGTGAACTGCGTCTAACCTGTGCCATTGGTTCTCGAGGCCCTGTACTCTGGCGACTTTGTGGCACTCTGAAAAGGTCTTTACACTGGTACCTTGCGGACCCTGATCACATTTGTTTTCGTTGTCGTTCTCGCCGTCGGCGCCTGGGTCGCGTGGCAGGTCTACGTCCCAGTTACGCCTCCCGCCAATACTTCTTTGCTGCTGCGTCCCGGGTATTCGACGCGGAGGATTGCGGCGGAGTTGAAGAAGGCGGGTGTGATCAGGAGTGAACTCGTTTTCTGTCTCTGGCACGCGTTGCGTCCCAAACCATCCTTGAAGGCGGGCGAGTATCGTTTCGAGCGGAAGGCGACTCTTCCACAGGTTTACGGGCGGATCGCGCGCGGCGATATCTACTTCCACGTGGTCACGATTCCCGAAGGCTACACGATGTTCGATATCGCGAAGGCGATGGAAGAGGAGGGGCTCGGGCCGGCGGCCGATTTTCTCCATATTGCCGAAACCCAGACCCAGCTGATCTCGGATCTGGCGCCGGAGGCCAAGTCGCTCGAGGGTTATCTGTTCCCCAATACCTACCAGTTCACCCGGACGCAGAGCCTCGAGGAAATGGCGGCGGCGATGGTCCATCAGTTCCGGCAAGTGGCGCTACAGATCGGGCTGAATTCCGACGTAGCCAGGGTGGTGACCATGGCATCTATCGTGGAAAAAGAGACTGCCGCTGCGGAGGAACGACCGCGGGTGGCCAGCGTGTACTACAATCGGCTGGCGCAAGGGATGGCACTCGATGCCGATCCCAGCGTGATCTATGCGGAGTTGTTGAGGGGCACGTACCAAGGCAGCCTGCACCACGCGGACATGGCGGTGAACTCGCCCTATAACACTTATCGTTTTCCAGGGTTGCCACCGGGGCCAATCGGCAATCCGGGGAGAAGCGCGCTGGAGGCGGCGATGCACCCCGACAGCACGAAGTTCTTTTATTTTGTTAGCGATGGCAACGGACACCATCGCTTCGCCCGCAGCCTCGAAGAGCACACTCGGAACGTAAGGGCTTACCGCCACTCGCTGGGCGTGCGGTAAGCGCTGAACCCTTCGCTGCCTTATACTAATCAGATAACCTTGATGCGAAAGTCTTCCCAGGTACTGGCATAGGAATGTATCGTCCTCATCTGCGCCTGTTTTTGCTTTTATTTCTGTCGACGGCTACGCTTCCGCTGGGCGGATGTCTGTTCCGGACACGTACTCTGGACCGTCAGTTCTCCGACCGGCCGCTGAAGACGGCGACCCAGCAGGAACTGATCGAATACGTCAACACGCAGGCCGCCAAGATTCAGTCCATGCAGGCAACCGTGGATATTGACGCATCGGCTGAAGACCAGAAAAACGGCCGGGTCACCGATTACAAAGAGATTCGCGGTTACGTGCTGGCGCGCAAGCCGGCCATGCTCCGCATGAAGGGCTTGCTGCCGCTGGTGCGGAACACGGCCTTCGATATGGTGAGCGATGGCCAGGAATTCAAGGTCTGGATCCCTCCGAAGAACAAGTTCGTCATGGGCTCGAACAATGCCGGCACCTACCAACCCAACAAGCGGCTGGAGAACATGCGCCCGCAGTACATTTACGACGCACTACTGATGCCGGAAATCAGCGGGGACGAGATTGCAGTGCTTGAAAACGGCTATGAAACCGTCCTGGACTCGAAGAAGCATCGCGTGGAGCAGCCCAATTACGCATTAGCGGTCATCCGCAAGGGTCCCCAGGGCTGGTATCTATCGCGCAAGATCGAGTTCAGCCGAACGGACCTGCTTCCGCACCGGCAAAAGATCTATGACCAGCAGGGAAACGTCGTGACCGACGCCCGCTACCAGGATTACAAGGACTTCGCGGGAACTACATTCCCGAGTACGATTGAGATCGAACGGCCGCGGGAGAATTACGACATCACCCTGAGCATGGTCAAGCTGGAAATCAATCGAGCGCTGACGGACGATCAGTTTTCGCTGGAGCAGCCGCCCGGGGCTGAGGTGGTGCTCCTCGATCAGTCCAATCCCAGCGCGGCCAAGGCGCCGGATGGCAAAGGCAGGTAGTCGGTCTCAATTAGTTTTTTCCAACCTGTTATAGGCTGCGGGGAACATGGGTTTCGTATCAGGGCATCGCTTTAGCGATGCCGAAACCGTTCCCATCAGCCGGGGCTGAGCGCCCCACGTTTAAAAGCGAATGATGAATCGCATGATCGTCGGGAACTTGGTGCATCGGCCGCTGCGCTCGCTGATCAGCGTTGTGGCCGTGGCGCTCGAAGTCACGCTGATCCTGCTGATCGTGGGCCTCTCACTGGGGATGCTCCAGGACAGCCGTACCCGAACGGCCGGCATCGGAGCGGACGTGCTGGTGCTGCCACCAGGGTCTTCGTTCATCGTCGGGCTGACCGGTGCGCCCATGCCCGTCAAGATCGGAGAGGTGCTGGCAAAATTACCCCATGTGAAGAGCGTCGCTCCGGTGATCACGACAATCGCTTCGGCGGGTGCGCTCGAGATCATTGCGGGAATCGACTTGCCTAGCTATGAAAGCATGTCGGCGGGCTTCCACTATTTGGAGGGTGGTCCATTTGGAGGGCGGAACGACGTGCTGATTGACGATCTTTTTGCCAAGTCCAAGCATGCCAGGGTGGGCGACACGATCGAGATTCTGAACAACAAGTTCCGCATTTGCGGGATCGTGGAACGAGGCAAGGGGGCCCGCAAATTTGTTCCGCTGAACACTCTGCAGGACCTGATCGGCGCCAAGGACAAGGCCACGATCTTCTATCTTAAGCTCGACGACCCGGCGAATGCCGATACGGTTGTCGATGAGATCAAGCGCGTGCCGGGCATGGAGCGCTACGTACCGAACTCGATGGCAGCCTACCTGGCTATGATGACCACCAGCAACTATCCGGGGCTTTCAACTTTCATCAAAGTCGTGGTCGGGATTTCGGTGGTCATCGGATTCATCGTAATTTTCCAGGCCATGTACACGGCGGTGATGGAGCGGACGCGCGAAATCGGGATTCTGAAGTCGATGGGGGCGTCGAAGCTTTACATCGTGAATGTGGTGCTGCGGGAGACGGTGCTGCTGGCCCTCGGCGGCATCGTGCTGGGCATCGTGGTGAGTCTGGCGGCCCGCGCGGCGCTGGCACAGAAGTTCCCACTGCTGCAAGTGGTGGTGGCCGGTGGTTGGATCGTGCGCGCAACCCTGATTGCGATTGCCGGCGCGATTGCCGGGGCGCTGTATCCGGCGTTCAAAGCGGCGCAGAAGGACCCGATCGACGCGCTGGCGTACGAATAGACAGGGTCTGGCTTCGCTTTTAATTCGCCAGGCTTGCGGGATTTTTTCCCCTGTAAATAATTTTCCTCGCAAATCGGGAGAGAATGCACGATACTGCCCGTGAAACTGCCGTGCTATAATCACGCGCCGTTACGCAGAAGCAGTGTAGTCTCGCAGCCAGTTGTCCTAATTCCCTGGCCCCGTGCGCGAATGCGTGTGGGTGACCACAAATACGCAGGAGGAGATATGCGCTTCGAAGATCCGACTCTCTACGGTCGGGACGATGAGACGGATGAGTACAGCGACAGCGGCGCCTATGGCGAATCGCTGGAAGAGGATTTGGACGAAGAAGAGGAAGAGGAAGAGGAACCCACCCTCGTAGATGACGACGAACTTCCCGCGCCTCCAGCACGGGAACCTGTGGGAGCGCCTTCGCCAGTAACTCCATTGGGTGGTGGCGGAAGCCAAGGCGGGCCTCCTCCCAAGAAGGCACCGGCAAAGAAAGCTCCTGTCAAGAAGGCGCCGGCAAAGAAAAAGAAAGTGGCAAAGAAGCCGGCGAAGAAAGCCGCAAAAAAACCGGCCCGGAAAAAAGCAGCGAAGAAGAAAGCGGCGAAGAAGCCCGCCCGAAAAGCTGCGAAGAAAAAAGCTGCGCGCAAGAAGGGCCGTCGCCGCCGTTAGTGGTCCACGCTGGCAGCCCACCGTAGTGATGGCGGAAGCCCGTCTGTTTCCGGCTTCCGCCACTGCATTACTTTCCTTCGGGCACGATTGCTTCCGCTTCGATTTCCACCAGCATCTCTGGAGAAACGAGGGCCGTGATTGCCATCATGGCGCTTGCGGGACGAATGTCGCGGAAAAACTCTCCGTGAGCCCTTCCTACTTTTTCCCAATCCGCAATGTTGACTAGGAACACGCGGGTGCGGACTACATCTTTCAGTGAAGCTCCGGCCCGCTCCAGCGCGCGTTCAATATTCTTGAGGGTCTGAACAGCCTGCGCGTACGCATCGCCCACGCCGACGATTTTGCCGTCGGCTCCAGTTGCGGTGGTACCCGCAACGTGAATATGCGCGCCCACGCGAACCGCACGAGAGTAACCGACGACCGGCTCCCACGGTGTACCGCTTGAAATGTTGATTCGCTCCACTTCGCCTCCGTTTTTCTTCTTCTTACGCGCTAAATAGATTGATTGGATCAGATTTTTCGATCCGCGATGCAGAATTAGCAGCCACCTCCTTTGGCTGCCAACAAACGCCTTGAAACCGCGTGCCCCGCGCGGGCTTCTAACTACAGTGAGTGGCTCAATGGTGACTTGCGTTGGGTAAGAATTCGAGGTATCTAATCCGCACAGGGTTTTGTTCCGATAGAAGCATAAGAGAAGGGTACGGCGTGAGAAGGAAGTGGGGGCCATGGAAATGATTCCGGAGACGCATCCGCTGCAGCAGCTGTTTCTTGAACTGGTCGGTCGTCACTATGCCGAGGAGATCGGAATTCGCGATCCGCAACTCGTGAACTACGTCGCACATCTGCTGTCGGAGTTTTGCGAGGCCGAGCAGTTGCTGAAAATCCGCAATGCGGCGGGGAAGCCCTTGAACGATGTGGGCGAGATGCTGATTGAGTCGGACCCGATCTATGGTCCAGCGCCCTCGTTCGATCGAGAACGCCAGGTCCGCAAGCACATTGGCGACTTCACGCTGTTTTATGCGGGAATGTTTCCGGAGAGCATCAACCATTATCGCCTGCGCCGTCAGCGGGTCGAGAGTTTCGTGGATTGGATGAAAGCTGGGAAAGAAAGCTATTACATCGTCTCGAAGTTCGAGCACTTCGAATACGCCAAGGTGGCGCCGCTGTTCGCGCAACTCTCACAAAGATTTGAACAGTGCGTTTATGGACTGAATCTGGTGAAGAACGAGCTTGAGGTGATGCAGCATCCGATCGCGCGGATGAGCAACGAACTCATTATGTAGGATTGCAGAGGTGAGAGGTCAGATTGTAGAGGTGAAAACCCATGCGTGCTGAATTTGGGTTTTACCTCTGCAATCTGACCTCTCACCTCTGACCTTTCACGATCCGCCTGCCAGCGATCTCAAATTTCCCTTCCAGCGCAATCCTGATCGCTTCGGTGTATGCGACGTGTTCCTGCTCAAGAATGCGTGCCGCAAGCGTGTGTTCGTTGTCGGAGTCCAGCACGGATACGGTTTTCTGCACGATGATTGCGCCGTGATCCAGTTCCTCATCCACGAAATGCACCGTGCATCCAGAGACTTTCACGCCATAGGCAAACGCCTGTTGCTGTGCTTCGAGTCCCGGGAATGATGGGAGCAGCGACGGATGGATGTTGAGAATACGCCGTGGGAACTGCTGTACAAACCAGGGCGAGAGGAGGCGCATGTAACCGGCAAGGCAGATGAGATCGACTTTGTTGTCCAGGAGTGCAGCCACAACTTCGCGGTCGTGTTCTTCGCGCGGCTTGCCTTTCGATGAAATGACGAGCGCGTCGAGGCCTCGCTGACGGGCGATTTCAAGACCGGGAGCGTCGGCACGGTTCGAAATCACGACGGCAATGCGGGCATTGGGTATTCTGCCCGCCGCGATGCTGTCGGCAATGGCCACAAAATTAGAGCCGCGTCCTGAGAGGAGGATGCCGAGATTCTTCATTAGCACTACATTATTCACCACAGAGGCACACAGGACACAGAGAAAATCAAAGGGAAGGAAAAGCCTGAGGCAGTCCTAACTGAACATCACCTTGCGATCGCCCTTGACGATGCGGCCAACGCTGTAAAATTTTTCTCCGGCGCGCTCCAACAGCGTTTGCGCTTTCTTGAATTTCTTGGCGGGAACCACGATTAGCATACCGAGGCCCATGTTGAAGGTGCGGAGCATTTCTTCCTCAGCGACGTTGCCGAGTTTCTGCAGATGTTCAAAGACGGGTAGCACCGGCCAGGTGCCAAGCTCGATCACGGCCGACGTGCCTTTGGGCAGCACACGGGGCAGGTTCTCGGTCATGCCACCGCCAGTAATATGCGCCAGGGCCGCGACACACTCGCCGGCGATCATCTTCCGAATGATGGACCAGTAACTGCGATGGGTCCGCATCAGTTCGTTGCCAACCTTGTTCTTGATCTCGCTGACAAAGGTGTCAAGGGAGTACCCCGCGATTTCAAACAGCAGTTTGCGAGCCAGCGAATATCCGTTGGTGTGCAGGCCATTGGAGGGCAAGCCGAGGACACAATCCCCCACCTGCACGTCTTTGCCGCTGATGATGCGGTCGCGTTCGACCACTCCGACAATGAATCCGGCAAGATCGTACTCGCCTTCGGGATAAAACCCCGGCATTTCGGCAGTCTCGCCGCCAATCAGGGCGCAGCCGTTATGCTTACACGCTTCGGCGAGGCCGCCAACAATTTTTTCCGCGACTTCCGGTTCCAGCCTGCCCGTGGCCAGGTAGTCCATAAAAAACATCGGAGCCGCGCCCTGCACAGCGATGTCGTTCACGCAGTGGTTCACCAGGTCGGCGCCGACGGTGTGGTGCATCTTCATTTCGAAGGCCACTTTTAACTTGGTGCCCACGCCGTCCACGCTCGAAACCAGCACCGGATCCGCATACTTCTTATCGACCGAGAACAATCCGCCGAATCCGCCGATCTCGCTCAGCACTCCCTTGGTAAAGGTTTTGTGGGCAAGATACTTGATGCGCTGCTTGGTGCGGTTGCCACGATCCAGGCTGACACCGGCATCGGCGTAGGTGATGGAGCCGTTTTGGGCGTTGGGGTTCTGGGCCACTTTTCAGTCCGTCATTGCCTGGGTGGAGAGATCTGGTGCGCCACCGAGCCGGAGGAAGCATTTCAGGCGCAACAAATTCTAGCACGTCTGGAGTTGCCTCCGGCGGCGTGGGCGGGTGGCTGCAAGAAAAGAAAAACCCCGACCGGGGCCGGGGTGAAACCGAGAATGAATGGAGAGCTTATTTTGCTTCGTCCTTCTTCATCTCGTCTTTCTTTGCTTTCTTTGCTTTCTTGGTCTTCTTTGCTTTGGCTTCTTTTTTGTCCGCCGGCTTGGTCCATCTTGTCCATCGGTTTGTCCGCGGGCTTGTCAGCTTGGGCAAAGGCAAAGGACGACATCGAAACAGAGAGAGCAAGGGCGAACAGCAACGCGAGTACTTTCTTCATATTTGGCAGCTCCTTTTGAATGTTCCTATTTACACACGAACTCCCGGAGGTTGCGATGTGATTGTCCCGGGTCCAGCGGAATTGTAGCCCTTGGGCGAAACTTTTCCAAGCGCCATCGGCGAAAACGCTATAATGCTGCTCCAACTATTTTCTCCCGGAGACAAGCATGAGCATTCTGGTCGTTCTCCTATTCGCCGTGTTGACGATTCCGTCTACGGTGGCGCAGCAAAACCAGGACACGACGCCCGAGAGCGCAAAGCAGGCCGCGTCCAGGAAAGATAAGGGCAGGAAGGAGCCAACGCCATCGATCCCGGCAACTCCGGATAAGTCGGCGGAGAGCGGCAAGCCCGCCGAGCCGCCCAAAGCCGAGTCAAGCGAAGCCACTGATAAAGATAAGGACAAGGAAGAACATTACGACGTGGCGGAAGTTCCGCCCGTAATCACGCATCACCAGATAGCGCTGAACGGCAAGACTCTCAGTTACACGGCAACGGCCGGGAGGCTTCCCATCAAGCGCGGCGACGGCAAGACGGAAGCCGAAATGTTCTTTGTCGCCTACGCGCTCGACGGACAGGAAGCCGCAAAGCGTCCGCTGACGTTCTCGTTCAATGGCGGCCCCGGCTCCGCCTCGGTGTGGCTGCACATGGGCGCACTCGGACCCAAGCGCGTGGTGCTTGAGCCGAACGGCTTCATGCCGGCAGCACCCTATCGTCTGGAAGACAATCCCAACACGCTCCTCGATCGCAGTGACATCGTCATGGTGGATGCCATGGCCACCGGTTACTCGCGGGCCGCCACCGCCGAACTTACCAAAAAGTTCCTGGGCGTAAAAGGCGACGTACAGGCCTTCGGAGAATTCATCCGCCTCTACATCTCCCGCTACGATCGTTGGAGCTCTCCGCTCTTCCTGCTGGGGGAAAGCTACGGCACGACTCGCGCCGCCGGCATTGCAGGCTATTTAGCCGATCACGGCATCGCCTTCAACGGCGTGACCCTGCTCTCGATGGCCGTGGATTTCCAGACACTCGAATGGAATAAGTCGAATGACCTACCCTACTTTCTGCTGGTGCCCACTTTCAACATGATCGCCGCCTACCACCACAAGCTGTCCGCCGATCTGACCCAGGATATGGCGAAGACGCGCGAAGATGCCGTGCGCTGGTCGACCAATGATTACGCGCTCGCTCTGGGCAAAGGCGATGCCATGACGCCGGAAGAACGCGGCAAGATTGTCGAGCAACTGGCGCGCTACATCGGGCTGCGCCCGGAAGTGATCGAAGCGCACAACCTGCGCATCGACGTGCCCACCTTCACCCACGAGTTGCTGCTCGATCGGAAACTGCGCACCGGCCGCCTCGATGGCCGCTTCAGCAGCCCCGATCCCGACGACGATCGTTTCTATGATCCGACCGGCGCCGCCATCCTGCCGCCTTACACCTCGGCGTTCAACAACTACCTGCGCACCGAGCTGAACTACAAGTCCGACACGCCCTACAAAGTTTTCGCCTTTGACGAAACAAGTTTCCAGAAGTGGGAATGGGGAAACGCCGTGGAGGGTTTTCCCAGCACCGCGGGCGGGTTGCGGTCGGCCATGATCAAGAATCCGTATATGAAGATCTTGGTGATGGAAGGCTACTACGACCTGGCCACACCCTTTGCCGCGGCCAACTGGACCATGGATCACCTGGATCTCGGCCCGCAGTTTCGCCAGAATGTTTCGTACGCCACCTACAACTCGGGCCACATGGTGTACATCGATCGCGCCGAACACAACAAGATGAAAAGGGATCTGGTTGAGTTCATGGAGAAGTGCTTGCCGAAATAGCTCGTGTCGGATTGTTAGTGGAGAGACGGGCGTCCTCGCCCGTCAGACTGGATTCGTCATAATGCTGAACGCTTAGCTCATGCGCGCTGCCGCAATCTTCGGGTTGGGAACTTCACCGGCAGACTTGAAGCCGTTTCAAGCCAGCTCTTCAACCGAGTGGCTCTACGGACTGCCCGCGTCATCCAGCGACGCCGATGCCATCCTAATTTTTGGTGGGGACGGCACTATTCATCGTCATCTCCCAGCGCTGGTGCGGCTCCTGCTTCCTGTACTGATCGTCCCGGCAGGCAGTGGAAATGACTTTGCCCGCGCGCTGAACCTGCGCTCGAGGCGGGACTCGTTGCGCGCATGGCGTGATTTCGAATCGGGGAAAATTCAAGCGCGGGCAGTCGATCTCGGAGTCATCGTTCCCTCCCCTTCGCCGGAGCGCACCCACTATTTCTGCGGAGTCGCCGGATGCGGCCTGGATTCCGCCGCCGCTCGGCGCGCCAATCAGATGCCGCGCTGGCTGCGCGGACACGGCGGTTATGCGCTGGCGCTGCTGCCGCTGCTACTCAAACTTCCGGCTTTTTCCATGCGGCTGACGCAGGTCAATGGCACGCAGTTCAGTGGCACGCGGCTCAACGGGAAGGATCGTACCGAAGAGAAGCTCACCCTGCTCGCTGCATTCGCCAACACGCAGTTTTATGGCGACGGCATGCGCATCGCGCCGGAGGCAGATTTCAAGGATGGCAAGCTCGACGTCTGCCGGATCAACACGCTGAATCCCTTTAAGCTGTTTTGCATGTTTCCCACGGTGTACTTCGGTCGCCATCTGCTTATGCCCGAAGTTGAGTACTCGCGGGTCGAGCGAGTCCACGTGCAGACCGAGACTCCGCTCGAGATCTACGCCGACGGAGAGTTCGTGTGCGAGACGCCCGCCGAGATTTCAATCGCCGCGGGGGCATTGCGAGTGATTTATTCGCCGCGCTAGAACTGGAGTGGAGCGACGGGCGTCTCGCCCGTCCAGTTGGGCGACCCGGGCGGGGACGCCCGCCTCTCCCTAGCGTAGTCCGCCCATACCACGCATCGAGTGCGATATTAAGCATATCCGCAAATCTCTTTAACCTTTCCGGGCCATCACCGGGCACAGTTCGGATAACCCCGTATTTCTTGAATAAAGTCGTGCAGCATTTCGTACGTCACGCTATTCTTAAAGCTATCAACGAGGCTTTTATCTTGCTCGTCTTGGCCAAACCACATTCTCTCCAGGTAAATTTGGGCGTACTGCCGCCACGCAACGTCCGCGTGCTCGCGCAAGGTATGCCGGCCTAGTTCCTTTCCTTCCACGCTACCGTTGCATACCGGGCAGGCCACAAAAATGATTTTCTTCGGTTTCGCCATGTCACCATCACCATACTCCGAACGGCGAGGCCTTTGCTTTCAGACACAATAGCTGCAAACGGGCGATTGCACTCACGACCCAGACAAAGGAAATTGCACTTATACGCTTGCCACCATGTATAGCTTTGGTGGGCCCGCTTGGATTCGAACCAAGAACCAACAGATTATGAGTCTGCTGCTCTAACCGTTGAGCTACGGGCCCCGCGCTTCCCATATCTTACACATTCACTCTAAAGATGTGGCGCGGGCGCCCTCGCCCGCGAAAACGGGCTGATGCCAACAAACTCGGTTACCACCGTCATGCGTAACCCGCGGCGGCGTCAAGGTATGATTGCGCCAGAAGCATCCCTGTAATGAAAAAGTTGCGCTTCCTGCTTTCGCTGACCAACGACGACAACGATTACCAGATTGAGCAGACCTCCGCTGCCCAGCAGGCAGCCCGCAGACTGGGCGTTGACCTCGAGATCGTCCATGCTCGCAACGACGGCATCGTGCAGAGCCAGCAACTGCTGTCCAGCATTCAGTCCACGAGCGCTCCGCGACCCGACGCCATCATCTTCGAACCGGCTGGATCAACCACGCATCCTCAGGTTGCCCGCGCCGCCGCCGCCGCTGGCATTGGAGTGGTGCTGCTGAACCGCGACACCGACTACGTTCCCGAACTCCGCCGCGTTTTCCATGTGCCCGCATTTACCATCACCTCGAACCACGAGGAGATCGGCCGCATCCAGGGACAGCAACTGGGCACCCTGCTGCCCGCTGGCGGGATCGTTCTCTACGTTCAAGGTCCCGCCGAGAGTTCGGCCGCTAAACAGCGCTACACCGGGTTGCTCGAAACCAAGTCCGACGGCGTACAACTTCGCATCCTGAAGGCCCATTGGACGGAAGCCAGCGCCTACAAAACGGTCAGTTCGTTTCTCCGTCTTTCCACATCGCGCCAGGCGCAGATGGCGGCCGTCTGCGCGCAGGACGATTCCATGGCCATGGGAGCCCGCAAAGCTTTCGAGGAATGCCGCGAGCTCCGTGAGCAGTGGCAGAAGATGCCGTTTCTCGGTTGCGATGGACTTCCCAAGACCGGGCAAGCGTGGGTGCGCCGCCAACTGCTGGCCGCTACCATTTTCATTCCGCCGAATGCCGATCTGGCAATTGAGATGATGGTGAAATCGATTGCCACCAGCGTGCTGCCGCCGGAGCGCACATTCACGACCGCCAAGTCTTTCCCCGCCATCGAAGTCCTCGCCCAACAATCATCGGCACACGCGCGTGCCGCATCCCGCTAATTGTTGCTTGTGTTCGTGAACTGCGAAACGCCGGCTTTGGGAAGAGCGTAGCCTTCGAGGTTTCGGAGAAATTTGTTTCGTATCAGGGCATCGCTTCAGCGATGCCCAAAGCCACCCGGCGCCGCATCTAGTGTGCGGACGGTGGCGCGGGCGGCGGCGGTGCGGGAACAACTTCCGCACTGTTGTTCACCAGGTCTTTCAATTCCTTGCTGGGTTTGAAGAACGGGATCTTCTTTGCCGGAACTTCCACGCGGTCGCCGGTTTTCGGGTTTCGTCCGACCCGCGGCTTGCGTTGGCGCGTTCGGAAGCTGCCAAATCCGCGTATTTCGATTTTGTCGCCCACCCGCAGCGAGCGCACCACGCTGTCAAAGATGGTATCCACAATCACTTCGCTATCTTTGCGAGTGAGTTCCGCCAGCCGGGAAACTTCCTCGATCAGGTCAGCCTTTGTCATAAGCCTCTTTGCTCCCTTTCGGGCCGGTTCCCTTTTTGGGCTCCGTGTGCCCGAGGGCGTTGCCGCCCACGTTCCTGCACTGCGCCTGCCTATAACCTTCTCAAATTTAAGGGGTTCTGTGCAAGTAGGGAAGCGAGCACCTGGAGAAAGCTCTCAGTTCTCAGTGAAGGACACAGGCGTTCTTCTGAGAACTGAGAACTACTGCTCCAGCGCCGCTTCCATAATGGCTCTCCTCATCTATTTCCATAGATAGTAAAAGCCGACCTGCTGCTCCA
>Ga0209283_10001341_pt1 | contig 13336 bp, 15 predicted proteins | sample CZO8metaG_2_FD_188354 | JGI IMG/M metagenome (GOLD analysis project Ga0209283, IMG submission 188354) | Vadose zone soil microbial communities from the Eel River Critical Zone Observatory, Northern California, USA - CZOApr15con2H1.8 metaG... | ecosystem: Environmental > Terrestrial > Soil >...
GGCAGGCACGTTTCAGTTCTGCCGCCAACTCGGCGTCAACCGGTGCGAGGCCCAGAGGAGTTTGCCAAGCCCCTTCGGAGAGGATGGCCAGCGGCTGGCCGCGCGGAAAATGGCGCACGCCAAGCAGGATGATCCGCTTCGGCAATTCGAGCGCCGCAAACACCGCCCCGGCCACCGCGCCCGAGTACAAATACCCCGCGTGCGGCACGAGGCATGCGCGGACAGTCTTTCTAGGAGAACTTGCGGTAGCGGAAACATACTGCTGAATCTGTTTGGTCAACTCGCCGGCATCGGCGGGATAGAAGCGGCCGGCAACTGCGGGAGGGCGAAGCATCGAGGCGCTCCGCAATCTAGATGGGCTTGGAAGGCTTTCCTTTGATCTTCAGCGCCGTGTTGCTCACGGGATCGTACGTGACGATGACTTTGTCGCCGTACTGATAGCCGCCCCGGTCCACGATCTTCTGCATTTGGTCGGATACTTCCTTGGACAGCGGGAAAGTGCGCACCACCATTTCGTTGTCTTTTCCGCGCACGGTGATTTGGGCGATGTTGGCGTGCAAAACCGTGCCCGCAAATTTCGCTGTATTGGCCTTCGGTGTTTTCGTTTTTACCGTGATGGGTTTGGCTGTGTTTACCTGCGCATCCGCGGGCACGCTCGACAGAGGACACAAGGTGATTGCAGCGGCCAGGAGCCAACCCCCGCGCCAAAAACCTCGGCGTGAAAATCTTGGCGTTCCCATCGCGACGGCTCGCATCAAGAGAGGTCGTCCACAGCAATGCGCAGCGATTTCAGAAAGCGAATGTCCTGCGGCGTCATTTCCAGCCTCGTCGTGGTCTGCTGCGATTCCTCGATATCCTGATCGACCTGGATCCGCAAGGATTCCAGAAAGCGCCGATCCTGCGGGGTTATGCGTTCGGGATCGGAGTCGGCATCGCGCCGCGCCAGCCCGATCGTGGCATCGAGCTTCAACACGATATCGTACCCGTGAGCGCGCACGCCGGCGATGGCGCCGGTGATGCGCTCCGACTCCGAAACCGTGTCGTTGATGGCGTGACCCAGCTCGCGCAGAAGATTCTTCAGTTCGTCGTCGAGTTGCACGGCCGACCTCCTCCGAGTTCCCTGCTTGATTTTAGGCGCTGCCGACTCCAGTTACAAGACTTCTCCGCAGGTGCTTTGTCTAACCTGACTACTCCCCCTGGAGGCTTTCCTCCTCCTCGTGTGCCGCCCGGCTTTATATTAGAATTCCCTTATGCCGGATGCCATCGTCGCAGCCGCACGCGCCGGGACAGGATTCTTCCGCAGGCTGGTGCGCGCTTCGAAGCAGGTATTCCATGAAGTGACCGGAGCCGCGTTTGCAATCCTGGCGCTCGGCTGGAGCAGCGCATCGCTGCGCTCCTGGCAGCACGGCGTGCCGCTCTGGCAGGTGGGCCTGGGCTTGAGCGTCGCAGCCCTGATGGTGACGTTCTCCGTGGTGTCGTTTCGCGCGGCGCGGCGCGTGCCGTAGGACAAATGTCCAGTTCAAAACACAGGCCGGCCTCTGTCGCGGAACGAAAAGAACGCTTCGCCACGCTCTCCGGCATCCCCTTGCAAGCCGTCTACTCCGCGGAAGACTTGGGCGGTTGGAATTCCGATGACGCGCTGGGCTACCCCGGTGAATTTCCCTACACGCGCGGCATCTATCCCACGATGTACCGCGGACGCTTCTGGACCATGCGCCAGTACGCCGGATTCGGCACGGCCACGGAATCGAACCGCCGCTACCGGTACCTGCTGAGCAAAGGACAGATGGGCCTCTCGGTGGCGTTTGATCTGCCCACGCAAATCGGCATGGATTCCGACCATCCGCTCGCCGCGGGCGAAGTGGGCAAGGTCGGCGTGGCCATTGATTCGCTCGAGGACATGGAAACGCTCTTCGGCGGCATCCCGCTCGAACGCGTCTCCACCTCGATGACCATCAACTCGACCGCGGCGATCCTGCTGTGTCTCTACGTAGCTGTCGCAAAAAAGCAGGGCGCGAGCCTCCAGAAACTTTCCGGGACGGTGCAGAACGATATTCTGAAGGAATACGTCGCCCGCGGCACTTACATCTATCCGGTGCGCCCGGCGATGCGCATCGTGACGGACATCTTCGCGTGGTGCCGCGCCGAGTTGCCCAAGTGGAACACGATTTCCATCTCGGGCTACCACATCCGCGAGGCCGGCTCGACCGCGGATCAGGAAGTGGCGTTTACCCTGGCCGACGCCATCGCCTACGTTCAAGCGGCACTCGATGCGGGGCTCACCGTGGACGAATTCGCGCCGCAGCTTTCGTTCTTTTTCAATGCGCACAACGATCTGCTCGAAGAGATCGCCAAGTACCGGGCGGCGCGGCGGCTCTGGGCGCGCATCATGCGCGACCGCTTTGGCGCGCGAGACCCCCGCTCGCTGTTGCTGCGCTTTCACGCGCAGACCGCCGGCTCTTCGCTCACCGCGCAGCAGCCGGAGAACAATATCGTCCGCGTCGCGGTGCAGGCGCTGGCCGCCGTGCTCGGCGGCTGCCAGTCTCTGCACACCAATTCGCTCGATGAGGCGCTGGCTCTTCCCACCGAAGACGCCGCGCTCATCGCCCTCCGCACGCAGCAGATCATCGCCCAGGAGACCGGCGTCACCAACACGGTGGACCCCGCCGGCGGCGCGTACGCCATCGAGCACCTCACCAATGAAATCGAAGCGCGCGCCTCCGATTACCTCCAGAAAATTGACGCCATGGGAGGCCCGTTTGGAGGGATGTTGCGGGCCATTGAGAGCGGCTACGTCCAGGGAGAAATCCAGAAAGCTGCCTTCGAATACCAGCGGGCGATCGAACGCGGTGAGAGAATTGTCGTGGGTGTAAACCAGTTCCTCGCAGAGGAGGAAAAGACGATTCCGATTCTGCGCGTGGACCCGGACCTCGAGCGCTCCCAGGTGGCGCGCCTGCATGCGCTGCGCGCGCGCCGCGACGCCACGCGCACCCAGCGAGCGCTTGGGGAAATTGCCCGCCGAGCCGGTACAACAGAAAATCTCCTTCCGGCAATCCTCGCGGCTGTCGAGGACTATTGCACCGTCGGCGAAATCTCCGATACGCTTCGCCGCTCGTTCGGCGAATATCAGGAATCGGTGGTGATCTAGGGAGCTTGCGGCTTCGAAGCGTGTCCCAGCCAACCTCCTATGCCCAACTCCCGCGATCTCTCGCGCGAAATCCCGTGGCCGAAGCGGGTGAACACGCCCGGCGATGCGGTGCGCTTCATTGACGCCGTTGGTTTCTGCTTGCTCTTTCCCGTCAAGAATGTTGCGCTGCCTTCGCTCTATTACGTCATGGCGCGGCGCATCCCGATTACTTGGGACAAATACACAATAAAACTCTGGGAATGGAAGGATAATTTTCCGCGCCACCGCCGGGCGTACTACGCAAAATACTTCAAGGGCCGCGGGACATTCATCTCCCTGAAATTTCTGCCGTATTTTCTGGCCATGCGCGACGCCGCAGCGGCGCCGGAGGACTACGAGCGGTTCTATGCCGCCGGACGGATCAGTCACGATGCTCGCGCCATATGGAAAGCGCTGGCCGACCATGGCCCGCTCGCCACGCTGGAACTGCGCCACGCCTGCAAAATGGACAGCAAAGCCGGCAACGTGCGCTTCAAGAAAGCCATGAATGAATTGCAATGCCTTCTGATTGTCACGCATTTCGGCGCCGAACAGGAAACCGCCGCGTGGGCTTCGGGGCGCTTCGAATTGACGACGCGCGCATTCTCGAAGCAAGCTGAGCAGGCACGCGGTATCATGCCGGAATCGGCACGCGCCGCACTTGCCCGCAAGTATCTGGAGTGGCATCGCGACGCCCCAGCGATGACGCTTACGCGCCTCTTCGGCTGGTCAAAGGCCGACGCTGTCGCGGCCAGGGCGGCGGCCGCGGGATAGCATTTGTCCTCCTGGTGGGGGCGATAACAACAATCGCAAGGGGCTCACACTTCCATTCGGTGTAGTATCCTCTGGCAGGCAGAACCCCTTGAAGCTGATTCTCGCCTCCGCATCTCCGCGCCGCGCGCAGGTTCTGCGCGATGCCGGACTCACGTTCCAAGTGATTTCTTCCGCAGTGGATGAGACCCCGCTTCCCGGCGAACCGCCGCAAGAGCTGGTCCGGCGGCTGGCCGAGAGCAAGGCGCAACTGGTCACCCAGCGCGCCGTCGGCCCCGCTCTGATCATTGCCGCGGATACGGCCGTCGCCGTGGACGGCCGCGCCCTGGGCAAACCTCGTTCCGCCGACGAAGCGCGCGAGATGTTGCGGGCACTCTCCGGACGCACGCATAGTGTTCACACCGGCCTCGCCGTGATTCGCCTTCCCGATGAAGTCGCGCGGCTGGAACTGGAAACCACGCAGGTCACCTTCGCTCCTCTTTCCGATGAAGACATCGCCGGGTACATCGCGACGGGCGAGCCTTTTGACAAAGCGGGCGCCTATGCGATTCAGGGCGGCGGCGGGCGGTTTGTCACACGCGTGGAGGGCTGCCATTTCAATGTGGTGGGATTGCCGCTGGCGCGACTGCTTCGCATCCTGCGGGAACTAGGCTGGCGGGAAGCGTAGCGCAGGCCCAGCCTGTGCTACTGCGTGAAAAAGCAAGGGCGGTCACAAGGACCGCCCAGACTCGTCCGGCGCTCGATGAAACGCCCGCGCGGAGTTATTTCTTTTCTTGGGGCGGGTTGCTGGCAGGCGGCTGACTCGCCGGCGGCGGGGGCTGCGACGACCCGCCCGACATCCCGTCCTTGAAGCTGCGTATGCCTTCGCCCAGTCCGCGCATGACTTCAGGAATTCGGCGCCCGCCGAAGAAAATCAAAACGATCGCCAGAACGATCAGCCAATGAAAGATACTGAACTCACCCATCGAAATCCTCCACGCGCCCTATTGAAAACTGCTCCCACGGTACCCCAGGACGCCTCGCGCGGCAAGTCCGCGGCCGTTTGAGGTCATAGGATAGCACGTTCATCGCCGACGCGGCGAGTTACGCGCTCGCGATCCAGGTATTCAAGCAAAGGAATCGCGTATTTCCGGGTAACGCCGGTCAAATCCTTGAACGTGCCTATGGGCAACCGGCTGCCCTTGGCCTTCTTGTATCCCTCCAACATGCCGCGCAGGGCGTCGAGCGCGGCGCGGTGAAAGACCAGACCTTCCGTCACCTTGACCAGCTTCTGCTCGCGCAGAAGCATTTGCAACAGCTTCTGTGCGCGTCCCTTTTCGACCGGCAATTTCGCCAGCACCTCTTCGAGCGAGGGAACCTTCAAGCCCGCAGCGGAAAATGCCGCCTCAATCTGCTCCTTTGCGCGCGCCTCTTCCGGGAGCAGCGTGATTTCCTGGCCGGCTCGTTTGACCATTTCCCCCGAAACGGCAAGCTTCTTCTCCGCCGCCAGCGATTCCAGAGCGGCGCGGAAGACTTCGTCACGCACGCGCGGCGCCGCATGGACACGCAAATCCTCACGCGCGATGCCCGGCGCCAGCGGATTGGCCTTATGAAAGCGGTCCACTTCCGCCGCCAGGTCTGTCTTTAGCCCTGCGAAGCGAGCAGCCAGAACGAGCACGAGCGGTTGTTCGCTCACCGCGCGGATCTTCCCCAGGTTGGCAAGTGAATCCGCTTCGCGGCGAATCTCTTCCTCGAGCCACCCCGTGCGCGATACCAGTTCGCCGAGCCCGGCTCCCTGCGGAGCGAGTTCCACGAGAGCCTGAAGAATCTCGCCGCGGCGGCCACGCTCGAGGGTTTGCAAGAAAGTGGCAACATGCGTATCGCGCCGCGTATGCCTGGACGCCAGGGCATCGAGCACCGTTCCACCGGCAATGGTGATAACCGGCGAAAATTGCCGCAAAATAAAGCGGTCGCCCGGCAAGACCACCTGCGGGTCTTGCAGCTTTAACTGGGCGAGCGCCGATTGGCCGGGGAGCAACTCGGCGCGATCGAGCAGGATCACCTCCGCAATGGTTTCGGCGGTGCCCTGATGAAAATGGACCCGCGCGCGGTTCTTCATCTTCCGCGCCGAGGCCAGCAGGTGCACGCGAGCATCGAGCCGCCGCGTTGGCTCAAAGCGCCCCGGCGCCATTAGCATCATCCCGCGCTCGACATCGGCCAGCTCGATTCCTGCGAGATTTACGGCGGTGCGTTGCCCGGCTACAGCGCGCTCGACCGCGTGTCCGCCGGACTGCACGCCGCGAACGCGCAGCCTCCGCCGCGCCGGGAACAACTCCACCTCGTCTTCACGACCCACGGTTCCGGATACCAGAGTTCCGGTAACCACCGTGCCGAACCCCTTGATGGCAAACGCGCGGTCAATGGGGAGACGAAAATACCGCGCGGCATCCTTCCCGGGCACCTCCGCGGCTGCGCGCAACAGTTCTTGTTTCAACTGCGCGATGCCGGCGCCTGTCCGCGCGCTGACCGGCACGATCGGCGCATTTCCAAGAAACGACCCGCGCAGGAACTCTTCGGTTTCCAAACGAACCAAGCCGGCCACATCCGGTTCGACCAGATCTGTTTTTGTAAGCGCCACAACGCCGCGGGAAACGCCGAGCAGCCGGCAAATGTCGAAATGCTCGCGGGTTTGCGGCTTGATGGATTCGTCCGCGGCAATCACGAAGAGCACGAGGTCTATCCCGCCCGCTCCCGCCAGCATGTTGCGCACGAACCGTTCGTGTCCGGGCACGTCAACAAGACCGATTCGAATGCCGTTTTCTTCCAGGAATGCAAACCCCAGGTCAATGGTTATCCCGCGTCTCTTTTCTTCTTCGAGGCGGTCCGGGTGCGTGCCGGTCAGGGCTTCGACCAAGGCTGATTTGCCGTGGTCAATGTGCCCGGCAGTTCCGACAATGACGTTCTTGAGGGAGTCAGGCATGGGCAGGCCGGCGCGCGCGGGTTTCGAACATTCCTGGTGTATTCGTCACGGCTCGATGCTAGCGAACCACCGGGGGAGCGTCAAATGGAAGTGAAGCTAAAGGGATTCTATTTCGTGCAGAATGGCTTCGGCCGCGGCTCTCGGGTCAGGCGCTGCTGTGATGGGTCGGCCAACCACAATGTAATCGGCGCCGGCCCGTATGGCCTTCGCGGGGGTGGCGATGCGCAGCTGGTCGTCCCTCTCGCTGCCCTTGGACACACCCGGAGGTCCTTTGGGGCGAACCCCTGGATTTAGAATGATGAAGTCCTTACCGAAGGCCTTGCGAACCCTTCGCGAATCAAGAGCCGAAGCTACCACCCCATCCAGACCGGACTCTTTAGCTAACTTGGCGAGTTTCAAGACCGCCTCCCCCGGTGGCCCCGGTATCCCTACGCGGCGAAGGGCAGGCCCGTCCATGCTGGTCAGGACGGTAACTGCGATGAGCTTGGGAACGGAAGCGGTCGCGGCTTTGTGGCTAGCTAAGGCTTCCGCGGCGGCCTGCATCATGGCTGTGCCACCAAGAGCATGGACATTGATGAGCCGAATGCCGGGAAGGTGCAGAGCGGCGGCAACAGCTCCGGCGACGGTGTAGGGGATGTCATGAAATTTCAGGTCGAGGAAGATTCCTGCTCCCAGCTCCGCGACCTTTCGGACACTCTCGGGACCTGCTGCCGTAAATAACCGGCTTCCTATCTTGAACATACAGCCGACGCTGGACAGGCTGCGGGCTAAATCGAGGGCGGAATTGAGAGATCCAAAATCGAGGGCTACGATCAGGCGGTCTCTTGGAGAACGGCTCAACGGCGCTCTGGAACCTCTATTAGCTCAAACTGAACCCACGCAACGCCCCGGCGATCAATTCCAAGCTTCCGGGCCGAGGCCAGGGAAAGGTCCATTTCGCGGCCATTTTGGTACGGGCCGCGGTCATTGATTCGGACAAGCTGGTGACGTCCGGTCCTAGGGTCGACAATACGAACCAGGGAGCCAAATGGCAGGGACGGATGTGCCGCGGTGAGGGCTTCGCTGTCATAAATCTCGCCATTGGCGGTCTTTCGGCCTACGAAGCGGGGTCCATACCAGCTTGCCAGACCCATCCAGACCTTCAGGGGCTTTACGGGCTCGCTCGAATGCGCTACGAGGGGAGCCTCAAGCCCCGGGGCTATGAGAAACATGAGGAGCAACCACCGAGTGGCTGCCCAGATCATGAAGAGTTTAGATCGCATAGTGTGCTCTTTTTGCTACAATCATTCAAAAAATCATACCACGGCCTGCCCCAAAGGTCAAGTACTTTTTTCAAGAAAAGATCCTCGTATATCACTGATATTAAGACACTTAATCTCTTTCGCCAGATCTTCGAGGCCATCGAGGATCCTCCAACTGGCCTTCGGGTCAGCGAAGCTGGCCGTGCCTACCTGTACCGCAGCGGCCCCTACGACCAGGTATTCGAGGACGTCTTCGGCGGTCTCTATGCCGCCCAGCGCGATGACGGGTACCTTGACTGTCTTTGCGGCCTCTCGGACAAGCCGGAGGGTAATGGGTTTGATCGCCGGCCCGGAAAGCCCGCCTGTAGGGTTCCCCAGGCGGGACTGACGGCTGCGGAAGTCCACGCTCATTGCCGGGTAGGTATTGGCGACCGTTAGAGCACTGGCGCCGGCTTGCTCCGCTGTCCGCGCAACTAACCCGATATCGGCGACCAGCGGGGAGAGTTTGACCCAGAGAGGACGGCGGACCGCCACCTCCCGAGCGGCAGACACTACCTCGGCAACCAGGGCAGGGTCGTTGCCGAACTGTACTCCACCCTTCTTAGTATTCGGGCAGGAGATGTTCAGCTCATAGGCCGCAAGACCCTCGGCGTCTTCAAGGACGCGGATAACTTCGCTGTAATCCTCCACTGTGTAGCCAAAGACATTTGCGACAATGGCGGTCTGAAACTGCCGCAGGGCCGGGAGCTTTTCGGCGACAAATGCGCGGACTCCGATGTTTTGCAGGCCGACTGCGTTCAGCATTCCGCTTGGGGTTTCACAAATCCGAGGAGCAGGCGCGCCCTCCATGGGTTCGCGCGAAAGCCCCTTTACGACGATTCCGCCGAGACGATTCAGGTCTCCGAGGTGAGCGAATTCGATTCCGTAACCGAAGGTACCGCTGGCAGCAAGGACGGGATTCTGAAGGCGCAGCGCGCCGATTTTTACGCTCAGGTCAACCGCACCCGTAATGCTCACTAGCGACAGTGTAGCACGAAGCCCTCCAGGAGCAAGCTGACCCAGCGAACCGCTGCGTTACAACGCATCGAGGCAATGTGTTAGGATTACGGGCCGATGCGCATCCTCGAAAAAGCCCAGATCATGTCGGCCGCGGAGATTGACCGCACGCTCCAGCGGCTGGCGCACGAGATCGTCGAGCGCAATGGCGGCACGAAAGATCTCGTGCTGATTGGAATCCGCAGGCGCGGCGTCCCTCTGGCGCAGCGCATCGCGAAAGGGATACGCGGGATAGACGGGTCCGAAGTCGCTGTGGGCACGCTGGACATCACTCTTTACCGCGACGATCTCTCCAAAGTTGCCCCGCAGGCCGTTCTTCAGGCTTCGGACATTCCCTTTGGCGTGGACGACATGAATCTGGTGCTGGTGGACGATGTTCTCTACACCGGCCGTACCATCCGCGCCGCGATGAACGGCCTCTTTGATCTCGGCCGCCCGCGGCGCGTGCAGCTTTGCGTGCTGGTGGACCGCGGGCATCGCGAGATGCCCATCGAGGCCCAGTTTATTGGGCGCACGGTGCAGACCTCCGACACGGAGATCATTGAAGTGCGCTTGACCGAGGTGGACAACGAGGAGCGCGTCATGCTCGTTGACCGCGTCTCGTAAAATCTAGCCAAGGAACGCTGTGTCCCATCGCTTTCGGCACTTTCTGGCGCTCGAGCCGCTCACGGCGGAGCAAATCACATTTCTTCTAGACCAGAGCAAACCCTTTCAGGAAATCCAGCGCCATCCCTTGAAAAAGCTGGCCACCCTGCGCGGGAAGACGGTGGCCCTGGCGTTTTTCGAAAACTCGACGCGCACGCGGATCAGTTTTGGCACCGCCGCCGCACGGCTCGGCGCGGACACCATGAATCTCCAGGCGGAGGCTTCCAGCCTGAAAAAGGGCGAGTCGCTTCTGGACACGGCACACACCTTGAGCGCGATGAAGCCGGACTGTCTGGTGATGCGGCATAGCGCGTCGGGCGCGACGGAACTCGTTGCCCGCCACCTGGATATTCCGGTCATTAACGCGGGCGACGGCACACACGAGCATCCCTCCCAAGGGTTGCTCGATGCGCTGACCATCCGCGACCGCCTCGGCACGATTCAAAACCTGAACATCACCATCCTGGGCGACATCCTGCACAGCCGCGTGGCCCGCTCGAATATTCACCTGTTGGGGAAATTCGGCTGCCGGTTCACGCTCTGTGGGCCGCCCATGTGGGTTCCGCGCGAGCTGGAATCCATCGGACCACAAGGAACGCGGATTCGCCGCGTAGCGCGCGTCGAGGAAGCGCTCGAAGGCGCCGACGTCGTGCATCTGCTGCGCGTCCAGCAGGAACGGCTCTACGAACCGCCGCTCTCCCTCGACGATTACATTCTTCTTTACCAAGTCACGCTGGCGCGCCTGAAACTGGCAAAACCGGGCGCACTGGTGCTGCATCCCGGCCCCATGAACCGCGGCGTCGAGCTGACTCCGGAAGTCGCCGACGGCCCGCAATCCTGCGTCCTCGAGCAGGTGACCAACGGCCTGGCGGTGCGCATGGCGCTGCTTTTCCTGCTCATCGGCGGCGCCGGTGAAGATGGCGAAGGCTCGGCCGCTCAGAAAAAGGACTCTTCTCATGCTTCTGATTAAAAACGGCCGGATTGTTGACCCGCAATCAAAGACCGACGCCGCGGGCGACATCCTGCTCGACGGCGAGCGCATCGCGGAAGTTGCGCCGCCCGGAAAGATCTCGCGCGCGCAGGGCGCCGAAGTGTTTGACGCTTCCGGCCTGATCATCGCGCCGGGCTTTATTGACCTGCACTGCCATTTGCGCGAGCCGGGGCAGGAATCTTCGGAAACGATTGAGACGGGAACGCGCGCGGCGGCCCGCGGCGGGTTCACCGCCGTCTGCTGCATGCCGAACACGAAGCCGGTGAACGACAACGCTTCGGTTACGCGCTTCATCCTCGACCGGGCCCGCGCGGGGGCGAGCGTGCGCGTGTGGCCCGTCGGCGCGGCCTCCACTGGCAGCCGAGGCAAAGCACTCGCGGAAATCGCAGCGATGAAGCAGGCGGGGATCGTTGCCGTCAGCGACGACGGCAAGCCCATCGCCACAGCCAAGCTGGCCCGGCAGGTGATGGATTACTGCCGGTCGCTCGATTTGCCGGTGATCGAACATGCCGAAGACACTTCGCTCGCGGCCGGCGCGGTGATGCGCGAGGGAATTACTTCGACGCGGCTCGGGCTGCGCGGCATGCCGGCGGCGGCCGAATCGGTGTGCGTCGCGCGCGACGTTCAACTCGCCGAACTGGCCGGTGCGCGCGTGCACTTTGCGCATCTCTCCGCGCGCGCCTCGCTCGAGGTGGTTCGCAGCGCCAAACAGCGCGGCCTCGGCGTCACCTGCGAAGTCACGCCGCATCACTTCACGCTGATTGATGAAGACGTCCAGTACGATTCCCGATTTAAAATGAATCCCCCGCTCGCGGCCCGCGAAGACCGTGAAGCGCTGCTCGCTGGATTGGCCGATGGCACGGTGGACGCTATCGCCACCGACCACGCGCCGCATGAACCTGCGCTCAAAGATGTGGAATTTGACCGCGCGCCCTTTGGCGTTACCGGATTCGAGACGGCCCTCGCGCTTGGCCTCGAACACCTAGTGCGCACCGGGCGTCTTTCGCTCATGCGCTTGGTGGAGCTTTTCACCACCGGCCCCGCCCGCGTGCTGGGCCTGGAGCGTCAAATTGCTCCTGGAGAACCCGCCGACCTGACACTATTTTCGACCGACCATAACTGGACATTTCGCGCATCCGAGTCTGCCAGCAAGTCCCGCAACACGCCTTTCGATGGCCGCGCGTTTCACGGCGCGCCCATGGTCACAATTGTCGCCGGCCGCGTCACGTTCAAACGGTAAGAGACTGGAACGCAGAGGCGTAACTGATGTTTCTCAGTGTGCGGCGGGTTCTGCGGCGGGATGTAATCCGTGTTGCGGGACTTCGTGAACGCCGCGCGCGGGGGGTTCCTGGCGCATGCGATAGAAATGGTCGAGCGGGCCGTGGCCTTTTCCGATGGGAAAGCTTCGCTCAATGGCCTTCATCACATAAGCCTTGGCCAGCATCGCCGCTTCCTGTAGCGGGTGGCCCAGCGCAAGCTGCGCGGCTATGGCGGACGCAAATGTGCAGCCGGTCCCGTGTGTGTTTCCGCTCTTCACCCGGTCCCCGCCAACTATGACAACCTCGGCGCCATCAAATAGGACGTCCACGGCTTTCTCCATGTGGCCGCCCTTGAGGATCACCGCGCGCGCGCCCAACTCGACGAGTTTGCGCGCGGCCACTTCCATCGCCGCCAGGTCCTTGATTTCCATGCCGGTGAGCAGTTCCGCTTCGGCAATGTTCGGCGTGACCACCTCCGCACGCTTCATCAGTTCGGCCGAGAGATATTTGATCCCCGAGGCGTCCAGCAGGTCCGCACCGCTCGAGGACTTGAACGGAGTGTCGAGAACTACGTGCGGAAATTGATGCTGGTCGAGGAATTCGGCAACCGCTGCAGCATTCGGCCGGTTGCCGAGCATGCCGATCTTGACCGCCGCAATGCTGACGTCCGCGGCGAGCGCATCGAGTTGCGCGCGCAACTCGGGAGCGTGCGTGATGTGCGCGCTCAGCACTCCTTGCGTGGACTGCACCGTCAGCGCGGTAATGGCCGCGACGCCGTAGCAATTGTGCGCGGAGAAAGTTTTCAAATCGGCGGCGGTGCCGGCGCCACAAGAAGGATCAAATCCGGCAATGGTCAGCAGAATGGGCGGGGCTGCGTTTACGTGGTTGGTCATCTTTTGCCGAGTGTCGTTCCCGACGGCGCTCCGCCGCCACTCTCCCGTTCCGCGCACTTCGCGCGCAGAGTGAAGAACGATCGCCGGCCACCATCGGCGAGCCGAGGGAGCCGGCACTTCGAAATGTACGCGCAGTGTTTCGCACACGCAAGAGGAAATTTGCGGCAGGAATTGGCGGAATGTCTGTTTCGAGGTTCCTTGGGGCCCGGAAGAAACGCCAGTCCCCAGACGATAGACAAAAAAACGGAGGTTCTACGGGAACAATCCCCGCACCAGCGTGGCTTCGGCGACTCGTCCGATGGCGAGGATGTAGGCCGCGGCGCGCGAGTGTACATGGTACTTGCGCATGGTCTCG
>Ga0209283_10001345_pt1 | contig 13318 bp, 10 predicted proteins | sample CZO8metaG_2_FD_188354 | JGI IMG/M metagenome (GOLD analysis project Ga0209283, IMG submission 188354) | Vadose zone soil microbial communities from the Eel River Critical Zone Observatory, Northern California, USA - CZOApr15con2H1.8 metaG... | ecosystem: Environmental > Terrestrial > Soil >...
CCACCGACGCGGGGACTCTGAAGCTCGACGGCACCGAGACGTTCGATCTGCTCGGCATCGCCGAGCCCCAGCCCCGCGGGAAGGCCCGCCTGGTCATCCACCGCAAGTCCGGCCAGACGGACGAGGTGCCGGTCACGGTGCGGATCGATACGCCGATCGAGGTCGAGTACTACCGGCACGGTGGGATCCTGCCCTACGTGCTGCGCCAGCTCCTCGGATTGGCCGCCTAGAAAGACGAAGGCCGGCGCGGGGGCATTCCTGCCTCCGCGCCGGCCCGTTTGAGCCGTTCTTGCGAGCGCCCTACTGCGACGCCTGCGCCGCCGTCACCGAGACGCCGCCGGCCTTGCCGTAGGTGGCGGTGCTCGTCTGGAGGCAGCGCTTGCCGATCTTGTTGCTCGACGACCGGAACTGCACGCAGACGCCGGTGGTGCTGGGCGTCGTCGATCCGAACGGCGACAGCGCCATGGACGGATGAGCGCTGTACGGAACGCCGTCGTCCACGACCACGTCCGCCGAGTAGTCGTCCGCCAGCGGAACGTTGACCAGCGCAGTCGGGTTGACGGTGAAGTCGCCCGCGGTGCAGTTCACCGCGGTCGAGCTGCAGGTCTTCTGCGAGAACGTGGTGGTCTCGCTGCTCGGCCAGAGCAAGCCGATCTGCGTCGACCCGGTGTTGTTCGCCGGATCGAACGAGCGCGTGATGCAGAGCTGCCGCCCGGTCGTGGCGTCGATGTCGAAGTAGTTGCCCTGGGCGTCGAGCGTCACGCTCGGATACTCCACCGAGCTCAGGCTGCGGCCGCCGCTCTTGTCGGAGTAGCTGACCTTCAGCGGCTGGCTGAGGCTCAGCGCCGACGGGATGGTCCCGATGAAGGAGCGGCTCTGGGTGACGTTGGTGACCGTGGTGACCTGGTGCGTATCAGGCGAAGTCGCGGTCGCCAGGTTGTAGACGTCGACCGTGTTCGAGCTGACGGTGGTCGTCTCGGTGGCACTCGCGTCGTAGATGGGGATGATCGGGTTGAAGACGTCGATCTGGCGCGACAGCGCGTTGTTCGAGTCGTCGTAGTCGCCCGGCCGGACGTTCTGGGCGCGGACCGTCACCGTGTGCCTGCCCGCGACCGGGAAGGTGGGCGCGAACCGGCAGGTCGTGGAGCCGCTGGCGTCGAGCCACATGTCGGGCGCGATGTCGGCCTGCACGTCGTCGATGAACAGGACGCAGTCGGCGTGCGCGCCGACGTCGCCCATGTGCTCGACCACGTTGGCCGTGATGCTCACGGTGGTCCTGATGATCGCGGAGGACGGCGCGTTGATCTGCGTTACGACGAGATCGGGACGGTAGCGGACCACGTCGAGCCACTTCGCCTCGACTTCGTCGCGCCGGGAGGAGCCGCGGGCCTTCGCCTTGATGCGCAGGTTCAGGCCGTGCGGCAGGCCGGGATAGGTGCGGGTGAAGTAGCCGCCGTCGCGCAGGTGCTCGTACTCCTTGCGGAAGCGGAACTCCTTCGCGCCCTTGTCATCCTTCCCATCCTTGTCGTCGTCGTCCCCGTCGTTGCGGGACGGATCCACGGCGCGGACCTGCACGTGGGAGATGTTCCCGGCCGGAGTCGCGCCGACGTCGAACGCCGCGGTGCTGATCTCGAGCTGGGTGTTCCCGTCCTTGCCGAGCAGCGCGCGCGAGCGCAGCGTCAGATCGCTGGCCGAGCCCTTCGCCGGCTTCGCGCCGCGGTCGCTGGCGTGGTCCGATTCCTCCCCGTCGTGATCAGCGCGGTGGTGGTGGAAGACTGGACGGCCGGCGAGCGCCCCACCCGCGGGGGCGAGTAGCGCGGCGGCCGCGAAGATGGATAGACCCTTGCGCAGGCGTTCCATGGCTCCCTCACTTTTCCAGTGAACCCGGATAGTGAAGCGGGGAACGCTCCGGCGCGCAATGACACACGCGGGGTGGTTATCGACGGTTGTGCGGCCTCTGGGGGCCAGCTGCGCTGCTGGAGAGCGGCACCGGGAAAGGTGGGCGCCGCACTTCACTGAACGTGAACAGGGGAGTCGAGGGGACCGTCCGTCCATACGTCGTACGCGGGACGCGCCCACCCTTGCCTACCTGTGGACCGTGGCGCTAAGACGAGCCTCGGGATGGCGGGGGATCCTCGCAGGCCGTCCGTGCGCGTGCCGGGGCGGCCGCCGCCCGCGGTCCCGCGCGCGCCTGCCCGTACCATCCCCGATTCGGGGCAGCTCCTCTCGACCGTTCCCGGGGGCGCGCGCCACTCCTCCGAGGACGCGCCCGAGACGCTCCCTCCCGAGCAGCGCGCCGACGAGAACCTCACCCCCGAGACGCCGGGCCGCTACCAGGTGCGGCGCGAGTTCGGCCGCGGCGGCATGTCGGTGGTCTACCTCGCCCACGACTCGCACATCGGGCGCGAGGTGGCGCTCAAGCAGCTCTTGCCCGAGGCGATGGAGCAGATGGCCGAGGCCTCGGGCGGGGACACCTCGGCGCCCTGGGCGCGGTTCGTGCGGGAGGCGCGCATCACCGGGATGCTCGAGCACCCGAGCATCGTCCCCGTCTACGAGATCGGCCGCCGCGACGACGGCACGCTCTACTACACGCAGAAGCTCATCCGGGGCCGCACCCTGACCGAGGAGCTGAAGCACTGCGCGACCGCGCAGGACCGGCTCCGCGTCCTGCCCCACTTCGTCAACCTGTGCCAGGCCATCGCCTACGCGCACCGGCGCGGCGTGATCCACCGCGACATCAAGCCGGACAACGTGATGGTGGGCGAGTTCGGCGAGACGGTGGTGCTGGACTGGGGCCTGGCCAAGCCGAAGGGGCACGCCGACCACGCGCTCCTCCGCAAGATGCAGGAAGAGGAGGTCCAGGAGACGCAGGAAGGCATGGTGCTGGGCACGCCCGCGTACATGAGCCCGGAGCAGGCCTGCGGCGCCATCTCGGACGTCGACGAGAAGAGCGACGTCTGGAGCCTCGGCGCGGTGCTCTACCAGGTCCTCACCGGCCGCCCGCCGTTCGTCGGCAAGACGGCCATGGACGTGATCCTCAAGGTGAACTCCGAGCCCGTGGTGCCGGTGCGGGAGCTCAACAAGGAGGCTCCTCGGGAGCTTGCGGCCGTCTGCGAGAAGGCGCTCAAGAAGAAGAAGCAGGAGCGCTACGCGGACGCCAGGGCGGTGGCGGCGGAGGTGGTGGCCTGGCAGACCGGCGCGCGCGTCTCGGCTTACGCGTACTCGTCGATCGAGCTGCTCCGGCGGCTCGTCGCGCGCAACAAGAAGCTCACGGCCGTGGTCGCCCTGGCCGCGGTGCTGGTCACCGCCGCGGCCGTGGTCGCCACGCTCAAGTACCGCGAGGCGACGCGCGAGCTGGCGCGCACCTTCCGCGAGCGCTCGGCGCGGGCGGAAGGCGACCTGCGCTGGGACCGCGCGATGGTGCTCGCCGCGGCGGCGCGGCGCGAGCTGGACCTGCCCGAGGTGGACTTCCGCATCGCGCAGGGACCGCCGCGCGAGGTGTGGCCCTCCTTCGCGCTCCCGCAGAACGGGCTCGTCTACGCGGTGGCTTTCTCCCACGACGGCAGGATGCTGGCCGCCGCCCGCCGCGACCGCACCATCGACGTGCTGCAGGTCCCGGGAGGCAAGCGGCTGGCGCGGCTGGAAGGGAACGAGTCCACCGTCATCTCGATGAGCTGGAACGGCACCACGCTCGCGTCCGCCGGCCAGGACGGGACGGTGCGCCTGTACTCGGGCGACTCCGGCGAGCAGGTCGCGAAGCTCGAGGTCGGCCCTCCGCAGCACGCGGTGGCGTTCTCTCCCGACGGCGAGCGGCTGGCGGCCGGCGGCAGCGACGGCAGGCTGCGCCTCTGGGAAGTCCCGGCGCAGGCGCGAGGCGTCGAGATCGGATCGCACGACGGCGAGATCAACGCGGTGTCCTTCTCGCCGGACGGCCGGCACGTCGCGACGGCATCGGGCGACGGCACCGTCGGCCTCTGGGACGCGCACACCCGCAGCGCGCTCGGCAAGCTGCGCGGCCACACCGACGCGGTGACCGGCGCGGCGTTCACCACCGACGGCTCCCGTCTGGTCTCGGCGAGCCGCGACGGCACCGTCGGGTTCTGGGACACGGCGTCCGGACAACTGCTGGCGCGCGCGGATCCGGAGCTGGGTCCCCTGATGGCCCTGGCCTTGTCCGGCGACGGCCGCACCTTCGCGATCCGCTCGCTGCGCGGGCCCGTCGCGCTCGGCGACGTGCAGACGCGTTCGCTGGTGGTGCGGCTCCCCGACCGCCACCCCTTTGCCGCGGTGGCGTTCTCGCCCGACGGCAAGCTGCTCACCGCCTCGGGTCTCGACGGCTCGCTGCGCGTCTGGAACGTCGCGACGGGCAGCCAGAGCTACGAGCTGCCCACGGTGGCGCCGTTCTTCACCGGGGCCTCGGTCGCCTTCTCGCCGGACCGGCGGACGCTGGTGGCGGGGTCGACCAACGGCCCGATCGGGCTCTGGGACGTGCAGACCCGCCAGCTCGTCTCGGTGCTGCCGGGCCACGCGTCCTCGGTGACCGCGCTGGCCTTCAGCCCGGACGGGAAGCTGTTCGCCTCCGGCGCCTTCGACGGTGGCGTGCTGGTCTGGAGCGCGGAGGAGGGGCGCATCCGGGCGCGGCTCGACGGGCACGAGTCCACCATCGCGGGCCTTGGATTCGCGCGCGACGGGCGCGCGCTCGCCTCCGCCAGCACCGACCGGACCGTTCGCGTCTGGGACCTGGCCCACGGCGGCGCGCCCATCGTCATCGATGCCGGGTTCCCGGTGGCCGCGCTCGCGGTCTCCGTGGACGGGAAGGTCCTGGCCACCGCTGGCGAGGACCAGCCGATCCGCATGTGGGACCGGGGCACCGGCAAGCTGCTGCGCGAGCTGGGCGAGAAATCGCAGAGCGCGCTGGCCCTGGCCTTCTCGCCGGACGGCAAGCTGCTCGTCTCCGGGTACAAGAACGGCACGGCCGGCCTGTGGACCGCCGACGGGCAGAAGCGGGGCCTGTTGCGCGGGCACCAGGATCGCGTCTGGTCGGCCGCATTCTCGCCGGACGGCGCGACGATCGCCACCGCCAGCCTCGACGGAACCGTCCGTCTCTGGGACACCGCGACGCGGCTGCCGGTGGCCACCCTGCCCCGCGCCCTCACGCACGCGGTCGCCTTCTCGCGCGACGGGAAGCTCCTCGCCAGCGCGGGCGCCGACCCCGCGGTGCAGCTGCTCGAGCTGGCGGACCGGCGCAAGCTGCGCCCCGCCCGGTCCGACCTGGAGCTCCTGCAGAAGAAGTACGGACTTCGCCTCGTCGGGGTCGACCTGGTCGAGTTAGAACCGCGCTGAGATGCAGTCCAGGCAGCTCCTCCGCTTCTCGCGCCAGTTCCTCGGCCGCGCCCTGCGGCTGCGCTGCCCGCGCTGCGGCGAGGGGAAGATCTTCCGCCGCCTCCTCACCTACAGCGAGCACACGAGCTGCCCGCGCTGCGGGCTGCGCTACGACCCGCGCGGAGAGTCGCTCGCCTTCATGTACGTGAGCACGGCGTTCCTCACCGGCGTGATGGTCGTCGTGATGCTGCTCATGCACCCGGAGAGCATCGCCAGCGGGCGGATGGTGGTAATCCCCATCGCGCTCGCCCTGTACGTCTCGACCCTCCCGGTGCGCAAGGCGCTGGCGATCGCGCTGAACTACCTCAACCACCCCGCGCCGTAGCGCTATTGCAGCTCGGCGCAGGCCGGCGAGTCCTGGAGATCCGTGCCGCGCAGCGACCCCACGAACTTCTCCAGGGCGGCGCGCGACGCCTCGTCCGCTGCGGCGCGGAGCACCGCGTAGTATCCCTTGCCGCCGCAGGCCGGAGCGAGCGTCACCCGCAGCACCGCCTGCGTGCCCTGCACGTCCCAGGCGCGCTCCTGCGCGGCGCCGCCCAGGAGCGTCGTCCGCTGGGCGCCGCGCAGCTTGAGCGACGAGCCGCCCACCTGATTCGCGAACGCCGCCGCGGCGGTCTGGAAGAATCCGTCGACGATCTCAGGCGTGACCGGCTCCGGCACGAAGACCAGCGAAGCGCGCGCCTCGGGCTGGGGCTTGCGCAGGACGATCTCGGCGGGCGGCTGCTCCAGGTCGGCCTCGAACCCCGGCGGCACGTCGGCCGTAAGGCCAAGCCGCGGGCTGACGAACCGCCCGTCGACGACGCGCGCTTGCTCTTCCTGCTGGCCTTCGGGAAGCTCGCCCAGGGGCGGCGCCGTGGCCGGCGGCTTCGCATCGAACCGGGTCGCCGCCGTGGCGGCGGCGCTGAGCATGGCCTGCGGGAACCCTCGCGCCAGCGCCACCTTGGCGCCGTCCACGCGGGCTTCCGCCGCGGCGGAGATGGCGTAAGGCTTCCCTCGGTTGGCCTCGGCCGCTTCCTGCCAGCAGGGCGACTGCATTCCGAGCAGGGTGCCGAACTGGCGCGCGCCGTCCCCGGACCAGGCCGTGCTCCAGACCAGGGAAACCCCGTCGACCGGACCGCTCACCACCGTGTACGCGTCTCCCGCCCAGTGCTGCGCGAAATCGCGCGCCACCTGCTCGTCCACGCAGACCTGCAGCGCGAGCCGCGTGCCCAGCTCTCCCATCCGGCCGCTGGTGAGAGCCTGCATCCCCGGCGGCGCCGCCGGGTACGGCACGCGCGCGGGCTGCTCGCCCGAAAGATACGCCTCGGGGTGCAGCACCTGGTGGCTCGTCAGCGGCGGGCGCTGGAACATCTTGTCGACCAGCGCGAACCCGCCGCGCCGGTGCACCTCCGCGACCAGCGACAGCCCGGCGACGTACGGCAGGGCCAGCTCCTCGCGCACGACCGCCGGAGCGTGCAGCAGCTCGGGCGAGTACCCTCCCGACCGGGCGAGCTGCTCCGCCGACATGCCGCGCGACGCCGCGGCCGCGGTGCCCAGCGCGAGCTTCACCGGCCGCCCCGCGCGGTGCGCCCCCACCGCGATCATGGTGGCCATGGCGTCGCCTTCATAGAGCGCCATGCGCGCCAGCCGGGCGTCGTCGTCCGGCAGCTTCTCCATGTCCGGGAACCCGAAATGCTGGTCCTGCAGCGCGTGCTCGACCTCGTGCGCGAGCACCAGCTCGAACGCGTCGCCCGACCCGCCGACCGACCCCGGCGGCTTCTCGCGCACGGTGAGCGCCTTGTTGGACGGGTCGTAGAACCCGGCCACCTGCTCGTCGAGGACGCCGAGCAGGATCTTCGCCGGGTCGGCTTCCGGCGGCGCGAGCCCGAACGCCGCCCACCGGGCGCGCTCCGCCGCCACCGCCGCCTTGGTCAGCTCCTTCTGCGCCTTGGCGCGCAGCGCCTTGGAGAACAACGCGTCGTCGAGCAGGACCACCTGGAGCGTCGTCTTGCGCCACAGCCCGCGCACGTCCTCGACGTCCTCCACCACTTCGCGAATGGTCCGGACCAGCGGGGACGCCTCGTCCGCCCCGCTGATCTGCGTGGGAGGCCGCACGAAGCGCGGACCAGGCTTGGGCTTCGGCGGACTGGAAGTCGCGGCCGAGGCGGAGCTCGAGCTCGTCGTCGCTGTCGGTTTCGCCGTCGTTGTCGGTTTCGCTGTCGCTGTCGGTGTCGCAGTCGTTGTCGGTGTCGCAGTCGTTGTCGGTGTCGCAGTCGTTGTCGCAGTCGGTGTCGGTGTCGGTGTCGCAGCCTCCATCCCCAGCCCCGCTCGCAACAGCCGCGGCACCTTCTTCCTCGCCTCCCCTTGCAAGTCCGCCAGCGTGAACCCGACCAGCCTCTCCGTCCCCATCCTCGCCCCGTCCTCCGTCCTCACCAGCGTCAGCATGACCGCCAGCGCCCCCTCGAGGCGCACCGCCTTCCCGGTGATCGCATGCGTCGCGCCCAGGTCCGCCGCCGCCGCGACGCTCGCCGGCGCACCCTGCACGACGCCGACGTCCAGCCCACGCGCCTCGGCGCGCACGGCTTCCTCGAGCGCCACCGCGTCGGCCCGGCCCAGCACTCCCTCGATCGGCGCCACCGCGACCTTGTGCTCCCCGGCGAGCGCGGGCAGCGTCGCGAGGCACAGCAGCGCCAGCCATCTCATGCTCATCACTGTACCGGAGCCCCGGGAGCGCCTCGACAAAAACGCCTCCTAGCGCAGCGGCTTGCAGCCTTTCACCGTGATCCTCTTCGCCAGGCCATCGATCGAGTACACGAACCGCCAGGGGCCCACGTCGAGGACCAGATCGCTTTGCGCCACGGACGTCCAGAAAGGGCTGGCCGGGGGGACCGCTTCGCAGGCTGCGCCGATCTCCTTCAAGGCGAGTCGGAGCTCGTGGACCGTGGCAGCCGGCACCTCGGGCATCTGCTCCGCGAGGACGACCGTGTACGATCGCTTGTTTCCGGCCATTGGCTCGCGAAGAAGAGCGGGTCCGAGGGACAGGAGCTGCTCAGGCGAGTCTCGATCGAGAGCGGATGTAGCTTTCAAGGGACCGAGCTGACTACATCCGCCCAGGGAGCAGCTCATCACCGCGGGATCACGGCATTCCTGCGAATCCGCCTGGCCGACGCCTAGCCGGTCATGTTGTGGAGGAGCGCCCGTGCATCGTCGCGCTCCTTCGTGACCAGTTCGACGTCACGCTGCAGGTTGCGGATCGTGGCAAGGAGTCGGGGGACGCAGAACGAAGCGAAGACGCCGTACCCGTGGTTGTCCTCGGTCAACGCCTTGTGCTGCTCCACGACTCCTTCCAACTCGTTCAGCTCGGCCTCGCCGAGGGGCTCGCTCTCTCTGCCTCTCATACTTCCGCCTCCAAGCTCGCGTTGGGACACGGCGCGCCCAGCTACCCTTCTGAAAGCTCGTGAGAACGTGAAACGTCAAGTCGGGCCGGCACGCAAATGCGCACAGGGTCGCCGGCACGCTCGGCGGAAGTGGAGCTCCTCGGCGCTACCCGGTCAGGTTGTGCAGCAATGCACGCCAGCCCGATCCTGTGAAGCACCACATCGGGCGGCAATTCGGGCCCGCACGTAAACGGCTTTTCACGGGCCCGGGATGACCAGCACAGGCCGCTGCACCTGTGGGGCAGCACTCTAGCTCGTCCGGACCGCCACCGCGGGCTTGTACACGAGGCCGATCACGATGCTCACCAGCGTCCACGTGCAGCGGGCGCCCAGCCTCACGTTTGGCATCGGGGGGCGCCAGCACGGGCGCCCGCTGCACTCACTCGCGTGTTGGCGTGCGCTGAAGGATGGTTCGCATTTCAAGGCGCGTCGAGCGCGGGCACTTCGCGTGCAGCTGGCCGCGCGCGCCGTCTCAACTGCCGAGCGCAGCTTTCAGCGAGCCGGTCTGCGTTGGCGGCGCGGTCCTGCGGAATTGCAGACGCGACCCGCAGCTGCACCGACCGATCCTTTGCCAGCTCGACGCATCCGATCGAGTTTCGGGCTGGGTGTCGACTCCCGACCAAGGCTGCCATTCGACAGCGCCGCCACAGTGGGCGCAAATCTCACATGGCGTTTTGATCTGCATGTTTAAAGGATCGATTGGAGGTCGCGGATCTTGAGCGGCGCGAGTGAGCGAGGGTGGGCGCGACGGCAACTTGCGCCCACCAAGCTAATGCCTCCACGATCTACGCGTGGAGCGAGGTCCACGGTGCGACGATTGCGAGCAGGAACTCAAGTGGTCGTCATGGCAATTCGCCACGCTGAAGTCCGGTGGTCCACGCCGAGAGGTTCGCAACGGGCGTTGCGGCTGCGAGGGCAAGAACTACCTGCAGACTCGACCGCGGCGAAGCGCTGACCCTCCTGAAACCAAGACAGGCTCGTAGCTTTCATCCCGCCGTCGCGGTGGGATGAACTCTCGGCGAGCACGGCCGCTACCCGGACGGGTTGTGCAGCAACGCACGCGCGTCGTCGCGCTCTTTCGTGACCTGCTCGATCTCTTGGTGCAGGTGCCGGATGGTGGCGAGAAGGCGAGGGACGCAAAATGACGTGAAGACGCCGTACCTGTGGTCGATCCCTCGCAATCCCTTGTGCTGTTCCAGCACTCCTTCCAGCTCTCGCAGCTCGACCTCACTCAGAGGCTCGTTGTCGATCCCGATCATGCCCTCCCCTGTCCGTGCTCGCGGGCCCGGCACGGCGCCAGCCCCCGATCCCTGTGAGGCACGAAGTCTCGCGGCGATTCGGGCCGGCATGTAACTTTTCTTGGCAGGGCAATGACATCCGAGGGGGTGGAGCCGACAGCCGGACTTGAACCGGCGACCTGCGGTTTACGAAACCGCTGCTCTACCGACTGAGCTATGTCGGCCCTGAAGGGAGCGTGCTTCTAGCAAGCGCCAGCCGCCGCGGTCAACCGGCGCGATTGACACGTTTCCGCCGAAGAGCAACCTCGCGCGGATGCTCGGGCGCCTCACCACGCTGCTACTCCTGGCCGCGGCCTGCAGCAAGCAAGCGGGCCCACCGCCGCCGCCCGAGGTCCGGTTGGCCACCGATCTCCCCGCCCCGGTGATCGACACCGCGCTGCGGCTCATTGCGCAGAGCGGAGGTCCGCGCGCCGAGCGCATCCCCGGCATCCGGGCCGGCGCGGAGGCGCTGGCCGGAGGCGGTGCGCCCGGCGAAGGCGGCGACGTGCGCTGGGACTCGGAGCCGTATGGCGCCATCGCGGCGGCGCGGCGGGGCGAGCTGCTGCCCATGCCCGCGACCGCCAGCGACGTGCCTCCCTTGTGGCGCGACCCGGGCGGCACCTGGGTGGCGGTCGGCGGGCGCGCCGTGGTGCTGCTCGTCGCGACCGGCCTCTTGGGCGACCACCCCGCTCCTTCGAGCTACGGCGCGCTGACGCAGCCGTGGCTCAAGGGAAAAGTGGCGCTTCCCGCGCCCACCGGCGGCGCCTCGCTGGCGCACTTCGCCGCGCTCTACCAGGCCTGGGGCGAGGCGCGCATGCAGGCCTGGATGAAGCAGCTCCAGGCGAACGGCGTGCAGGTCCTCGATTCGGACGACGCCGTCCGGCAGGCGGTGGTGACGGGGAAGGCCACCGTGGGGCTCCTGGCGAGCGACGAGGCCGCCAAGGCGGCCGCCAGCGCCGCGCGCGTGTCGGTCGAGTACCCGAACCAGCGCTCCATCGGGACGTTCGTGTGGCCGACGGCGCTGTCGCGCCCGAAGGACGCCCGCAACGCCGAGGCAGCGGCGCAGCTCGCCGAGCGCCTCGCCTCGCGCGAGATCGAGCAGCTCCTGGTCGCCCGCGTCCCAGGCTACCTCCCGCTGCGCGCCGGGATCCCGGTCCCTCCCGGAGTGACCTCGGCGGCGAACCTGGTGGTCGTGTCCGTGGATCCGGCGCGCATCGTGGCGGAGATCGCGCGGCGAAAAGCGGAGCTGGCTGCCTGGGCGAAGGAAGAGCGGAAGGAGCAGCCCTAGCCGCCGCCGATAGGGCGGCGCTATGCTTTTCAGAGCGCGGACACAGTGTCTTTCTAGAGTTCGGGCTCGGGCGCGCCGTGCTCGGCGGGGCGCCGCGGAGGCGCCTCCTCGAGGATGGCGCGGGCCGCGCCGGCGCCGATGTCGTCCTCGCGCGGCACCAGGCCCGTGGTGATCGTGACGATCCGCTCCAGCGCCTGGAAGAAGCGCAGCCGGTGCAGTGGCTCGTTCAGCCAGCCGACGGTGATGCAGTAGTACTTCGCGTACGGCGCCGAGTGGTGCACGGCGTGGTGGTCAGGCGGCAGGACGAGGCTCATCCGCTGCAGCAGCGCGACCCAGCGCGGGGGATCGTCCAGGTGCGCCCACTTGTGGAACTGGTTGGTGAACAGCACCCACAGGGTGACCGAGAAGATGGCCGTGGCGGCGAACACGTTCAGCGCGTCGTCGAGAGGCACCAGCGCTCCACCGACCGCCGGCGCGATCGAGATGAAGCAGTTGTTGCCGTTGGTCTCGACGAAGTCGTGCCGCGTGATCTCCTTCTGGTCGACGTGGTGCTCGCGGAAAGGCCGGATGAGCGCCTGTCCGACGATCGGCAGGTCGGGCGAGCCCCAGGTGTCGGCCAGCCAGTGGATGAACCCGGAGACGAAGTCCGCGAGGACGAAACCGAGCATGAAAGCGCTCGCCATCAGCCAGGGGTAGGTCCGCACCAGGGGGACGAGGTCCCAGAGGAACCACGCCATCGCCCCGCAGTAGACGGCGATGCTGGCGATCTCGAACCGGCGCACCGCCGGGCTGTAGCCGTCGCGCAGCGCCTTGCGGTCGCGGTGGCGAATGGCGAGAGCTCGTCGTCGCATGTCCCCGCCTGCCCGTTCAGTGTGGCACGGATGCCCGGTGCTTCCCAAGTCGGCGAGTCTCCGGGCGGCAGGTCACCGCGGCGTCATGGCGCTTGCGCGCAGGCCGTCCAGGATGGATAGGGACGCCATGATCCGCTGGACCCTCCCGCTCCTCGTTCTCCTCGCTTGCAAGCCGTCGCAGCCCTCGCAACCCCCACGGCGCCCTGCATCGGGCGGCGCCCCGGTGTACGACGTGTCGGTGACCGCGAAGGGCTTCGAGCCCGTGCGCATCGAGGTCCCCCCCGACCGCGAAGTGGTGCTGCGGTTCACGCGCAAGGTCGCGGACACGTGCGCCGACGCGGTGGTGGTGCAGGGCGACCCGGTCAAGCACATGCTGCCGCAGGACAAGCCCATCGAGGTGCGCCTCACCTCGCCCAGGAGCGGCCAGGTCCGCTTCGCCTGCGGGATGGACATGTACCGGGGCGCCGTGGTGGTCACCGGAGGCTGACGTGGAAGAGGTCCCGCTGCGGTTCGAGGGCCGGCCGGCGCGCCTGCGCGCGGAAGGACCCCCGGGCCGGACCGTCCTGTTCGCGCATCCCTTCCCGCTCGACGGAACTTGCTGGGACGAGCTGTTGCCCGCCTGCGCGGCCCAGGGCTTTCGCGCGGCCGCGGTCGATGCGCCCGGATTCGGCGGCACCCCTCCCTTCGGCAGGCCCTGCACCATGGACGACCTGGCGCGGCTTCTCGCCGCCGCCCTCGATGCGCTCGGCGCGCGGACGGCCGCGCTGGTGGGTTGCTCGATGGGCGGGTACGCCCTGATGGCCTTCTGGCGGCTCTTCCCCGAGCGGATGGAACGCGCCGGGCTCCTCTGCACCCAGCCCGGCGCGGACTCGCCCGAGGCGAAGCAGAAGCGCGAGCAGCAGGCGCGGGCAGCCCTGGAGAACGGGCCCGAGGCCGTCACCGCGCCTCTCGCGGAGCGGATGACGGCTCCGGGCTCGCCGCTGGTCAGCCGCGTGCGCGAGCTGGCGCGGAGCGCCACCGCGCAGGGGATCGCCGATGCGCTGCGCGGGATGGCGCTGCGACCCGATTCGACGCCCGACCTGCCCCGCTCGCGCGCCCGCGCGC
>Ga0209283_10001349_pt1 | contig 13294 bp, 10 predicted proteins | sample CZO8metaG_2_FD_188354 | JGI IMG/M metagenome (GOLD analysis project Ga0209283, IMG submission 188354) | Vadose zone soil microbial communities from the Eel River Critical Zone Observatory, Northern California, USA - CZOApr15con2H1.8 metaG... | ecosystem: Environmental > Terrestrial > Soil >...
TTCCATCGCCTCGATTGCGATAGAGCCGGTTGGGAAGGCCGGCGGGCTGAGAAACATAGAGATCGTCGACGCCATCGTCGTCGATGCCGCCGACTGCGACTCCGTTGTGCCCATAAATATCAATGCCGCTCGCGCCATCGAGCATGGTGCGCCAGTAGTCCGTTCCCCGCAGCAATTGCGAAGAGTAGGACGAATTGCCGCCGAGAGTCTGCGTCGTGATGTCTACAAAGACGGGGCTGAAGGAGCGGCTGCGGGTCTCGTCGAGTGCTTGCCAGCTTTGCAGGCGAAACTCGCCCGATGAATCTGCCTCCCAGGCTAGATTCCAGTGGCCCACTCGTTGCTCATGGTAGAAATCGTGGCCAGTGCCGACGAGTTCATAGCGGACACGAGTCTGCACCTGCAGGGGACTCTGCGCTGCGGCCGGAGGCCGCGTGCTCGCGTTGATACTCGTCACTTGAAATTCCGCAGTCAAGATTTTCGAGAACGTACCCAGATCGGACCTGAACTCCTGGAGAAAAACGTCTCGCCCAAGAGAACTCTGGCGGGCGAATTTGAGCTTATGCGCTTCAACAGCCGGGCCCGGGCGGGCCAGCCGCGACTCCTGAGGACGTGGCGAGGATCCCAGAAAACTCGAAGTGAGAACTCTTTCGATGGCCTTCGCGTCTTGCGGAGATCGCAGCAGACTTTCACCCCACTCCGCGAGAATCGCCCCGATCTGGTCGGCGTATTTTTCGGTGATGAAGTCATCGAGCCCGGCCTTCATTTTGAGAAGCGTGGCATCGAGCGGGGTCTGGGTGCGATAGTGAGGATGGAGGTGGAACTCGCCTTCGGGCGAAGCGTTGTGAGGATCAAGAGAAAAGGCAAGATCGCGCAGGCTTGCGGGAATCAGTGCTGCCGAAGCCCCCTGGCAGCACCGGATCAGAAAGTTGCGGCGACTAGGATCGACTGGATGAGAGTCGACAAAATGACGCGTCTTATCCCGCCGACTCAGAGGAAAGCCCCCAGATTCACGCTCGTGGAAACGAAAATCTAACACTCGCATGGGGGAGCGTCAAGGAGTGCAGCCCCGCTCACATCGTGACTGAGTTTCTAATATCAAAAGCGTTGGTAGAATGATGGACCAGCAAACGACGATGGCGATGACATGAGAGTCTTGCAACGACAATCGCGGTGTACGTCTCGATGGGCGATCTGCGCTGCTCTCCTCGCCGTGGCTCCAGGTGCTTCGGCCCAAACGCAACAGGTTTCTCTTCAGGAGATCGTCACACCGTCCACCGTCATCCTGAAAGACGGCCGCCCAGTCATCTTTGCTATACACGGTTTCATCGAATTCAAGTCGCTGGCCGAAGCGTTCCCATACATCGAGTCCCAAACGCAGCGCTGGCCGGGCGGCATTACGGATGAGGAGCGGCGGAGTCTGGCGCGCGAGTTACTGCGCCGGGGAATTGAGAGTCGCGTTGTCTCCATGGCCGACGAGCGTCCCCTGGAGGCGCTGCTGACACACACCAGGGACGAACTCCAGCAGGCAATCGCTCGTGTGAAGGAGCCGATGCCAACCGGTTATGCCGACGCATTTCTGGCGGTCCAGGAAAAGTGGAAGCATTCGGTGAACTGCTGGAGCGCTTCGTCTTCATTGTCGGGCCGCGTGCTTTCTAACTGGTATCCGATTGCAGAAGGGATCCAACTTTATGGCGCGACGTACGATTCGACGGAGCACTTCTGGCAAGCGGTGAAGTATTACCCTGACATTACGTTGGCTGAGTTGACGGAGTTGCTTGGTCTGTTGGAACAAAGAGACTGGAGCCCCTGGATCGCGCGCCTGGACGGCGATCCTAAGGTGTACTTGCCCAATGCATACGCGGTGGAGTTCCTGCGCCACAATCTGACAACTGAAAGGCTGCACTGGTTTCGCGACGAACTTGGCCGGCACGGACTGCGGGCGAACGATCGGGCACGTGTCGTTCAGCAACGCGGGGCCACGCCGTTTCGCTTCAGCGCGTTTGAAGAAAAGATTCTGTGGGGTGATTTGGCCGATTTATTTCACCTGGTTTATGCGTTTTCTACCGCCGACGATCCACTTCGGAAGAAGCTTGCCGAGCGTCACTTTGACGCCATCTATCTCGGCGACAAGCGGATGGGTTTCATCAGCGAAGAGTTCCGCTCTCTGATGCTCGAAATTTGGCGCGTCAAGTTTCTCCAGATGCCGCGCTTCGGCGAGGTCATTCGTTCGATTCCGATGGAGATCAGGCTGGAGCACTTCCTCAACGACGGCGACTCGCCGGACATTCCTATTCCGATTTACGTTGGGTACTTGAACCAGATTCGCGACCTGGCGCGGGCCCAGCGCTGAGCTGATCCACGGATCTCTCAGGGGCTGAAGCCCGCTTTGTTCAAGTGCTTTGCGGCACGTCTGAGGCCGTGCCCTCCCCGAAAACCTTTTTGAAATGGCCTCCAGCCCCTGTGGTAGCCTTACCGTTCGTTCCGGAGACTTGTCTGTTGAACGCTCCTAAAATTACGGTGGTCGGCAGTTATGCGACCGGGCTCACGATGAAAGTGCAGCGCCTGCCGTGCCGCGGCGAGACCCTTCTCGGAACAGGCTATCGCGTGGATTTTGGCGGGAAAGGATCCAATCAGGCAGTGGGGTGCGCGCGTCTGGGAGCGAAAGTCAGCCTCGTCGCAAAAATTGGAAAGGATAGTTTCGGCGAAGCAGCGCTGGCGCTTTACCGTGACGAGGGCGTTGACGTCACTCACGTAAGGCAAATCACCGACGCACCCACTGGAGTGGGATTTATTGTCGTCGAGGCCGCGAGCGGGAATAATTGCATTGTTATCGATCCGGGTGCAAATGATCTTTTGACAGCGGCTGACGTATCCGATTGCGCGGCGGCCTTCGATTCTTGCGGAGTCGTCTTGACTCAGCTGGAAATTCCGGTTGCGGCAGCTGAGGCGGCAATGGTTCATGGACGCGCGCGAGGAGCAATCACAATTCTGAATCCAGCTCCGGTCAGGCCTCTTCCCTCCTCTGTTTTGCAGGCGGTGGACATTCTCACGCCCAATGCGGTTGAAGCCAAGGTGCTCGCAGGAAGAGCACCGGACGCCGCCATCGCGCCCGAGCAAGTGGCGCGAGAACTGATTCGCAGTGGCGTAAAACAGGTCGTGATGACGTTGGGAGAGAACGGTGCGCTTATCGTCACCGATTCTTCTGCCAGTCGTGTTCCTGCGATCAGGGTAAATGCGGCGGATACGACGGGCGCGGGTGATGCCTTCAACGCCGGCCTCGCTATGGCGCTTGCTTGCGGCGAAACTCTCGAGGATGCGGTGCGCTTTGCTGTCGTCACGGGCGGGCTTGCAGTTACTAAGGAGGGCGTGATCCCGTCGTTGCCGCACGGCGAAGAGGTTCGGCGATTTTTTCGGGAAACCCAAATCGCTGCGCCTGCGTGGCTGGGGCCTTAGAATAGGGAGCGGGACGGGTAAAACTTGACACACGCGAGCCTTCCGCTGGAAAGGCGGCGGACAAGAGTGTCCGCCCCACACGAGCTATGTCACAGGCCTCCGAATTTTTGTTAAGCCCGCAGCCTCGGGCGCGCTGGATGCGGTTTGACACCGCACAGCTTCTCAAACGCTTCTTTTTCTGCGAGCGCTCGCTGCTAATCAGTGAGGCGGCCTGGATCCCCGCCATCGGCCTCCTCGAAATCAAAACCGGTCTGGCTCGTTTCGTCTGGCAAAACGGTGAAACCGCTCATGCTCTTCGGGATCGCGTATTCGAGCTTCGCTTTCCCAGCCGCCTGCTGGAAGAAGAAGGGGCAGACCACGCACTGATCGAGCTGTTCAGCGGCGTCAAGAACGCGCCATCGGTTCCGGCATTTTTGCTCGGCGTCGGCAAAGTTCTTCTACCGGCTTTGCGCGATGCCTACCAGTCATATCTTGAGGCCTCAGATTCGATTGCCGATGGCCCCACTCACCGGTTTCTGTCTCTGGCACTATCCGAGAAGGCTGAACAGATCCGTACGTACGAGCGGTGGTCGGAGTCGGTGATCTCGCGGAATCCGGAGATGCGGGAAAGTGCGTTCGCCTGGACATGCGCGGTTGCGGATCGGCTTTCGAGTGTAGGCGGGGTAGGAGTTGGACCGTCAGCATCGGCAACAGCAACGGGGCCTTTGCCGGGGTCAACGCCATATGCCACTCCTCATCGGCCAGCGCGCGACCCGCGTTTCTGGCACTGCCGCTTCTACTGGCCCGACATTGTCGATCCAGCCTATCCGTATGGCGTAGGAATGCAACTGCAGCTCCGCTCGGCGATCAGTCACTTAAACGAAGTGTGGGCGATCGAGGCTGGGGGCGTGATTTTGAACGCCTTCGCGGACGTCCTGCCCTGGGAGTGGATTCATAATTCCGCGCGATGGACTTACGATGAATCGCGTCATTGCCGGATGGGCTACGAGCGCCTGATGGCGTGGAACCTCGATCCAGCAGAAATTCCTCTCGGCACCTACATTTATGAGAGCGCCTCGAGCGAGGACCCGATCTACCTTTTGGGGATGCTCTATTTCTTCGAAACGAAGAACATTCGGCACAAACCCGCCCGGGCGCAGCTTTTCCACTCTTACGGCGACGCCTTGAGCGAGCACGACATGGACTTCGATTGGGCCGACGAAACCATGCACGCCGGATACGGTAAACACTGGCTCAAAGAACTGCTCGCCGTTCGCGGGCAGGATCCCGCAGCTTACGATGGCGTCCGCGAACGTTGCGAGAAGCTAGTTACCGATTTTGTGAAGACAGCTACAGCGGAGGAAGTGGCTGACATCAAAGCAACCGCAAACGCACTTACAGCGAAGGCCAGCCAGATTGCGAGATGAGTAAGGCGCATAGACCGAGTTGTCAACTTAGGCGATGCCTCATGCCACTGCTCGCCGCACTCGCGCTCGTCACTTTTGATTCGGGCCGGATTGCAGGCCAGGGCGTGAAGCCATCCGCCAAGGAGACGCCCGAAGCCCACTTGGGCCGAGGTTATGATGCCTTAAAGAATGATCGGTACGACGTGGCTGCGACCGAATTCCGGGCTGCGCTACAGATCGATCCCAAGCTGACCTTGAGGGCGCGATTTCCCCTTGCAGTGGCGCTCTTCGAATTGCATAAGCCGGTGGAAGCGCGTCGCGAACTCGAAACCGTGCGTCGCGAAACGGGAGATCATCCGAATATTCTGTACTACCTTGGCAGATTGGACCTGGACGACCGCAACTTTGCTGGAGCAATCCGGAAACTGACCAAAGCCGCTGCCGAGCCGCCATTTCCCGACACTACTTACTATCTCGGGTTCGCATGTTTTAAGCAGGGCGATCTGACCGCCGCCGAAACTTGGCTCAAGGAAGCTGCGCGCGCGACTCCACACGACGCGCGCGTTCCATACCAATTGGGGCTCGTGTATCGCAAACAGGGACGCGAAGAGGAAGCACAGAAAATAATGGCGCAATCGAACGAGCAGCGCCAGCGCGATTCCCGGGAAAGCAAGCTGAGGCTGGAGTGCGCCCTGAAGCTTGATCAAGGACCGCGCGAGGAAGCGCATGCCATTTGCGAACAGCTCTACGATCCCGATAGCACCGAGACCTTGACCGCGTTGGGTACACTCTACGGGCAGCACGGAGACGCGCAGGCCGCACTCAAGCCTCTACAGCGCGCGGCGGAACTGGCTCCGCAATCGGCGCCGATGCAATACAATCTCGCGCAGGCGTATTACCAGTTGAACCGCTTAGAGGACGCGCGAACCGTACTCGCCTCCGCTGCCACGCGTTGGCCCGACGTATTTCAATTGGCGGCTTTATACGGAACTGTTCTGGCCAAACTTGGCGAAGATCTTCCGGCGTATCAAACGCTTCATCACGCCCACGAGCTCAATCCGCAGGACTCTCCTACCTCTGATTTGCTTTATCTTTCCATCCTGAAGCTCGGGTACAAGAGTGGAGAAGGCGGGCAGTATCCCGAATCCCTTCGGTATTTCGAAGAGGCGGCGAAACTACGGCCCCAAGAACCGGAACCACATCGAGGAATCGCCGCGGTCTACACTCAAACCGGGCGCAGCGCGCAGGCCGCAGCGGAGCAGCAGAAAGTTGATCGGTTGAGTAAGAGTGCCGAGCGACCACAATAGATCCCACCCATGGGACCAAGACCACTTCAGGTCTCTTACCCGTTGGCTTTCGCTACGAATAGGATCGCAAGGCAATAGAACGCAAACATCCCGGCCAGGTACAGCTTTGCTTTACCGGGCGCTCCTGCAAATTCTTTCCAGACAAAAACACCCCACAGGGCCGCGATCATAGGCGCCGACTGTCCGATCGCGTAGGAAATTGCCACACCAGTAAAGCTTGCGGCTACTAGGTTGAACACCATGGCGACGCCCCAGAGGAACCCGCCGAGGAGTCCGAGCAAATGATTGGAGGTAGAAGTCTGGAAAAAGCCCGAGAAACTTACGGGTTCGCCTACGAGAGGCTTCTTCATGAAGTAAACATTCCATATAAAGCAGGAGAGCAGTGCACCCAGCGTGAGAAATACAGCGCCGCTGTATGGACCCAGAGGATCGCCATTTTGGGCGTGGGTCATAGCGCGCGCCATGAATGGGGCCCACAGGCCCATCAGAACGCCCGAAACAATGCAGACGATGATGCTTTTCTTCGACACTTGTTTGCCGGTACTCGCCAGACTGCCGTAGGCTTTGCCGTCGAGAAAAACCGCGACCAGGGCACACACCACACCTACAGCCAGGAGCATGGCGTTTCCCCTGGGCTGAAGCGCGTAACTTAAGATCACTCCAACTGCCAGCGCGATGCCGATTGCGAGTGGGAAGGCGATCGCGATACCGACCATGTCCATTCCGGCCACCAGCAGCAGGTTGGCAAGGTTAAAGATGGCGCCGCCAATCATGGCCATGACAATGTCCTGGGTATCCGCCGACCGCACGTTATTTAGAAAGCTCGAGGAGTCGTTTCCCGTGCTCCCCATGGTGAGCGCGAGAATCAATGAGATCAGGAAAATTCCGACAGCATAGTCCCAGTAGAACAACTCAAAGCGGTAGTTCTTGACGCCCTTATAGGTATTCGCCCAGGAACCCCAGAACAGAGCGCTTCCGATCATCATTAGTAGAGCAACTTCCAGACTGTGCGGTGTGAACATCGCTTCTCCTTGACGGGTTCCCGTGACTTACTTTCCACGGATTCTCGATATGAACAGCTGCAAAAATCTTTCGGCCTCAACGTCCGTGCAAACTTTGGCGTTGGGCTCCACTTTGTCGGCGCCTTCGATGACGTAGCGGTCTCCATGGAGGACGTTACGTTCTACGTAGCCGTGCCGATTGGCGACTGTTTCGCCGCGGGTGAATTCGCCGCGTGTTTCAACGTCAACATGCATGGCGGGCGCTTTAACAAGCGTGGCATCGATTGCGACTCCGACCGCGAGCGGATCGTACATGGGCGTGCCGGCGGAGCCGAATTTTTCCGAGAGGTCCACCAAATAACTGGCTACCTGAATCATGAAGTCGTTCATCGGTCCATGAGTTTGTCCCAGTTGTGCCAGATGCTTGCGCGAGAGCAGCGTCTTGTCGCCGACATCGAGGCCAACCATGGTAAGCGGCCAGCCGGCTTGGAAGACGATCTGCGCCGCCTCGGGATCGTTATAGATGTTGGCTTCGGCGGCGGCGTTTACGTTGCCGCCGGTGATCGAGCCGCCCATCAGGATTACCTCCTTCACCAGCGGGACGATCGACGGGTCCTTCAGCACAGCGAGCGCGATGTTGGTGAGGGGGCCGACGGGCACAAGCGTGAGCTCGTGCGGCGCGGCGTGGACCATCTGGATGATCAGGTCGGGGCCGAAACGGCCGTCAACTTTACATTTGGTGGGAGGCAGTTCAACGTTCGCCAGTCCGTTCTTTCCGTGCCAGAATTCCGCGGTAATCAGTTTCTGGAAGAGCGGATGCTGCGCACCGGCGGCGATCGGAATATCGCAGCGGTTGGCGAGCGAAGCCATACGGAGAGCGTTTTCCAGCCCCTGTTGTGCGGTGACGTTGCCCGGTACAACCGTGATGGCTCGAACGTCGAGTTCCGGCGAATTGAGGGCAAGCATCAACGCCATCGCGTCGTCAGAACCAGGATCGGTATCGAAGATGATTTTTCGCGCTGCGGCGGAAGCGGCGTGCGACGACGCAGCCACAAAAGCCATGGAGAGGAAAGCGGAACTCAGGAGTTTTCTGGCAAGACAGATGTTTCTTCCGAGCTTTTTCAGAGGCAATCTCCCAGGGCGTTAGGAATCGCGCCCTAACCTATTCTCGCTATGGCCAAGTGTCAAGGTGAAAGTCGCCATGAGGAGCGGTCAGGAGCCGGCGAGCGATAGCCCGAGACCATCAGACCGGAATACATATTTCTTCCCATCTGCCGTAAAATGACACAGCGCGAGGCCGTTTCGAGCCGCGTGCCTTTCGGTCACGGGAATCATTCGCCGAACGAAGTCCACGGAGAATCTGATGTCAGCCGATTACGACCAGCGTCGCGGTGTCGCGCATGACCTCATACGGGACGACACGATGAGCTCCGACGCGCCGGAAAACGCGATTGCCCACCTTGGCGAACGACCTCTGCTGGCGAACACGGGAATTCCCCTAGACCTGGATTACGTGAAAGATGTTCGCATCAATACCAGTGCGGTCGAACGCCGCGCCCAGACCCATGTTGCGAGGCGAACAGTAAAAAAAGACTGGCAAGCTGCCTGGCTCCTGCGCGCAATCACTTGCATGGATCTGACAACGCTTTCTGGTGACGACACCGACGAACGGGTGCGCCGCTTGTGTGCCAAGGCGCGGCAGCCCATCCGGCAGGATCTGGTTGAGAGACTGGGAATTGCGGAACTCGACATCAAGGTCGCCGCCGTGTGCGTGTATCACACGTTCGTCGAGACGGCTCTGCATGCGTTGCAGGGCACGCGCATACACGTTGCGGCGGTGTCGACAGGTTTCCCGGCGGGCCTGTCGCCGCTGGCTGAGCGCGTGGCGGAAATCCGGCGCTCGGTCGAGGCGGGGGCGCATGAAATTGACGTGGTTATTACGCGCGCTCACGTTTTCGGCGGACGCTGGCAGGCGCTTTACGACGAGATTGCAGCCTTCAAGCAGGCTTGTGGGACAGCGCACATGAAGGTCATCCTTGGAACTGGCGACCTACTTACGTTGCGCAACGTGGCGCGCGCGAGCTGGGTCGCCATGATGGCCGGGGCCGATTTCATCAAAACCTCGACAGGCAAAGAGCCTACCAATGCGACGTTGCCGGTCGGATTCGTCATGACCCGCGCCATCCGCGAGTACGCGCAACAGACCGGGATGGCGGTGGGCTTCAAGCCGGCGGGCGGCATCCGAACGGCTAAACAATCGCTCGATTGGCTATCCATGATGAAAGAGGAACTTGGATTGTCGTGGGTGCGCGGAGAATTGTTCCGCTTTGGCGCGAGCAGTTTGTTGGGAGACATTGAGCGGCAACTGGAGCACCACGCGACGGGACGCTACTCGGCAGAGCATCGCCATCCCATTGCATAGTCGGGAAGAAAGAATCGAGCAGAGACGAATGAGCATTGCCGAAAAGTTCGCGACCATGGAGTATGGCCCCGCTCCGGAGGACCCGAAAGAGGCGACGGCCTGGCTGGATCGTCATGAGCGGCGCTTCGAACATTTCATCAACGGTACCTGGCAGAAACCATCGGCGGGCGGATACTTCGATACCTTCGACCCCTCCAACGGAGAGAAGTTGGCGTCGGCCGCCCAGGGATCGGCCGCCGATGTGGATGCAGCCGTTAAGGCCGCGCGGGCAGCGTCTCCACAATGGCAAGCTCTCACACCCCATGCTCGGGCTCGCTACTTGTATGCGATTGCGCGACAGGTTCAAAAGCACTCCCGGCTTTTCGCGGTCCTCGAGACGATGGACAATGGAAAGCCGATCCGCGAGAGCCGCGATATCGACATTCCTCTGGTGGCGCGGCATTTCTACCACCATGCCGGATGGGCGCAGCTAATGGAACAGGAATTTCCTGAGTATGTTGCTTGCGGCGTTGTGGGACAGATCATTCCGTGGAATTTTCCACTGCTCATGCTGGCATGGAAAATTGCGCCTGCTCTCGCGACTGGGAACACGGTCGTCTTGAAGCCTGCTGAGTTTACGCCGCTCACGGCGCTGCTGTTCGCGGAAATCTGTCAGGAAGTCGCATTGCCCGCGGGCGTAGTCAACATTGTGACTGGCGACGGGTCCACCGGCGAAGCGCTCGTCAAACATCCCGACGTGGATAAGATCGCCTTCACCGGATCAACTGAAGTGGGGCGGGCAATTCGCGCGGCGACTGCCACTAGTCACAAGCGCTTGTCACTTGAGTTGGGCGGTAAGTCTCCGTTCATCGTCTTTGAAGACGCCGATCTGGATGGCACAGTCGAAGGCCTGGTGGACGGAATCTGGTTCAATCAGGGACAGGTTTGCTGCGCGGGATCACGCCTGCTGGTGCAGGAGAGCGTCGCCGAAGTTCTGATCGCCAAAGTACGGGATCGAATGAGCAGCCTGCGGATCGGTCCACCGCTCGACAAAGCAATCGACATCGGCCCGATCGTTGCGCGCGTGCAACTTGATCGGATCCGGCGACTCGTTGATCAAGGCGTGGCGGAAGGGGCAACTTGCTGGCAGCCCCAGGTTGCGTTGCCGTCACGCGGCTTTTACTACCCGCCCACGCTGCTAAGTAACGTGCATCCGACATCGATCGTCGCGCAGCAGGAAATTTTTGGACCTGTGCTGGCAACGATGACCTTCCGCACCCCGCGAGAAGCAGTGGAACTGGCCAACAATACAGTCTATGGACTGGCCGCGTGCGTCTGGACCGAGAGCATCAACGTCGCGTTGCACACTGCCGCGCAACTGAAAGCCGGCGTTGTCTGGGTAAACTGCACCAACCTGTTTGACGCCTCCTGCGGCTTTGGCGGCTATCGCGAGAGCGGCTACGGACGCGAAGGCGGACGGGAAGGCCTGATCGAATACCTGGAACCGAAGTGGTTCAAGAGCGCGCCCACGTTGCCGATTGCGAAGGCGCCCAAGCCAGCGGGGAATGAACAGCTGGAGGAGTCCAGCGTTCCGGCCATTGATCGTACCGTGAAGCTTTACATCGGAGGCAAGCAGGCGCGGCCCGATTCCGGGTACAGCATGGAAGTGCGCGGCGCGGACGGACGATTGCTCGGCGAGGCCCCGCTCGGCAACCGCAAGGATATTCGGAACGCTGTTGAAGCTGCTCGTAAGGCCGAGAACTGGGCAAAGGCGACAGCTCACACCCGTGCGCAGGTGCTCTATTACAGCGCTGAGAATCTATCGCAGCGGCGTGACGAGATTGCGCACCGACTGGCGGCAGTGGTCGGCGAGAAACAGGCTGCCGCTGAGGTGCAGATCGGCATTGAGCGCATCTTCTCCTACGCTGCTTGGGCCGATAAGTTCGACGGCGCCGTGCACAATCCGCCGTTCCGGAGCATCGCCATCGCCATGCATGAGGCGATCGGAACGGTGGGCATCATTTGTCCGACGGAAGCGCCGTTGCTTGGTTTTCTGTCTCTGGTGATGCCGGCGCTCGCCATTGGGAATACCGTCATCGCAATTCCTTCCGAGCAGTATCCCCTGATCACGGGAGACCTCTACCAACTGTTTGACACCAGCGACTTGCCCGGCGGCGCGGTAAACATTGTGAGTGGTTATGCGTCCCAGCTTCTCAAGACGCTTGCCGAACACGACGATGTCGATGCCATCTGGTGCTTTGGTGACGAATCCCAAGCAGCCGCAGCCAAGTCGGCTTCGATCGGCAATCTGAAGCAGGTTTTCACGAATGAGGGCCGCGCTATCGACTGGTTCAATCCCAGAGTCGCCGAGGGACGCTGGTTTCTCGAGCACGCGACCCAGGTCAAGAACATCTGGGTTCCGTACGGCGAATAGCGGCTTGCATGAAAGCGACGGTCACGCCTCGGGTAAAAATCTGCTGCATCAGTAGCGTGGAGGAAGCGGCCCTGGCCGTTGAATGTGGCGCGGCAGCTTTAGGCTTGGTCTCCCACATGCCGAGCGGGCCGGGAGTGATCAGCGATCGGCAAATCGTAGAGATTGCCGCCACCGTTCCGCCTCCGATTGGAACTTTCCTGCTGACCTCAAAGCAGAACGTCACCGACATCATTGCGCAACACCGTTTTTGCCGGACTACCTGCATCCAGATCTGCGATCACCTGACCGGCGGCACGCATCGCGAGCTCAAAGACGCGCTGCCGGGGATCTCGATTGTTCAGGTTATCCATGTGGTTGGTCCCGAGTCAGTGGACGAGGCGTGCGCAGTGGCGCCGCATGTGGACGCGATTCTGCTCGACTCGGGAAATCAAAAGCTTGCAGTCAAAGAGTTGGGTGGTACCGGCAAGACTCACGACTGGACGCTGAGTCGGACAATTCGCGAAAGTGTCGATATCCCAATGTTTCTCGCGGGCGGCCTCATGTCCGAAAATGTGGTCCAGGCGATTCGCGATGTCGGGCCATTCGGACTCGACACATGCTCAGGCGTGAGAACCGAAGGAAAGCTCGACCGACACAAGCTGACGCGATTCTTTGCCGCCGTCCGGAGCGTGCGCGAGAGCAGTTGACGGGGTGAGAACGTCGGAACCCCTGGAGTCTCGGTACAAGTAGGTTATGGAGGGCCATGCGTTCCTTAGTCCTTAGTTTTTTCGTGCTAGTCGTTCTGTCTGCCGCGTTCTTGGCCGTAGGGCTGCTAATTGCCTTCTGGCCTGCTACCTATTTGCAATGGGTGCGTTGGTCGAAGGTGGAATACTATGCGCCGTGGTTGGTTCGCGGGTGGGACGTCAACCACGGACACTACGGCTGGCGATTCAGAATAGTCGGCATTGGGATGGCACTCTTCGGTGTTACTGCGGCCATCCTGACTGTGTGGATTCATTGGTTCCAATAACAGGCTGTTCAATGCCACGAACAACGGGCTCACTCTCGGCATCCGCGCACAGGCCATACGTACAAGCAGTGACTAGACGGAGGGGTGCGTATTCCCTCCCTTCATGTTCTCACCCCAAGAGCCGGTTGACACGCTTGTCTCACGTGACTAAACTCGCCGTTTCGCAACCTGGATCATAGACAAATATGGCGAAGCGTCCTCGTATTGCAGTTGTGGGTAGTGCCAACGTCGACCTGACCACATTCACTGACCAGTTCCCCAAACCCGGAGAGACAATATTCGGGCAGAAGTTCGATATGGGATT
>Ga0209283_10001350_pt1 | contig 13289 bp, 18 predicted proteins | sample CZO8metaG_2_FD_188354 | JGI IMG/M metagenome (GOLD analysis project Ga0209283, IMG submission 188354) | Vadose zone soil microbial communities from the Eel River Critical Zone Observatory, Northern California, USA - CZOApr15con2H1.8 metaG... | ecosystem: Environmental > Terrestrial > Soil >...
GAGCGATTGCTCGAGGCCGTGATGATCGGGGGCAAGCGGCGCACCGGACGATCGCCGATTGCGGAATCAAAGGCACGCTTCATGGCCGACATCGAATGCCTGCCGGCTGCCGCCAAAGACATTCGTTCGCCGAGGCCGCCGGTGGCTCGAATGACGCCCGCACTTCGGTCGCTGGGATTGGAGACAAGGCGTCGGCTGGTGGCCGGCCTGAAGAAGGCCTAGCCGGAATATCTGATCGTGATCCCGTTTTTTTGTTGGCGATGGAAACCTCCCGCCCGCTCATGTGCACGCTGAGCGCAGCCGAGATGGGCGATCGGCGCAGCGCCTGGGCCAAGGTCCTCAACAGCGGCCTTGTGACGCGTGAGTCGATACCGGGTGGAATTGCCTTTCACGCAACGCCTGGCGCTGTTGAGGCCTTGATCAGCCTGATCGATCTCGAGCGCGAGTGCTGCCAGTGGATCGACTTCGAAGTGCGGAAGGACGACTCGAGCGGTGAGGCTAGCGTCAACCTGACCGCCGACGGCGATTCGCAGGCGGTCCTGTCCGGGATGTTCCTCCCCGCCGCTTAGCGTCCGTTGAAAGAGCGCGTCCTCTCCACGCGCGAGCTCAATCGGGCCCTGCTCGCGCGCCAGCTGCTGCTCGAGCGATCGTCCCTGTCGTTGGCGCGCGCGCTCGAAGCCGTCGGCGGCCTGCAGACGCAGAACGCGCCGACCGGCTACGTCGGTCTGTGGTCGCGACTGCGAAATTTCAGGCGCGCCGCACTCACCGACGCGCTCGTGAATCGAGAGGCGATCCAGGGCACGCTCATGCGCAGCACGATCCACATGGTGTCGAATGCGGACTATCCCGTCCTGCTGGCTGGAGTCAGATCGGCTCGGCGCGAATGGTGGCTGCGCGTCGTCCGGCACCAGTTGCATGGCTTCAACATGGAGACTGTCGCGGCCGTCGGGCGTGAGCAGCTCGAGCGCGGCCCGGCCCGCACCGCCGAGCTGAAACCGCTCCTGGCCGCGAAAGGAATCCCCGCCATCGCGTGGTCCGGGCTGGGCCTGTGGCTCGACATGATCCGCGTGCCGCCGTCGGGGACCTGGGAGCGCCCGCGCGCGGACCTGTACGGCCTGGCTGAGGAATGGATGGGCGCGCGCAAGGCCGCAGAAGCCGAGGGGATCGAGCTGTTGGTTCGCCGCTACCTCGGCGGCTTTGGGCCCGCCAGGTTGGCCGATATCGCGAGCTGGGCCGGCCTGCCGCCCGCGTCGGTGCTTCCGGTGGTCGAGCGGCTGCGCCTCCGTCGCTTTCGCGACGAGGCCGGTCGCATCCTGTTCGACCTCCCGCGCGCGCCGCTGCCGAACGCGGACACGCCCGCGCCCGTGCGGTTCCTGCAGACCTTCGAGGCGCTGTTGATGATCCATGCGCGCCGGACCCAGGTCATGCCCGAGCGGTACAGGCCGATCGTTTTCAGCACGAGGACTCCGCATTCCGTTCCTGTCTTCTTGATCGATGGCGCCGTCGCCGGCACCTGGCGCATCGAGGGCGGTCGTGTGGACGTCAAGCCGTTCGAACCGATACCTCGGACGGTACGGAGGGAACTGGACGAAGAGGTGAAAGCGCTGGCCGCCTTCTACGCGGGCTAGCTCCGCGGATCAGGTCCTTTTGAATCGGATCTCGAAACCATCTGAGGTGGGGCGAACCTCGACATCTCCGGCGCGAAGGCTCATTCCGCGGTCCTGACGCGTGGCGACTGCTGAGCCCTCGAACACCAGCTCGGCGAAGCGCCAATCCCGGCCCTGCTTGCGCAGCCGCACCAGCACGCCGGCAGGGCTGCGCCACAGTCCCTCTCCGGCTGACCTGAATCCCGCGGTCACCAGCTCGCCGACTCGGTCAGGGATCGCGGGTGGTGAGGGAAGCACTCGGACTATCGGTCCGCCCGGCGGCAGCAGAGCCTTGCCCGCCGGCCGGCGGGCCTGTGCCTGCTCGAGCGACAGCTTTAGCAGCTGCGAGCCCTCCTCCTGAGCGAAGAACGCCCCAGAGATCCGGCTCGGGTCCCGCGAGCGCCGCAGGCAGTTCGCGCAGTCGGCGTCGTGATCGACCGGAGCGAAGGAGCCGGCGGGCAGTGTCTTCCCGCACAGGGTGGTGACCGGGCCGCTCCGCGGGACTTTGGGCACAAGATGAACCCGTCCCCCGGTCTTTCGCTGCACCGACTCCAGTCGCAGGTTGAAGACGCTCATCAGGATATTGCCACCAACAAGAGGTTAGTACCCTCCCGACGTAAGCTGGGCTGGATGGTCGCGATCGCGCGCAGGCCGCTCGGGGCCTCTGGCATCAAGGTCTCCGAGCTTGCCCTCGGTTCGTGGAGGACATACGAGCGGATTCCGCGGGAAACCGGCGTCGCCGTTTTGCGCAAGGCGCGTGAGCTTGGGATCAACTTCCTGGACGATGCCCGCTACAACGACGAAACCGGGACCGCCCCGATGAAGTCCGGCTACTCGGAGATGGTCTTCGGCGAGCTCTTCCGCGCTTCGGGCTGGAAGCGCGACGAGGTGATCCTCGCGAACAAGCTCTGGTGGGAGTTCTGGCCTGAGCAGAAGGCCGCCGCTGAGCTCGACGCGTCGCTGCAGCGGATGGGCATGGACCACATCGACCTCGGCTATGCCGAGCGGCCGCCCAAGGGATTGAGCATGGACGAGATCGTGCATGACATCGGCGCCCTAATCGACGCCGGCAAGCTGCGCGCCTGGGGAGTGCTGAACTGGAAGCCTGAGCTGATCGCCGAGGCCGCGAAGGTTGCGGCCGCCCAGGGCGTCGAGCCGCCATGCGCCGCCCAGCTGGCATACAGCCTCGTGCGCCGGTCGCCGGTGGAGGATCGAGAAATGGAAGCCGCCCTGGATGCGGCCGGTGTGAGCGTCATCGCGTCCTTCACGCTGGATGGCGGCGCGCTCACGGGCAAGTACAGCAAGCCCGGTGTCAAAGGACGGCTCACGGAACATCCCAACACGGAGCTTCACCGGGACGCCGTCGAGGCAGCGGGCAAGCTGCGCGCTCTTGCCGCCGGTCACGGGACCCACGAGGCGCCGATGGCCATCGCGTTCGCCCTCCTCAACCGGCGCGTCGCCAGCGTTCTGTTCGGAGCCACCAGTCCCGAGCAGGTGGTCGAGAACGTGAGCGCGGTCGAGCTGGCCGCCTCGATCGACGAGGGCACGGTGGTCGAGCTGCGGCGAATCGGCGCAAAGGAGTAGGCCATGGCGCTTTCGGAATCGGATGCGTCTGCGATCAAGGAGCTGGCCGAACGCCTGCTGAACTATCCGCATCCCGAGGGCCCGACCTCGATAGAGCTCCTTCCGCGGCGCCTGCCCGACCAGTGGGGCGCAATACCATCACCTCCAGGCTCTCGGCTGGTGGGTAGCGCCCTTCACATGCGCCGGGGCCTGCCCAGCCGGATCGAGGCGGTCTACGACGCGGATGGCGATTCCCAGGCCGTTATCGACAGGTGCGATGTCGAGCTCATCAAAAGTGGCTGGGGCGTTTTCCAGGGCTTCGGCGGTAGGCCCGGAGGCTTCATGCCGGCCGGGCTGATGGGCGCGGGCCAGTCGTATCGAAAAGGTGATGAGGGGCCGATCCTGATGGTCGCGGCAACGGACCGCAAGGCGAGTGCGACCGACCTTCGGCTGCGGCTCGATTGGGAGATGATCCGCCACCTGCCCGAGATGCAGCGGCACGGCCGGCCAGAGGGCGCCGACAGGATCCCACCTCTGCAGCCGCCAGCAGGCGTTCCGCTGCGCGGTGGCGGCGGAGGTGGAGGTTCCGGGAGTTGGCACTCGGAGGCGACAGTAGAAACCGATCTACCCGTTCCCGACCTCGAAATCCACTTTTCACGACAGCTGGAACGAGCAGGTTGGACCCGGCTCGCCGGCACCGCTGACGACGTTGCCGCGTGGAGCTCATGGAATCTGCCGGGTGAGGGGGACTGGGGCGGCATCCTGCTCGTCCTGGCGGCGTTCAAATCCGGTGAGCGCTTTCTCTACGTGCGTGTTGCCGCAGGTGATGCAAGCGAGGGCGGTGGGTACTCGTCGGGGACGATGACGTTCCGTGGGTAAAGCAGGCGGCGGCTTAAAGGTGTTCTGTGCCCAGTTCCACCAGGTCTTCGATGATCCGATCGATGTGCTTGACGAGTGACAGGTGGCCTTCGTCATCGAGAAGGCGAGACCGCGCGCCGGCAACGTTGGCCGCCAGCCAGCGGCCGTGGTCGAAGGGGACCATGCGGTCCTGCGCGCCTTGCCAGATGGCGACAGGCACACGAACGCGCTTCAGATCGAAGCCCCATGGACGAACGAACGCGATGTCGTCATCACGCCAGCCGGCAATGCCGTTCGACACCGCACGCCTGAAGGCTTCCGCCAGCACGTCGGCGAACTCGCCTGTCAGCGCCCGCTTGTCGACTTCGGAAACGAGCCCACCGAGGGCGCCGGCGACCTCCTGGCCGGTTATCGTCCGCAGGTCCGATGCCGCCTTTTCGAGGAATTCGGCCAGCGGCTGCTCGCCCTCCACGGCTGCGCCGAACTCCGCGATGTTCTCCGGGCCCATGCCCGCGAACCAGTTGACGCCGGCGGCGCCGTAAGGCGCGACCGCCGCCATCGTCGCCGCGGCTGCGCATCGTTCCGGCAGCAGCGCTGCGCAGGCAAGTGCGTGTGGGCCGCCGCCTGACCAGCCGAGCGTGACGAAGTGGTCTGCGTCGAGCGCGTCGAGGACCGCCTCCGAGTCCTGCGCCGCGTCGGCGACAGTGCGCCCATGGTGTTCTGTCGATGCTGCGTAGCCGGGACGCGAGTAGGTGACTGTACGCATCCCGTGCTGCGCAGCCGGGTTGACGACGTGCGGATTGCGAACGGCGGCGGTGGGCGTCCCGTTGTGGAACAGAAGGACGGTGCCGCCGTCAGGCCCATCGACGAGGACCTCCAGGTCCCGACCGCCTGCGGCGCGCACGGTCAGCCAGCGGGCCTCCCCCACGCGCCGCAGTATGAGCGAGTCGGTTACTAAGCCAGTGCGTTTGCCTCCGCGATGAGCGCCTGGCCCTGAGCGACGAGCGATTGCGCCTGGTCCTCGCTGATGGACTGGCCGTTGAACTCCGCGCCTTCCAGCGCGCCGATCATGTGCGCGGCGAGCGCGTTGCGCTCGTTGGTGAGCGAGATGAGCTGGTTCTCGAGGTTCGTGTAGGTGCTGTCATCGGCTGAGCTGCCGCTCTCGATCGCGCGCGTGGACGCCGCAAGCGTAGCGAGGCCGAACTGTCCGACGGCCGCGTCGATCTGCTTGTACGTCTGGGCGACCTTGATGTAGCCGCCCGCCTTCTTGGTCGCCGCCGGCCTGGCCCAGCCGCTCATGTCTTCGGTGAGGGCGCGGCCGTCGTGGCTGTAGTCGTCCTTGAGTCCGAGGAGCACCATCAGCGTCGGCCGGATGTCCGTGTGGTCGGACCATGTCGTGCTGTCGATGCCGATCTGGTCGATGCCCGGCCCGACCATGCCCAGCCACGTAGTAACGATCTCGGGCTGAACGTCACCGTGGTTCCAGGCGAAACCAGGCTGCTCGGTCACACAGGGTGAGCTGCAGTTGGCGGCGCCGCGGAAAAGGAAGTAGTTGGGGTCGGCGAACAGCGTGAAGGTCGGCGTCCGCGCCGGGTCGGCCGTGACCATGTGCAGCGCTTTCATCTCCACCGGGTCGGCAAGGAATTTGGTGATCGTGTCGGTGTTGTCGGTGATCGGGCTGACGGCCGTGAGCTGGCTGGTGGCACGTTCGAAGGTTCGGGTCAGCGAGGCGTCACGGGCCGGGTTGGTGTCGAGGTAGATGGTCGGCGCCGAGTCGGAGTGCATCTGGAACGGAGTGGTGATGCTTTGCTCGGTGGCGAGGAGGCCTCTCAAGTTGGCGTTGACCTCGCCGATCTGGGCGTACGTGCAGGGGACGTTGACACCGTCGCAGCCGGCGGGGCGGGCCGGGCCCCCGGCGAAGTGGTCGCCCTCGTCAGCGGTGAAGACGAAGAGGGTGTTGCCCTGGTTGATGCCATCCGCGGCGAGACGCGTGAAGAACTTGCCGAACGCGTCGTCGTACGCCGCGAGCGCCGCGATATAGCCTGCCTGTCCTGGCCCATACGACGGTCCGGTCGGGTGCTTGTCGTGCGCGTCCGATATGTACGCGTAGGTGATGGGGATTCCGTGCTCCTGCATCGCCGCCACGTACGACAGGGAGACGGCTGCAGACATACCGTCGAAACCCGGGAAGCCTACGTGGCCAAACTGGTCCACGATCACGTTGCCGTTGATGTCGGTCATCGTTCCGCTCAGACTCACCCGGGGGGCCGTGTACTTGGCGCCGAACAGAGCCGAGTAACCGGTGTAGCCTCCCGGCTCGTCCGGCAGTAGGTCTGGCCGGCCTCCATTCGCGGTCGAGCACAACGTGTTCCCGAGGGCGCAGTGGACGCCGATGCCGACGAAATCGGCAAAGGCCTGACAGTTGGGCGTCGACAGCTTGCACCCTGGGTCCGACGCGACCTCCTGGGCCTGCGGCGATCCGGCTCCGAATACAGTCGGAATGTCGGTCGCGATGTTCTCGAGCACGGTATTTGCCGTCGCCACCTGGCCGACGTTGCAGCCCGCCCGCGTATACGGCACCCAGGGCGCCGGGGCGTTGTGGCCGTCAGCGGTGAGCATGTTGTACTTGGTGTCGGTCGGCGTCGAAGCGATCGGGTCAAATATGGGATCGGTCCAGTAGGCGAAGGAGACTCCGAGGCTGGTGCCCCCGGTCGGGCTCGTGTAGTACCGGAAGCTGTTCGAAACCGGCACGCCCATGCGGTCGCCGTAGACGCCGGTGAATGACGTGAGGATGTCGGTCGCGGTGTGAGAGATCAGCGGCGTGTGGTGGTTGGTCAGCAGCACGCCGTTGCCCTCGATGAAGTTGAGCAGGTTCGGCATCTGCTCGAGGTCAGAGGGAACATTCGGGTTGTCCCTCGTGAAGTGCGTGTTGTCGAACTGGATGTTGATGACGTGCTGGATCTGGCCCTTCGCCGAGAGCAGCTCGCATCCATTGGCCGGGCCCGTATGGATCGGCGCCGCCACACCGTTGGTCGCGAAGCCCGCAAAGGCAGTCGCCACCAGCGGAACGATTGCGGCCAGGTTGAGCAGCCTGCGTCGAAGTCGTCCCAACACAACCCCACCTCCGTCTTCAGAAACGACCCATCGAGGGATGAAGAGCCCGCTTGCCCCGACCTCGATTCTCCACGTTCACGGACCGACGTGCAACCCTGGAGTTTGGTCGCCTGCGCGGGCTCACCGCGGACCAATGTCGGGGGCGCCGGTTAAGGGGTCGCTGCGCGCCGGTCGCAACGAGATGAAGGGATGGCGAGGCGATCTGGCAGGTAGGTGATCAAAGGGCGGGTCGCGGAAGGGGCAATCCCTCGCGCGGCACCTCCAGCACGAGGAACGGGAGGCGGAAGTCCAGCACCAGGTCGACACATTCGCCACGCGGCACGACGATCGTCACGAAGCGGCCCTCGGGCAAAGCCAGCCGATACGTCCCCGGCTCGAGGCGCACGACAAATGTGCCGTCAGCGGCGACGGGGGTCCGCTCCAGCAAGTGGCCGTTCCCATCCTCGACCAACATGTACGCGGGCAGCGGCCCTAGCACGTCGAGCTTGCCGGCGACCCCGGTGCCCGCGAACCATCGGATCGTTCGCTGGTCCTCGTGGTATCCATCCACGATCGCCACCGACAAGAGCGCGGCCAACACCGCTGCCAGCAAGCCAAGCACCAGCCGCTTCATGGCGCGCGCCTGGCGATGAAACGCGGACCGGCAACAGTCGCCGCCAGGATCGCCGCGAGCGCGACAAGAAGCATGATTGCGGGAAGCAGGCCGCTCAAGCTTGCGGCACTCGCAAGGGTCAGCGCGCGCTGTCCGTTGAAGAGGAAGTGCGAGAGGAACACGACCGATGCGAGCTGGAAGGGCCCGACGCTCACGTTGACTCCATTGGCTGAGAGTTGCGAAGCCAGCACCAAGGACACGAACCCGATCGCCAGTACCAGGAACGCGACGCACACTCCGTGCAAGAAGGCGGCCGCGCTGCTCAGGATACGGTTGCTTCGGATCACGGCCGCGTTGGCGGCCAAAGCTCCGATGAGGAGATCCAGGGCGGTGCCTAGCTCAGTGGGCATCTCCTCGAGCAAGGCCCCCATCTCGCGCCCGAAGCGCTCGCGCCAGGCTCGGGGATAGAGTCGGAGCAGCGCCTTCATCGCCGCGGCCGCCAAAAGCGAAACCTCCAGCCGGCCGAGATGAGACCGCAAGCAAAGACTCCGAGCATTGAAGCCACAATCGCGGCTCCAAAGAGCCTGACTTCCACGCGTGCCAGCGGGTCGGGTGAGAACAGGATGCCTGCGGACCCGGTCGCGATGATCAAGCGGATCTTGAGCGCGTAGCTGAACACGACCAGAAGAGCCACCAGGCCGACCTCGGCAAAGGCCACGACAGTGAGCGCGAAAACCAAGGCCGAAGCCGCCCCCGCCAGCCGGCGCAAGCTCACGCGTTCCTCAGGCGCCGCAGCCCGACCGCGACGAGGCCTTTCATCCCGCCTATCTCTGCTTCGAGGTGACGGCGGCCCGCGGCAGTGATCTCGTAGGGACGGCGGCGATCCTCGCTCTGGAGGGCCTCGATCATGCCGTCGGCCTCGAGGCGGGCGATCGCGCCGTACAACGTCCCCGGCCCGAGGCGGACACCCGTGATCGACTTGATGTCCTGGATCATCGCGTAGCCGTGCTTGGCCCCACCTGCGAGGCTGGTGAGAATCAGGAGGGCGGAATCGTCACGCAGCGCCATATATCGGCTCTCGATATATCGTGACACGATATTCAGCTTTGTCAAGGGCTTTATGATCGAAACCCACAGCCTTTAGACTCGCACGGTGCCTTCCGACCCGCCGTTTCGCCATGCCATCGAGGTGGCTGGGCTGCGCAAGGTCTATACCTCCACGCGCGGCACGTTTCGCCGGACCAAGGTCCAGAACGTCGCTGTTGACGGGATCGACCTTGCAATAGCGCCGGGCGAGCTCTTCGGCCTGCTCGGACCCAACGGGGCCGGCAAGACGACGACCGTCAAGATCCTGACCACGCTGCTCCTGCCGACATCCGGGACCGCGAAGGTGCTCGGTTACGACGTCGTCGCGGCGACGAACGCGGTTCGCCGGCGCATCGGCTTTGTGTTCGGAGGCGAGCGCGGCCTGTACTGGCGCCTGTCCGGCTACGACAACCTGCGCTATTTCGCCGACCTCTACCTGGTCCCGCCCCAGGTCTCGAAACAGCGCATCCCGGCCCTGCTCGAGATGCTCGGCCTCGCGGGTCGGGAGCATGACAAGGTGGAGGGTTATTCGCGCGGCATGAAGCAGCGGCTGCACCTCGCCCGCGGGCTCCTGAACGATCCCGACGTGCTGTTTCTGGACGAGCCCACCATCGGCCTCGATCCGGTGGGCGCTCGCGACCTGAGGGTATTGGTACGGGGCCTCGCAGACCGCGGCAAGACCATCTTCCTCACCACCCACTACATGTTCGAGGCCGACGCGATCTGCGATCGGGTGGCGGTCATCAAGAAGGGCCAGATCGTGGCGCAAGGCACGCCGGGCAGCATCAAGCAGCTCGTCGGCGACATCGGAGTGGTGGAGTTCGAGGTCGACGCCATCACGCCGGAGGGCCTCGAGCGGCTGCGCACGCTACCGGGGGTGAGCTCCGTGGTGACGGCCGAGCTCGAGCTGGCGCAACGAGTGACGATCCACTGCGCTCAGCCGCCCGAGGTCATGACGCAGCTCGGCAAGGTGCTGGACGGAGTGGTGCTGCATCGGGTCTCCGCTCGCGAAGCGACCCTCGAGGACGCCTACGTGGAACTGATCGGAGAAACATCGTGAGCTCGCTCGTGCGCGCCGCCTGGCGTTCGTTCGAGATCAGCACCCGCCTCCGCGTGGTGAGCCCATGGGCGTACCTCAACTGGCTCGTGTTTCCGGTTATTTTCGCGAGCCTCGGCCTTTTCATGCTCACATCGTCCGGCTTCACGCGCGTGGCCTACGGCGTGCTCGGAGGCGGCATCATCGGCTTCTGGTCGGTCGCCTACCTGGACGGTGGCAACTCCATCCAGGAGGAGAGATGGTCGGGGACGCTCGAGCAGATCTTCGCGGTGCCCACGCCTCTGTTCGTGATCGTGATCGGCAAGATCGTCGGCAGCCTCCTGGTCGGCTTGCTCGCATTCCTGCCCACCGTGGCCCTTGCCTACTTCGGTTTTCACGCCAGCCTGCCGGCCCTCGACCCGCTCCGTTTCGCGGTCTCTCTCGCCGTTCTGAGCTTCTCGTTCTTCATCATCGCTGTCGCCCTCACGCCGCTGTTCGCGGTATGGCGGTGGGCGTTCACGGTCTTGAACGGGCTCGAGATGGCCGTCTACGGCCTGTGCGGATTCATGTTCCCTGTCACTTTGCTGCCGGGCTGGCTCCAGCCGGTCTCGTACTTGCTGTCTCCCACCTGGGCGACACGGGCGCTCTACGCGTCCGCCAGCCCCACCGCCGGCGCCGACGTCACCGGCTGGTGGCTCATCACCTTCGGGCTGAGCGCCGTCTACCTGGCTCTGAGCGTGTTTCTGTATCGGTTCGTCGAGGCCAAAGCACGGGTGAGCGGGGAGCTGGCGCTCGCATGATCCAGGCCACCGCTTTTACCCGCTCGTTGTGGCTGCAGTATGTGGCGCTCTTCCAGTGGGCGACGCCCCTCGGCTACCTCGCATACAAGGTGCTGCTGCCGGTTTCGCAGATCGTGTTCTTCGTGCAGCTCGGAGTCTTCGCGACCGGGCCGAGCAACGCGCTCTACTTCGCGCTCGGAAATTCGCTTCAACTCACCGCCAACAGCGGCATCTTCGGGGTCATCGCCACAGTCGCCAACGAGCGCCACCTCGGCACGCTGCCGATCCTCCTGGGCTCGCCTGCGAATCGGCTCCTCACGTTCGTGAGCCGCTCCTTCGTCAACGTCCTCGACGGCATCCTGGGCGTGTTCTTCGGCCTGGTGGTGACCGTCCTTCTATATCGGCTCGATCTGCGTACGGCCGACCTGCCGCTACTCGCGCTCTGCATCGTCGTGATCTCGATGACGACAGCCGGCCTCGGGCTCCTCTTCGGCAGCGTCGGGCTGGTGATGCGCGACGCGATCATCGTCGCGAACGTCGTCTACTACGGCCTGCTGATCGTGTGCGGCGTCAACTTCCCGGTCGGTCGACTGCCAGGCGTGCTCCAGGCAGTGGCCTACTCGCTGCCATTGACGAGGGGCGTGCAGGCAGCTCGCGAGGCGGTGGCTGGGGCCGGCATCAGCCAGGTGGCGGGCCTCCTGGCCGGCGAGCTGCTGATCGGCGCCATCTACGCCGGGCTTGGCTACGCGCTCTTCCGCCTGCTGGAGGGCTGGTCCCGGCGGGGCGGGTTGCAGGAAGCCTACTAGTGCAGCCCCGGACCTACGACCCGAAAACGGGCGAATTCGAGAGCGAGATCTGCATCCCGGTCACGCCTCTATGAGTTAGGAGAGATCGATGGCAAGCCAGAGCCCGGTCCCGGTCAGCGGAGTCTGTGAGCTGGTGCTGGAGCAGAGCGACCTGGCCGCGGCCGAGGAGTTCTATGCCGGTGACCTGGGCTTCCCGGTCGTTGAGCGCTGGGCCGACGAGGCGGTGTGGGTGATGGCCGCCGACCGCACACGTATCGGTCTGTGGCGGCCCCAGATCGGATTGGGTGGAGGTCGCGGCGGCGTCCACGTCCACTACGCCATGGGGCTGCCCGCCGAGGCATACGAGGCGGTGGTCGAGCGGCTTCGAAATCGCGGCCATACATTGCTCGACCACGACCATTCCCGGTACGGCCACGGACGCGGTCGCGCGGCTTACGTAACCGACCCCGGCGGCCATGTCGTCGAGTTCTGGACCTGGGACGTGGCCGTTCACTTGCGAGAGCTGGCCGCTAGTGAATCGCCGGGGTCGCGCTGATGACCGTCGATGAATTCGTCAAGACGAAAGTCGCGACCGAATTCCGGCCGGTCGTCGCTGCCATCCGCAGCCTGATGAAGCAGTACGCCCCCTCCGCCAAAGAGGCCATCAGCTACGGGATCCCGATGTACGGACTGAAAAGGCCGCTGGCCTGGATCAACCCGAGCAAGACCGGCATCACCTTCGGCTTTCGTCAGGGCGCCTACATCGAAGACCGCTACGGCCTGCTGCGAGGGGCCGGAAAGCATGCGAGGCACGTCAGGATGAGAAACCTGGGCGAGGCGAACAAGCCCGCCCTCACGTACTACATGAACGAGGCGGTGAAGGCCGACAAGCGCTGAACGCTCGCCGGCCTTCCGAACTTACGACCGGCCGACCTTCATCTGCTCGAGCAGCTCGGCGAGCCGCTCCATCGATTCGTTAGCGCCTTCCTGCATGCCCGACGCGACCATCCCGTCCCGGTCCATCACCGACTGGAAGACCTGGTGCGCCACCAGCCTCGTCTTGTTGCCCAGTGCTTCGAACGTGGCTGTCTGCAGGGCGACGTGCCCAGGCACGCCTTCGTACTCGAACGTCGCGCAGATCCGCTCCGGCGCGACGACATCGTGGTTGACACCGCGGAACCCGTGCTCGGTCCCGTCGGCACCCCGGTGAACGACCCTCCATTCACCGCCACGCCGTGAGTCGAACTTGTCGATCTTGACTTCGTATCGCCGCGGGCCCCACCACTGCGCGAACAGCTTCGGATCCGTGTAAGCCTTGAACACCAGCTCGCGCGGTGCGTCGAGGATGGTGGTCGAGATGATCTCCTGCTTCCCCGGCTCGATCACGTACTCAGTCTTTGGCATCGTGGTTTCTCCCTTCGTTGTCATTGGTCTCCTTCTCCTTCTTGATGAGATCCTGCAGAACGTCGTCCAGGCGCTGGAAGCTTTCGTCCCAGAAGCGCCGGTACTCCCCCACCCACTCGGACGCCTCTTTGAGGCGGCCCCCTTCGAGGCGGCACGGCCGCCACTGCGCGTTGCGGCTCTGCGTGATCAGGCCGGCGCGCTGCAGCACTTTCAAGTGTTTCGAGATGCCGGGAAGGCTCAGGTCAAACGGCTTGGCCAGCTCCGTGACCGAGGCCTCTCCTTGAGCAAGACGAGCCAGGATCGCCCGCCGGGTGGGATCGGCGAGGGCTGCGAACGTGACGCTCAGTTGGTCATTTGCCATCTTAGTTTTCTACTCGGCTAATTAACTAATCGGTAGAATACACACCCGCCGGGCCGAATGTCAAG
>Ga0209283_10001355_pt1 | contig 13271 bp, 8 predicted proteins | sample CZO8metaG_2_FD_188354 | JGI IMG/M metagenome (GOLD analysis project Ga0209283, IMG submission 188354) | Vadose zone soil microbial communities from the Eel River Critical Zone Observatory, Northern California, USA - CZOApr15con2H1.8 metaG... | ecosystem: Environmental > Terrestrial > Soil >...
AACCTTCTGACCAATGCGGCAAAATACACCGATCCTGGAGGATCGATTGCGGTACGCGCGGCCCGTTCTGGTGAGCAGGCGGTGATTCGGGTCGAGGACAACGGAATCGGAATCCCCGCCAGCGTGCTTCCGCATGTGTTCGAGCGGTTTTACCAAGGACCCAGAGATCAGGCGCGCGCGCAAGGCGGTCTTGGGCTCGGCCTCGCGATCGTGCAGAACATCGTCCGACTCCACGAGGGCGAGGTAGTCGCTGACAGCGCGGGGCCCGGAAAAGGAAGCGAGTTCGTCGTTTGCCTCCCGGCAATTGCTGCTCACACTGCTGTGTCGCAACCCCAGCTGACGCCGTCCATCACGTCCCCGATCGAGGGCCGTCGCGTCCTCCTCGTCGATGACAACGCGGATGCCGCGGATTCGCTCGCCGATATGCTGCGCTCCTTCGGCCATGAGGTGCGGGTTGCCTACAACGGGCCCGAAGCGCTTCGCGCGGTCGACGGCTTCCAGCCGCAGGTGGCGGTGCTCGATATTGGGCTACCGGTGATGGATGGCGTCGAGCTCGGCAGGCGCTTGCGCGATCGGGTGGGCTCCGCACTGCGACTGTTCGCGCTCACCGGATACGGCCGCGCCGAGGACCACGCGCGTACGGCGCAGAACGGCTTCGAGCATCACTTCGTCAAGCCGGTCGATCCGGCCGTGCTCGCCAGCAGCATCTCGGCGCCGGCGCCCGGTCGATCCGCTTTTCAACCTGGGGCGGAAGGGGTCAGTAACAGGCCAGCGGATTCGCGGACGGGTTTTGAGGATGGCGGCACTGGTGGAGCTGTCGAGGTGTCTCGATAGTGAACGCCGCTTCAATCTGTCCCTAATTGCAATTGGTCCCCGTGTGACGGCATTCGTGCATTTTTCGGGGCACCTCCAACCAGTGGACCGTTCCGGTCAAGTCGCGCGATGCAGCCGTCACCGAGGTCGGAGGCGAGCCCGGGTCGATCGAGATGCCGCCGTAGGCGACTTTGCCGGTATTGCTGTTGACCGAGATCACCAGCGCAGGCTGCGACGGAGCGACATAGGTCTTATGGGCGATGTACCGTTGGGTCGCGGCATACGTGGGTGAGCCTGCTTGCCCGCAAGAGATCGCGCCGCTGGTGACGTCGGCTTGGTAGACATACGACGTATCCAGCGGCAAGGTCGCATTGGCTCCGCAGCCGATGATGTTTCCACTGGGGTTCGGCACCAAGGTATTCCACAGCGCGCAACCGGCCAAAATTAGCGCGGAGCTTGCCGTTTTTTCATCGAGCGAATTGCCGTGCATGACGTAGAACCCATTGTCGGTCGGTAGAGAGGTTCCGCCATCCGTGGCGTTGACAAGGTTTGTTTCCGTCAACGCGTTGTTATCATACTGACCCGCTTGCGAGCTCGAGCTGAAAAACGCTCGAGTCGCGGAGTCGAAGAGCCTGATCCCATAAAAATATGAGTTTTGAAGGGTACCGGCTGGTGGCACATACGCAACTTGCGTATTCAATGGGCGGCCGACGGCCGATGGGCATTCCGTACCACCATCGGTTCCAGCGCCCCAGTCACAATACATGGTGCTGAAGTAGTTTACCGCTGGATTGCTGCCGCAGGTGATCGAGAAGCTCAAGTTGCCATCATCCACGTCCGAACAGGTATCGCCCTGAGGGGAGGTGTCCACGGCCCAGTTCGTGGTCTCGTTGCTGGCCCCCGCGGTATAGGACCAGTTTGCATTGAAGTAATGTCCACTCGAGCCGCCGCTCGGAGCGGCGCCGACACGGTATTCGCTGCTGGAAACCGAGACGCCGCAATTCTTGCGCACGCAGGCTTGGAGGTTGGCAAGGCCGCAGATGCCTCCATTCGGATCCTTGATCTGGTCGCGATCGCCGGAGCCCAAGTAAATGCGAATCCCGCCATTGGTCAAGCTGGTTGCGGCCACTCGCGTGAAGAATGGGCTTCGTTGATAGAATCCCTGTCCCTTGAACTGAATGAAGGCGCGGCCTCCGTACCAGTTACTGTAGAGACCATTGCCTCCCACGGTCGCTGGATTGTACAAGCTGAACGTCCATACCTGGCCATGGACATCTCCAACCACCGCGGTGTCGAAGATCCCATCGCCATTGGTATCCAACATCGAAACCGGCGCGGCAATCGGGTACAGCGAATTGCGGGGATCCGAGCCTCCGGATGAGTCCATCCGCGCGTAGCGCCACAACTGCTGTCCGGTCCACGCATCGTAGACATAGAAGCCACGTCCTCGCATGTACGCAGCTTCATAACCCCCGCCGGTCGCAAAAACGTAGCGCTCGCGGGCGGGAGTTCCGTTGACCGAAAAAGTCCCGCTGGCATCGGATTCGGCAATCGGCCCAATCGGGGCCGGGGCGGGGCCGAGGTCATTCCAGGATCCGCCCGATTTCAAGTCTTGAGTGTTCCCTGGAACCGGAGCAACCCACAAAAAGCGCGGATTCATCGGGTCCGTCACCTCGAGCGCGACGTAGTGGCGCCCACCCTCGCGCTCGCCGACAATCGCGATCGTATGGTACTCGTCATACTGCTTCTGGTGATCGGCTGGTGCGGATCCGCTGCCATCCACCCAAATGTCGCGGACCATCGCGGTGCCGTCTACGAACAGCTCATGGCGGTCCCCGATCACATAGCGGATGAGCTTGGGCAGCAGGTCGGGAGGAATGACGGCCCACATTTCCTGGCCCGTTCCGGTGTCGAAGCTATGAACGCCATTGACGATCGTGTCGTTTCCGGCGTTGAACGCATGGATCATTCCGTCATTCCCGCCGACCAGCGCAAATTGCGTACGGTATTGGTTGTTGGTGAAATAAGTCTGATACGCGTTTTGCCCACCCGGCTCCAGGTTCGGCGCGTAGAGCGATGGGACGCACTGGTTGACGATTCCCAGATCACACAAGTACGTCGGAGAGGGTGGAGTCACCAGGACCGGCGTGGAATGAAAGATGTCCCCGAGAATATTAGGCCGCGACTGATAAGAGGCCGGTTGGGGATAGGTCCGATTGTACGGATTCTGAAAAAGAACGTCCTCGCCCTGAATGAACCGGATCACATCCGTCGCGCAGTCGTCCTCGATCACGTACGTGTGACGTGACCTGAACCCGAGCGTGGTGCAGAAGGTTCCAGTCACCCCACCCAGCTTGAGCAATGGAGTGATCGCAGATACGTTGGCAGCGGTAAACGGGACCAGCGTCCCGCTGTAGGTACCCGTGGTGCCATTGGGCGCGACGGTAAAGATTCTCCGCGCATTGGCGGTGTTGCCGGCGATAACCGAATTCTCGCGAGTGGTGAGCAGCGAGCTGGCTTCCCAAAGCGGTGCCGCGGGTACATATCCACCATCCGCGGTGGTTAACGCCGGCCAGCCCGCATCATAGGGTTTGCTGGTGTCCGAAACCACGAATTGGCCGCTCACTTCTTGAATGAAGTTATTGTTTTTATCGGTAAGAAAAACGTCATAGCAGCTGTTATCCCCGTCGGGATTGAGCGGATCTTTGATTCCATAGTCGGCACTGCTGCAACCGGCGGAGAATTCGTTGAACAGTGCATATCGGGTGAGCGTCCCCTGCCATTGGGCGCCCGCGTTGGGCGTGAAGCGTGGAATGAACGCGGAGGTGTAGCCATGGGTTTGCACGGTCGCAACCGCGGCGGAAGAGAATGACGTCGCCCGGTTGATAATCTCGCTGAAGACTTGTGCGATGTTGTTCTCAAGGTTCACAAAATTATCAGCGGCGAGGTATTTCCCATTTCCCCGTGCCGCAATCTGCTGGAGGATGGTCATCTCATTATAGGTATCCTGAGGATCTCCGATCCCAACCACGTAGGTTCGAATCGTGTCAGGAGTTGACACGGAGCCGACGTTATTGTTCGCCATCCAGCCGGCCACATCGTCTGCAAAATCCATGTCGCAGGTGCCGCCCGGTGTTTGCCGAACCCCCAAGCCGGTAATCGCCGAACCGGCGCCGCCCACCATCGACGGGTCGAGAAAGTCGTTGCCGTCGTCCTCCGTTCCCATCCCGAGGGTGGAGCATTGGGCCGCGGCGGTGCATTGTGGCGGAATGCCTCCGTCGGCATAGGTGCTGCACGCCGAGTTCGCGGTATCGTTCCGTCCGTCGGAGAACAAGACGATGAAGTCACCGGTACACGAGCTACAGGGCCCGCTCGACCCGTTGGCCATCGGAGCGCCGCCCTGGGTTGCAGAGTTTGAAAACACCCAAGGATTGTTTTGGCCGCCCATGTACCAGGCGGTGTTGAAGAGCATCTCCGCAAGCGGGTTCGCATTCGAGGTGTAGCTCAGGCCGTCGATCGCGGCGAGTTTCTGGCTGATTGGCCGTCCCTGGCCACTGCACGACTGGGGCAGCATTTTTTGCACCACCTTGCCACCTTGGCTGCCATTCGCCGCAACCACCGCCTCTCGCAAAGACGAGAGCAGCGGCCCATTCACCAGGCGCTTGTAGGCGAGGCTCAGGCTCGTCCACTTCGGAGGATAAAAGCGCAGCCAGTTGCCGGAAAAGACGCCTGCTTCCGGAGCAATGTCATTGTTTGGCGCAAACGGATTGAGCCAGTACCCGCTGCTGTTGACACAATTGGTACATGCCACCACGTTCGGATCGGTCGCGAGGGTAATTCCGAATGGCGTCAATGCATTGAGACAAGCCATGGTGGCAATCTCAGGGACAATTCCGGCTCCGTTCGCTCCCCAGTTTCGATAGCGATAGAAGCTCCCGTTGCTTAGACCATCGCTTTGGCCCGAGCCCCCAGAATAAGTGGGGCCAGGATCCGGATAGGTATTGGCGGAGTTGTACACTCCCTGCAATCCGGACGCGCCCGCAGGAGGCTGAACCGTGGTGGGCATGAAGTAGGTGAGGTTGTTCAAATAAGCGTTTGAGCAAGCGGTAGGCGTGGCTCCGCCCAGATCGTTCCGAATGCGATAGAGCTTCTGGGGAAAGTCGATCATCGACGCCTTGGTCGGGTAGAGGAGCGACACGTTGGTGGTGGCGTTGTTCACCACGACCCCGGTGAAGAACTTGTTGTCGCCCCCCTCCGGCGGGTTCTCGTAGTAGTCGAGCCGCTCGAGATCCCGGTTCCAGCACGCGACGTCGGTCTGGGCTACGACCGATATTGGGACAGTGAGGATTGCAAAGATTGTAACAAGGATGAAATGACGCACGTGAATGACTCCTTACAAACCAAACCTCACCAAAAACTCCACTTCGCTTTGTCTCGTCTTCACCCCCGGCGCCGAGCTCGAGCAAACCACGGTCATCCGGTAGACTTGTCCCCCCAGCCCGGCGCGGGAGAGGCGATTGGAGATGTCGTTGGACCCGCCTGTTTCGGAGGTAAAGCCCACTGCCGCGCTCACCGACGTCACCGCCAGATTGTCGTAATGGCCCGACGCCATGGTCTGGTCATCGATTACTTGGTTAAGAGTCAACGAGGTCGGCGAAATGCTGTATACTTTGAATTGGCTGAGCAACAGATCGCGCGCCGCGTCTGAGCAAGAGACGGCGTGATCGTAACGGCGCTTTGCGCCGCCGGCATCCGCTTCCGTCGATCCCATTTTGACAATCGCGAATGCAATCAGAGTCACGAAGGCGATGATCATCAGCGCTACAATCAGCGTAGATCCGCGCCTGAGCGCGTAACGTTGGGAGAGCATTGTTTGCATTTCTGTCACCGAAACTCACCTAGTAGATAAATGGGCTCCTCGAGTCCAAATTGCGTAGCGTGATCTCGGTCTCGGACGTGTAGCGGCGGTACCTGCCCCCAGAGGCCGTCCCAGTCCGATTCTCCGGATACGGAATGCTGTCTCCCGCCCAGCCCTGAGGGTGGGTGGGATCTGGCTTGTCCGATCGAATGCGAAGGCTAACCCGGATTGCGCGCACGTTCGCCGCGTTGAGGCTGTTACACCGGCTGGGGTCGTTGCTCGGCGTCGTATAGGTGGGCGCGACGGTTGCCGCGGTGCCGACCGGCTCTTCCACAATCCCGGGGTTGTTCCCGATGATCCAATCCCCAGCAGCACCGGGCCCATTGTCCGGCGCGGCGGCGCAGGCCGGGTTCGGCGGAATGACATACGCCACCTGCATGTCCTCGATGTCCTTGGCGATCGGAATCAGATCCGCAGTATCCGCTGGAGGCAGGATGCCATTGGCGTTGAGGTCCAGACCGACGTCGAGCATCAACCAAGGCGTAGTCCCGAAGTTCTGGATGAAATATCGATATCGATCGACAAGAAAAAGCATTGCGCCCGGTTGTCCGTGACATGCCTGGAGGCTATTCCAGTCGTTGTAAGGGGGTTTATTGGTTGCGGTCGGCGTCAGTAGGAATGACCCCGCATTGGTGACGGCGTAGTTTTGAGAAAGGGTGACCATGGTTGCGTTCTGTCCACCGGCGCACACCGCCAGTACCACCCGTCCCATTTCCAAGTTAACGGTCGAGGGGTTGGTGGCTTGCGGGGAAATCGTAATTGTATTGGGAGCCCCCGAGTTCATGGCCGTGATTGGCCAGACTTTCCCGTAGGTGCAGCCGTTGACCAGAGTACAGCCGCTCTCGTTTTGATTCAGAAACCGATACATCGGATTGCGCGCGACGAAGGCGAGTTGGTCAGGAGCGTTGACCTGGTCCCGACAGGGGCCGGGCGGCGTGGCGGAAATGCAGTTGGTGGACAGATCGATTGCGAAATGCGGATCAATCCCCCAGCCGAGCAGCCGCAGGTTATGCTCAACCTGCAGCATCGTCTCGCGGCTCGCAGTATTCGCGCCCCGCGTAAGATCCATTGTGCGAATCGCCTGGGTCTGGGCAAGCATCGCCATTGAGCCGATGGCGAGCGCAAAGACCCCGATTGACGTGGCCACGAGGAGCTCGATCAGTGTCACGCCCGATTCTGAACTCGAGTGTTTCATCAGAATACGCTCGTAGGATTGCTTTTGAAGGCAGTGGCGGTAACTTGCCGATAGCCGAAACCAGGCTGCTTCCAGCGGACAATGATTTGGACGAGGACTCCATTGGGCGTTCCGCTGTTCGACAAATCAATGGCGTATACGTTCCAGTAGCGAGTGAAATCGGGCACCCCGTCGCCGTTTACGTCGCTTGAGAGCCCTTGATAATTGGTGCCGAGCGCGCCGGGGTTGGTCGCATTCGGGTCATTCGCCAGATCGGAATACTGGACCTTCGATGAAGTGGCGAGGCTGGTGCCCAGATCCCAGTTTCCGGTGATGCTCGGGTCCGAGATCGCGCTTGGCCCGGTGATGGTGGACAAAGGGGTGAGACGCGGATCGGTATAGGGCCATCGCCGAACGTTTTCTGCGAGATCGGTTGCAAGCTGGGAGGCCTGGACCAGGCGGTCACCGAAATAGTTGGCTTGCACGCCGACCAGCTGTAGCGTGGCAAATCCGAGAAAAGCGATGATCAACACCACCATCGTGATCATCGATTCGATCATCGTAAATCCGCGAGGGGCGCCGCTCTTTTGAGTTCGTTCGCTCATCGCTATTGCTCGAATTGTTCGATCACGCCGCTGAGAGCCGTAATGGCCACGGCCGTGGTCCGAACCGTAACGCCGGCTGAGCTCTGAACGGTGCCCTGGAGCGTGAACTGTTGCCCCACGCCCGGTGGGCCTCCGCTAAATTGCACACTGCCCGCGGGCTCAAAGAGAATTTCTCCGAATCCCTGGTTTGGCGCTGCCGTGTTGCAAAAGCTGCAGTAATTCAAATTGGGTGATTGCCCGGACAGGATCGGGATTCCTGCGAAGGGATCAAGCAACGCCAGTCCATAGCCTCCCGTCGGTCCAAAGACCGTTGCGTTGGGCAAACTGCCGGAGAGGATCACCGTGCCGGGCGCGGACGGATTGAAGGTGGAGAGGCTGATTCCGTTCGGTGCTTCGATTCCCCACCATCTGCCACCCACCGTGTCGACGATGAAGGCGGTATAGATCCCACGCCCAAAGGCCTCGGCTCGTGTCTTTCGAAGACTCGTGACGATGTCGCCCACTGCCCCGGTGAACGACGCGCGTTTTCTGAGTGATTCAATGCCTCCGAGAACGATGGCCGCGACCACGCCAATCACCGCGATCACAACCACCAGCTCGACGAGCGTGAAGCCGCAAGAGCCGCGTGCCGGTGCGGTTTCACATTTAGATGTCGACACGTTCAGTTCCATTCGGCAGCCCGGCTGACTCGGTGAGTCCCTGTGGGTTTTGCGCCCCCCGGTTGCCCGGGGTTTGCTCTTATCGAGGATTCGGCCCCATTCTTTGCCCGGGTATCGCAATCCCCATGCCGCCATTTTCGGTGGCGCAATCGCTGACAAACGGGCCGTTCTTTTCAAGAGTGGTGGGTCGCCATTACCTCTGGGCTCTGTAACCTTTTCATCTCTGCGCGAATGTTCCGCTTTGGCGGAAGATGTGGGCAAGCCTGCTCAGGGGTAATCGAATGCGAACTTCAGCAGTCTTCGAGCTGGTACGCGGTACGAAACACGGGGAAGTTACGCACCGACCTCGCTTTCAGGTGCGTGACAAACCGCTTCGATGTGATGTCCATCGAGGTCGAGCACGAACGCGCCGTAGTAATTCGCGTGATAGTTCGGACGAAGCCCGGGCGGACCGTTGTCGCGCCCGCCGGCAGCGAGCGCAGTCTCGTAGAAGCGGCGTACCACCTCACGCGTGGGAGCTCGAAGCGCGACGTGAAATCCGGCAGAGGGACTTACCTGTCGCTTGGCGGAAGGATCTTCAAATCCAATGTAGAAGGCGAAGCCCTCGTCGACATTCAGATCGCCGCGCGGCCCGTAGGCAACCTCGCCGGGAACCTGGACGTGAGCAACCAGCCCGAGGGGCGCCAGCGCTGCATCGTAGAATGCCTTGCTCCGCGCGAGATCGTTGACCCCGAGCGAAATGTGGTCGAGGGAGGCGAAGGGCCGGTGTCCCGGAAATGTCCAGGATCGGGACGAGGCAAGGCGCAGGGACCAGCGAGATCGGCGAAGCGGCTCAAACCCTGCTCGGCGGTACAGGTTCTCGGCGCGGCGATGCGTTGCATCCACTTCCAATTCAATCGCGGCGCAACCCGCGTCGGTCGCCACTTTTCGTGCGGCGCCCAACAACGCCGTTCCCAACCCCTGCCCCCGACGTTCGGGAACGACGTAGAGCTCATCCAGCCAGGCCACCAAACCGCCGTGCTCGAGCGTCCAGGTGTACGCGATCGCTGCCAGGCCCACCGGCACGCCGCTCTCGAGGGCGAGGAGCAGGACTCCGCGCTCGGGCATCTCGATCAGGCGCGCGACGGCTCGATCGACACTCTCGGCGGAGAGCGAGATTTGGTGCTCGTCGAATTGCGCCTGCAGGAGGCGCACCGCCTTCGCGTGGTCCTTCGGAGTGACTTGTTCGACGTGAAACATGACTTTGCCGAGTACGACCGACCACGCGATCCGGTTTCCTGCAGGGCGCGCTAAGGCGCCCTAGCTGAAGCGCTGTGTATGAGCACACCGGATTCCGCTCCGCACTGTGAGCGCAGCTGGGAACCAAGCGCGGCGCTGATGTAGTTGCCCCCTTGGCAGCCTGCACTGCGGACAGGCGGAATTGGGCTAAGATCGGCGTATATGCCAGCGGTTCCGGTGAAGCTGAGCCCCAAGACTCCGGCGAACTTCCGGGATTTGATCGACGAGATCCAGAGGGCGCAGCTGAGTGAAGTCCATGTGATGCTTCTGCTTGGGAGTCACACCCTTCGTACGCACGGGACCGCCTGCCCTTTTGCCATCGCTCAGACTCTGCTCTCGCTGGTGAGGGGTCTATCCACGGTTACCTATCGAAAGACTGAGGGCAATTTGCAACAGAGCTTCAGAGCAATTCTTAACGACCACTATCCATGGGGAGCGGAACCTGCGGGCGCTATCGCGCCCGGCCCCGCAATCAATGCTCTGTACAGTCTTTATCGCAATCCGCTCTCTCACCTGGTGACGATCGCACCGATCGAAGATGCGGGTGAACTTCGGGGTGCACTAAGGCGGCAGACGATCGGCGTCCGCCGACAGCAAGCCCATGGGGCGGTTGACTGGACCGAAGAGGCGCTGGTTGACTTGGAGAAGGCATCCACTCGCCCGAGCGTCCTTCGCCCGACCATGGCGCAGGAGGCTCGCTGGAGGAATCTCGTCTGGCTGACCGTCGAGGGATTCTATTGGGGCATGCGACGGCTGATTGAATCGCTTACCTTCTCGCGCGCCCGGATGGAAGCGGCGAGAAGGTTTTTTAGCGAGCCCGAAAAGCTGCCGCGGCTGATCTGACCGCGGAGGCTATTGCCCTGCTCCCTCGTCCTCTCCAGGAAGCGCGAACGCGATGATCGCGTCTCCAACCCTGCCGCTGTTGGGATCGACGATGCTGAAGTTGTTTCGATCGGGAACGTTTCCACCAAAAGCGTACGCGATGAACTCTCGCCCGTTTGCGACGTAGGCGACCGGAGCGGCAGCTGCTCCGCCCACGTTCGGGATGCGACTGTGCGCCGGATCGAAGGTGAACAGGATTCGGCCGTTCTCCGCATCCGCGGCGTGGAACTTTCCGGCGCCCTCACCGAAGAACACCAAGTCTCCGGCGACCGTGACGCCCGATTTCGCCGGCAGAGGTACCTCGATTCTCCAAGCGATTCTGCCGGTTGTGCTGTCGGTCGCGCCAAAGATGCCAAAGGGATGGGAACCCGGAACCCGGTTGACGAAGACGGAACCCAGGTGCAGTCCATTGACCAAACTCCGATTGCCTGAATGAGTCTGGAAAGTGGTCGGCTCGTAGCGGGTACCGTAGTAGATGAACTTGGTGCGCGGGCTGAAGGCGGCGGGATTCCATTCGCATCCGCCATCGTCACCGGGCACCATCACGAACATATCCGGAGCGGGTGGGGTGAATTGTGGTCTCGCAGGAAACCCCGTGTCATTAGGCCTGACGAAGGTCAGTGGCGTCAGCGGTTCGACGGCGGAAAACGGCTGGGTCGGCGCGGGATGTTGGAACGAGGGCGTGGTCGGGACACGCCTCTCAGTCACCGCGTAGATCGGTTGGCCGTTGCGCCGATCGAGGATGTAGTACTGACCCGTCTTGCTGCAGTGACCAAGGGCCTTGAAGTCCCTTCCGTTTCTTCTCAGAGGAAAAAGCACTGGCGGCTGCGCGCTGTCGTAGTCCCAAATGTCGTGGTGCACGGCCTGGAAGTGCCACTGATGACGTCCGGTCCGTAGGTCGAGAGCGACGATCGAATTCGCATACAGATTATCACCCGCCCGCTCCTCCCCGAGGATATCCGGAGCGGCGTTTCCGGTGACGACGTAGACCATCCCCAATTCATCATCGATGGCGGGAGGGTTCCACACCGCCGCGCCTCCGCGCAAAAACGAGTCTCCGGCATAGCTCTGCGGCAGGGTGGTGAAGAAGCGCCACACCACTGAGCCGGTGTCGGCATCGAGGGCGAAAACCTGTCCACGCACTTCGTATTCGCCACCGGAAAGGCTGATGATCACAAGCCCATCGACGAATTGTGGGGCATTGTTGATCGCATAGTGATCTCGGAAGCTGGCTAGCCTCGTCTTCCAGATCACCGCGCCGGTCTCGGCATCGAGGGCGACAACCACGTCGTCGAGTCGGCCGTAGAAAACTCTGCCGTCCCCGACAGCGACCCCTTTGTTGTTGCGGCCACAGCAGACTGAAATCTCATCCAGCGGTGGCATTTCGCCAGGAATCTGGAGTGGCCGGTAGGACCAGATCAGACGGCCGGTCGCTGGATCCAACGCAAATAAGTTATCGTGGCCGTCGGTCACGTAGAACTGTCCATCAACTACGATCGGCGACGCCTGCAACTCTGCGAGCTCGTCGAGCACGCCAGTGTGAAATACCCAGGCGACTCGCAGATCCCCAACATTGGAGCGATTGATCTGGTCCACATCCTGGAATCGGGTGTTGGCGAGATCGTTGCCGTGGTTTCGCCAGTCCACGTTGTCGCCGTTATCTGCAAAGGAGCGCGCTGGACTGAGCCATAAAGCCGTACAGGCGAGGCTCGACACCACCGTCGAGATTATTTTTTGCATTGAAACCCCCCGGGGAAACAGCAAGCGCTTCGTCCTCCTCGGGATTGCCAATGTCAACTTGGACTGGCGGTCACTGTTCAATCGCTGAGTGCGTCCGCCCGCTGGGCGGGCAAACGCAGCAGGTAGCGATCCTTGCCGCGCCTAGACCCGTCTAATTGGAGCACTTCCTGTCCTGCTGGCTCGGAGCGCGGCGGCCATCCGACGAACGCCGTCTTGCAGCTCCGATTCCGTCTGACGTGCAAAAGCCAAGCGCGCGTTGGGTCGGGACCTGCGATCGAACGCGAATTCGCGACCAGGCGCGAAGGCCACTTTCAGGGAGAGGGCGCGCTCGGCCCAGCGATCTACGTCGATGTCCAAGGCCACGCGTGTCCACAGCGCCACGCCTCCGCTCGGAACCTCGAAGGACAGCGCCGAACCCAGATGCGTTCGGAGAGCGGCTACCAGCGAAGCCCGCCGAGACTCGTAGCTGCGACGCATTCGCCGCACATGGCGCTGCACTTCGCCATCCTCCAGCATTTCAGCCACCGCGCACTCGACCGCCAGATCTCCTTGGCGATCCGTCACCGTCCGTAGCTGAACGATCCGGTCGAGCAAGGGCTCCGGGGCGACCATGAAGCCCAATCGAAGCCCGGGCGCGAGAATCTTGGAGAGCGTTCCCACGTAGACCACAACCCCGGCCTGGTCGGCGCTGGCGAGCGGGAGCACCGGCCGGCCCTGATAGTGGAACTCGTTGTCGTAATCGTCCTCGAGAATCGCGAATCGGTTTCGCCGAGCCAATTCCAGCAGCTGGAGCCGGCGAGCGGGTGACAGCACCGCCATTGTGGGGTACTGATGGTGAGGCGTCAGGTAGATCGCGCGCAAAGTCTCCCGGCTCGCAAGTTTCTCCAGCGCGTCCACCCGCACTCCCTCCGCGTCCACCGGAACGGGGATCAGGCGCGCCCCCGCAAGCGTTAGCGATGCCCAGACCGCGGAGTATCCGAGCTCTTCGACCGCGACCGCATCCCCGGGCGACAACAGCGCCCGCGCGGCGAGGTCAAAAGCCATCTGGCTGCCGCGGGTCACCACCAGGGAATCGGCGGTGGCCGCAAGCCCGCGCGTGGCGCACAGCATCTGCGCCAAAGCGGAGCGGAGACGCGGATGCCCGCGCGCATCGCCATAGTCGAGCACAGAGGGACCGCGATAGCGAAGCGCGCGCCGATAAG
>Ga0209283_10001357_pt1 | contig 13266 bp, 10 predicted proteins | sample CZO8metaG_2_FD_188354 | JGI IMG/M metagenome (GOLD analysis project Ga0209283, IMG submission 188354) | Vadose zone soil microbial communities from the Eel River Critical Zone Observatory, Northern California, USA - CZOApr15con2H1.8 metaG... | ecosystem: Environmental > Terrestrial > Soil >...
TATGAACCACTATAGGCATGTGTACGGACGAGGCCCTGTCACGCCACCGTTGCCTCGAGTGGCCGTTCTCCAGGTCGAGTGAAGCTAGGGACGTTCTGCCGCCAAAAAGAAATCGCCATCACCCTATAAGCTGATGGCGATTACTTACGCACGTAGATAATGAGAATTAGTGAACTCCGGCATCCGCACCGGCATGCGCGTGAACTTCAGCGCCGGGGCGCCGCAGGGGCGGTAGCGTCGAGGTACGCGGTACGGGCGCTGGTGACGTGTGGTGCACGGTCCTGGTGTGAGGATAGCGTCGCCCATCGTGACATCCCTGTTTCTTCGCTTGTCCTGGCGGAACGTCGCAGTTGCCCCAGCCAGTCTTACGGCCTTTGTTCCAGCCAGGCGGTCGGCGATCGTCGCTGTCGCGATCGTGATCATCGCGGTCACGCCGCACATGATGACGGTGATCATCACGGTCGCGGTCGTGGTCACGATCACGGTCATGGTCGCGCCACTCCTTTCGATGGTCACGGTCGTGATCCTTGTCATGGCCGCGGCCGTTCGCAAGCGCAGGGATGGTCCCGAGCGCCAAGCCAAGCAGTATTACTAAAGTCATCCCAAAGTTTTTGCTCATAAGCCCTCGTTGCTACTACTCAAGCATTTTGAAGTCCTCGGGCGAGAACAACAAGTAACGAAAGTGCAATCAGGGGCTTACGGCGGCGAAGATGGCCGTCGGTAAGGATTGGCCCATTCCGAAAATCCCCGCCCGCAGGAAGAAAGTACCTGTTCGCGGCTGGATTGGGATTCTGGCGGAGTTTTCAGGTTGCTTGGGGCTGCGACCCTCGACCTTGCCTGAGACCCGTGGCCTAACTCGCTCTGGCCTGCTCGTAGGCGTGCGCGACGCGCAGAATTGTTGCTTCGTCGAAATGACGGCCGAGAATCTGCAATCCAATGGGAAGCTTCTCGTGGGTTTCGCCGCAAGGAATCGAGATGCCCGGAATGCCTGCCAGGTCCGCGGTCACGGTGTAGATGTCGGCGAGGTACATTGCCAGCGGATCATCTACTTTCTCGCCCAGCTTGAAAGCCGCCGTGGGACTGGTCGGCGTGACGATCGCATCCACTTTTTTAAAAGCTTGGTCGAAATCGCGCGTCAACAGTGTGCGGACTTTCTGCGCCTTCAGGTAGTAGGCATCGTAATAGCCCGCGCTCAGCGCGTAAGTGCCGAGCATGATGCGCCGTTTTACTTCCGCTCCGAATCCCTCATCGCGGCTGCGCCGGTACATATCCGAAAGCGCGCGGGCATTGCGGGCGCGATAGCCATAGCGTACGCCATCAAATCGCGCCAGGTTGGAGGAAGCTTCGGCAGTCGCAACGATGTAATACGTGGGGATCGCGTATTCTGTGTGCGGCAGCGAAACCGGAACAATCTCGCACTCCAACTGGGCAAGTTTTTCAATCGCGGTTTCTACCGCGTTGCGGACCTCGTTGTCGAGACCTTCTCCAAAATACTCTTTTGCAACGCCGATCTTCAGCCCTCGAATCGGCGTCTCTAGTTCAGCTACATAGTCTGGTACTGGTACGTCGGCGGAGGTCGAATCCATCGGATCGCGACCTGCAATGGTGCGCAACACGGTTGCTGCATCTTTCACGGTTCTAGCAAGCGGACCGATGTGATCGAGCGAAGAAGCGAACGCGATCAGTCCGAAGCGCGAAACGCGGCCATAGGTGGGCATTAGGCCTACCACTCCGCAAAACGATGCCGGCTGGCGAATGGAACCACCGGTATCGGAGCCCAGCGCGACGACGGCCATGCCCGCCGCCACCGCTGCTGCTGATCCGCCTGAGGAACCGCCGGGCACGCGGCTCGTGTCGCGGGGATTGCGCACCGGATGAAACGCCGAGTTCTCGTTCGATGAGCCCATGGCGAACTCGTCGCAGTTGAGCTTCCCCAGCACGATTGCACCTGCTGCTTCCATCCGAGCCACCGCGGTGCAGTCGTAAGGGGGAATATAGTTGCCCAAAATCTTCGAGCCCGCGGTCGAGCGCACGCCGCGAGTGACCATCACGTCCTTGATTCCGACCGGCACACCCCCGAGTGGAGGAAGATCCTTGCTCTGGGCAGCGAGCCGGTCAATGCGACCAGCGGTTTCCATAGCGCGATCTTTGGAAAGAATTAGATACGCGCCAATCTGCGGGTCGTCCTTCTGGATCTTGTCGTAGAAAGCTTCAGCCAACGCCGTTGCAGTGGTCTTCCGTTCGGCGATGGCGGTGCGGGCGCTGTCGATAGTCAGCGAGTCAAGGTCCATGCTTTAGTCGATGATCGTTAGTCGTTGGCCACTAGTCGGGGCAGTATTTTCGGAAGCGAACTGACCATAGCTACTGGGCGTCACCGCTCGATAACTTTCGGCACTTTGAAGAAGATGCCATCCGATTCTGGTGCATTCGCGAGTGCCTCGTCATGGGGCAGAGACTTGCGCAAGCCCTCTCGGATATCGTCGCGGCTGGCGTAAGCAAAACGCGCAGTGCCCTGTTTGGATTCGTCTACACCGTAGCGATCCAAGGTCTGGGCCATGGGCGCAACGTTCGAAGTATCGAGCTCGTTCAGTCGATCGATGTAGTCGAGAATCGAGTTCAGGTCGCGCACCATGCGTCCACGCTCTTCGTCTGTCAATTCCAAGTTCGCCAAATCGGCTACGTAAACAACGCTTTGTTCATTGACTTTCATTTATCTCGGACCTTTGCGCCGGACGTTACAAACTCAATTCTCTTTACGCTCTCTCCCGAATACCGGTTGATGAGCGCCAGATATTGTGAGGCGAGTGCCCGCAACTCCTTGCACCAGCCCTCATCCGGAACTTGCACGCGGAGAATTCCTTGAGCAAAGTCGAGCGCACGGGTTCGCTGGGCGACGGTGCTTCCACACGCCAGCGGCCAGGCGAGCACTGGCCCTTCTCCTGCCGGAGCACGGCGCAGGCTGTCCGCCACAATTTTCTCCAGTGTGGCAGTCGCACGCTCCATCAATCACACTCCCACGTGAAATTTAGTTTCTGCTGGCTGAAGCAACTGATTCTAGCACTCTCGATTGAGCGTGTGGACAGGGGTCTGTGCCCAACCGCACTTGGGAGGCCAAGAGGCTGCCGTCTCTCTGCCTACCTGGTCTGCGGCGGGAAAAGCCGGCAGACGAAGTCTAACGCTTCTTCTTTCGAATGCACGCTGCCTTCGAGCTGAGCATCTTCAACGGCTGAGAGAATCTCTTTGAACCGTGGTCCGGGCGCGTACCCAAGAGCAATGAGATCGTCGCCATTGATCAGCGGCTTCGGACGCATGGTCTCGGGTGGAATCGAAGCCAGCTTTTCCCGCGCATAGTTGTACGAAGTTAGGTCGCCATGGCTGGACTGGCAGTCCATGCGGTGCAGTTCAAGGTGCTCTTCGAAATGCGGCATGCGTAGAAACTTTTTGAGCGTGGATTCGTTCATGCGCTCGACGTCAGCGAAGCGCATGTGGTTGGCAACGAGGGCAAGGATCTCTTGCGTGTCATCATTCGAAAAACGAAGTCGACGGCAGATTTCTTCTGCCATTTTGACCCCGATGTCGACGTGCCCGTCAAAACGAATGCGGTCGGGAGCGACGCGGAAGGTGGGCGGTTTGCCGACGTCGTGCAGCAGCGCGCCCCAGGCCAGCGTACTCGGACAAGGCTGCGGCAATTTATCGAGGAGAAGCATGGTGTGCACAAAGACATCGCCCTCGGGATGAAATTGTGGCGGTTGTTCGACTCCCTTCATTGCGGAAATTTCTGGCAGCACCTCACGCAGCAGACCAGTTTCGTCGAGCAGCAGAAAAGCACGGCGCGCGTGACCTTCGGTGAGCATCTTTGTCAGCTCATCTCGCACGCGCTCGCGCGAAACCTGGACGATCTGCTGAGCCAGCTTCTGTATCGCCACGAAAGTTGCGGGCTCGATGGTGTACTCGAACCGGGCGGCGAAGCGTACCGCGCGCAACATGCGCAACTTATCTTCGGCAAAGCGGCGGTCGGGATCGCCAATGGTGCGAATAATGCCTGATTCGAGGTCCTTGCGACCGCCAACGAAATCAAGCACTTCGTTATTGAAAGGATCGAGCAGCAGGCCATTGATGGTGAAATCGCGGCGGTCAACGTCCTGGCGCGGATCCTTGCTGAAGCGGACCTGGTCGGGATGGCGGCCATCGCTGTAAACGATGTCGCTGCGGAAGGTGGCAACTTCGACGAGGTTGCTCTTGGCTGAGACGGAGCAACTTCCTTCTCTACCCACCGGATTTGTAGCGATACAGCTTGCTGCGTCTTGTCGGAGGTCTCCCTCTGCTGAAATGGCGCAAGCCCCGTTTCTAGGCTCGGGTACTGGGATGAGCACGACGCCGAACTGCGCACCAACGGCATAAGTTTCCGGAAAGATGCGCATTACTTCATCGGGTGAAGCGTCGGTGGCCACATCGTAGTCGGCGGGCTCGCTGCCAAGGAGGAGATCACGCACACATCCGCCGACAAGATAGGTCTGATGGCCAGCCTCCCGCAAGGTGCGGACAATTTCCAGGGCGTGTTGCTTGATGTCAGACATGGCTGTAGGTCGCGATCGCATCGCCGTTCTCGCAACAGATAAAATAATATAAGAAGCATGCCCCACACCTACATCCTTGGTATTGAGAGCTCGTGTGACGAGACGGCGGCGGCGGTGGTGCGGTCGGGTGAGGAAATTGTGTCCAACGTAGTGTTCTCGCAGATTTCCACGCACGTGCCCTACGGCGGTGTCGTGCCAGAACTGGCCTCACGTGAGCACTTGCGGGCGATTGTACCAGTCGTGCGCAAGGCGCTGGCGGATGCAGGACAGACCTATCAAACCATCGATGCGCTCGCTGTTACGCAAGGGCCGGGGCTGGCAGGTTCGCTGCTGGTCGGGATCAGTTATGCCAAGGCACTGGGCTTCGCGCTCGAAAAGCCGCTGATTGCGGTCAATCATCTCGAGGGACATATTCACGCCGTGCTGCTCGAGGAGCGTCAAAAGGGCAATCACGACGTCAACTTCCCTGTGCTCGCGCTCGTGGTTTCGGGCGGCCACACACATCTTTATATTGCCGAACAGAAGACCGAGGGCTGGTCTTACGACAACATCGGACATACGCGAGACGACGCGGCGGGAGAGGCATTCGATAAAGTAGCGAAGCTGCTGGGATTGGGATATCCGGGTGGGCCGATCATTGACAAGCTTTCCGTGCACGGCGATGCCACTGCGGTGAAGTTCCCCCCCTCCCAGATCAAGCACCGTGATCGGCGGGCCCCCAGCAAGTCGATTGAAAAAATTGCTGCTGAGGAAAAAGATCGCCCAAGGTTTGATTTTTCCTACAGCGGGATTAAGACCGCAGTGCTGCGGTACGTCGAGCTCCACGAAATGCAACCGGCGATTGATGCACGAAGGCGAGCGCTGGCAGCGATCGGTAAGCCGACGATAGAGGATTACCTGGCGCACTGCTATAAGCAGACGCTGGATTTGGTGGCGTCATTTCAGCAGGCTATGGTAGAGGATCTGGTAGGCAAAACGCTCGCAGCGGCTCGCGCGTATGATGTGGCAACTCTGTTTGTCACTGGTGGTGTGGCGGCGAACAATGAGCTGCGGCAACGTTTTGAGCGGGATGCGGCAATGGAAGGGTTGCCGGTGTATTTCCCCTCTCGGCCGCTATCGACGGACAACGCGGCCATGATCGCCGCCGCAGCTTATCCAAAGCTGGCTGCGAAGGATTTTTCGCCGCAGGATTTTTCAGCGGAGGCAGGACTTGCCCTTAGCGGCCCTCTTTGAGAACCGGCGATGGACCTACTTGCACCGGATAGACCTTAGTTGCTGTCCTGCCAAACTCGAATCGAAGGTTCCATTCCCTCGAAGCATCCTGACCATCAACTTGCGCCGGCGAGAATTTCCAACGTTGCGCGGCTTGCATGGCCAGTCGGGCAAAATACTTGCTCGGCCCAGGAGAATCAAACTCCGCTCCGACTACGTCACCTGAGGGCGCAACATGGACTCTCACTCTGACCCTCACCCTGCCTCGAATGGTGTCTCTGGCGCTCTGGGGCACCGCGGGCAGAACTTGATGAACGACTTCAGCCTGATCAAGACCGCCGGTGGTTGTCTCAGTTTGCCCCTCGGATCGAGGTAAGGTTGGCGACGGAGGGGTGCCACTGGAACCTTGCTGTTTATGCGTGGGCTGTCCCGCTCCAGGCTTCTCGGGTTTCTGCCGCGGTTTTGGCTGCGGACGCTGCCCTTCCAACGCAATGGGAGCACCTCGCGGAGCCTCCGGGCGACGGTGGAGTAATCGTACGCCTCCAAGAATAGTAGCCAGTGCTAGGCCGACTGCGACCGTTGGAACAATGAAACGCCGCTTCGCGAACGCCTGTTGCGACCTGGAAGCGTTCTGTGCCTGGGGTGCGGGCAAGCTCGGATGAAGCCGCGCCGCGATGTCGGCAGCTGTCCATCGGTTCTGGGGGGCCCGACGCAGACAATGATGTATTACCTCAAAGAACGGCGCCGGCAGTGCCTCCGGCAGTACGGGTTCCTCCTGTTCCTTCCTGGCCCAAACGGGCAGACGCTGCGTCAGGGCCTCGGCCAACGTCATGCCAAGCGACCAAACGTCCCCAGCCGATGAGATCCGTCCGCTTGCACTCTCGGGTGGTTCGTAGATGCCCGCATTCCCCAGGACGCCACTCGGCTCGCCCATCGGGCAGAGTCCGTCACTTGAGAGTTTTAGTTGATCATTGACGGCCATGATGTTCGCGGGTTTCACACGACCGTGTGCGAAACCTTTGCCGTGAAGGTATCCAAGGGCATCCAAAGCAGCCTCGAGCATGTCACGTGTTTCCGCGGGCGTCAGCGGCCGGTGTGGAAGAACCTGTGACAGGTTCTCTTCGGCGTACTCCATCACAACGTACAGCAGGCCGATGTTACCCAGCTGACAGCGTCCCATCTGAAAGAGCCGGATCAAGTGAGGGTGGGAGAGTTTTGCGGCCAGCCTCCACCGGGAGAGTTGGATTTCCGCATTCGATGGATCTGCCGAAATCAATTTGATGGCGACTTTTTGAGGTTCCCGCTCACTGCGTTCCGTAAGGAACACGGCGCTGTGGTCAGAGGCACCCAAGTACTGGCGCAGCTGGAAGCCTCCGATGACAACTCGTCCTTCCCACTGTTTCCAGGCCTCAATCCGTCTTGTTGCGCCGCCTGTCGCTGCCATAAAGCATCGCCATTGTAACCGAGCACCACGCCGGGTATCACCCGAGAAGGAGCCATGGCGGTCCCCCTCATCGGGCGACTCGAAGGAGATCTATCCGTGTGCACACAACGAGTCGGCGCGGACCCAGCCGTACTGAGTGTTGCTAGGCGCAGAGGCACCGGACTGCTTGTACATCCGACGAAGCTTTTCGAGGTAATCGCCGGGCAAGGGATTGCGTCTGGCCTCGGGATCCACGCCATAGACGCGCGCAGCGTTGAGACCGAAGATGTTGCGCTTGACGTCGGCCGTCAGCGGCCTCCAGCCAAAGCGCTTCGTCAGCTCGTCGGGCATTTCCAGGCGGCGGAAGGCCTCAATCTGCCACTGCGGCGATCCCCACCAGATAGAGTCGGTGCCCCAGAGGACGTGGTCCGGGCCGAAGGCGTCGATGATCATGCCCAGCACATGGGCAGCCAGCAGCGGGCTGGCGGAGACCATCAGGGCAAAAGTGCTGCCCATCTCCATGTAGATGTTGCTCACCCGTGGGTTCTTCTTCTTCCAGTCGCAGATGTCAGAGACCCAAGGGACATAGGCGGTCTTCTTGAAGCCGTCGGCGGCTGCGGGGAGCGCTTCCTGCAGGTCTTTGAACCCGGAGTGGTAGACCAGGAAGTTGAGATCGGGGAAATCTTTGGCGGCGTGGGTGACATCCATGGGATTCCACCAGTTGGGATCGCCAGGAAATGGCAAGCCTTTGTGCAGGCAGATGTTCTTGACGCCCCGCTTGCGTGCATACTCCAGCGCTGGGTAAGCCAGCTTCTCATCGTCCACCCGCCAGCCCTGCTTTCCCTTGGCGCGGGCTACGCCGCTGTAGCCCTTCCAAGCGTCAATCTTGAGTTTTTCCATTTGGGCGTGCATGTACTCCAAGTTCTGCTGGCCGAGGTCGGGCGAGAAGTAGCCGTGGCTGATGACGCGCGGCGAGCTTGTCAATTCGTTGATCCAGCTGCGGCTCTTGTAAATCACCTCCGGCGTAAGCACATCGGTTTCCTCTGATGTTCCGGGCAGAGCACTGAGCGCGACCATGTCGGTTTCGCTGTCGAGGAAGACCTCCTTGATGTAGTTTTCCAGGTATATATCCTCGATCCTGAGCTCACGGTTTTTAAGGGCGGGGTTCATCTCACGCGCGGTAGCCCGCAAATCGAGCAATGCTTTGAGGAAGTCCTGGTCGGCGTGTGGGGCCTGGCTGGGCATGGCGACGTGGTGGGTCTGTACGTCGAAGATGAAAATGTGCGCCTTGCTCTCGGTGACTGCCGAAGGCTCAAGGAGCTCGGCGGCGTCCACGCGGAAGAAGCGGCCGAACACAGTGTTCATAGCAGCGAAGGCCAAGGCCATACCGCAGGAAGTACGGAGGAAACGGCGACGGTCCGTGCCGAGGCGGTGGGCCTGACGCTCGGCGCGAGCGATGATCTCCTGTTCCAGGCGACGCTGCTGCGGGGTCTGCGGGATGGGCAGGTACTCCTCGTTGGAAATGACCTGCGTGGGCACAGGCAAGTAGCGGTCGAGCCACGCGTCCAGACTGGACTTGCGAACCCAGCCATCGCGGACCTCGGGCTTCGGACAAGAAGACGCAGTCTTCGAGTTGGGCATATTCACCCCCGTGGAGAAGCTGAGAATTCGTAGGCCAAAAGATTACTTCCACTCAACGCGGTTTACAAATAGATCTTCGTGCCAGTTGCAGACCGGCAAAGGCAACCTGACGCTTGAGAGGCCGCCCATCAGCTCTAGAATTTCAGACGTTCTAAGGCTTCTATTGCCAAATACACGTGAGCACGTTTAGTATGGCCGGACATCCAGCACCGCTTCGTCTGCATTGGGAACCTGCTCTGGACATTGAGGGCCCCGTCTAGGCGTTCGCATGAATGAGCGAACCGAAGATTCCGGGAAACCTCAGGGCTCCAGCAAAAGTTAAAGAGCAATACCAGCACAAAACTATACCAGCCACCTCGTTGATACACCGGTAATCAGTTGCGGCGGCAAGCGGCGCCGACGTGGTTTACCTACGTGCTTCGCAGAGCCGAGCAGATAATCACAAACTCTTAGCCAAAGAAAGCTAACGTAATCGATTCTTGGCGCAGCATTCGTCCAAACATCCACATCGCCAAAGCGCGCGTAATTCCGGGAGGCCTAAGTGGCAACTTCTAAAAAGCAGAATTTGATTTTTCTTTTTCTTGCGAGAGCATGTGCTCTATGGCTGGCTTCCGGGGCTGCTGTATTTGCACATGCAAGCGGCAGCGATATCGTGTTATATGCATCGAAGGCGCCGGTGAGGGCAGGCACCTGGACCGTAGTCGCGGACTCCTCGGCCGCTGGGGGACACGCCATGAGGAATCCCAACCTTGGTGCGCCGAGGCTTACGACGCCGCTGGCTCACCCCGTCAATTATTTTGATCTGACATTTCCGGCATATTCGGCCAAGGCCTATCATCTCTGGATCCGGGGCAAATCCGCGGGCAATTCCACTAACAATGATTCGGTCTACGTCCAATTTTCTGACAGCGTGACCAGCAGCGGTTCACCGATTCATCGTATCGGCACCACTTCCGGAACGGCAGTTATTCTCCAGGCCTGTACCGGGGCGGTAGAGCACAACTGGGGCTGGACGGACAGCGGCTGGTGCGGGTTGGGAGTCAACGTATTCTTCCAGAGTACCGGTACACACAAAATTCGGGTGCAAGTGCGGGAAGATGGTCTTTCGATCGATCAGATTGTGCTGTCTCCCAAAGCATATCTCTCTACTGCTCCCGGCAAGGCGATAGACGATACGACCATCCTCGCCGCGAATTTACCGGCGCTCACCTCCAGTCCCCAAGTCAGCGTTAGCGCCAGCCCGTCCTCTGGAGCCGCTCCTCTGAGCGTCAACTTCACTGCGAAGGTGACGCTCTCAAGTGGGTACGTCACTGCCTACAACTGGACCTTCGGCGATGGCCAAGCATCCACCCAGGCGCTACCCTTGCACGTGTATCAAAGTGCCGGCAACTACACTGCTAAAGTGACGATTACCAATAGCAGCGGAACTAAGGCCAGCGCCTCAACCTTGGTGAACGTAACTGGGGGCGGGACTTTCAGCGACAGCTTCAATACAGGAAGGCTCGACACCACTAAATGGTTGGCGTCCAACGAGCCCGCCCCGGGGAACATCTCCGGCGTGAATTATGGCTCCTTCGTGCCCAGCAACGTTGATCTTTCGACGGGTACGCTTCGCCTGAAACTAACGCAGCAGCAAGGCACGTACGGGGTTATGTCTGTGGGCGGACAGCTTCAGTCGCTTACTACATTCGGGTACGGCACTTACGAGTGGGTAATGCGGGCAAGCTCCACTTCGCCGACACCGAGCGGTGCGGGCTCCGTTGTTTCAGGTCAAGTCTCGGCAGGTTTCAGTTTCGTCAACAACTCGCAGACCGAGATCGATTTTGAGGTTGAGGGTCAGCATCCGAACACGGTCTCGATGACTAACTGGACCAGCACGACCCAGAACCAAAACAGCAGCGTGTTTCTCGCGTCTCCGCATGCGGGCTTTCATCATTACAAGTTCGTTTGGGCGCCGGGCAGGATCGACTATTACATTGACGGCGCGCTGGTTTCCACACACACCTCGGACGTACCGAGTGCTCCGGCATACATAATGATTAACCATTGGGGAACCAACAGCACTGGATGGGGCGGGCTGGCGACGATCGGTGTCGTGCGCTACTTGTACGTTTCCAGCTTTAGCTACACGCCCTCTTTGTAGGGCAAATCCGTTCTGCTTGTCGCCTGGAGGCGCTGTTGAGTCCGAAGCAGAATCCCCACAGCTCAGTGCATATGCATTTCTTTGCGCAGCAGAAGTGGCGACTCGGTTACATGTTGCGGTCTATGAACCGGATACGGCGGCGGCGCCTTGAGCGGTTTGAATTCCATGGCCGCAACAGGCGCTAACGCTCCGGTCACTTGCACGAAACTCGCAATGGAGGGGACTCCAGCCTTGTTAAGGAGGAACAGCATGTAGTAGCCCGGTGGCGTAAGATTCGAATTCTTAGGTAAGGTCGCCGTGAGCCCGCCGTTTTCCACCGTGAACGACAAGCCAACGAAACGTTGATCCATATCAAATGAATGAGTGACTGAGCCGGGCTTGATCAGAACCACGGACGAGATGTCTGTATTCGGGGTCTGCACCGTGAATGTGTTCCCGTAAGTAATTGAGGCAGGAGCACCGGTGATCGTTGGTCGCGTAGCCGGACTGTCATCCGAGTTAAACAGGTAGGCTGGCCGGTAAATTTCGATGTGTTTCTCGTAGCTGCCCTGCTGTGGATTCCCGCCTGCCAGAAATACTGTACCGTCTGGCAAGAGCAGTTGGATGTTGTGATAGAGCCTTGCGAAAACATTGGCTCCGGCTGATGAAAAGCTGCTGGTCGCCGGATCGAAGAGCTCCGCTTGCAAACTTGCTGTGGTCGCATCTTCGTCTTTGGCAGAGCCGCCTGAGACAAGCACTTTACCGTTGGGTAGAAGCGTGGCTTCCATTTCAACACGCGCCTGTGCCATCGCTGGCCCTTGCTGCCAAATCGGAGAGGGTTGTCCGAGATCAATGATCTCGGTTGTGTTCGTCGCTGGATTGTCTCCACCCATAATGATGACCTTGGGGTCGTAGTTGTTTGCCGGCGTGAGCGGGAGCAGTACGGAGGAACCGTAGGTCCGCTCTGCAACTGGGCCGCCGTAGATCGTCCAAGCGAGAAACGTCCAGACTTGTTTACTGGGATCAAAAACCAAGGTCGAGGATGACGAAGCAGAATAGAAAACCTGACCCGTCGGCAGTAGATGCATGCGAGGGTACAACGGGAATCCGAACGTGAAGCTGGGATCGTCTAAACCAGTCGGATTGCCCGGAATCTCAGAACTCCAGCCTTGTCCAGTGGTGTAAATTTCGCTCGTGTTATTGGTATTGCCGTTCTCGTCCAGTCCGGACGTGCTCATGATGCGTCCGTCGCCTAGCTCGGTCAGAGTAGGATACCAGCGTCCGTGCGCTGTGTTTCCTTGGTTGGGGCCATCAGCGACGGAAAAAGTTTCGGTTGCAGGATCAAAAATTGAAGAGTTTGCTAGCCCGGTGAAAGGTGTATCGGTGTTCCCGCGCACCACCGCCGGTGCCCCATAGGAATCGGTGCCGCCATTAATTAGTACTCGTCCGTCCTGCATGATTGACATGCCGTTGCAGAACATGTCCCAACCTATGCGCTGAGCCGTGATCTTCCCGCTTTGTGGGTCCCATACGGTTGCTTCGTAATCAGGGTTAGTGTTGAGTGGGGAGGCGTTGTTCGGGTCATTACCGGAACCAGACACGATCAGCACTTTTCCGGTGCGCAGAAGAGCCGCGTGGACAGGGTTGGTTGGCATAGTGTATGGAAGCGTGTACCATTGTCCATGCTGCGCCGCCGTCCCCAAATAACTCGCCGTTTGAGTTGGAGCTGGCCCCGAGTTTGTCGAAGAAGTTCCGCCGCCACAGCCGATTAGAGCCCAGAGCACCAAAAACATACTTGTCCGCCAAAGCGGTGCCATGCTTTTTGCTGGCCATCTCGTGGTCATGATTGCGGTCCGTAGCATCAGCCATGAGATCATTTAGAGGCCCTCGTCTCGATCTGGAGAGCCGAGGGGCGCGTCAGGTAAGGTCCGAACGGCGTGACTTCAAACGGGAGCTTCTCTGCCGGAGACAGAATAGTAAGGTGCTTGACGTTCTTCATCGATACCTCATTGCTCCACGGATCGAGCTTGATGCGCCCGCCCAACGGGAGGGCTGCGATCTGCTCCACCTTCTGCGACTCAAGCTGAGGGGCGGCAGAGGCAACCGGCGCTAGCCGGACGGTCCCCTTGATGTCGAGCGGGTTACCCATGTGAGGGCGAATCAGATTCGCAAGTACCGGGGCCCGTTCCTGCAATGCCTTCAAGAACAGGCCGGCCGTGGCCAGCTTATCGTTGTAGGGCGAGCTAGCCAGTAGGGTCATAGCTTTGGTGTCGGCTGCTTGCTCGTCGGCA
>Ga0209283_10001362_pt1 | contig 13254 bp, 16 predicted proteins | sample CZO8metaG_2_FD_188354 | JGI IMG/M metagenome (GOLD analysis project Ga0209283, IMG submission 188354) | Vadose zone soil microbial communities from the Eel River Critical Zone Observatory, Northern California, USA - CZOApr15con2H1.8 metaG... | ecosystem: Environmental > Terrestrial > Soil >...
CTAATCGGTGCCCTGTTTCTGCTCACGGTCTTGAACGTCACCACTATCTCTTCGCTCAATCCGTTCACGCAACTGATCGTTCAAGGCGTAGTGATGTTGGTCGCGGTTTCGCTGTTTCACCTGGTTAAGAGACGTTCACCCGGGTAGGGGAAAAGGAGAAGACAATGCGAAGACAAGTCAGTCATATCTGGTCCGGGCGTTCTCGAGCAGGCGTTATCGCCGGTGCGGCTGCGCTTCTCGTCGTCTCAGCGTGCGGAAGCTCCGGCTCGTCAGTGGGAACTAAAACGCCGACGATTGCATTCATATCGCAGGGCACTTCAAACAGTTGGGCAGCACAACTTGACGCGGTGGCGCGGAAGACTGCGAAGGCGGACGGCGTCAATCTCGTGTATTTCAACGGGCAGGGTGACGCTACCAAACAGCTCCCGCTAATCGACCAGGCGGCCGCTCAGAAGCCAGACGCAATTGTGCTCGTGCCGCTCGGCTTTGCCGCGGACACTGGACCCGTGGAGCGAGCAATGGGCCAAGGCATCAAGGTAATCCTGTGCGACAGCACGATCAACTCTGACAACTACACGTCGTTGGTGACGCCGCATGCGGAGACGGCAACGGTGCCACTCGCGCAGTGGCTGGCAGACAAGATGAACCATCAAGGAAATCTGCTCTACATCGGTGGTTTGCCGGGCAATGCGACGACGATCACGTATGACCAAGGATTCAACTCTGTAATGCAGAAGTATCCGAATATCAAAATCATCAACGGTGGGAATGCAAACTACTCGATTAGCACCGCCAAGCAGCTGACGGCGACCGCCATCGCTTCAGGCAAGACATTCACCGGTGCCTGGGGGGTGGGCGGCGAAGCCGTCACAGGAATGATGCAGGCGTACATCGACGCCGGGGTGAAGTCTGTCCCACCGATCGGTGGCAATGCAGCGACCAACGGAACAATGCGGCTAGCAATCGAGAACAAAATCGAGGTCGCTTCGCTGCAGTTCCCGCCGACTAGCTCACAGGTCTGCATCGATACCGCAGTCAAGGCTATCAAGGGCCAGTCTGTCCCGAAAAGCATCAACCTCTCCGATCTGCCACAGTACGGCCCTCTCTTTCCGCCGCTGGACAAGTACTACAAACCTCAATACAGCGACGACATGTACGTCGGAACTGACTCAGTTCTGACGCCAGACGAGCTCAAGGCTATAAACCTTGTGAAATAGAGAACCGAACGGGCCATAGAAATGAAGGCTGAGCGGGCGCTCGTCTCCGCGCGTGGCATCTATAAGCAGTACGGCGGAATCCGAGCGCTCGCTGATGTCTCGCTTGATATCGCCCCCGCCGAAATTCATGCTCTCGTGGGCGAGAACGGCGCCGGCAAGTCAACGCTGGTCAAGATCGTGACTGGCGCCGAAAAGCAGGACGCCGGTCAAGTCTTAATCGATGGCGCAGAAGTTGAGTTGTCCCCCCAAAAGGCCCGTCAGCTGGGCATTGGAGCGGTCTACCAGGAACCGAGCCTTGTTCCTGCGCTCACTGTTCTTGAAAACGTGTTTCTTGGCTGGGAGCAGCGGATCGGGTTTGGGCTATTAGACCGTCGCGGCATGAGGAGAGAGGCAGCAGCAGCGCTCGACAAGATCGGCGCGCGAATCAACCTCGAAACTGAGATCGCAAGCCTGAGCGTCGCAGACAGGCAACTGGTCGAGATTGCTCGCGCTCTAGTTTTGAAAGCCCGTGTCCTGATCTTCGACGAACCTTCGGCGGTGCTGTCGGGACGCGAGTTGGAGCGTGTGTTCCGAGTGATCAAAGAGCTCCGGTCGCATGGTCTCGGCATTCTCTACATCTCTCACCGGCTGGCCGAAATCTTTGAACTCACAGACAGGGCCACTGTGCTCAAAGACGGCCGCGTCGTGGCGAGCAGACCTGTCACCGAACTAACAATGGGAGATCTGATCCGGCTGATGGTCGGGCGAGAGATCGGAAAGAGGCCTCCGCGGTCAATGGCTTCTCGGGGCAGGATCGTTCTTGAAGTCAAGAACCTGGAGCTCGGCCATGACCGCGAGCCGATCAGTCTCCAGTTACACGCCGGTGAGGTCCTCGGTCTGGCCGGACTTGTCGGTTCGGGTCGGACTCGGCTGGTAAACGCCCTGGGAGGAATCCGTTCACCGCGTGGTGGTGTCGTTTTGAGGAACGGCCATGCCATCAAGCTGAAGAACCCGGCGGATGCCATGCGAAATGGAATAGTCGTGATACCTGAGGACCGAAAGCGAGAAGGCTTGATTCTCGGCCATTCGGTGCGTGAGAACGTGGCATTGCCCTCGCTTGGGAAGCTTTCTGCGATGGGGATGGTGAAGTCGCGCGCAGAACGTCGCCTTGCTTCGGAGGCAATCAAGGTCTTTGGAGTTCGCGCATCGACGATCGACGTCAGCGCCGCCAACTTGAGTGGCGGCAATCAGCAGAAAGTAGTGCTGGGAAAGTGGCTGATTCGCAAGCCTCCGGCCGAAGTCGTGATCCTTGATGAACCCACCAGGGGCATTGACGTCGGAGCCAAGTACGAGATTTACAACCTCATCGATCAGCTCGTCTCTCAAGGAAGCGGAGTGTTGCTGATTTCCTCGGAATTGCCAGAGGTGATTGCAATGAGCGATCGCGTCTTTGTGATGAGCGCCGGCAACATTGTCGGAGAGCTGGAGCAGAGCGAGTTCAGCGAGGAGCAGATCCTGAGGCTTGCCGTGCTCGGCAGGGAGCACGAAAAGGCGGCGGCTGGCGGTAGCGGCGATGCTGCCTAGTCGAGGCTCGGCGATTCTGCGATGAGTTCGCAGCCAGCGCAACCGACGCTACCGCGTTTGATGCTCGGCTGGCCGAATTTCTGGATCCGTCGTCAAGCGCGCACGCTCCTGGCCTGGCTTCTCCTCATCGTGCTGTTTGTCCTGTCGACTGTCCTGTCCGAATCATCCCGTGATCCGGCAGTCGTGATCGTTACGGTCAAGGGCGCAACCTTTATCGGTATGGCGGCTGCTGCTGAATTCTTTGTTGTGGTGGGTGGTGGCATCGATCTGTCGATTGGCTCGGTCGCGACGGTCAGCGGAATGGCCGCCGCCGTGCTCATGAACGGTCGCGACGGGAACATTCCGCTCGCGGTTGCCGCGACGCTTGGCATCGGCTTGATTGTGGGAGCGATCAACGGCCTGCTTGTGACCTGGATAAAGATCACGCCATTCGTTGCCACGTTCGGCATGCTCTATATCCTCCAGGGCGTTGCCTACACATACAGCGTCAATCCTGTTGGGCAGGCCGCTCCGTCCTTTTACAGCCTTTACGTAGACAACATCGCAGGAGTTCCAATTCTGCTTCTGATAGTGGCCGGATTTTGGGCGGTCTGCTGGTATGTCGCTCGACAGACCGTTTTTGGGAAGCACCTGTACGCGGTCGGCGGAGACAGCGAGGCAAGTCGCCTTGCAGGTGTCCGGACGACGCGAGTTAGCTTCGCCTCCTATGTGATCTGCGCGGTGATCGCAGCGGCCGCCGGCCTCCTCGAATTGACCCAGACGTATGTGGGCGCAGCCGACCTTGGCGCCACCCTTCTACTGACGACTATCACGGCAGTTGTCATCGGGGGAGTCAGCCTGTTCGGAGGAGAGGGATCGATCGTCGGAGTTCTCGGTGGCTCGCTTGTGCTGGCCTTTCTTGGCGAGTTCTTCAACAGCGTGCAGATCAACGCCTTTTATCAACAGTTGATCGAAGGACTGATCATCCTTGCGCTGCTTGGCATCTACCGGCAGAAGATCAAGAGGTAAATGATGAGCAACACGAGATCTGGTTCAGGCCACGGACCGCTCTATCTCTCTGAATGCACCTTGCTCGAGGTCAAAGCGCATCTCGAAAGAAGTCCGAAGGTAGTGATTCCCGTCGGCTCGACTGAACAGCATGGCCCCCACTCACCCTATGGAACGGAGTCGAATGTTGTGCCAGAGCCGCTCAGCCTGTTTGCATCCAACAAGGTGGATACCTTTTACCAAGAGCTGATCGAGGGCTTAATCATCCTCGCGCTGCTTGGAATTTACCGGCAAAGGTTAAAGACCTAATGCGTCGGCGGCGAGGCGCATCCAGGCGAAGGAGGTGACCGAAATCGCACCATCAGATGACGAACGGTTTTTCTTGTCCGCGTGCACCTTGCTGGAGGTGAAGTCCCATTTGGAGAGGAGCCCCAAGGTGGTCATTCCAGTGGGGTCGACAGAGCAGCACGGACCGCACTCACCCTACGGCACAGACTCGCTCCTTGCAACCGAGGTCTCTCTTCGACTTGCGCGTAGGATCGACGCCCTTGTAGGGCCGACGCTCAGCTACGGACTATCCGGAGACCATCGGGGTTATCCGGGCATCCCGTACCTCTCGGTGAAGACGATGACGGGTCTCGTGCAGGACATCGTCCTCTCGCTGGCGCTCGGTGGATTCCGGGAGATCATTCTCGTGAACGGTCACTACACGAACAGCATCGCGCTGTCTGCAGCGTTCATGGAGATAGGCGACCGTCTGCCGAAGGGCACCATCGCGTTTCCATTCAACTATTGGGATTCGCTGCCACCAGAGCAGCTGAGCGCATATCTCGGTGCGGAGGTCGGGCTTCACGCAAACATCGGCGAGACGTCCGCGGTGCTGGCTGTGAACGAATCCCTGGTGAAGCTGGAGCACGCGGTCCGCGAATACCCGGCTTTCCCAGTCGAACCGACACCAGCCATGGTTTCCGCCTTCTTCTTTTCCGCCACCGGGACCCTGCCACGCGCCAGTCAATCTGGAGTCTGGGGTGACCCGTCGGGCTCGACTGCAGAGCGCGGGCGCCAGTATCTGGATCAGATCGAGGAGGCGTCTGTCCGCTTCGTGGAGAACGTCGAGTCGATATTCCGCGCATTTCCCGACGCCACACGATGAAAGAAGAACTTGTTGCGGCGTGGGCGCAGATGCTTGGAGTGGCAATTCCCGATCGCAGGCTGACCGAGGTTATGCAGTCACTCGAAGGGCAGATCACTGGTCTCGGAGGCCTGCCGGCTGAAGAGCTTGAAGAAGTCGAGCCCGCGGTTCTCTTCGAGCCGGAGTGGAGCGAGTGAGCAACAACCTGTGGGCTTTGACCATAGTGGACGCCGCAGCGTTGATAGCGACGCGTGACCTCAAGCCTTCTGAATACGTGGCGTCAACGCTTGCCCGTTTTGAAGCAGTTGAACCGCTGATTCGGGCATTCGTGTCGGTTGATGCGGAGAGAGTTACTCATGAGGCCCGGCTTCAAGACGACAAGAGAGGCGGTGTCCTGCACGGGATTCCAGTCGCCATAAAGGACATCTTCGATGTGACTGGGACCCCGACTGGCTGCGGCTCAAAAGCGATGGCCTCGTCCCGTCCAGCGGTGCAGGATGCGGCCGCGGTCGCGCGCCTCCGCGCGGCCGGAGCCATCGTGCTTGGCAAGACGACAACGCATGAGCTGGCTTGCGGTGTGTATACGCCGCCCACACGCAATCCATGGGACCTCGGGCGCAGCCCAGGTGGTTCGAGCGGCGGTTCGGGCGCTGCTGTCTCCGCAGGCGTGGTGCCAGGTGCCATAGGTTCTGATACAGGCGGTTCGATCCGAATTCCGGCATCACACTGCGGACTGGTCGGGTTGAAACCGACCTACGGACGCATCAGCCGAAGTGGAGCTCTCGCTCTCAGCTGGTCGCTCGACCATGTGGGGACGCTGACGCGAACTGTGGAAGACGCTGCGTTGATGTTATCGGTGCTCGCGGGGCCTGATTCCCGTGATCAGACCACCCTTAAGCGACCGCATTTGCCCGAACCACTGCTGCCCGCAAACGATCGCGTGCGGGGCTTGCGAACTGGAGTCCTGGATGACGCGCCGTTCGCTCCAATGGAGGCAGACGTCCGACAGGGCATGACCACCACTTTGAAGCGACTTCAACAGGAGGGGGTTGAGATCGTCGAGGTTAAGGTGCCTGAGCTTCAGGCTTGCATGGCCGCTGAGTTCGCGATCGTGGCCGCCGAGGCGGCTTCATACCACGAGACACGCATGAAGCACTCCGCAGACCTGATCGGTGCTGACGTCCGAGGATTGCTCGAGACGGGCCTGCTGTTGCCAGCATCACTCTATCTTCGAGCGCAAAAGACGCGACGTATGATTCAGCAGGCGCTGATGAAGCTGTTTGCTGACCAGCGGCTCGATGCCCTTATTGCTCCCACCGTTCCGGCCAAGGCACAGCGATGGGATCAGCTCGACTACGAATTGGCTGACGGGACCGAATCGGTCATCCAGGCTCTGGTACGCACCACGGCCCCGTTCAACCTAGCAGGGTTACCAGCGATTGCTGTGCCAGCTGGGATTGGCGACTTCGGATTTCCCGTGAGTGTTCAGGTTGCGGCTCGGCCCTTCGACGAGCAGACCGCGTTACGGATTGCGCTCGCGATTCAGCGTGCCACCGGCCGGATTGAAGGTCCCAATGTTTTCGCGACCGCTCAGGGCAATTGATGTCGATGCTGGAGGTTGAATGGAACGAACCTACCTAGAACCTGATGGAATTGCCGCGCCACCAGAGCCTTATTCGCACGCAGTTCGCTATGGCGACACGGTTTATATAGCAGGCCAAGTGGCCTTTGACGAACAAAACAACATTGTTGGTGTTGGTGACGCACGAAAGCAGGCGGAACGTGTTTGGCACAACATCCGACTGGCGGTTGAGGCGGCCGGCGGTGAGCTTGCAGACGTCATCAAGATCACGATTTTCCTCAGGGACATTCGCCACGCACCTGATGAGATCGCGGTTCGGCAGCACCTGTTCAAGCCGGGGCGTTTTCCAATCTGCACCCAGGTCCAAGTGGCGAATCTGGGTCTACCGGACCTATTGATGGAAGTCGACGCGGTCGCGGTCCTCAAGTAAGACGGGGTCCTGTGATCGATGAACGGCCTGGGCGGCAAGGTAGCCATCGTCACTGGTGCCGGACGTGGTATCGGCTTCTCGATTGCTGAGCGCCTCCTGGCTGAAGGAGCGTCGGTCGCGGCTCTCGCCCTACATGAGGAATCAGTGCAAAACGCCATAGCCAAACTTGGAGCTGATCGCAGCCGTGTAATTGGGATAGTGGCGGACGTGACGCACGAAGAAGAGGTAAAGGATGCTGTTGCGCGGACCATGGAAGCATTCGGGCACCTCGACATCATGGTCAACAATGCTGGAACCATAGTGATCAGCCCACTGGTCGACATGACCACTGACGCGTGGGATCGTCTTGTCGAGGTCAACCTACGAGGCGTTTTCCTGGGCTGTCGAGAAGCGGCCCGCCAGATGATCGCTCAGGGTCGTGGGGGTCGGATCATTAATGGTGCATCGGGAGCCGGACGCCGAGGGGGCAGCCTCATCAGCGCCTATGCGGCCACCAAGTTCGGCGTCATCGGACTAACACAGAGCCTGGCCGTGGAGCTTGCTTCATCGGAGATCACGGTTAACGCGTACTGCCCCGGGCACGTGACGTCAACCCCGATGTGGGACTTCATCGACCGAGAGATGGCATCTATAACCGGCGAAGAAATCGGTACTGCGAAGCGCGCGGCGGAGCGGGAGGCGCCATTGGGTCGTGCAGCCAGGCCCGAGGAGGTCGCTGCCGCCGTGGCATTTCTTGCATCTGACGAGGCTTCGTTCATAACAGGCGAATCACTGCTGATCGATGGTGGACTGGTTCGGTTCTGAAGGTTTCGCCAATGATAAATACGATCGCGTGCCGTTCGTACTGTCAAATTCCTATCGTTGGCGTAACAAGAGGAGGCTGAAATGTACGTTACTCTGGCAACTCCACAGTTGCCTCGTTTGCTCCGCGTTCCGGCAAGAACCGTTCGTGTGCTCACCGACAGCTATTCAAGCCACATTGCGTGTGTCGAGTTCAGCAGCTCGACGCTCGACTCGGTGTAGCAATGCCATACCTTCAGCTTCCGGACGGCCTGCCGCTGTACTACGAGGAACATGGCGCCGGTAAGCCGATACTCCTGCTTCCAGGATGGACGGTCACGACTGGCTTTTGGCAGCGGCAGATCGCCGATCTCAGCCGCGACCACCGTGTCCTCACGTTCGACTTGCGCGGTGCAGGGGCTTCTGGCAAGACGCCCGATGGACACACGCTGAGCGGTTACGCGGCGGACCTCGCCGGGTTTTTGACGGCGAAGAAGCTCGAGAATGTGACGCTTGTCGCCTGGGCAATGGGCGTGTCCGTATCGGTGCACTACCTGGCAGCATTCGGCACTGAGCGGGTGTCGCGGTTCGTTTGGGTGGACCACAGCCCCCGCTTCTTCGCGAACCCGGATTGGCCCTTTGCTCTGTCCGGAGACTTCAGCCCGCAAGCCCTGGACGCCACGCTGCACCAGCTCCGACATGATCGGCGAGCCGCGACCTTGGAAATGATCAAGATCATGTTCCCCAACGGACTCTCCGAATCCGAAGAGGAGTGGATGTACGGGGAGATGCTCAAGACCCCGACCGAGGTGGCTATCACCATGTTAGGCGCGGTAGCGGGAACGGATCTGCGGCCGCTGCTCCCAGGTCTAAAACTGCCCGTCCTACTCGTCAACGGGACCCGCAGCGCCGTTCCATATAAGGTCGGCGAATGGCTTGAGGACCACCTTCCGGACGGCCGGCGCCTAGTCCTGGAAGGCGCCGGCCACTCCCCCTACTGGGACGCCCCAGAAGGCTTCAATGCGGGAATTATGCAGTTCATTGAGGAGACGAGGTGAAAAATTGCTTGACATAAGCTGAGGCGTTCCACGTGTGCCGTTAACCCCGGTCCGTCAACTCAATTCGGCCCCATCCCGGGGGGTAAAGCAGGATCGCTCAGGCGCGAGGGGCAAGTAGTTTGAACCTCCCGCACTAGTTCCAGGTGGCCCTCGCTTCGAGATGACTGTGACGGGTTAACGGCACAGGCATTTGCGGTGCCTCGACATCATCGGTGGCGCCAAAGGAGTTCGTGAGGCGGGTCAAGTGGTCCGAAGATAGCTTCGAGCCCTGGGTCGTGCGGGTTGATGAGGACTTTGGTCGGGTCAAAGCTCAGCCGCTCCCACCCGTGCGCCTGGAACCAATCAGGGCTTTCAGGGCTGATCAGCGCCAGCATGCCGCCGCGCGCAGTCGCCCGCTCAAGTTCAAAGACTGCGCGCGGATCGGGAGGAATGCTGGCGCAAGAGACGGTCAGCTCAGCCCAGCCGTCGACAATCGGGAGTGCGTGAAAGAATCCGGCGCGTATGTCGGCGCTTGGGCATCGGGTGACAAGAATCCTTCGAAGCCCCGAGGATGGCTCTACGCAGACGAGCTCAGCCGCTCGAGGGCAAAGGTGCGTTGTGAGCCGGCCGCTACCCGCCGCCACCTCGAGTACCCGCCGCCCGTCGACGTCGAGCTTTGCAAGGACGCCAGGATGAATGGGCTCGGCCCGGCTGACGGCGTCCCAGAGCTCTGGTTCGAGCTCATAAACCATTGGCCAGAAGAGGGCTCGGCGCAGCCGCTCGGTCGCCTCTGCGTTGCCGCCGGCGGCCGATTCGCGTTCGCCTTCAGGGACGTCGGCCAGGTACTGGATAGGCAGGCGAGCCACATCGTCGAGGCTGTAGCGCTGCCAGCCAGGCGGAGCATTGGAAGCAGCCTGGAAGTAATCCACCTCAGGGTCGATTAACGCATACAGACATGTCCGAGCTGCCGCGCGTCAACCTGACCAGAAGACTGACCTTTGCGGCCGGTCACATCCTGGCCAGGCCGGAGTGGGACGAGGCACGCAATCGAGAGGTATTCGGAGCATGTTCGGGGGACCATGGACACAATTACGAGCTCGAGGTGACGGTCAGCGGATCTGTCGACGTTGATACGGGCATGGTGATCAACTTGCGTGAGGTCGACCGGATTGTGAAAGACCTCGTGATCCACGACGTCGACCATCGCCACCTGAATCGCGATGTGCCCTGGCTCCAAGGTTGTCTCCCGACCACTGAAAACGTCGCCCTGGCAATCTGGCGCCGCCTGGAAGGCAGTCTCTTGGTCGCTCGGCTCGAAAAGGTCCGCTTAAAAGAGACCGAAAACAACGTTGTCGAGGTTGGACGCAGGTGAGTGTTGCAGCTCGATCGCTCACTTCCGGTGATGAGCTCGCGGACACGGTAGCAGCGCTTCTCGAGCAACTTGTCGAGGATCCAAACCGTGAGGGTCTGCTCGATACCCCGGGCAGGGTCGCCGGATCCCTTCGATACCTCACCGGGGGCTATGCCACCGATCCCGCGACCATAGTGGGTGATGCGCTCTTCGCGCTGGACGACTACGACGACATGGTCATCGTCAAGGAAATCGCCTTCTACAGCTTGTGTGAGCACCATTTGCTTCCTTTCTTTGGGCGCGCGCACATCGGGTACGTTCCCGATGGCAGGGTCGTAGGTCTGAGCAAGCTGCCGCGCCTAGTCGATGCCTATTCCCGCAGGCTTCAAGTTCAGGAGCGGATGACTCGGGAGATAGCCGAGGCAATCAATTCCGTAGTCACACCGCGCGGAGTCGGGGTTGTCGTCGAAGGACGCCACCTGTGCATGGAGATGCGTGGGGTGGAGAAGGAGAGCTCCCATACCGTGACGTCGTGCATGTTGGGGGTATTTCGAAGCGACCAGCGGACGCGGGCGGAGTTCCTGTCCCACATCGAGCAAAGCCCCTGAAGATCGCGGTCGTCGCTTCGCTGGTCACTCGCCTTCAACCTTCTCAGCTTGGCGGTGCGCAGGCCTTCCTTTGCGACGTGGCCGCGGGTCTCTCTAAGCGTGGGCACGATGTCCTCCTCTACTGTGCTGAAGGCTCAGAGGTGCCTGGAGTGGATCTCGTTGAGATTCCAGTTTCACCGGGTGCCGATCAGGCGTTGATGATGCCGGGTTCGAGGAATGAGCCTGCGGCCTCGCCGGCGATAAGGCAGGCCTTCGAGTCCCTCTTCGATGAGCTACGCCGGCGTGGGCCTGACGTCGTGTCACAGCATGCTTTTGATGCCGAAGCGATCGAGATGTCGGAGGGCCTTTCCGTGCTTCACACCCTCCACCTGCCGCCGATCTCAAAACGAGTCCTCGGCGAAGTCCTCAAGAGCCGGGCCGCCTTTGCCACGGTATCGGAGTCGTGCCGGCGCGCGTGGGTCGCGGCCGGCGCCGGTCAGGTCAGTGTCCTTCGCAACGGAGTGCCCGTATTCACGGTCGAGGAGGTTCCTATCCGCGAGGACGCCCTACTCGCAGGGCGACTTTCGCCTGAAAAGGGATTCGAGGACGGGATCGCAGTTGCTCGCGCGATCGGTTTGCGGCCGGTGGTGGTGGGGGTGCCTTACGACTCGACCTACCAGCTCGACGTCAACGACGTGGTCGTGCTGCCGCCCAAGCCGCGATCGGAGTTGTGGCAGCTGATGGCTGGGGCGTCGGTGACGCTGCTGCCCGTGCACTGGGATGAGCCTTTTGGGATGGTCGGCGCCGAAGCGCAGATGGCGGGATGTCCGGTTGCCGGATACGCTCGTGGGGGATTGGTGGAGATTGTTGAGTCGGGAGTGTCGGGCTTCCTGAGCGAACCCGGCGATGTCAAAGGCCTTGCAGAGGCCGCCAAGGCCGCCGCCAAGCTCGATCGGGTTGCTGTTCGCGCATCTGCCGTTAACCGCCTCGGCCTCGACGCATCGCTTCACGCCTACGAGGCCGCTCTCACGGCAGTGGCCGGTTGATCGCGGTCGTCACCGGCGGATCCCGCGGAATTGGGGCAGCGGTCATGCGAGAGATGACGGCGCGCGGTTACGAGTGCCGCGACCTCAGCCGAACATCGGGTTACGACGCGGGCGACGAAGCGTCGGTCAACCGATTCTTCAGCCAGCTGGAGCGGCTCGATACGCTGGTGAACAATGCAGCGATCCTCGAGCTTGCCCCAATCATTGATATGAAGGTCGAAGTATGGGACGAGGTGATGCGAGTTGATCTGAGAGGTGCGTTTCTTTGCTCCCAAGCCGCTTTCCGTCTGATGAAGGCTGGCGGCACGATCGTGAACGTGGGCAGCCTGTCCGGGGTTTTAGGGACCGACAAATTTCCGAAGATGTCCGCCTATGTGGCGGCGAAGTCGGGATTAGCCGGATTGACTGAGGCCCTGGCCGTCGAAGGCCGGCCAATGGGGATTCGCGTGAACGCGGTTAGCCCCGCCAGTGTCGCCACCGAAATGGGCCGCATCGCGGGCATCGGCCAGGACCCCCTTTCTCCTGAGGAGGTCGCCCGTGTCATCAGCTGGCTCGCCACACCCGATTCCGCCCCGCTGACCGGCGCCAACATCCGGATCGATCCGCCCGCGCGTGGGTAGGGCCTCGTCGGTCGTAATCGTTGGCGCAGGTTTGGCCGGTGCCAACGCGGCGCTCGAGCTGGCGCGCCTTGCGCCAGACGCTCACGTGACCCTAATCGGCTCGGAGCCGCATTTACCGTATCAGCGCCCGCCTCTGTCCAAAGGTTTCCTGCGTGGCACCGAGCCGTTTGAGTCCACGCTCGTCGCGTCGCGCAGCGAATACGAGAGGTTGCGAATCGACCTCATGCTCGGCAGGAGGGTGGGCAGGCTGGAACCGGAAAACAAGCGCATCCGGCTCGATGACGGTGAGCACGTTCAATATGACCGCGCTTTGATTGCGACCGGGGGCCGCAAGCGACAGCTCAAATTTCCAGGCGCCGACCGCAGAGGCGTGTTTGATCTGCGCACGGTGGAAGACTCCGAACGGATCAAAGCTGCGGCTCATGCCGGGCGGCGAGTCGTCGTGATCGGTCTCGGATTCATCGGCTGTGAAGTGTCGGCTTCGCTGCGCATGCTGGGTCTCGAAGTAACTGCGATCGATCCGGCGCCGGCCCCACTGATCCGCGTTCTCGGGCCCGAGGTTGCCGGCGTGATCGCCGACCTCCATCGTTCGCACGGAGTGCAACTGGTGCTGGGTGATGGCGTCGATCGGCTCGAGGGTGGCGAACGGGTTGAGCGCGTCGTTACCAAATCCGGCCGGCAATTCGAATGCGACTTCGTCGTCGCCGGCATCGGTATCGATCCGGAGGTCGATCTGCTCAGGGCAGCCGGCGCTCGGATCTCGAACGGCGTCGAAGTTGACGAGTTTTGCCGTACGAGCCTACCGGACATTTATGCAGCCGGAGATATTGCAAACCACGCTCACCCCCTGTTTGGACGGATACGAGTCGAGCACTACAACAACGCCGAGAAGCAGGGACGCGCGGCCGCGGCAGCGATCCTC
>Ga0209283_10001367_pt1 | contig 13230 bp, 17 predicted proteins | sample CZO8metaG_2_FD_188354 | JGI IMG/M metagenome (GOLD analysis project Ga0209283, IMG submission 188354) | Vadose zone soil microbial communities from the Eel River Critical Zone Observatory, Northern California, USA - CZOApr15con2H1.8 metaG... | ecosystem: Environmental > Terrestrial > Soil >...
TACAGATCATACCCAAGCTAACCCTCCGTTAATCCGGCTTTAGACTTAGCGTTCGAACCTGCCGCAGGCACAAGTTGGGGGTGGGATGGCCGCTGATTACCCGACGGAAAAGATCCGGAACGTCGTCTTGCTCGGTCACTCTCACGACGGCAAGACCACGCTGGCGGAGGCCATGCTGTTCGCCTCCGGGGCAGTACCGCGCCTTGGCTCGACGGACCAGCAGACCGCGACCATGGACTTCGAGCCCGAAGAACAGAGGCGCAAGATCTCGATCAACCTCGGCGTGGGCTTCGCCGAGCACGGCGGCTGCAAGATCAACATCCTCGATGCACCTGGATTCTTCGACTTCACGGGCCAGGTGCTCAGTGGCCTCCGGGTGGCTGAAGGAGCCGTCGTCGTGGTCGGTCCAAGCAGCCACCTAGCCGTCGGCGCAGAGATCGCTTGGGAGCACTGCAACCGCACCAACAAGCCCCGCATCGTCGTCGTCAACAAGCTCGACAAGGAACATTCGGACTTCTACGGCGCGGTCGGCGCCATGCGCGAGGCCCTCTCACCACGACCGTTTCCGCTTCACCTTCCCATCGGGGCGGAGCAGGAGTTCCGCGGCATCGTCGACCTGCTGCATCTCAAGGCTTTCGTGACCACCGACGATGGCAAGGGCAGCGAGGCTCCGATTCCCGACGACATGCAAAAGCTCGTCGACGAGTACCGGGGCCAGCTGATCGAGGCTGCGGCCGAGAGCGATGACTCGCTGCTCGAGAAGTACCTCGACGCCGGCACGCTGAATGAAGAGGAGATCCAGCGCGGGCTGCGCGAGGGCATCCTTGCCGGCAAGGTGGCCCCAGTGGTTTGTTGCTCGGCGACGAAGCTGCTCGGCGTGCGCACGTTGATGTCGACGATCAACGAACTCCTGCCCCCGGCTGAGGGCGATCCCGCCAAGCCGACCAAGGCCTTTGTTTTCAGCACCGGTGGCGATCAGTTCGGCCGGGTGAGCTACTTCAAGGTCGTGGCCGGCTCGATCAAAGCCGACCAGCACCTCACCAACCTCGGCCGTGGCGTGGATGAGCGGCTGGCACAGATCTTCTTCCCGCGGGGCAAGGAGCACGTGGCCGCCACCGAGATTCGCACGGGCGACATCGGCGCCGTGACCAAGCTCGCACACACCCTGACCGGGGACACCCTGGGCGCCAAGGACGGAGGTCCGCTCGCACCGCTGGACCTGCCGGAGCCGGCCTTCAGCCTCGCCATCACCCCCAAGGCCAGAGGCGACGAGGAAAAGATCTCGAACGGCCTCGCGCGGCTCGCCGAGGAGGACCCCACCCTGCACGTCGAGCGACTCGAGGAGACCAAACAGCTCGTCATAGCGGGCCTCGGCGACGTCCACCTCGACGTCATCCTTGAAAAGCTGAAGCGCAAATACGGAGTGGAGGCGACGACAGCCACACCTCGCGTCGCCTACCGCGAGACCGTGTCCGGCCACGCTCGGGCCGAGGGCCGCCACGTCAAACAATCCGGAGGGCATGGCCAGTACGGGATCTGTGTCATCGAGGTCGCGCCCACCAAGCGTGGCGACGGCTTCGTCTGGGAGGACAAGATCTTCGGCGGCGCGATTCCGCAGAACTTCCGCGCTTCGGTGCAGAAAGGGATCGTGGACAACATGGCCAAGGGCGTGGTCGCGGGTTACCCGATGGTCGACGTCAGGGTCACGCTCATCGATGGCAAGTTTCACCAGGTCGACTCCAACGACATGGCCTTCCAGATCGCCGGGTCCATGGCCATCCGCAAGGGAGCGCTGGACGCCGGCCCGGTGCTGCTGGAGCCGATCGTCGAAGCGACGATCAAGGTGCCCGAGAAGAATCTCGGCGACATCATGTCCGACGTCAACGGCCGCCGCGGCAAGATCATGGGAACCGAGCCCGATGACGGCTACCAGCTGGTTCGGGTAACGGTGCCGGAGTCGGAGATGCTGAGGTTTTCGCTCGACCTGCGCTCCATCACGCAGGGTCGCGGCAGCTACCACAAGAAGTTCTCCCATTACGACGAGATGCCCGCACACCTGGCGAAGACGATCATCGAAGAGTTCCAGAAGCAGCACGAAGCAGCTCAGTGAGCGCGCCCAGCGCCCACGACGTCTGCATCATCGGCGGAGGAGTGACCGGCGCCGGGATCGCGCGCGACCTTTCCTTGCGCGGGCTTTCGGTGCTCCTGCTGGACAAGGGTGACTGGGGAGCCGGGACGACCGGCAACTCGAGCTGGATGATCCATGGCGGACCTCGATATCTCGAGTTCGACTGGAACACGACACGTCTTTCCACACAGGACGCGGGCTACATCGTTTCGATTGCGCGGAATCTCGTTTATCGGGTCGTCTTCATCATCCCCGTCATGCCCCACGACAAGAACAACATCGAGCGCATGGAGACGGCGATGGAGGTCTACGACCGCTTCCAGCCGCTCAAGAAAGCCCATCCGCATACGCGGCTGACGGCTGCGGAGGCCCTACAGGTCGAGCCCGGGCTGACGCCCGATTTGATCGGGGCCGTGACGATGGAAGAGTGGGGCGTCGACCCCTACCGTCTCGTGTTCGCCAACGTGCAGGACGCGATCGCGCACGGGGCCCGCGCCCTCAACCACACTCGGGTGGTCGGCCTTGTGCGCGATGGCGGCAGGGTGATCGGGGTTCGCTACCGCGGGTCTGACGGCGCCACGTCGGAGGCTCGCGCGAGAGTCGTCGTGAATGCGGCCGGCCCGTGGGTGCCGGAGGTCAGCCGCATGGCCGGCGCCGACGTGCACCTCCGCCCGGCCAAGGGCATTCACATCGTCTATCCGCACCGCATATCCAACTTCTCCATCAGCGCCGAATCGATCGACGGCCGCGACCTGTTGATGGTTTCGCACGCCGGCTTCACTCTGCTGGGAACCACCGACGACGACTTTTACGGCGACCTCGACTCGGTCGATGTGCTCGACGACGAGGTCGACTATCTGCTGCAAGCGTTCGAGCGCGTGTTTCCGTCGATCCGCACCTACCGGCCGGTCCGGACGACGACCGGGGTGCGCCCGACCCTGTTCAAATGGAGGCGCTACGAAGACGAGCTTTCGCGGCGATACGAGGTCATCGACCACGCCAAAGATGGCGCGGACGGATTCGTGACCATAGCCGGCGGCAAGCTGTCGATGTATCGCTTGATGGCGGAGCAGACCTCTGACGTGGTGTGCCGCAAGCTGGGTCACGAAGCACCCTGCGTCACAGCGACGCGTCCGCTTCCAGGCAACGAGTCAGACGTCGAGCCGGCGGCCGAGCTCGGCCGGCGCTCCGGGATCACCGCACTCGCGGCGATGAAGCTGCAGACCCGACACGGATCCAACGCCGGCGCCGTGTTGAAGGACTCTCGGTCAGGACGAATGATCTGCCGGTGCGAGCCCATCACGGAAGCCGAGCTCGCGCACGCGGCCCGTCACGAGCAGGTCCGCACGCTCGCCGATGCCTTCCGCCGCGTCGGATTGGCGGCCGGACCATGCGCCGGCGCGGCTTGTGTGCTGCGCGCCGCCGGAGTCATCGGTGGTGAGCTGGGATGGAGCGCGTCGCAGCGATTCGACGCCGCACGCGAGTTCGTTCGTGAAGCATGGTTGGGGCGCGCGCCAGTCCTCGGCCATTCCGGTTGGGCGCAGGAAGAGCTCGCGATCGGCTCGTTCCGAGGTTTATCCAGCTGATGGCACGCGCCGATTCGCTCGCGAAGCTCGCGTTCGCGTACGGCGTGCACCTGACGCGGAGACGATTGACGCGCCCGCGTTCGCAGCTCGCGAATCTCCTGGAAACATATGCGTCCGACGGCATTCGCCCGCTGCTGTCTGAGGAACGTGGCCGGCACGCCCAGCTGATCGGCTGCATCAACTGCGGCCTGTGTGCACTGGCGGCGGGGCGAGTCGGCAAGGTGCGGCTCCCCGACCTGGCGTCGTCGTACATGCGGCTCTACGCGCGATTGGGCGAGGCGGACTCCGACGTTGACGGAGATTCGCCCGATTTAGAGGCTGCCGCCGCGGCTTGCCCAGTTGGGGTTCCGCTGGGCGAGGTGGCGGCGATCGTCCGGCGGTTGGCCGGGGGCTGAGGCCGAGGTCCGACCCGCCAGGCGCCGACCCCGATCCGGATCAACGGCGGTGGGCCTTGAAGACGATCCGCGTCGCCCACGGCCTGAGTGACTGCCCGCACCCCCAACGCCGTTCGGGACGCCCCACCGAACGTATTCGGCGGCACGCTCCCGGCCGTAAGTGGTTGCGAGTCATCCACATTTTGTATACAGTCTGTGGAAATAACACTACATCTAGCGCCAATGGTCAATAGCCTGTTGCGCCCCCTTCGCCGCTGGCCGGCCCTGGAGGCCGCGCTCTCCCGCCTGGCGGGCCGGTTCACGACGTGGCCGCCGGACGAGTCCGGCCGCTTCCTAAGCGCCTCGGTGACGACGACCGCCGCCCGGCCCGTGCGACCGCCGCCGCCCGCGTCGATCGCGCCCGCGACCTTTGAGATGCGCTTCATGAAGCTGCAGGCAGAGGGGCGATTCGACGAGATGTGGGAGATGCTCGCTGAGGATGCGCAGCGCGCGTGGGGTGGACGTGAGGCGTTCATCAAGGGCGTGCCGCGGCTTGGCGATGACATCGAGCTCCTGGACATGCAGGTCGTAACGGTGACGGTGCTCGAGGGCTGGACCGATCGAGTGCATCAGCGTAGCTATCAGAACGTTGCGCAGATGGTGATGCGGTATCGGGTGAGGCAGAACTGGAGAGAGTGGACATTCGATCGCCAGGTGCATCTCGTGCCCGCCGCCGGCGGCTGGCGGACGCTGTGCTATCCCGCGAGATCACAAGCGGGTAGCAGCGCCGGGAGCCGCTGATATAGTGGGTTGCAGGCCATGCTCGAGCAGACGGTCGAGGAACAGGAACGTCACCTCCGCTGGCATCGCAGGCGGCGGCGTGCGATGACGCCTCGTCGTTTGCTGCAGGAGTCCGATGAGCTTCTCTTCTGGGTCGAGGAATGCCTCGTCAAGGAAGTTCGCATCGTGCCCGGCTGGTTGGTGGCGCGACTGATGGTCGTCCTCCGCCAAGCGCACACAGAATTGCCTGGTCGTCTCGGACGCGAGCGCAGACCCGAGCAGGTCATGGAGATCATCTATGACGCACAGGCGGCACTCATGCAACAGGCGTGTCGGAGTCGCGGCCCAGCTGAGGTGATCCCACTTTTCGCAAGAGCGCGCGAGCGCCAGCTCGCAGAAGCCGCGACGGTCTAGTAACGCCTAACCACCCGGACGCGTTGCGGGTCGACCTTCATCTTCACTCGCGTTATTCACACGACAGCCGGACATCACTTGATGCGTTGATTCTGCGTGCCGGCGAGTGCGGGCTCGACCGCACCGCCCTCACCGACCACAACACTGTCGAAGGCGCGTTGGAGCTCGCGCGCCTGGCTCCCGAGCTCGCGATCGTTGGCGAGGAAGCGAAAACGCTCGAGGGCGAGGTCATCGGCCTGTTCATCACGCGGCGCGTGCCTCCGTTCCTGCGCCCTGAAGACGCGATGGACCTGGTGCACGAGATGGGTGGTCTTACATATGTGCCGCATCCGTTCGATCGCAACCGTTCTCACTTTCGCGCCGAGCGCATCCTGGAGCTGGCTGACCGAATCGACATCATCGAGGTGTACAACCCATGGTGCGAGGCCGCGGCCAATGCTGCGGCTGCACGCCTCGCGGCGGAGCTCGACAAGGTCACCGCCACCGGATCCGACGCGCACGCGGTCAACGAGCTGGGACGAACCTGGATGGAGATCGAGAGCTACTCGAGCCCGCAGGACTTCCTGGGCAAGCTCCGACATGCCCGACACGTCATCACGGCGAGCAGCGGCACAGGCCGCCGTGCCTGACAGGCAACTTCTGGTCGCGGGTTCTGTCGCGCTCGACACGCGCGATGGTCCCTTTGGCAAGGTCCACGCAACGCTTGGAGGCTCGGCGGTGTACTTTGCGCTGGCCGCGAGCTTGATTGTTCCGGTGAAAGTCATTGCTCCCGTCGGCACGGACGGCGCCAAGCGCATTGCGCAGACCTTCAGCGGCCGCGCCATCGACACCGAGCTGCTGCAGATCCTGGAGGCTCCCACTTATCGCTGGCGCGCGCACCAGGAGCACGGACGCAACGTCGACCTGGGCAGCAGCGACAACATCTACGACACCTGGACTCCCTCGGTGCCCGCGGGCTTCGATGGCTGGGCGTTTGTGGGATCCATGCGGCCAGACCGACAGGCGCAGCTGATGCAGATGCTGAGCGGCGCTGAGCTCCTGGCCGCCGACGCCATGCTGTCCTACGTCCAGGCCCGACCTCCTGAAGCACGGGATGTCCTGGCGAAGGCAGGGTGGTACTTCTGCAACCAGGAGGAATTCGCGTCGCTCGGGGGCACGGACCCCGAGGAATTCCGACGACAGTGGTGGCTGAACGGTCTCGTGATCAAGGCGGGAGCGCTTGGCCTGGCCGCGTACACGGAGTACGGGGTGGTTGGAATCTCAGCCCTCACCGACCGGCCGGCAGTGGACACCACCGGTGCGGGAGACGCACTGGCGGGTGGAATGCTTGCCCGCTGGCTGAGTACCGGCGGCCTCAGCAGTGGCCTGCAGGATGCGCTTGTATGGGGCGTCGCTTGCGCATCGATAACCATTTCAGCAGTTGGAGTGAAAGGCATCGCCAGGGCCACGCGTAAGGAATTAGACGAGCGTGTGCGTGAGGTCGAGGATTGGCAGCGCCGAAAGTCTTGATCATCGCGGGCGACCTGGTGGAGCAAGACGTAGATGCGATCGTCAACGCGGCGAATAACGATCTGCTGCTGGGTGGAGGTGTCGCAGGCGCGATCCGCAGTCGCGGTGGTCCCGCGATTCAGCGCGAGTGCGATGTGCACGGACCTGTGAAAGTTGGAGATGCCGCCATCACAGGCGGGGGCGAGTTGAGGGCGCGTTATGTCATCCATGCCGCGAGCATGCATCTGGGTGGGCGCGCGACGGCGGAGTCGTTGCGATCATCGATGGACAACGTGTTTCGTCTCGCGCGTGGGCACGGCGTGCGCACAATTGCGGTCCCGGCAGTGGGCACAGGCATCGCTGGCTTTCCGATGGATGAGTGCGCACACGTGATGGCGGATTGCGTGGACCGCGCCCTCGCGGGAGGATGGCAGCCGGAAGAGATCCGTTTCGTGCTCTTCGGCGACAGCGCCCGCAGCACTTTCGAGGAGGCGTTTCGCGGTCGCTAAAAGTAGGTCAAAACCCCTTGTTTTTTCCCCACTTTGTTGCGCTTAACGCACGATCAGGCTGAATTCAGTTTGAATTGGGCTTGAATACGGGTAAGACCGACCCCTAGAATGGGCGAGGCCCGACCCCGAAACGGATTTCTACCCGAGGATGGTGAATAGTTGGAAGGCTACTGTTTGAAGGACAAGCGAAAGGTCGAAATGAAGGACCCGCAGCCGATCACGATGAAGAATGGCAAGCCCGCAACGATGGGCATATGCCCGAACTGCGGCACCAAGATCTACCGGATCGGCAAAGCCGTCGCATAACTATTCGGATCACTTGTAACTAAAAGGAATGGTGAAAAATTGGAAGGCTACTGTTTGAAGGACAAGCGAAAGGTCGAAATGAAGGACCCGCAGCCGATCACGATGAAGAATGGCAAGCCGGCGACGGTGGGCACTTGCCCGATTTGCGGGACCAAGATCTACCGGATCGGCAAGGCCGTCGCGTAACCCGACTTTCTCTACGGACCGCTCCACGTGAGCGGTCCTTTTTTTTGATCAGGTGGTGATTGGAGGCTCGAGCGCCCCGAGCAACACCTCAGTGGCCGAGACCGCCTCGTCGACGCCCAGAGCTTTAAAGATCTCGACGTTGGACGGATTGTTGACGCGAGCGACAGTTTTTTTCACCTTGAAGTGACGCTTCGCGACCTGGAGCGCGACGAGATTGTCCTCATCATCGGCGGTGACCGCGACGATCGCGTCCGCGCGCTCGATACCTGTCTGCGATAGAAACTTCACCTCACAGCCATCGCCTCGCATGACGATGCTCCCGAGCTGCGTCTCCAGCCAGTCGGCGCGACGTTGGTCTCTCTCGATGAGGGTCACCTCATGTCCCCGCTCCAACAGGTCGCGCGACATGTAGTAACCGACGGTGCCGCCTCCCACGACGATCACATACATCTGCCGCTACTTCTCCATCAAGCTTTTCTCGATGTGCTTGGCGCCTTCGAGTGTCGGACAGATGGTGTGCAAGCCGAGCTTTTCATAAGCATCCGCGCGCTCGGGGTCGTAAATGCGGGCAACGACCCTCGGCACTTTGAAGATGACCTTGGCGATCTGGGCGGCCATGATGTTGCGGTTGTCACCTTCGGTCACGGCGACGAAGCCGTCGGCATCTTCGACGCCGGCGCGGCGCAGGACGTCCGCGTCGGTGCCGTTGCCGACTACCTGGTTGCCCTTGAAGTCGTTGGTGAGCACGCCTCGCGAGGCCGCGCGTGAGAACTGGTTGGGGTCTCTGTCGATGATGACGACCTCGTGGCCGGACCTGTCCATGTCTGCCGCAACCTGGGATCCGACCCGGCCGCAGCCGACGATGAGGACCTTCAAAGCCCGTTGATTATAGGGACGCCACTCGGGCGCCCCGCTATTGCTCTTGTTAGGATTTGGCCCGGTGCGCTTCCCCTTCACTTTCATGGGTGTGATGGCGCTGGGAATCGCCGCGTGGGTGGCCTTCTACCTCGCCGGGCACCCAGGTCTGGACCCGTTCTCCGAGGGCATCGCCGTGCTGACGGCCGTGATCTCCTTCGGCTTCGGGGCGTACGTCTTGATCAGGCGCGTGCGCCGAGGGCCCCAGCTCTGATGGCAGACCATTCCCACCCGCCGACCGCGAAGAAGGTGCTGGTGGCGGTTGGCGGTCAGAGCATCGACACCGAGACGGTCCGCCTGGCTTGCCGGATGACGGATCCGGCCGGCGGGCGGCTTTACGGGGTGCACATCATCGAGGTGATTCGGGCGCTGCCGCTGGGCGCCGTCCTCGATGACGTGGTCGAGCGCGGGGAGAAGATCCTGGACGAGGTCGAGCAGCTGGCTTCGGAGTCGGGGCTGCCGGTGGAGACCGAGCTGGTGCAAGCTCGAGATACCGGGCCGGCGCTGGTCGACGAAGCGGTCGAGTGGGGGGCGGATCTGATCGTGATGGGGCTGCCGTACAAGCGGCGGTTTGGCGAGTTCAACCTGGGGAAGACGGTGCCGTATGTGCTGAAGAACGCCACGTGCCGGGTGATGCTGTTCAGGGAGCACCGCGAGCACTCCACCTGAACCGGAGGCAGCAGGACCGCTCCACCGCCGCCCGCCCCGGGCAGCCCCTTCGCGGGCCCTCCCTTCCCAGTCGGCTCCCTCCCCCAGCCGACCGACCGTAACGGGACATTACAGGGGTTTCAACCCTCCTCCAACCCAGGTTGTTAAGGTCCCCCGAGATGGCCCGCGCGACGATGACAGAACGGCCCCACTACTTCAAGCGCCTTTGGGCCGAGCTCGGGCGCATGGGCGGCGAGCACGACGCCTTCATCAAGGTCATCATCGTCGAGCGAATCGTCAAGTCACTCGTCCTCATCGCGCTCGCCATTGGCCTGATCTTCGCCGGCAGGAGCGGCCTCTTGACGCAATGGGCGGACTACGCGCAAGACCAGCTGAACCTCAACGCCGACAACAACGTGATCGAGCAGGTCCTGTTCAGGCTGCTCGCCTACGTGGGCACCTTCACCCACACCACGGCGCTCGCCATCGGCGTCATCGCCTACGCGACCCTCGAAGGCACCGAGGGCGTCGGGCTGGCGATGCGGCGCCGCTGGGCGGAGTACCTGACCGTGATCGCGACCGGCATCTTGATCCCGTACGAAGCTTATGAGGTCATCCACCGCGCGACCCTGTTCAAGGTCGGCGCGTTGTTATTGAACGTTGCTGTGGTGGGCTACCTGGCTTACCGCAAGCGCCTGTTTGTCGGCGTCTGATGCCGGCGTGAGCCACGGGCTTGGAAAGCCCGCGCGATGCACAACGTATCGAACGAGAGCCGCCAGCGTCTCCAGCCCATAAACAGTCGAGGTACGAAAGCTCACCGAGCTGGCGTCCGCGTGATACTTCCCAATCGCTGGCACCTCTCCGATCTTGAAGCCGAAAGTTGCGGCCTGGATCAATACCTGAGTGTCGAAGACAAAATCGTTGCTGTTCTCGAGGAACGGAATCGCCTCGAGGAACCGACGCGAGTAGGCGCGATACCCGGTGTGATACTCGGAGAGGCTCAGACCAAGTACGCGATTCTCCGCGGCGGTCAGGAACCGGTTGCCCAGCCGCTTCCACCAGGGCATCCCCGCCTTCGCCGGGTCCAGACCGAGCCAGCGAGACCCGAGCACGATATCGGCCTCGCCGGCCTCGATTACGCGGCAAAGATTGGGAATGATGGCCGGGTCGTACTGGCCGTCGGGATGGAGCATCACGACCACATCGGCACCCATCGCAAGCGCGTGCCTGTAGCAAGTCTTTTGATTGCCCCCATAGCCCAGGTTGTGCTCGTGCCTGATGACGTCGAGTCGCAGCGCTGTGGCCACGCTCACAGTGGCGTCGGCGCTGGCATCGTCGACCAGGAGGATCCGGTCGGCCTGGCCGGCGGGGATGTCACCGACAACTTCCACCAGTGTCTTGGCGGCCCGATATGCGGGCAGCACGATGACCCTCTGCGGGCGTGGTCCGCTCCAACGCAGCTCCCCCAATGGGATGGGATCAGGTCGCACCGCCATCCGCTCCACGGTGAGATAGGCGGCAATCGCGATCGCGCCCACCGCTGCCGACCACAGGTCGAGCGCAAGCGTGAGGTTGATGGCGGCATATGCGAAGACGAGGACGAGCGCGGCGGCGCGGGGCCACCGCAGCTTGCCCGCCAAGGCAAGGTCGGCAAGGGCGAATCCAGGAATGACCAAAAGGGCCAGGTCGTGAATGTTCTGGTGGGGGCTCAAGACCAGAGAAGCCGCGATGGCGAGAGCGAAGTCGAGACGCGGTTTGTCTGGGCGCCAGCTCAAGGACAGTGCGACCAGGGCCAGAAGGATGACCAGGATGGCAAGCGCCAGACCCTTGCCACCGCCCGGCACGGCTTCGAGCACGTTCCGTAGCGAATAGACCGCGGTGTCGGTGTAGACGATCTGGCCGTTGGTGGGTAGCGATCCCCCGATCGCCCATTGGCCCACCGCGTTCACGTAGCCGAGTACTGGACCCAATCCGAACCCGGCCACGGAGACCGCCCCCAAGGCGGCAATCACGGCTCCGAAGCCGGCGAGGGCGCGCCACGAGCGCCGGGCGATGAACAGAACCGGCACGAGCAGGAGCAACTGTGGCTTGGCCAGAGCCAGCCCGCTGAAAATGCCGGCCCAGCCCGGCCGCCCTCGCGCCCAGGCGGTGTAGGCCGCCGCGAGCGGGACCAGCACAACCAGGTCCGACTGGCCCTGGAGCACCGTCACGAAGATCGGAAAGAAGCCTCCGATCAGCGCAGCCGCCACCATTGCCGAGCGCCCATGGACCCGCTCGCTGCCGCGCACCAGCATCACGATCAGAGCTCCGAGGAGGATGACATTCGCGGCCGCCATCGCGTAATAGGCCGTGCGGTAATCGAGGTATGCGAGCGGCGCGATCAGAAGGGTGTAGTAGGGAGGGTGGAAATAAGGAAGCACGATGAATCGATCTGGTGAGTTTGGGATGACCTGCAGCTCGTATTGCCGTTGCAGCGCCAGGTCGTAGACCGCCGAGCCACCCCTGAGGACGTACAGCTTCGCACCCGAGTAGAAGGAATAGAAGTCAGGGCCCTGCAGGTTGCCGCGAACAAAAGTGAACCAGTAGCCCGCCCAGAAAAACAAGGACCCGAGGCCGGCGCCGGTAGCCGCCGCATATCCCATGCGGGCCCAACGCAGGGAAGCCCAGCGGCTCATCGCCCGGTTTCGAGTCGGAGCGCGAATCGTTCGGGTAGCTTCGCCTTCCTGATCGCCCGCTGGGCACCCTTGATGTCATAGCGGACGCGCCGGAACTCGAAGGTTTCGTTGTCCACGTCCCAGACGCCGTAGCTGGCCAGTGGGCTTCCGTCACGCGGCTGGCCGACGCTGCCGGGGTTAACCAGGGCGGGGCCTTTGAGCGGGATCGTGTCGACGCGATATTCGTGCGTCACCTGGCCCTCCGCGAGCCCGAATATGCCCGGCACGTGCGTGTGCCCGTGGAAACAAACACTGCCGTTGAGCAGCTCGAGGTTGGCGAAGGCAACACCGGTGTCGAGGACGTACTCGTAGATGTGATCCCGGGGGCTGGCGTGGACGAGCAGCACGTCGTGCTCAACGTGGCTGTCCGGCAATCCTCGCAACCACTCGATTCGCTCGTCGCCGATCGTATCCACGGTCCAGCGCACCACCGCGGCGGCATCGTCGTTGAACCATTCGAGGATCTCAGGATCGGTGCACGCGCGGTCGTGATTACCGACAAGGGTGAGCCACCCGCGCCTGGTGACCTCGTCGATACAGTGCTTGGGGTCGCCGCCATATCCGACGACATCGCCAAGGCACAGCGTTTCATCCGTCGGCGGACAGTCGCGGAGCACTGCCTCCAGCGCGTGCCAGTTGGCGTGGATGTCCGAGAGGATCGCGACCTTCAAGCGGGCTTCTCGTAGAGCCGCGGGTAGATGTGGTCGAACAGGATGCGAAGCGTGGCGGCGAGCGGCACCGCGACGAACATGCCCAGGATGCCGGCCCAGCTGAAGCCGGCGATGAAGGCGACGATGATCAAGACCGGCGGCAGTTTCACGGCGTCGCCCATGACCTTGGGGTAGACGAAGTTGAGGATGACGTTGGAGATGACGAAGTAGGCGATCGCGACCAGTAGCGCCTTGATCGGCGCCGCGGCCAGACCGACGAGAATCGCAGGCACGGCCCCGATGAACGGGCCGATGTATGGGATCAGCGCGGTGATGCCCGCGATGAGGCCAAGAGCGACTGGATCGGCCAAGCCCAACACCCAGCACGCTATCCCGGAGAGGATTCCTATCATCCCGGCGATGATCAGCTGGCCGCGCATGTACGCGTACAGCATCTTGCGGATGCGGCGCCAGATCTGGTCGAAGTCGGTGCGGTAGTCGGGGGGCACGAACCGCCGCAGCACCCGCTTGA
>Ga0209283_10001372_pt1 | contig 13215 bp, 17 predicted proteins | sample CZO8metaG_2_FD_188354 | JGI IMG/M metagenome (GOLD analysis project Ga0209283, IMG submission 188354) | Vadose zone soil microbial communities from the Eel River Critical Zone Observatory, Northern California, USA - CZOApr15con2H1.8 metaG... | ecosystem: Environmental > Terrestrial > Soil >...
ATGGCCCTCAAGCGGCGGGGCCCGGCGGCGGGCCTGCTCCACCACTCGGACCAGGGCAGTCCCTACGCGAGCGACGACTACCAGCACATCCTGGAGGCCCGCGGCATCACGTGCAGCATGAGTCGGCGGGGCAATTGCTATGACAACGCGGCGATGGAGAGCTGGTTCTCGACGCTCAAGAGCGAGCTCTGCGAGCGTTTCGATACCTACGGCCACGCCAAGGAGCAGTTGTTCGACTACATCGAGGTGTTCTATAACCAGCAGCGGAGACACTCGGCGCTCGCCTACGCGAGCCCGGCCGAGCACGAGAGGACCGAACGCGTGAAGCAGGCAGCGTAGTCAACCTGTCCACGAAAGCGGGTCAAGCCCAAACACCGCTCTTCCCACTTGAGGAGCCTTCACCACCTTGGCCGGGCCGGTCTACACTCGCTTTAGCCTGGTGCTACGGTCGCGCGCGGCCGTCGCCCGAGGGGCGCCGCCCTCTATCCTCGCCGTCATTCTCTACTGCGTCGGAATCTGCCTCGGACCCCCGGAACAACGTGACCGGTGGTCGGGACTCTTGACCCAACGGGGCAGCCTCTCGCGAACGCACCCTATCCTCACGCTGTAAGAATACGGTTCCGGCCTGAGTGTCGGCACGATGGCCGGCTTCGCGGGAGCGGTCTCGCAGACACGACGCGACGCGCTGACCGAGCCGGATCATGGGCGCCTCGAGCGTGTGATGCAGCGCGATCGGAATGAGCGACATAGACGCTATGAACACGAGCCAGCGCGCGCCCGTTTGCAAGTTGCCCAACGCTTGAAACGCGAACCAGATGCAGATGAAATGGGTCAAGTAGATACCGTATGAATAGCGCGCAACCCGGTTAGAGATCGCTACGACACTTGGCTGCTGTAGCTGCGCGAAGCGCGGTATTGCCAACCCGATAAGAAGGCAGCAGATTGGGCCACGCCCGTCGGCAGCGGACGTGTCACGGAGATACAACGCGCTGACAGCGGCGAGAAACACCGGCCACAGGATTGAAGGCACTTGGCGCGTTGGGGTCGCCATGCACCTGTAGCCGATGATCCCCGCCAAGAAGTATGGCACGTACTCGATCAGGTCCGGGACTCCGTGCCTCTCGAAATACCAGGGTCGCACTGCCGCAATGAAGCCGATGGCCCAGACACCAAACAGCGGCCATGCGGTTCGGGCAGAACGGGCGAGCACAAATAACGCCGGTAGTACCAGATACATCTGCATCTCATACGGCAGACTCCACAGCGGTGACATTACGGATTCAGTGTGAGTGAGATTCTGAACGAGGAAGAGGTTGGACAGGAAGCCCCAGAGACTCACATGCACCGGCACGAAGGAGCCCGGACGCACGTGCCCGACCGGCAGATTCAAACCGTACACTAGCAGTACGATGAGAATGCTCAGCGGGAAGATCCGGAACGTTCGGCGGATCAGGAAAGGCCACAGCAACCGCCGGCCCGGCCGTTGCTGTGCCTGACGGTGGAGCGAAAGCGTCAAGACGAAGCTCGTATGGACGAAGAAGATCAGGACACCCCAATAGCCGATTCCGCTGAAGTTCAGGAGTCCCACCTTGATAGTGGGAAAGAAGATGAACAAGTGGTGACCGACCACAAAGCAGACGGCGCACGCCCGCAGGAAGTCCAGGTTGGGCATGTCCGGACGATTGTTCGGTTTCATTCGGGGGCCCTGCGCCAGTTCACGGCGCCGCATACGCCACGGCTCGGCAGACCTTCGTCCACCGGCATCGGGGTTGGGTTATCGAGAGCGCCGAGGCGCCTCTCGTAGCACGAGGGCAGCGGGATGGTGTCCTGGGCAGTCCCGACGAAGAGGCCACCGATGATGAAGCCGGGATGTCCGATATGGACCCACGTCTCCCCTCCCTCGTGGCGTTGAACGGGCCGATCACCCCGTCGCTCAGCTCGTTCATCCTTTCCGGCAGGTTGAGGCATGACCGCGTAGGTTTCCTTCCACGGTCTCGATGCGGTCGACGCCCGACGTAACGGCGGACGCGTCACGGCCCCCCGCCCGTTCGAGGGGGCAGTTCCCGAGTAGCAAGCTCGTGGACGGTAGCCCCGATACTCGCAAGCAGCACGGCTTCGACTGCTCCGACCCCTGGAGGCCGGTCCCATTCCAGGCTGGCTGTGCGTCGACGACCATGGAGCTTGATCCGCAGCAACAATCGGCTGCCGAGGCGCTCAACGCCCTCGAGCACTCCCTCCCCAGCCAGTGCGGATGTGTCGCCTGGCCCGGAGGATTCAATCCACTGGGGCGGCCAAACTGTCGCCCTCCCGGATCGGAGTTTGAGATCACGGAGCTGCATGGCTTCGACCCGTACCTTTCTCCCGAGAGGGTGGCCGTTGGCCCGAAGCCCATCTTCGCTCCGCAATGGAGGAGACCTCGGGGCTCTTGGACCTATCCTCCGGACCTCCAGTTCAACGGCTCGGCCAGCGTTGATACGCGAGCAAGTGCGGGCGCAGGGCTCTTACTAAACTGCGCACGGGGTGCGGCAGACAGGACACGGCGGCCAGGGCTAAGGGTCGCAGGCCCCCGCCGAAGCGCCAAGCCTGGAGATAGTAGTGCTGAGCCTTTCGGAGATTCCCCGCCTCCTCAGCGAATCGCCCCGCGTTCAGGTAGCAGCTGGGCCGCGCGTTCCGGTACCGCTCGGCCGTGCCCGGCGGATACATCGCGGGGTTGGCCAGGATGCGCTCGGTGAGCAGGATTGCGGCCACATTCGCGCGGAAGTGATCGTTGGTCAAGTTGAACGCATGAAGGCGAGACCACATGAGGGGACGCTCGACGACGGCCAGCGTCGAGACGGCCAGCACCCGAAGCCAGCAGTCTCGGTCTTCGAGATGCGAGAGGGCCGGGTCAAAGAGGCCGGCCTGCAGCAGGAGATCGCGGCGCACGATCATCGTGGACGGGGCGATAAAGTTGCCTTCGAGGAACTGTCGGCGCAGGCTCTCTGCGTCGCAGCGAACCACGCCGGGGGCGATCTCTGTCCGCTTGATGGCCCCGTAGTGCGCTTTGCGGGAAAGGAACGACCCGCGGATGAGCCCCTGGCCATCGAATTCGGTGAAGTCGGTGAAGACTGCGCCAACGTCGGGACACGCTTGGATGGCCGCCCACTGGGCCTCGAGCTTCTGTGGCTCCCACACATCGTCGGCGTCCAGGAACGCGACCCACGGCTGCAACGTGGAGCGGATTGCCGTGTTCCGAGCCGCCGCGACCCCCATATTGGGCTGCGCCAGCACGGTCGCCCCGCTGGCCCGGGCGATGGCGGCGGTCCGATCGGTCGAGCCATCGTCGACCACGAGAACCTCGGCGGGCTGCGCGGTTTGCGCCCGAACACTCTCGAGGGCCGTCCGGATGAAACGCTCCGCGTTGTAAGCGGGAATCACCACCGCCACCGGCAAGGGCGTCGTCAATCCGTGCGGTCTGGGCGGCACCGACTTCAGGCTCGACATGTTAGAACCGTATTTGAGTCGCCGGGATCGCGGGAGCTCTCGAACCCGAATTCGACAGCAACCGCCGGAGCAAACGGCAGGGTCCACGCCAGGACCAGGACCACCCCAACCCGCGTTTTTCTCATCACCCGTGCCCCTCCCCCTCCGGCGATGTCGGTACGCACTGCCGCCTTCTCTGGCGGGCCCGCCGAAGCGCAGCTCTGGCTCGCCGCGTGGCGTCCAGGACCCGCCCCAGCACCCCTTCCGGAATCCACGAGCCGAGTAGGGCGACCGCGACGGTCGGCTCGGCCGGAACCTGGCGGAGCAGCCACCAGAGAAATCGCCTGGCCACTTGAGGGTCGTGCCGCCGAGCGTAGGAGTAGGCCTCATAGGCGTAGGCGCGCACCGTGTCGCGCTTGGTCCGGCGCACGAAGGCGCGTTCCTCGGGCGGGCACAGGACTTCGTGACGCGTCAGCACCCGAAGATCCCAGACCGCCCACACGAACTGCCGTCGGCCCTGGCTGCCGGATCGGCTCGCGTCATGCACGCGATAGCGCACCAGCGGGTGCGGATGCATCGTGATCGGATAGCCGAGCGCGATCCGCAGCGTGTAGTCCCAGTCCTCCGCGTCGTTGCGATCCGTGAGCATCGGCCCGATGGCGCGCGTGACCGACCGTGGGATGAGCATCTGCGACGGCGAGGCAACGGGATTGCTCCGCAGCGACTCGCGATAGAAACGGCCCGACAGTTCTCCAGACCCGCACTCGGCCAGCCGGTCGACGACCCAGTGAGACAGCAGGTGACCCGGGACGACATCGCCTCCCGAAAAACGCTCGCCGTCGCAGGCGACGAGTCCGCTGGCGGGATGCCGGACCGCGATCTCGAGCTGTACCTCCAGTTTTTCCGGTCGCCATAGATCATCCGCATCGAGGAATGCAATGTAGTCGCCCGTGGCCACCTCGAGCCCCCGGTTGCGCGCCGCGCCCGCCCCCGCATTCACCTGCCGGATGTACCGCGCCCGATCGCCGTACGCTCGCACCCGTGCTCCTGTCCCGTCGGTCGAGCCGTCGTCGACCAGGATGAGCTCGAGATGGTCATGGGTTGCTTGAACACGCTCTCCAGCGTCTCGTCGATGAAACGCTCGGCGTTGTAGGCCGGGATGATGACGCTCACGAGCGGACCGCTCCGTCCCACTACCCGGCTCCGCCCACGCGCGGGATGTGCATGCGGCCCGCTACGCGCGCGGCGGGCCGCCAGGGCCGCCACGCTGCAGCGCATAGAAGAGGGTGCTGTTCACCGCCGCCTCCAGGGGCACGAGGCAGATCCGCTCGACCATCTGCCCGACGCGCCAGCCGACGCCCCGTGACAGACTAACCCATCCCGAACTTCCCTAGGCCTGACCTCGCTGCGCCCCATAACTGGTAACCGTATCGGGCAGCTACAGGGCCATCCACATCAAGCCCACGTGGGGCTCGAAGCGTGCCAGCCAGAGAAGTGTTCTCAGGGAATCGTCTCGCACCCGGCACGTCCCTGCATCGCCCGTAGTAGTACGCATCAGCAGCAAGATCCCGGAAAGCTGTCCGGAGGGCCTCCCCATGAAGGCTCGATCTTCCGGGGGCCGACGCTCGAGGGACTCCTCGATGTAGCGGCGGGCATTAGGCCGGAACGATCACACTGACGAGCCTTGTCGCTGCTCCTCCTGAAGAGCTTCGACAAAGGAGCGGACTCCCGGCTATGTCTCACTCGGACTCCGGCACTGGGTAGGGCGGAATTGGTCGGTAGCCTTGACCACGTGGCTCTCGAGGGCCTGTACCGCGACGGCCACCTCCGCGCCCCACGCCTGCAGGCGAGCGAGCTCGTGCCGAAGCTCGCTGATCCCCTGGTGCAGTAGCTCATTTTCCCGCTCGAGTCTGGTTGCTGCGCCCTGGAGCTGCTCGAAGTCCCGGACCCAGCGCTCGACCAAGCGCTGACCGTCGTCCAACCAGCGCGTGATGCCCTGGACCGCCTCGAACTCGATCGAGCCCTCGCTCGTCTGGCCGGGGTGACCGACAGGACCGGGCCCCGTGTGGCGCGACGGTGTGCGCTGCCCCCATATCTCTCGGCGGAGGAGATGAGGGGTCAGGTCGAGGACCGGGAGGGTGCGTGAACAGGGCAGTCCCGCGGCGTCGTTGGCCTCCTTGACCCATGCGGGGTCCTCCGCCCCAAAGAGGCAGAGCCCGCGCCCCTCGGTGGGAAAGACCACGCTGCTGATATAGCGAACCTTCTTTCCCTGGAGCTTGAGTCGCGTGCAGGCGGCGGAGACCCGCTGAAGGGCCACACGAAGTTGTTCATAGGGTAGAGAACGGAGATCCCGCTCGACCATATAAAGGCCCATGGCCGACACCTCATATCCGCGGGCTTCTCGCCAGCGCCGATACCAAAGACTCGCTGTATCCGACCGTCACATGCCGGCCCGGAGAATTGCGACGAAGCCTGACCCAAGGCTGGCGAGGCCGCCACAGAAGAGCACTGTTCAAAGAGTACCCGCGTGAGACCTCCTATTGTGTGGTCTTCGGTTTGTCGATGACTCTGGAGAAGTGGATGACTCGTCCACTCTCAAACTGGCAATCCGCGGTTCAGCTCGCCCTGGCGGTGCCCGCAGCCCGTGTGAGTGGAAGTAACAGATACAAACTCGCGCATCGTCACGATCCCTCACCAGCGGAGCGTTGCCGACGCATGACCGTGGCGACCGCTGACCGCAGGCGACGGAGCGTCGCCCTCAGCACGGCGTGCACGGGCGCCGGCAAGTGGCAGAGTACGAAGAGGGTCAACGGGGACAGCCCACCGCCGAGCCGCCAGCACTGGAGGTAGTATTGGCGAGCCTGCCGGAGCTCACCCCGATCTTCAGCCCAGCGCCCGGCGTCGAGGTACGCGCTGGCCTGCTTGCTGCGGTATCGCTCGGCGGTGCCCAGAGGATACCTCCAAGGATGGGCCAGGATGCGCTCGGTAAGCATGATTTCCGCCACGGCCATCCCAAAGCGATTGTTGGTCAAGTTGACGTCGTGGATGCGACTTCGCATGAGGGACTGCTCCACGACGGCCAGGGTTATGGTGGGGAAGGCCAACAAACGAAGCCAGCAGTCCCGGTCCTCGAGGTGCCGGAGCGCCGGGTCAAAAAGCCCGGCCCGCAAGAGGAGATCGCGGCGCACGAGCATCGTGGACGGGGCGATGAAGTTGCCGTCCAGGAACTGTTGGCGGAAACTCTCCGCGTCACAGCGCATTACGCCCGGGGCGCTCTCCGTTCGCTTCAGCGGCCAGTAGTGGGCCTTCCTGGACAGGAACGGCCCCGCGATAGGTCCCCGGGCATCGAACTCCGTGAAGTCAGTGAAGACCCCCCCGATATCCGGCCAGGCCTGCACGGCCAGCCACTGGGTCGCGAGCTTCTGCGGCTCCCACACATCGTCCGCGTCCAGAAAGGCGATCCAGGGTTGGTGGGTTAGCCGGATCGCCGTGTTACGCGCTGCGCTGGGCCCCAGCTTCTGCTGGGTGAGGACCGTGACGCCGCGGGCCCGGGCGATGGCGGCTGTCTGGTCGGTCGAGCCATCGTCGACGACGATAACTTCTGCGGGCGGGGCGGTTTGCCGCTGGACACTCTCGAGCGCCTCGTCGACAAAGCGCTCGGCGTTGTAGGCGGGGATCACCACCGCGACGGGCAAGGGTGTCACGTCCGGAGCCAGACTTGTGCGCATGGCGCTCACCTCCAGCTGGGCAGCATGCAATCGCTCACCGGGTACCGACCAATACTTCGCACCGATGAACTTCGCTGCTGGACCATCGGCCCTCTATTCCCCGTCGGCAAGGGGTACTTGTTGCATCCGTTGGTTTGTAAGACTGACCGCTTCCCCAGGAAAGCCGGGCGCCTGAGCCCAATCCCAGCAATGAAGCTGATAGTGCTCTCCTTCGACGGCGAGGGCTCCGATGTAGCCCGGCCCCGGCCGGAGATCCGCTACGAGCCAGCCGGATCCCTCCTCCGGCTCCTCGTACCCGTCACACCCGAGGCCGCACCCTCGAGCCTTGAGGTAGGCCTCTTGGCGCGTCCAGCAGGTGAAGAATCCCTCCGCGAACTGCCCGGGCGGCAGACTGCTGAGGAACGCGCGGGCCCGCGCCGAGAAGAGTCGCTCCGCGACACTCCGGGTAGCAAGGTTTGCTCGGATGTGCTCGAGATCGACGCCCACCTCGCGGTCGCGACTCACAGCGTAGAGAGCAAGCTTGTGAGCATGCGAGACATTGAAGCGCAGGCCGCGAGAGACGGACTCCCCAGCCACCATCGGCTTGCCGAAGGGGCCCCGACTGAACCGGACTCGATCCGGTTGGCAGTCGAGATAACGAGCGAGGATCGCCCGGAGGACCGCGCGCGCGACGATGTAGCGCCACCGGTCCTCGGACGTCGAGAACCGCTGCGCGCGTTCCAGTTCTCCTCGCTCGAGCATCCCCGCGAGGGCCTGCACGCGGGGCGCCGGCAGGTCGAGCGCGGCGCGCCACACATGAACCTGGCGCTGGTCACAGGCGAGGTGCTCCGGCGGGAGCGTCCAGGTCGGGTCCAGACCGGTCACAGCTCAGCCTCGTCGAGGCACGCGCGCAGTCGCTTGGCCAGGACGTCAACGTACGCGGTGATGGACGAGAGGTGGGTGCCGGGGACGGAGAGCACCCGCACGTCGCGGGCCACCTGCCCCCAGCCCATCGTCGGATCGCTGGGGAAGCCGGCCGCGCGATCAGCTGATGCGATGAGCATGACCCGGCCCGGATAGCGCCTCGGGACGTACGCTTCAATGATTGGATTGTACGCGTCGAGGAGGAGGAGGCTCCTCGGCCGCAGGCCGAGCCGTGGCGTCTCTGGAGCCCCGCTGGCGGCGGCCGTTGGGCGCAGCCTCGCGCCTGCCTTGCTGAGCAGGTAGGAGATTTGCTCGCGCGGGTTCGCCTTCGCCAGATCGAACAATCGGCCGACACGGTACTTCCACAGCAGGAAGGCGTCGCGGCGCTCGGCGATGCCGAAGCCGCGCGGACGCCCGAGCCCATCGACCAGCGCTCGCAGCAGGCGCCAACGCGGGTTGGCCACCTCCCGGTCGATCACGACGAGCAACGCCACGTGCTTGCCCTGCGCCCGAAGCTGCCATGCCATCTCGAAGGCGATGAGCCCCCCGTGCGAAAACCCGCCGAGCTGATAAGGACCATCCGGCACCACCGCACGGAGTTTCGCGAGGTAGTCCCCGGCCATCGCCTCGATCGTCGGGGGCACGGGGTCGCCGCTGCTCCCGTGCGGGGGCAGGGCATAGAACGGCTGCTCGGGGTCGAGGCGACTGACGAGGTTCCGGCAATAGAATCCGGCACCGCTAAAGTCTCCGTGCAGCAAGACGAATGGGACGCGCGAGCCGCCGGGTCGGAACGGCATTACTGAAGGCCCGGTGGGGGGCGCGCCCCGCGAGGCCAGGAGCACGCGCGCCAGTCGCTCGATGGTCGATGCGGAGAAGAGAGCGGACGGCGGCACCGTCCAGCCGCAGACCTGCTCGACCTCGTCGAGCATCCGCGCAGCGAGGAGCGAATACCCTCCCAGGTCGAAGAAGTCATCGGTGACCCCGATCGGGCGGATGCCAAGCAGGGTCTCCCATATGTGGGTGAGCTGGACCTGCAGGGGCTCCGTGGCCTTGACGAAAAGGCGCTTCGCACTCGGCGACCCTAGCGCTCCGGCAGGCCCGAGCAGCCCGAGCTGCTCGGCCAGGGCCCGGCGCTGATATTTCCCGGTCGGACCCGTCGGGATCGAGGGGACGATGACGAGCCGACGCGGCACCTTGAACTCGGCGAGGCGGGCGGCGACGAATTCGCGGATCGCCTCCTTCGAAGTCCCGGCGCCTTCTCGCAGCACGACGGCCGCGGCGATGTCCTCCCCCAGGGCAGCATGAGGGACCGGAAAGGTCACGGCCCGCGCGATGGCCGGGTGGTCCAGGAGTACCTCGTCCACCTCCATCGGCGAGATCTTCATTCCGCCCCGGTTAATGAGCTCCTTGATCCGCCCGGTGATGAACAGGTAGCCGTCCTCGTCGAGGTACCCCTGGTCTCCTGTTTTCAGCCATCTATTGATCCATGCGTTGGCGTTGGCCGCCGGATCGTTGTCGTACCCCTTCATCACGCTGGGCCCCCGGATCACGATCTCGCCGACCTGGTCCGGCGGGAGCTGGGCGCCGACGTCGTCGACGATCGCCACCTCGGGTCCGGCGGCGACTCCTACCGATCCGCTCTTTCGCTCGCGGGGCGGTAGCGGGTTGCACGTGATCTGGAGCGCGGCCTCCGTCATGCCGAACGACTCGAGTACCGGCGCATCGAAGACCTGTTCTAGCTCCACCCGCACTCTCGTCGGCAACGCCGCCGAGGAGGAACGGATGAATCGCAGGGGGCGGCGCGCGATACTCTCTCGGTTGGACGCCGCGCTTGCCAGGATGCTCTGGTGGATCGCGGGCACCGCGGAATACCAGGTCGGGCGAAGCTCTTCGAGGTACACGAAGAACTTCGAAACGTCGGTCGGCGGCAGGCAGGCGACACTGCCACCGCTAAGCAGCGAGGCGAGCGTGACCATGAGCCCATGAATGTGAAAGAGGTGGGTCACGTTCAGGCATCGATCGGTTTCGCCAAGAGCCAGTGCGTGTGCCATATTCTCGGCGGACACGCAAAGATTGGCGTGGGTGAGCGGTACGATCTTCGGCCGCGACGTCGTCCCCGACGTGTGCAGGACGATCGCGACATCGTCTGGCTCAGCGGGCGTGTCTGAGACGGGGCCCGCGCGCGAGGCCCCCCGCAGACTGAAGACGCCAGCTGCGGCGTCCTCGACGCGGGACAATTCGATCACCGGGAGGTGCCGCTGGTGGGCCATCTCCCTGGCCGGTGAGTCCAACTCCGACGCGATCACCAACGCGGCGACCCGCAGATGGGACAGATAGAACTCCAGCTCGTTGCTGCGGTACGCCGCGTTGAGCGGCGCGCTCGTGGCACAGGCGGCCACCCCCAGGCACGCCACCGCCAGCTCGGGGCCAGTCGGCAGCAGGATGGCGACCCGGTCGCGGCGGCACACGCCCATGTCGTTCAGCGTGGCCACGACCGTCTGGACTTGACGGTGCAACGCCTCGTGAGTCAAGCGAGGGCGACCGGGCGCTGCGATTGCGACGGAATCGGGTGCTCGCTCGGCCCGCCGCGCCAGCTGATGGTCGATGCACGGACGCTCAGGGCTGATGATCATCGCCGGAACCTCCAGTGTAGGGCTCCCAGTGTAGGCCTCGTACTAGTGGTGCGCCCTCTGTCGTTGTCAAGGGCTCGTTTCGCCGCTGATTTCGCGGGCTAAACGCCTTGTCGGTCCCGTTCCGGGCTTGAAAATCAGGTCCTCGCAGGGCCCGCCCCTCCCGGAGTGGCTCTGGAACAGCAGTTCGGGGGATTGGTTCTCGCGAGACCGCATCACACCGTGCGATTTTCTGGGGATTTCTGTGGATAAGTGGATAAGTAGCCCTGGTTACACAGACGACCCGTGGCTACCTCCGCCACGCGGGTGGCCAGGAGACCCCCGCTGAGCATCCGGTCGTCGAGGGGAGAGCATGGGCAGGGTGCGATAGCCATCGAACCAACACGCCGTTCGTGTGGGCCAAACCGGCCGGCGAGACTCTCGCGAGCGTCGCCCGATTTTGTCATCAAATCTCTACGCGGTAATCAACGTCGTCGACCTCCTCATGCGCTTCCCCGCCATGGGGACAACCTGGTCGTACCCCATGGCGCGGACCCGCTCCGCCGCGTTGGCTGGTACCGTCTCGATTTCAAACGTCGCTGAGTTCATCCCTACCCCTCCACCCAGCACGCCCTGCGGGCGACGCGTTCCCAGAAACTGCCGTGCTAGGTCGGAAGGGGGGCGGCTCGTTAGATCACGCAGGTCGGACGTCGCAGGATCTTCGACCTACGGCAGGCTTCCGACGATCTTGTCCATCTCCTCCCGGCCGAATGCCCGCATCGTCATGGTCCGAACGTTCCCCTGCATGGCGGTACCGAGGGCCATCTTCGCCGCCGTCTCGTCATTCGGAACCTCGGTCACGAGCACGAGGTCATACTCCCCCATCACGAGATAGGTGTCCTTCACCTTCCATCGTCAACTGATCGCGGCCGATCCCGTGCCGGGCGCACGTCGCGTGGATGAACCGCTCGGCCAGCGCCTCAGCAGGCCGGCGCGACTCCCCGTCAGGCCCGACGCTTCATTCGTCTTGCCCGGCGCGCACCCCCTTGCCTGCGCGGCGCAAGTGCGCTACGTGTCCCGCTAGGAATCCCGTTCCGCCGAACCCGCCCGTTCTGCTGGTTGGTGACGGTCACCTGCTCCGCCCGGCCAATCGCGATGGCGGGTACCAGTCCCTGCCGGAGTTCCTTGATCGCCTTCAGGTTGCGGATGACCATCCGGTTCGCCCGGTCGAGGAGGGGCATGAACTGCTCGGACAGGCGCCGCACATCCTCTTCGACGGAGAAGCGGCCCGGGCGCCTAACCGGCCGCCGCCCGTTCTCGGCGAGGGCGTCCTGCCCGAAGAACTCATGCTCGATGTGCAGCGCCAAGTCGCCGATCCAGCCTTGCACGCGGAGAGTGTGGTAATACCCCAGCACCGCCAGGTCGAGCAACATCATCTCGTGGAGCTTGGCGTCGCTGTCGTCCGCATCAGGGAGCGTGGGCTCGAGGTCGCCCCGCTCAATCTCATTCGGCATGTCCGTCATCGCGCACCTCCTGTGCTAGTCGGCGGAGCTCGGCGAGCTCCTGTCGTAGTGACCATGCGGGTGGACGCAGTCGCCGGCGCCGGGCGATGGCGGCTCGCATGGCATTCACCTGTTCCCGTGGAACGTATTGTCGGCATTGCCGGCCGTCCTCGCGCCAGCGCAGGTACCAGTAGGGGCCATGCAGGGTCCCGCTGGTGCAGCGGCACCTGGGCTTGCCGCAGCGCCGCCATTCGGCTTGGAGGCTTCCTATCTTGGGCAACAGACCGCCGGAATTCACCTGCTGCCCCTCGGCCACCTTGGCCATCGCGCTCCTCTCGTATCTCAAGGGTTTGAACCTTGACCGACAGCACCCTACCTGCTACCTCCGTAGCACGAAACTGCGAGACATTGATCTCGGGATCGCCGACGACAGCCAAGCGAGAGAGCCGGGGAACTAGCTCCTTGAGAAGTTCCATGTGCTTCCCGCTCAGGTCGGCGAGGTCGAGGAACATCCCCGTCACGTTCCCGCCAGGCCGCGGGAGGCTCTGCACGAAGTGCGCGACGACCGGGTCGGTTTCGAGATCGACGGCTACAATGGGGATGGTGTTGGTCGCCTGCTTGGCGGCCCGAACCGCGTGTCCACCCCTGGCGAAGATGACGGTGACGTTGGCGCGAACCAACTCCGCGGCCGCAGCGGGAAACAGCTCCGGTCGGTTCCTCGCGTCTCGGTGCTCGAAGACGACGGTTTGTCCTTCTACGTAGCCGCCCTCTCGAAGTGCGGCGAGGAAGGCGTCCCAGTTCTCCGGCGGCGGTTGGGGGGTACTTGTCGGGCCCGCGATCGCCAGATGACCAACCCGAGGCAAACCTGCCACCTGCTGCGCCCCAGCGGCGAGCGGCCCGGCGAAGAGGCCGAGCGTGATGCCGGAGATGAACGCCCGCCGGTCCATTACTCGATCACCTGATCTGCGCGCAGCAGAAGTGACTGCGGAATCGTCAGCCGGAGCGCCTTGG
>Ga0209283_10001373_pt1 | contig 13211 bp, 15 predicted proteins | sample CZO8metaG_2_FD_188354 | JGI IMG/M metagenome (GOLD analysis project Ga0209283, IMG submission 188354) | Vadose zone soil microbial communities from the Eel River Critical Zone Observatory, Northern California, USA - CZOApr15con2H1.8 metaG... | ecosystem: Environmental > Terrestrial > Soil >...
CGACCACCTTAAAGCCCACCCGAAATTCCGTGCCGCCCTGGACACGTGGTGGACGTACCCCGACACGAAACAAGGTCGGCCGTTCCACCGTCCGTTCCAGGATCTGCCGAATATCATCATGACGCCGCATATTGCATCCATGGTCCCGGGGCAACGAGCGGACGCGATGGAGGCGGCCTTGGCGAACGTGTTGCGGTTCCTCCGCGGCGAGAAGCCGGCCAACGTGGTCGATCCGTCCGACTATCTGAAGCAACGCCATCCAACGGACTAGCGGGACAGCGGGTTGCGCCCCTGGGAATCGCCAACCGGAACTTCGAGCACAATCTTTAAAAGCGGACGGCTCTACTCGCGGCCACCTTCGACATCCGTCGGATGTTCGGGAGGCGTGTGGCATGGCGAAAGTGAAGGAAACGCTGAATCCTTTCGAGATCGCCCGGGAGCAGATCGACCGGGCCGGCAAGAAGTTGAACTTGGACTCCGGGCTCCTCGAGGTCTTGAAGAGCCCGCGCCGCGAGCTCACGGTGCACTTCCCCGTGAAGATGGATAACGGGAGGGTGAAGGTCTTCACCGGCTTCCGCGTACAGTACAACGACGCGATCGGCCCATTCAAGGGCGGCATCCGGTACCACTGGAACGTCTCCCTCGACGAGGTCCGCGCCTTGTCATGCTGGATGACCTGGAAGTGCGCGGTCATGGGCATCCCGTACGGCGGCGCGAAAGGCGGGGTGATCTGCAACCCGAAGGAGATGTCGAAGGACGAGCTCGAGCGCATGACGCGCCGGTACGCGTCCGAGATCTCGATCATCATCGGACCGGAGAAAGACATCCCCGCGCCGGACGTGTACACGGACAGCCAGACGATGGCGTGGATCATGGACACGATCTCGATGACCAAAGGGTTCGCCCAGCCCGGGGTCGTCACCGGGAAACCCCTCGTCATCGGCGGTTCGCTCGGCCGGGACGAGGCGACATCGCGGGGCATGATGTATGCCACCCGCGAGGCCGCCAAGAAAGTCAAGCTGAACCTGAAAGGCGCGAGCGTCGCGGTCCAGGGATTCGGGAACGTCGGATCCCACTACGCCCGGTTGATGCACGACGAGCAAGGCTCGAAGATCGTGGCGGTCTCCGACTCGAAGGGCGGCATCTATAGTGAGAAAGGCTTCGACCCGAAAGAGGTCCTCGCGTTCAAGGCGAAGACCGGGAGCGTCGTCGGATTCCCGGGAACGCGGGAGATCACGAACGAGGCGCTCATGGAGCTCGACGTCGACATCGTCGCGCCATGCGCCCTCGAAGGCATCCTGACCTCGGAGAACGCGCCCCGCATCAAGGGGAAGATTGTCGCGGAAGGGGCGAACGGCCCGACGACGCCCGAGGCGGACGACATCCTGCACAAGAGGGGCATCCTCGTGATCCCGGACATCCTCGCCAACGGCGGCGGCGTGACCGTCTCGTACTTCGAGTGGGTGCAGAACCTGTCCGAGTTCTTCTGGACGAAGAAGGAAGTCGACGACAAGCTCGAAGGCATTATGGTGAGCGCCTTCAACCGCGTCTGGGACATGCGGGAGACGAAGAAGATCGACATGCGCCAGGCCGCCTACATGGTGGCGATCGCCCGCGTCGTCGAAGCGTACAAGTGGCGCGGGTTTTTCCCGTAGGCGGACGAAGGCAGGCCCGAGGCCTGCCGCTCGTTCACTTCGTTGCCGCGGCGTCGGATCGCCGAATCGCATCGTCCCATGAGGGCGGGACTTCGGAACCGCGGATCGTCCATCGGGTGAACGCGCTCTCGCCCATGTAGCGTTGAAGCAGGCCCATGGTCGCTCGGTGCGGATCTCGACCGACGAACGCCATCAGCGCCCCTCGTCTTCCCAGATGGAAAGCGTCCAGAAACGGTGGCTCGACAGCTTCGCGCGAAACGAATACCCGACCAGGCCGCGGGTCTCCGCGAGCTGCTTGCCGACCTTGCTCGATTGTCGTTGCAGCGTGAGCATCCCGCGAAATCCCTTCAGCGGAAGGTACGAGAGGAGGGCGAGGTACTCACGTCCGCGGTCGGGTGTCGAAGGTGACCGCCACGGGGTGTCGACCTCGTCGACTCGAATCGCACGACACGATTAAATAGCGTCCTCTTCTACGCCCGCGCGCCGTGCCGCTGAACATCGTCGTATGCCTGAAACAGATCCCGAATCCGGATCTGCAGTTCCAGATCGCGCCGGATGGGAAAGACATCAAGCGCGACGCCCTCAACTACAAACTGAACGGCGCGGACGAGTACGCGCTCGAAGAGGGCGTCCGGCTCAAGGAGAAATCCGGAGGTCGCGTCGTCGCGCTGACCGCGGGCCCGAAGCGTACGGAGCAGATGCTGCGCGAGGCGCTCGCGAAGGGCGCGGACGAAGTCATCCGGATCGCGTTCGACGAGGCGGCCGCGTACGACGTCGGCAAGGTCTCGCGTCTCCTCGCGGCGGCGATTCGCACGATGCCTCACGACCTCGTTCTGACCGGAGTCCAGTCGGACGATCTCGTCAATTCGGCGGCGGGGGGACTCGTCGCGGGCCTCCTCGACCTCCCTCATGCGAGCGTCGTGACGCGCGTCGAGGTGAAGGGCAACGGGCTCGAGGTCGCCTGCGAGCTCGAAGGCGGACTGCAACGGCTCTATTCGATCGCGCTCCCGGCCGTGCTCACGATCCAATTCGGCGCGAACACGCCGCGGTACGCGCCGCTCCCGGCGATCATGAAAGCGGCCCGTCAGCCAATCAAGGAGCTCTCCCCCGCGGCGCTCGGCTTCGCATCCTGGGACGCCGTTCCGCTCCCGTACGCGTTCTCCGTCCGAGGGCTCTCGCCGCCCGCGGCGAAGGGCCACGCGGAGATGATCACCGGTTCCGTCGACGAGCAGGCGAAGAAACTCGCGCAGTTCCTCCGGGACAAAGGGTTCGGACGGAGGTGAGGGACTGCCGGGCGACATCCTGATCTTCGCGGAACACCTGGAAGGCCACGTCGCGCCCTCGACCTTGGAGGCGATCGCGGTCGGTCGGGAACTCGGATCCCGTTCGGGAGGCCACGCCCGTGTTGCGCTCTTCGGGCATGATGTGCGAGACCTCGCCGACGTCCTCGCCGGCACAGGGACCGAGGTCCTCCTCGCGGACGACCCGGCGTTGGCGGAATACACGCCCGATGGATACGGTCAAGCGGCGCGCGCCGTCGTCGAGAGCGCGAACCCCCGTCTCATCCTCGTGGCCCACACGTCCCAAGGCTACGACCTCGCGCCCGCTCTCGCCGGTGCGATGGATCTTCCGCTGGTCACGAATTGCCTCGCCTTGCGCTTCGACGGCGACCGCCTCGTCGCCACCCGCCGCCTCCTGAACGAGAAGGTCCAGGCGGAAGTGGAGATCGCATCGAGCCGGCCGATTGTGGCGACCGTGCGGCCCGGTTCGGTGAAACCGGCGGGGCCTGCCGCGGGCGGGACGGTCACCGTGACGCCGGTCCGAATCGATTCGTCCAAGACACGGACTCGGTTCCTGTCGATCGAGCGCCCCCAGGTCCAGGACATCGACATCGCTGGGGCGGACATCATCGTGTCGGCGGGCCGCGGGATTCAGAAGAAAGAGAACCTCCCTCTGATCGAGGAGTTCGCGAAAGCCCTCGGTGGAGTCGTCGGCGCTTCGCGCCCGCTCACGGACATGGACTGGCTGCCGAAGACGCGTCAAGTCGGGCAGAGCGGCAAGACCGTCCGGCCGAAGCTCTACGTGGCCTGCGGAATCAGCGGCGCGATGCAGCACGTCGCCGGCATGAAGGACGCGGGCCTGATCGTCGCGATCAACACGGATCCGAGCGCGCCGATCTTCGAGGTGGCGCACGTGGGGATCGTGGCGGACGTCCTGAAACTCCTGCCCGCGACCTTGAAGGAACTCAAGAGTTGACGGGGCAAAGGCCCGGAGCCTTCATCTAAGTCCCGTCAATTCGGAGGCGTGGCCCAACCGCCTCCCCCGCCCGCGGGATGGTTCCCTCCGCCGGTTCCGCGCAACCCATCGCCGAACACCGTGGCGATCGGTCTCGTCCTCGCGGTGGTCGTCGGGATCCTCGCCGTGTCCGCGATCGCCTTCTCCTTCGCGGGTTCCTCGGCGTTCTTTCCCCTGGGATTCGCGCCGTTCGTCTGCGTCCCATTCCTCTTCATCATCGTCTTCGTCATCCTCGCGCTGTCCACGGCCTCGGGCCGGCGGACGATCCCGCCCCCGCCGCCGATCCAGCAGCCGATGGTCCCCGCAGGCCAGCAAGGCCCCGTCGCGTTGAGCTGCCCGAACTGCGGCGGCCCGCCGACGAACGTCGATCGATTCGGCATCGCGACGTGTTCGTATTGCGGCACCCGGTTCCTCGTCCGGTGAGCCATGTCACCCTGAGGTGAGTCGACGGCGCGGGAGATCGTAGTCGAGTTGCCACGGACGTCGTATTACACGGGAGAGGTGATCGAGGGGACCGTCGTCATCGAGACGACGCGCGAGGTCTCGAGCCGTGGACTGTACGTGGACTTCACGGGCACGGAGGAGACCGTCATCACGCGGAGCGCCGGGAAGTCGACGGTCACGTATCGATCGAAGGCGACCATCGTACAATGGCGCCTCCCGGTTCGTGGGGAGGAGTCGATTCAGCCGGGGACGTACCGGTATCCCTTCCAGTTCCAGATTCCGCTCCACGCCCTTCCTTCGTATGCGGGTCGGCACGCGAGTGTGAAGTACATCCTCAGCGCGCGGCTCGATGTCCCGCTGTGGCTCGATACCGTCTGGACGACCGAGATCTTCGTGTTCTACGATCGCCCGAGCGTCCGCACGTACGCCCAGCCTGTCCGATTCCGGTCGGGGGGCCAGGGCCCCGAAGTCTACGTGGAGCTGGACGGCGATCGGTTCTTCGCGCGCGAGTTGATCGGTTGCCGGATCACGTTGAACCGGGCCGAGAACACCCGGATTCGGCGGGTCTATACGCGGCTCCTCGGAGGGGAGTGGGCGAAGGCGGACGGCCAGCAGGAGACCACGGAGACCTATCGCACGGAGGTGTCGGTGCCCATGGAGCAGATCCGAATCGGGGTGCCGTTCACGTTCGAAATCCCGATTCCCGCAGACGTCGCATCGAGTTATCGCGGGACATATTCATATTACAGCTATGTCCTCCATGTGGGCCTCGACATCGCATGGGGGTTCGACATCATCGCGCAGACTCCGATTGTGATCGTGCGATAGGCCATTCCGGCGACCCGCTGGGGTGCCTTGTGTTAACCTTAAATAAGGTTGATTTCGGAGACGCCAACCTTTTGCCCGCTATGGTCCTTCCGGAGCCCGTGGCCCGCCGAACGCTCCTCTCCGACGACGAGATAGCTTCCCGCCTCCGCGAGGTCCCGGGCTGGTCTCGCGCGGGCAATTCGATTGAGCGCACCTGGACGTTCCATGATTTCGCCGGGTCGCTCGCGTTCATGAACAAGGTCGGTGCACTCGCGGAGGCGATGAACCATCATCCGGACATCGCGAACTCCTGGGCGACGGTCCGGCTCACGCTGACGACGCATGACAAGGGCGGCCTGACAAACCTCGATTTCGATCTCGCAAAGAAGATCAACGATTTCTAGGCCCAACCGAGGAGCCGATCCAGGGACCACGCGCCTGGGCCCAAGAGTGCCACGACGAGGGCGAAAGCCGCGTACGCCAGATCGAGTTCGTATCCTAAGCTGAATTTCTTGTTCAGCTTCGTCTTCGAGAACACCGTCGTCGCGATCATCTCAAGGACGAAGAGGACGGCCACGATTTGCGTCAGGAAGCCGATGATCAGGGCGAGGGCCCCGAAGAACTCGAGCAAGGTGAAGAGAGCCGCGAATGCCGCCCCCCCGGGCCACCCGGTCCCTTTCACGAAGCCGATCGGCTTTCTGATGTCCTTGATTTTCGGCCAGCCGTGGGTCAAGAACAAGGCCCCGAGCGCGACGCGGCCGATGAGGGCCGCCACATCCGAGTACGAAGCAAAGACCATGGGTCCGCCCCCTCGGGACCATCTAGCGGCCGCGATAGAAAAACCTTTCACGACGGCCGCCGACATCTCCGCCGCATCTAGGGGAGCGACCGTTCGAGGAGTTCTGCGATATCAAACCGACGGATGTCCTCGCGGTTCTTCGTCTTCGTGGCGTCGTCGAACATGATCAGACAGTAAGGACATGCCGTCGCCACCGCGTTGGCGCGCGTCTCTTCGATGTGGCTCAGCCGGCGATGATTCACCTTCTCGCCCGTTCGCTCGTCCATCCACATCCGCGCCCCACCGGCGCCACAACAGAATCCGCGATCACGGCATTCGCGCATCTCGACGACGCGCACGCCGGGGATGCGGTACAACACGTCCCGCGGCTCGTCGTACACGTCATTGTATCGTCCCAGGTAGCACGGATCGTGGTACGTCAGGAACTGAAGCACGTCCCGCGTGGGGGTGAGCCGTCCCTCCCGGATCAGTTGTTGGAGGAATTGGCTGTGATGGACGACCTCATACGTCCCCCCAAACTCCGGGTACTCGTTCTTGATCGCGTTGAAGCAGTGCGGGCAGCTCGCGACGATCCGCTTCACCCCGTACTGGTTCAGCGTCGTCACGTTCGCCCGGATCATCGTCTGCGCGAGGTACTCGTTGCCGATGCGCCGCGCCGGGTCGCCGGTGCACTTTTCCTCGGCTCCCAGGATGGCGAATCGAACGCCGGCCTTCCGCAGGATGCGTGCGAAGGCCTGGGCGACCTTCCGGTTCCGATCGTCGAACGAGGCCGCGCAGCCGACCCAGTAGAGGACGTCGATCGGCTCGTTCGCCGCGATCGCCTCGGCGACGGTCCGGACCCCGAGGCCCTCGGCCCACCGGCCGCGCTGGTCCCATCCGATTCCCCATGGGTTGTAGTTCGTCTCGATGTTCCGCAGCATGTCCATCGACTCGGGAGGGATCTTCCCTTGGGTCAGGACCAGGTTCCTTCGCATGTCGATGATCTTCGGCACATGCTCGTTCATCACCGGGCACTCGTAGACGCAGGCGTAGCAGGTCGTGCACGCCCAGATCCCCTCGTCCGAATGGACCGTCTGGAACATGTCGGGCAGGCCCTCGATCTGCCCGCCCACGATCGCGCTGCCCTGGTCGTTCAGCGTGTCCCGGATGTTCGTGATGATCCGCATCGGGTCCAGCGGCTTGCCGGTCGCGTTCGCGGGGCACGCAGCCGTGCAGCGTCCGCACTCGGTGCACGCGTATCCATCGAGGAGCTGCCGCCATGAGAGTTGCTCGACACGGTTCACACCAAACGTCTCGGTCTTCTCCAGGTCCACGGTCTTCAAGGCGCCCTTCGGGGTCAGGTCCATGAAGAACGTGTTCACGATCGCGAAGATGATGTGGATGTGCTTCGAGTGCGGCACGTAGGCCAAGAACGAGAACAGGAGGACGACGTGCGTCCACCACAAGGTCCGCCACCAGAACGCGGGATCGGCGCCGAAGATCGAGGTGCTCGCGATCGCCGACGAGATTGGCTTCCATGCCGGGAGGACAACGGTCCCCGCGGCGGCGTCCGCGGCGTTGAACAGGAGAAATGAAGTCACGATGCCGAGGATGAAGCACAAGACGATCGTCGCGTCGCGCATGCCCTCGTGCATGAGTTTCTTCGGTCGGATCACATACCGCCGGTAGAGGGCCATCCCGACGCCGATCACCGCGAGCGCGGCGATCCCTTCCTCGGCCAGGTAGAGGGGCCCGCTGAGCGAGAACCCCGCAATCGTTGGGGTGGGGACCCGCCATCCAGGGGCGTACGCCTGGGCCGTGATCTCGACGACGCTCGCCCCGAGGATGACGAACGCCCAGAAGATGAACGAGTGGAGCACGCCCGCGTACCACTCCCGCGCGACTTTCCGCTGGAAGATCCCATACACGACGAAGTTCTTGAGCCGCGTCGGGAGGTGGTCCCATCGCGGTTCTTTCCGCTGCGCCGTGAACAGGTACCGAAGACGGAGATACATCTTCCGCCCGAAGATCGAAAGGGAGACCGCGAGGAAGACAGTCACCGCAACCGTGTCGAGGGCGGTCAGCGCCATGCGCTCTCGAGGAACGCGCGTTCCCTTTTCAACCCGCGGGTGTTGCGAGGACGATCAATTTGCGGTTGTCCGCTGTGATCGGCTCCCGTCGCCATCCGCCCCAGACGCCGACCATCCGCCAACCCGATTGTTCGAGATTCGCCGCGAGGGCCCGCGGCGTGAGCAGGACCAAGTCCGCGGACGAGTCGGTGCGGTGCTTCAAGTCCTCGCCGACGCGTTCGTAGAATTTCCATTCCAATCGCAGCACGCCGGTCGCCGGCTCGAACGAACGGAACTCGTGTTGTTCCAGCGACCCGATCGTGTGGAATGCGAAGGGTCGCGGTCGGGATGCGAAGAAGTCGCGGTTCAGGAGGTCCAAGATGAGCCGACCGTCGGGACCCACGTGGGTTGCGAGGCGACCCAGGAAAGCGACCTCGTCCGCCATGGGCCTTCGACCGAGTGCGTGGTCCAAGCAGAGGATCGCGTCGAATCGGGCGCCCGCCGCCAAGCCGGGCAACGCGTCGCGGGGCGCGGCCATGAAGTGGAGCCGGTCGGTGATCGATTCGGGGATTCGCTCCTTCGCGGCGTTGATGGCCATCTCGTTTGGATCGACGGCGGTGACATCGAATCCGGCTTCTGCGAGCCCGAGCGCGCGCCGGCCGATCCCGCAAGGCACGTCGAGGAGGTGCGCGCCGGGCGCGATCCGTTCCTCCTGGAGGAACATCCGGATTGACTCGACGTCCTCGAGCGGTGGCCGTACGACGGCCGTGGGCATTCATCGCCTCCCGATGACGATCTGGGTCGGACTGTCGATCGAGGGAGCATCCATCTTGAACCCGCCGAACGCGTCCGTCGGATGCCACCCTCCACGAACGAGGAGCCGGCGCAGCTCGTGGAGACTGTAGAGGCCGTGCTCGATCGGCACGGTCAAGATGTGGTCCAGATCGTCTCGATTTCGCCGGAAGAACCGCCACTCGTTCCGCATTCGCGAGCTCGCGAGATCCAGATGCCGCTGTTCGATGTGGACGATGTCGCCGAACGCCTCGTACCCCTGCGGGTCGAAATGCCGGACGACGAAGTCCCGATTCACGATGTAGATGACCAAGATGCCTCCGGGGCGGACGAGCTTCGCATACTCCTGGAGGATCTGGACGTCCGTGTCTTCGTCGTAATACCCGAGGGACGTCCAGAGGTTGAGCGCTGCGTCGAACGGCGCGGCGCTTGCCGGCACGCTCTCCGAGAGACGCCGGAGATCCCCGACGTGAAACGTCGCTCGACCGGCCACGCCGTCACGATCGGCGAGTTCGATCGCCCGCGCGACGAAGACCGGGGAGAGGTCAATGCCGACGGTCTGGTAGCCGATCTTCGCGAGACGGGTCGCATGCCGTCCGATGCCGCATGGGGCGTCGAGGATTCGGCCTTCCGCGGGAACGCCAAACCGTTCCAGGATGGCGTGAAGGTCGCGCGCTTGCTCCTCGCCCGTCGACCAGGCGTGCTCGTGGACCGCAAGGAACACCTCCGGATGGCGGAGGAACAAGTCTTCGGTCCAGTGGGCAGCGGCCATCGACTCGCGATGTGGCTCGCCTTATTTGGCGGTGTCGCGGTGGCGTATACCGGGTCGTGGCGGCTTCCGGAAGGGCTGTACGATTCCCTCCGGATCCTGTTCACGGATCCGGGCCGTCATTCGGCCCACATCGGAAGCCCCGTAGATCTCATCGTACGCCTCGGGTCGAATCTCGTCCACCGCTGCATCGGCCGTCACGATGACGAGCACGATTTCCGGCGAGTGCTGCTGCAGGAATCCGATGAGACGCCGGATTCGCGCGGTCCGGCCGGGCGCGACCGGCTCCACGAGGAACAGGATCGGACCCCGTCGCGCCACGATGGCAGGCTCGTATTTCGTCGAGCCGCCCGCGGCATCGTGTACCCGGAACCGGAGGGAGCGATGCTCGTGTGGCACTCGCTGGCCGTCCATCTCCGTGCAGATGGCCCTTTCGAGTTTCGTCCGGCATGCGTGGCCGGTGCGCGGGGTCACCGGTCCGCCCCGTCGATCGCGTCGACGATTGCGCGGGCGAACGCGGAGGTGCGGACTTCCTTGGCGCCGGGCATGAGGCGTGCGAGGTCGTACGTGACGACCTTCGATCCCACGACCGTTTTCACGGCGGACCGAAGCCGGATGGCGGCCTCGCGCCAACCCAGGTATTCGAGCATCATCACGCCCGCCAGCATTTCCGCGGTGGGGTTGACCTTGTCCATCCCGGCGTACTTCGGGGCACTGCCGTGCACGGGCTCGAACAGCGCGTGGGCATCGCCGATGTTCCCGCCGGCCGCCACGCCCAGCCCGCCGATCTGGGCCGCGGCCGCGTCGCTCAGGTAATCTCCGTTCAGATTCGTCGTCGCGAGGATGTCGTACTCCTCCGGTCGCAACAGGAGCTGCTGGAACATGTTGTCCGCGATGACGTCCTTGATCACGATCTTGCCGTCCGGCACCTTGCCGTCGTGAGCCTTCACGACGTCGTCCCAGGGGATCGTCGACTCGCGGAACTCGAGCCTCGCGACCTCGTAACCCCATGTGCGGAACGCGCCCTCTGTGTACTTCATGATGTTCCCTTTGTGGACGAGGGTCACGGATTTCCGGCCGTTGTCGATCGCATAGCGGATCGCCTTCCGGACGAGGCGCTTCGAGCCGGTCTCGCTCACCGGCTTGACGCCGATCCCGCTATCCGGGCGGACCCGCGCGTGGAACTCCTTGTCGAGGATCTCTACCATCCGCCGGGCCTCTGGTGACCCTTTCTCCCATTCGATGCCGGCGTAGACGTCCTCGGTGCCTTCGCGGAAGATCACGATGTCGAGCCGCTCCGGATGGGTGACCGGGCTCGGGACGCCCGGGATCCAGTAAATCGGCCTGACGTTCGCATAGAGATCGAGCGCCTTCCGCAACGTCACGTTCAAGGAGCGAAAGCCGCCGCTCACCGGCGTGGTCAGCGGTCCTTTCAGCCCGACGACGTACTCCTTGATCGCTCCGAGTGTGGCGTCCGGGAGCATGTCGCCATACTGAAACATCGCGCGCTCCCCGGCGGGCACGGGGTACCAGGCGATCCGGCGGCGTCCTCCGAAGGCGTTGGCGACCGCGGCGTCGATCGCGGTCCGGGCCGCCCGCACGACCTCCGGGCCGATGCCATCGCCCTCGATGAGCGGGACGATCGGATCGTCCGGCACGCGCAGCCCGCTCTCCGCGATCAGGATCTTGTGGCCCGCCTCGGGAGGCCGCAGGACGAGGCGTTCCGACGGCATGTCCTCGCCTCAGGGACGCTCGTCGATGGGCACGTACACGAGGTCTTTCGGGCCCACGTACCAGTCGAGCGGCCTCAGGAGGCGATTGTCCTCCCAGTACTCGATGACCTGGGCCGTCCAGCCGGCAATCCGGGCGATGGCGAAGACCGGGGTGAACAGGTCTGTCGGGATCCCGAGGTCGTGGAAGACGAGGCCGGAGTAGAAGTCGACGTTCGGGTAGATCTGTTTCGACGCGAGCGACCGCACGACCGTGTCCTCGATGATCGTCGCGATCCGGTAATACGTGTCGTCTCCGCTCATCTCCGCGAGGCGGCCCGCGTAATCCTTGAGGATGAGCGCCCGCGGGTCGTAGGTCTTGTAGACGCGATGCCCGAACCCGAAGACTTTCTCCTTGTTCCGCAACGTGTTGAGGACGAGCTCCTCCGCGGCCTCCGGACGAGCGATCCGCTCGATCGTGTTCAGAGAGGCCTCGATCGCGCCGCCATGGAGCGGGCCTTTGAGCGTCGAGATCGCGGCGACGATCGTGCTGTACAGGTCCGCGAGCGTCGACGCCGCGACCGTCGCGGCAAAGGTCGACGCATTCATCGCGTGGTCGGCGTAGAGGATCATCGCCACATCCATCATCCGCGCGCGCACCGAGTCGGGCCGACGGCCGGTCATCATCCGAAGGAAGTCCTCCGCGTGACCGAGTTTTGGATCGGGACGGACGACGCGTTGCCCCTTGCGGATCCGCTCGTACGTGGCCACGATCGTCCCGAACTGGGCGACGAGTCGGCGGGCCTTGCGCATGTTCGCCGCGCGCGTCATGTCGTCGCGTTCGGGATCGAAGCTGTACATGTACGACACAGCCGTCCGGAGGACGTCCATCGGCGGGGCGTGCTCGGGCATCAAACGGAGCAGCCGCAGGACGGACGGGGGAAGCGTGCGGGCCGTCCCCAGGTCGGCCTTGGCCTTCTCGAGCTCCTCCCGGTTCGGGAGGTGTCCCTCCAGGAGGAGGAAGACGGTCTCCTCGAAGGACGAGTGGGCCGCGAGATCGCGGATGTCGTACCCTCGGTAGAGCAGACGCCCCCGTTGGCCATCGATGAAACAGATCGATGTCTCCTTCACGTAGACGTCGTCAAGGCCCTTGTCGATTCGCGGGCCCGCGAGGTCCGCCTTCAGGGGGGAGACCATTTTCGTCGCCTCAGGAACGGCTTCCCGGGAGGATGGGGGAACCTAAGGTCGGTGCAATATTAAAGGTGAACGTTGTCCGTCGATGGAAGACCGTCAGAGGGGAATCCGGAGGATCGCATCCGCCATCATCCCGATCAGGAGAAGGGCAAGGTAGATTCCCGAGAACTTGTAACCGGCCCAGGCGTTTTCCGCGCTGGGATGCGCGATGAACTTCGCGGTGAGTGCGAGCAGCGCGACGCCCAAGACGATGGCGACCACGAGGTAGATGGCGTCGAACGCCGACGTGAAGAAGAACGCGATGCTCGCGAGGGCGACGATCGCGGTGGAGCCAGCGATCGCCACGGCCGATCGCCGCTCATCCCATACCGCGGGGAGCATCGGCAGGCGCGCACGGCGGTAGTCCTCGCGACTTCGATACGCGAGGGCCCAGAAGTGTCCGGGCGTCCATAGGAACACCAGCAGGCCGATGAGGACCGCCTGGAGGCTGAGCGAATTCGCGACGGCCGCCGACCCCGCGAGGGCTGGGAAGGAGCCCGCGAGCCCGCCGATCACGATGTTGCTCATGTGAGTGCGTTTGAGTCCGACGGTGTACACCCCGATGTAGATCGCATACCCGAGCCCGATCATGACGGCCGTCAAGAGGTTGATTCCGAGTCCCGCGATTGTGAGGCTCAGTGCGAGCATTGCCACGCCAAA
>Ga0209283_10001376_pt1 | contig 13196 bp, 11 predicted proteins | sample CZO8metaG_2_FD_188354 | JGI IMG/M metagenome (GOLD analysis project Ga0209283, IMG submission 188354) | Vadose zone soil microbial communities from the Eel River Critical Zone Observatory, Northern California, USA - CZOApr15con2H1.8 metaG... | ecosystem: Environmental > Terrestrial > Soil >...
CTGGCCGCCAAAGTGAATGCCATCGATCATCAGCACCACCAGATGCAGATCTTCTAGGCGCCGTTCGCACAGCACCCTCAACTGATTGCTACTGGCCGCCACGAACTGCCGGCTCACGCTGCTCTTCTCGATCCCGTAGCCTTCCAGAACACTCTCCACCGCTCGCCGATAGTTCCGTGTGGACAACCCGGCCACCATGCGTTCCCGCACCGCTCGTTGCAGCTTTCCGTCCTGCTGCAACTGACCGTAGCTCTCCAGTTCCACTTCCTGGCCTTCGCGCGTGCGGACCCGGGGTCGTTCCAGCGGGATCTTCTGTCCAGCAAAAACCACATAACCCGGCTGCTTTCCCCAGCGCACACAGCCGGCGCTGGGATTCGGCCGATGCGGAGGTCCCACCCGGTGAGTTACTTCGTTTTCCAGGATGGCGCGCAGAATCTGCAGCCCGGCTTGCCCGGTCAGCTCTTCCACCTGCGCTTGCATCTCGGCCCACACCTCGGCTATCGGCAACGGCACCCGCACCATCAACTCTTGCCCACCGACGACTTCAAACTTGTGATTGGACTTGCGGTCTTTCCTCTGGTATTTGTTTCTCACGGCGGCTCTCTCCTTTAAAAAGGGATTCTCAACCCGAACTCTATCCGAGTTCGGGCGAGAGCCGCTGCTTCTTGTTCTCAAGTTTCAACTAAATGTGGGGCATCCTCCGCCGCTGCCAGGGTATGGCAAGGAACCCCAACCTCAGAAAATGCTTCCCAAAGTATCGCAGGAAATTCTGGCGGAAATGCAATCGCGGGGGAAACGACGGATGGAAGGTGTTCAAAATTGCACAGACCGCCGCTGCATTCGTCGCCGCTAGCATGGCCCCTGGCCAGGAGCTAGACGACTGCTGTACAGACGCGTCCACGGAGCGCTATGTAAGCGTAGTCGACTAGCCGAGTTTCTGGTCGATTCTTTCGCTTCTCAAGTCAAATCTTCGGAGGTTAGGAATGAAATTCAAGATCGCGATGACATTTCTTGCGTTGTTCATGTTAGCGGGCACTGACGGACTAACCACGGCGCAGAACACAACAAAAACGACCCATAAGAAAACACGGACGCTCTCGGGCTGCCTTCAAAGGGCGACGACGCCAATGAGTACCAGCTTACTACGGCGAAAGGCGGCACTTGGGAGATCAAGAGCGACAGCATCAAGCTCGGCGATCATGTCGGTCATACGGTTACGATTACCGGCGTAGTCTCAAACGCCACACTGCACGGCATGAAGGAAGACGCTAAGGCCGAGGCAAAAGAGCACGGCATGGATAAGCACTCCACCGAGCATGGTCACATGACGGTAACGAATTTGACGATGGTCAGCGACAGTTGCAAGAAGTAGCGTTGGTTATACATTCTTCAATAGGTTCCCTTCACTAGCCCTCCGGGAGGTCCTGCGGACGACTTGTGAGTTCACACAGATGGTCTCCCGAAATCTATGCTTTAAGGGGAGCGTAAAATGTCATTGATCCCGCGTTCCAGTGGCTGACGGGGTTGGAGGAAGTGAACTACCACACGCTGGCGGATTTCCGCGTAGAAAAGCGGCAGGAACTCGATGATGAAACCCGGTACCAATCCCAACACAATCCTACTCACACCGCCGTGCCACTTCCCGTGCCGAACCAATCCCTGGCTATAGGCGTATACCCACAAACTGATCAACAGTTGCGGATCGAAAGCCGGCCGCCCGTACCTGCCACACCTCGCCCGGTAACTTACGCAAGCATTCCCATCACGCACGAATTGCTGCTGCGATTTCGAAATCTGTAAATATTACAATCGAGAACCCGAACTGGTCTCTTTCTGCGTACCAGGACCTACACGCTTCCGAGTAGCTCCCATTTGTTAAGAGACGCAAAACGCGCGACTTACCTTTGTTGGCGAACAAAATGCATGAATGTCAACGAAGGGAGAGGAGCATGAGCGGGCAACAATATTTCAAGATCGCGATATGTAACAAATATCAAACGCTACTGGAGGAATGTGAGAGTGCCTTGGCGATCTGGAACAGGTACCGCGCCGAGATTTCTGAGTCACGTTTGGCGAGTAAAGAAGCAGGCGACGAACTCTTGCGGTTGCAAGCGAAGTACGCTTGGGCTTACACGGTGTTGCAAAACCACGCGCACAACTGCTCATTCTGTCGGTGGGTCGCCAACCTGGAGGGGCGTGATTTGGAAAATGAGTCGCAACCCCTGCCTGCCAGTTATCGGCCTTAGCAGCGGCAAGCCAAGTCCGCTAGCGGCTCGGAGGCGCGCAGCGAAGGCATCCGCGACCTTTTTCCGAGCATCCTGCGTTGATGTGAACAGATCGGAGGGCTTAGATGACACAACCTGGTTATTCTTATGTGCTTGATGCAAAGCTAGAACCACTTTGCTCGCGTGATAACAAGTTCATGCGATACGAAGCGAGCGGACTTCCGTCAGCCACCGACAATCGGCCTTCCTATCACTGTGGTTACGAAGGATGCAGCGTTCGCTATGACCTCGTCAATGGGTACTTCACATTAGTTGGAATGCCCGAGCAAATAAATCCCGTGGAGGAACCAGGTGTAAACACTTTGAAGTGCGAGAAACACGGGGCTTGGTTGTACCGCCGGCGAGATCCGGCGAAGGAGTGGGGTGACGAGTGGTGTTGCGGTGTTGAAGGGTGCGACTTCTGTATTCTGACAGGTACAAAGTGGAGTTGGGTCAGGACAGATCACAGTTGATCGTAAGAACCATTTGAAATTGGATCACTACGCCGACCACGGCCCGGCAACGATCAAACTATTTTGGGATCTGTGGAATAAGAAGTAGAATACGGTTCCCACCGACTCTACCCGCATTCATCCCAATTGCGAAAGCTATTTCCGCGTGATCTGGCCAGAGCCGCTTCCGAGTCACTACCACCTTTGCAGCAAGATTAGACTCAAGTGTCCCGGCTGCGGAGAAGTGACCGAGCTGTACGACTTTCTCATCGACCGAATCATGCAGCCTCCTGACCCGAGCATTCCCACCGTCGAGGTCTTGTCGATCTCCTTGCGTGACCCTAACCCCGATCCTGACGCCCGCCTCAATTACTGGCGAGCAATCTGGACACGAAGGGCTGCGCGATTCAAATCGACGTATGGGAATTGATCGGGTCAGCACGAAAGCAGAATCGAGTTACACTCGGTTGCATACTCGATGCCGAATGTGCCCGAATGTCCCAACGATGGCCGACTATCCGAATGCTAAACGATTGAAAATAGGTAGGGCGAAGGGGGCTGATAAGTTTTCAAGATCGCCGGTTTCCACCACTCACCCACTCCTCCGTTTCTAATTATAGCTGTGCATCTTTCTTCGGAGTGGTTAGTATTGTTGACCGTCGCGTGTCTGTGCGAGACTTTTCGTTCATGGCGGCTCCTTCTGGCGGACTTGCGCGCATCGCAAAACTCGCGGCTCTTTCAGTGCTCCTTGTCCCTCCTGCCCTGGCGCAAGCTCAAGAAAGCAGCGACACACAAGATCAGCAGAACCAACAGCAGCAGGCCACCGCAGAAAAAACGGAGAAAGAGCCGCCCCCACCGCTGTTCTCGAGACATCGCCGAGGCATTTACAAGAATGCGTTAGGCGTTGCGGTAGTTGACGCCACTCCCCAGTCTCCACCGCTGGAAACGGATGATCCAGGCGTTCCCGATAAAGGCGAATACGAGATTAATCTCACCACGCACGCCGATTTCTCAAAGAAACTGCGGACATTTGATTTTTTTTTCGTCGATGCGAATTATGGAATTGTGCCTAAGATTTTTGGTCATGAGCTCCCTACCCAGGTGAAATTTGAATTCCCGCTGGCGGGCGCGAAGGCGCCTGGCGAACCCATGAGAGTCGGCATTGGGGCTGCCAAGTTCGGCCTTAAGTTCAACTTTTATAACAACGGGCACGAAGGTGTGTATGTTTCGCTCTACCCGCAAATTCAGTTTGCCGTTCCAGGCGCCAACGCCGTCGAGAAAGGCTTGGCAGAACCGGGTCAAACGTTGATCTTGCCGCTGCTCGTGCAGAAAGAATTCAAGTACCTTACGTTCGTAGCGAATGGCATCATTGAGCAACCGATTCACGATCCGGTAGAAGACACCACCGGCACTTTGGGTTTCGGTTTTGGACGCGCCATCACTCGACACACGGCGGTCATGGGCGAGGTTCGCTTCACTTCGACGTTTGATCTCCAGCGGGAACGCCTGCTGATCGTGAACTCCGGTTTGATGCGGCGTATTCGAGACAATGTGTTCCTGTACGCCAATGTGGGACGGAGCGTTTTTTCAGACGAGGGCATCCGGCACATCTATGTCGGGGTTGGCGTGAAGTTTCTGCTCACGCCGAATAATGCTGCAGGAAAGAAGTGAGCGGGCAGGGAACACTTGTGCCAAGCATAGCGTCTCTACATCAAGTCGAGATCTCCGCTGCTGCCAGGGCGCGATTCAAGCAGGCGGTTCTTACAGAGTCCTGAGCGTGTGACGCTCAAGTGCGTGAGAAGTTGAAACTTGTGAGTGTCACAGACTCTGGCAACACAGTATATGCGCTGAAGACTTCGAATGGCTTCCTCGGGCGGTTTTATGGTGCTTGGTTTGGATTTGCTCGCCGCTCTGGCCTTCCAGGACGAGCGAACGCCTCCAAAACATTCCGTGTTCCTCAAGTTATTACGAGCGACCCTTCCCAGCGGGTGCTTGAACAATTCTCAGCCATGAGCAATGCTGCTGTGCAGTAATTAGGGCATTCACGGTGCCGGACGTCGACAAGGCATACATCCAAAGGCTACTTAGCGCCGCACAGGTTGCGGGGAACTCGATTACCTTACTGTTGGACGCCGCCGCCCGGATCCAAGTCGGGTTTGCCTTTTATCCTTACGGTGTACTCGTATATTTTGGGCCCCGGTAAGACATTACGCTTGGCGAGGCCGGAGACGGGAGCATCACTGCTGAATTGGGACTCGTAGAACGGCGAGTCGTTTTTCTCGAAGTCCACCGTGAAACAGGGTCCATCCTTTGGGTGTTCATGATCCTGATCGCAAACCCACCTCACCTCCTCGTTCTTGCTTTTGCTAATTTGAAAGTATTCCGGATCTGCCTTGATGATGTTCGCTTTACTATCCAGGCCAATCTTGACGATAACCTCTCGACTGACTGGATCGAGTCCTGGTCCTGGGGTAGCCATTTTGTACCTCCTCCTTGTAAAAGATGACGTTATTTCTCCCGGAGCAATTCCCGAGATCGTGGATTCGCCCACAACGGGTCGAAGTTCGGGTAGTCTCGAAGGCGAGAGCGGGGCCACCCTGCTTCGCTTCTAGTGCTTCATGAATTCAGCATAACGTGCGGCAATCGCGCGCCACGAAAAATACTGTGCGTGCGCCACCCAGCTTCGTTGTGCCAGCGACGTTCGGTAGTGCTCATCTTTCAGAACCCGGACCAGCACATTACCCAGGTCGGCCTTCCTCTGCGGTGAATACAGCGCCAGCCCTGCCTCGGTGATCGGCGGCGAAGTCTCTGTTCCTTCAAAAGCGACTATCGGCAACCCACAGGCGATTCCGGCGATGGCGCTGCCTCGCCGCGTGGAAATGTGCCCGCGCACGAACAGCAGTACCTCCGAAACACAAAGAGTTCGTACCACATCTTCGCTCGACAAAAGCCCAAGCACATGGAGTTCGACAGCACTTCCATTCAATGACGCTTTGAGCTGTCCTTCAAAGCTCTCGGAGTTGCGCCCCAGAACAATCAGCCGCAGGTTCCCCATTTGCGAAGCTGCGAATCGCACCGCCTCAGAGATATTCTCGACTTCTTTCTTGCCCGCGTCCCCTCCGGTGATTCCAAACACAGCGATAGACAGTTTTTCATCAGTGGAAATGTTTTTTCTAGATGCAGCTTCCGATGTTGGCAGATTCGCTCCGACGGGAATGAAGAGCGTCCTGCTGTCTGAAGTCTTGGGCCAGGAGAGTCTCTCAGGCGGAACCGTGAAGACCGCTACCTCTGAAACGCGCAGCGCTTTGCGCATCGTGCGCAATTGGACGCGGCGGCGCAACCGGTCAATCACCCGCGTCCCGCCGTACGGTTCTGCGTCGTGATAAACAACGGCCACGCGGGCGCCGGCGGCTTTCAGAGTCTTGAGAACGCGGGCGAACCGTATTGGAAATCCCCGCGCGGACCACGCGAGAGCCGTGTATTGCACCAGAACCCGGGTCCCTTTCCATTCTTTGGCTCGGCGGCTCTATCCAGAAGACGATCCTCGGCGTTTCACTACTTCCTCACTCAGCATTTCTACTCGGTTGCTCCGCTGTTTCAATTTCGAATTGCACTATCGATGAAGGAAATCAAAATCGTTGGTTTTATGGATTTCTCTCCTACGCAGTCGGTAACCGAATACCTACGCTATGCGTAGTAACATCGAGAGCTTATGATGCCAGCAAGCAACGGTTCTGCCGTGCGCGCGGAGCGCGTTTCGCGCCACTATCAGATGGGTTCCGCGCTGATTCGAGCGGTAGATGACGTCACGCTCGAGGTCCGCTCCGGGGAATTCCTGGCGCTGCTCGGAAGTTCCGGGTCGGGGAAGTCCACGCTCCTAAATCTCATAGCGGGTCTGGATCGACCCACCTCCGGCGCCATCTTCGCGCAGGGCCGCAATCTTTCCGAGATGAACCCGCTCGAGCTGGCTCGCTATCGCAGCCGCACCGTCGGAATGGTTTTTCAGTCTTTCAACCTCCTTCCGCGCATGACCCTCGAGGAGAACGTCGAGCTGCCCTTGCGTCTCGCCGAAGTCGATCGCGGTGAGCGCGCCCGGCGCGTCCGGGAAGCTTTGGAGCGCGTGCATCTCGAAAATCGATTGACACATCGCCCCAGTGAACTTTCCGGCGGGGAACAGCAACGGGCCGCGTTGGCGCGGGCGCTGGTGAATCGCCCTACCCTGCTGCTGGCCGACGAGCCAACGGGCAATCTCGATAGTGCCACCGGTGAATCCATCATGGCCTTATTGCGCAAAATCCAGCAATCGCTCGGAATGACCATCGTGCTGGTTACCCATGAACGTCCTCTCGCCGAAAGATTTGCCGATCGCATCGCCTCTGTTGCCGATGGCAAATTGGCGAGCGACGGGGTGCAATCGTGAAAGCCGGCGACCTGGGCGAACTCGCTCTACGCAATCTGCGCGAGGCCATCTTGCGCAACTCGCTGACCACGCTGGGAGTCGCAGTCGGCGTGGCCTCTCTGGTTGCCATGCTTTCGCTTGGCATCGGTCTGCAAGAGCTGGCCTCGAAACGACTGGCCAATTCCGGTTTGTTTGATACCGTGCTCGTTACCTCGCGTCGCAACCTGCGTGATTTCAACCGCCCGTCGGCAGAAAAATCTGCGTCCCAGCAAAAACTGCGATTTCTCGACGAAGATGCCCGCAAGGAAATGGAACGCCTGCCGAATGTCATCGAAGTCTATCCGCAGATTCGGTTCCCCACGGAAGTGCGTTACGGGGACAATCCCTACTCCACGGTCGTGGCGGGCGTACCTGCTTCAGCCCGTGGGAATGGCGCCTATGATGGCATGCGGGGCAGCTTTTTTTCGGGCTCGGGCGCCGACGAGGCTATTCTGCAGATCGAATTTGCAAAGGATTTATCCGATCAGCCTTCCACTTTGATCGGCAAGGATCTCGTGGTGCGCTACGTCGAGCGTCAGCCGTTCGCTACCCCGCGTGCACTAGCGGATCAGCCGAGCGCCGGAAATGTCAACCGCTCCGCGGTAACATCTCCCAATGACAGTGCGAGCGAAGGTTTTTCCATAGTTCCTCGGGAGAGAAAACTCCGCATTGTCGGCATTGTCGAGACTGAACCGGCCGCGGGGTTCGCCGGTTACGGTAACGGCCGCTTATTCATCCCGCTTGAAGTTGCGTTGGCGTTGCGGGCGGCACAGGTGAATGATTTGCGGGATGCCGTGCGCACATCGAATGGCAAACCCAATTATGCAAACTTAACCGTTCGCGCCAAGAGCCCCTCCCAGGTGGAAGCGATTGAAACCTCCATCAAAAACATGGGCTTCTCCACCTTTTCGCTGCTCGACGCCACCCGCAATTTGCGCCTCTTTTTCACCATCTTCGATCTTCTCCTCGGCATCTTCGGCAGTTTAGCGCTTACCGTCGCCACCATCGGTATTATCAACACTCTGGTGATGGCCATTCTTGAGCGCCGGCGCGAAATCGGAATCCTCAAGGCACTCGGCGCCGCCGACAGGGACGTCAAACAGCTCTTCTTTGTCGAAGCCGGAGTCATGGGTCTGCTGGGCGGGGTCTTCGGAGTGGGTATCGGATGGCTCATCGGCAAAGCCGTGACTTGGGGTACGAATTTCTATCTACGGCGCCAGAATTTGCCTCCGGCCCATGTGTTCTCCGTGCCGTGGTGGCTGGTCCTGAGTGCGATTGCTTTCGCCATCGTAGTGAGCCTCGCCGCCGGGCTCTATCCCGCAACGCGCGCCGCGCGTCTTAACCCCGTCGAGGCCTTGCGGTATGAATAGATTCCGGCTCCTTGTTGGGACTGTGCTGCTCTTGGGTTGCCTCGCCTTACATCGCCCCGTTTTCGCCACCGGCCGGGCCGAATGTCTTTCCGCACCTAGCAAAATCCTGGGTCATCCCGTCGCTTACTGCATACTCCTACCACCCAGCTACGACACGGAAAAGTCGCGCCACTATCCCATCCTCTATCTTCTTCACGGCCTCGGTGACAACGAGCAAATGCTCATCCATTCCGGCGGTTTCAATCTCGTCGAGGACCTTTGGGAACGCAATCAGCTCGGTGATTTGCTGATCGTCACACCGGATGGGGGTTCCAGCTTCTACATAAATTCCCGCGACGGCCACCGTCGTTATGAGGATTTCTTTCTCCGGGAATTTTTGCCGCAGATCGAAAATCGCTATCGCACCCAAGCCGGGCGCGCCTCTCGCGGCATCGCCGGAATTTCCATGGGTGGATACGGCGCGCTGCATCTCGCCTTCCGCCATCCGGAGCTCTTCGGATCCCTTGGCGCCCACAGTGCGGCCCTGCTTGAGAAACTTCCCACAATCACACTCAGCGATTCCCGCCAGCTTGCCAGGTCGCGGATTCTCGGTGATGTCTTTGGCTCACCGATTGACCCCACATTCTGGAAACAGAACGACCCGCTGACTATCGCGCGCACCGCGAATCTTGCCGGATTGCAGATCTACTTTGATTGCGGTTCCGAAGACGATTTTGATTTCGATGCCGGTGCCGTAGCTCTGGACAAAATTCTTGCCTCGCGCCACATTCCCCACGAGTTCCACCTGTACCCTGGCGGTCACAACTGGGTCTACGTGGCAGATCATCTGCCTGCTCTGCTCCAGTTTCATTTCCGCGTATTCGAATCAGCCTCGCGTCGGCGCAATTCCCCGCAATAATTTTGGTAAACGAGCCAAATCTGTAGCTACTTTCCCTTCTTGACTGGGATCCGAAAGTATATACACGAGGGACAAAAGCATTAGGAGATCCCGACCGGGTCACCGGAGACCGCTCCGGCGGGACGGGTTCCATTTCCACCCAGGATAGCCGGCTTCCAGAAGGCCGCTAGGCATTTCGTTCAAGCCAAGTTTCGGAAAACATCTTTTTTGCTCCAATCCGTCGCAGAACGTACACAATGTTCACTACGTTCACTTCGACTGGTTACCTGGGATCAGATTGTAGTTCTGTACGGGGCGAATCGCCCATGCATAGTGGGCATTCTCGCAAATCCGCCTTTATGAAACGATCAAGATTAAGGTCCATGCCATGGCTCTTCACCAATTTGTGAACCCTAACTTGGTCGGCCCGGTCTAGAATAATCATCCAGCCTATGTTTGTGCGTCTTTTCCAACTAAATCCCAAAATTGCCATGACAGCCCCGACCTTTCGAGGCGACAGACGGAAGCGCTCACCGCTTGTTTCGAGAATTTCGTTCACTTTGGTTGTCAAATTCTTTATTAGAACGCGTCCGGTATGGGCCTCTTGGTGAATTTGAGCGAAAAGAGCGGTCAGGACGGCATTTTCCGGGGGAGGAAGGGGTTCGAGGTTAAAAAATCCTCTCTTCTTGAAAAATCTAACTAATGGCTGACAAATCTCCTTGTCCTCGGCAAAAGGTGCCGCAAGCGCTCTTAACATTTCGCGACTCCGTGGGTTTAGTTCCTCAATTCCGGCGATTACGGGTGTGGAAGTTTTCCTGTAGTTCTCAAACCGGAATTGGAGCAATTGTGCCTGTAGTTTTGCAGCGAGCTCTCTAACGCTGGGATCATCAACCTCATTCCCGTTAGTTACATCTGACTCAACCATTTGAATCTCAATACAGCGACTGTTCAGTGCGGGATCGTCTGGTGGTTCTCGCCAACAAATGACCTTTGGTCCATAGGCATGGAAGCTCCGGGATTTTCTCATGACGAGGACATCCCGAGTGGTTCCCATCCGCAACAACTGCCGCAGAGCTCGGTTGTCCCCCGAGGTTCCAGATTCATCGATTAAGAGCGTGGGGTTCAGCTGTGAGCAGGCCTCGTAAAAGGCCGCGGATGTGACGTCTGCAGTCAGTAGAGGTCGGCGACAAACCAAACTCAAGGCCCTTAGTAGGGTTGTCTTGCCTGACTGTGGGAGTCCAACAATGGAGAGATACGGCGTTACGGGCAGGCGATCCGCAATCCAAGTAAACAAAACAAAATGCACCACCAGAAAGGTATTTTCAGCTTTCATGTCAACGCATTTCATGATGAGTCTAGCCACGCTTGCTAGAAGATCTGTGAACGATTGGTATGGCTCTGTCGAGTGGGCGAGCCGAACATGTCGAAAAACCTCTCCGTCCCGCGCTAGAGGAATTAACACCTCTCCATCTTGCTCCAGTTGTCTATGGTAGGTGGTTTTTCCATCTTTCCAAACCGCTAGCAATGTCCGGCTTGAATTGTCAGGGTCTTCCACAAGATCAACGAGCGATCCATCCTTAAGCTCGCTGAATTCGATCGCAGTTGAGGTTGAGCGCTGGGTATCATCAACCCGACCGCTTCTCCTGTTTTTTGAGCTTGCGGGCGAAGAGCCCTTTTGAGAGTCTCTCGATGTATTTGGCGTGCCGGACTCTTCTTCAGTCCAGCGTTGAATTGATGGGATCGGGTCTACGAAAGAGAGTTCATCTGTAAGCAGAGTATGACCGTTTCCTTGTCCATTAGAATTAGCTGGTGACTTGGTTCCGTTTCCAGGGATGTAATCGTGCGACATAGTCGATTCCCTCCATGAGTCCTTGTACCGACAATGGCCACCAATGGTGACCACGAACGCTTACGAAAAGCCTGCGGCTCGTAGCAAATCATTTCCTCTAGCTAACGCGTTACTGCTCCACCGCGTCAGTAAGATATTTGGGGCCTTCCTTCTTGTAAGCGTCACTGTTTTTTTCAAGAGGAACTCACTGATTTGAGACAGACTTCTTGTCTCAGCTTCGCGCTTGCGTTTCGTGACTTTTGATTCGTGAGCCATTCGCAAGCGGACTATCTATTGCAAACCTCAGATGATCGAGCTTTGATCCAAAGGCTATCCGCAAGACGTGTGAGTACTGCAAAAACATCCGCGGCGCGGCGTCCAGCACGGGACCCGAGAACAACGAGTTGAAATCCGCCTTCAGCATTACTCCAGATATAGTGACGACATGCTTAGATCAATATAGAATGCTGGCTATGCTAGCTATATACTCACACTTGTTTTGGCCTCCAACAGTGAAAAGGAACTCGCCAGTTTGCTCCGTCTGGGACGGAAATCTGAGCTTGTTCTAATCGGCCCGTTCCGAAGACGTAATGGAACTTTTATTTTCGGCTTCGCGGACATGGTCATTACTGTGAATGAACGAAGAGAACTGAAGCAAGCAGGGAAGCTAAACTTGGCGGGTATTCAGGAATGGGTTGAACAGAGGGCCGGAGAGCCGAAATTGAAAGAAATCGCAAATGAAGATCGGTAATCGCTTGCGCGTCCTTCGCTAAGGGAATGCAGGGCGTGAGTCGACGAACTCATCAGCCGCCGCCGTTCTCATGGGGAGCAGACCAATCGATTCCTGCCAGAACGTAGTCTGGCAAGCACGCATTCATCGGATTCAATTTCTTTGGCCGGCCATCGCGAGCGCGTTTTTCGGGCTAATGGCGATCCTTCTCTTCAGTGGCGCGATGTCTCCCCAAGGGAGTGTTGGAGGCACCGTCATTCTTGCAGTTGGGGCATTTATATTCCTTGTCACTTCTCTCGTGGTCGCAGGGATCGCGTTTGCGAACGGGCAATCAAGGCGGGTCATACTCATAGATAAGAGGCTACGCGTGATGCCAGGCCTATTCAAAGAAAGAACCGCTGACATTTTCCTTGATACGATCGAAAGCCCTGTCGTCCAACAAGGGATTGTTGGACGAATGATTTCCTTTGGCACCGTCATCTTGCGTGATCGCGATGGAACCGTGCATCGTTGGAAGAACATTGCGCAGCCAACAGACTGTCTATGGAAATTGCAAGAACTGCTCGGACAAGGGCGTGAACACGGGGGCTGACTCCGAACGATCTTTCGAGAAACGCCTCCGGGTGGCGGTGAATCGTGGTCAAAGATCAGAGCGGTGGCCCCATAATTTGCTGATTCCACAGTTGCCAACAATATTGATGAAGGACAGGCCATCGGCGAGGCAACTGTGCGCTTTTCTGCCAGGCGCGCCTAGTTACTTCAGCTTGGCGTATTCAGCCTTCGCGGCGATGAGGACGGGAATGTCGGGGTCGGCGTCTTTCCACAGAGCGAAGAAATCCTGATAGGCGGCGCGGGCTTTGGGAGTGTCGCCCTGGAGGGTGTAGGCGCGGGCAAGGTTCAAGCGCGCGAGTGGATAGAGGAGGTTGACAGCAGCAGCTCCCCGGTGGTCGAGAATCTTCTGGAATTCGGCGGCAGCTTTCGTGCCGTCCTGCATGCGCAGGAAAGCTAGCCCACGAATGTAGACTGGCCAGAAATTGGCGCTGTTTGGCCCGAAGCCGAATTCGTACTCCCTGGCTGATTCGAGAACAGCTACGGCCTCTTCAGGAGCCTTTCGCTGCAGATCCATGAGGGCGCGTACGACTGGAATCTGCACGGCATTCAGCAAGGTGTCGCTCGGAAAGTCGCGGCTCAAATCGTCAGCGAGCTTTTGTGAGTTGCCCGCGTCACCGATTTGCGC
>Ga0209283_10001377_pt1 | contig 13190 bp, 6 predicted proteins | sample CZO8metaG_2_FD_188354 | JGI IMG/M metagenome (GOLD analysis project Ga0209283, IMG submission 188354) | Vadose zone soil microbial communities from the Eel River Critical Zone Observatory, Northern California, USA - CZOApr15con2H1.8 metaG... | ecosystem: Environmental > Terrestrial > Soil >...
TGGCCAGGCCCTCGATGGTCGTCACCGACCGGCCGTCGGCCTGCACCGCGAACAGCGAGCAGGACTTCACCGCCACGCCGTCGAGGAGGACGGTGCACGCGCCGCACTGGCTCGTGTCGCAGCCGACATGCGTGCCGGTGAGCCCCAGCGTCTCGCGGAGGAAGTGGACGAGCAGGAGCCGCGGCTCGACCTGCCGAGCCTGGCTCGTTCCATTGACGTCGATGCTAACGGAGGTCACGGAGCCTCCTTTTTGCGGAGATGCTCGTGCGCGGCAGGACGGCCCCCAAGCCGGCCTGTTCAGTGGATCGGTTAGCACCGGGCCGCAGCGCGGTCAACCGGCCCTTCAACCTGCGCGTGCAGGCCCCAGGAAGGACCTGCGACCGATGCCAGCACCGCCCCTTCGCCAGCATCGGATGCGGTTGGTGGAGCCGCCGTAGGCGCAGGACCCGACCCAGGCCAGGCGATTCCCGGTAAGAGGTGGTGGATCGCGCACTTGGTCAGTGGTTTCGTTCGAGGCGGACCCAGAGCAAAATAGCCCCCAAGCTATAAAGAAGACTGAGGATTGCTGGAACTATTGCTACAGCCCCTGCAAGCATTCCAAGGACGCCGCTGATGATCGCTGCAATGAGGCTCGATCGTAACGACAATCTGACTAAAGTTGAAAGGGCTAAATGATTCTCACGTCGACGCCAACATCGATAATATCCGGGGCTCGCGAGACCACCAAGGACTAGTGCCCCAATCAGCAAACATGCAAGGGGACTTGACAAAACAGCCTTTCTGTCCTGCGTAGCGTCATAGATGAATCCTGCGGCCAGCGGTAAGCCCATCGCAGCAGCGATAACAGGCGGTCCGAGAAACAGTAACGGCAAGCTGCTCGGCCGCGCCAACGGGGAAGCGGTCATCCGCACCGCTCCATTGTCGTTTTCATCCGCGGTAACGCTACCGCATAAGGCGATGTATAACAACAACCAATACTGTGCCCACCAAGAACACCGCAAGCGTATATACTACGGCCGAATATAACGTGTACCACCAGCCAAGTGAATCAGCCCTTCTAGAGTGTTCGAGGAGCAGTTGTACGCATACAGCGGCACCGAACACGAGCGGAAGTAAAGCGAATATCATCGATCGGAGATCTCTCATGTCCCGTTTCTCCGGTTATTCAACGCCATGAGGAAGTCGGCGCCATCAGGGGCGCCCTGGCCCCTTCGGTCTAGCCAACCACAGGCCGCGCCTTGGCGTTGCGATGACATGGCGACCCCTCAGTCGGTGGCTCGCTCCTTGTCCCGAATCTCGCGGAGCGCATCGTATGCCCATGCGAACTCAGCCTCGTTCGGACGCAGGCAGAAGACCGCGTCCCGGTACCATGACATCGTCTCGTCGTTCCTGCCGTCCGCTTGTGCCTTGACCCCGGCGTAGTAAGGCACCTCGCAGCTCGACGGATCGTCCGTCACGAGCGCCAGCAGCTCTTTCTGGTTGAGGTCGCCTAGGAGATGGCGGCCGACCTGGAATTCCCACCCAGGGTGATTCGACCCATAGTGAGCCTTCACCATCGCGCGAAAAGCCGGGCTTGCTCGTTTGCCGAGCCGCGCAAGCGCCGCCGCGCGGAACAGCCAGACGTGCTCGGCCATGCTTGCATCACCCTGCGGATCCGGGACCACGCCGAGCTCCTCGTCGAGCTTCTCCCGATAAGCTAACGACGCCAGATGGTACGCTTCGCGCGCCGGGAACGGTTTGGGAATCTGGGCGGAGAACCATTCGCGCGCGGCGTCCGGCCCCTTCCAAGCTCTCAATGCCGCCGCTGTCCGGACAAGTTGCATGTATCGATCCGGCGGTGGAACGTCGATGAGGGTTCCGAGGACGAAGGCGTGCTCATGAGCATGTTCCTTGGTCAGTCCCGCCCTGAGGTCCGAGACGTAGCCCGGGTGTATCCCTTTCGCGAGCAGGGCCTGCACCGCAGCTTTCATTTCGGCAGTCGGGCGCTTCGCAAACACCTTGGCGAATCGCTCACCGATGGACCAATAGTAGTCGCTGTTGTCAAGTCGGCGCCGCGACGTCGCCAGCACGCCAGCCGCGGCGTCGAGATCGCCTTCGGTCCAATAGACCCAAGCCGCCTCGGCGATTGCCTCGACGATCGTATACCGCTCCAGCCACGCGCCGACGAGCCGATGCGCCTCTTCCTTGCGACCGAGCATGAGCAAGTGCTTCGCCGCCAGGTCGGGCGCGCAGAACGGAAACGCTGGGAGCGCGGGCTGGATGATTTGCAACCCTGCCGTCCAGCGACTCGACTCGAGATCCAGCTGCGAGATCTCGCAACGCATGGACGCTGCGTCGAGACCCCGCTTGTCGTACCTCCTGAGCCAGTCCATCGCCTCCGCGCGGGCATCGTCGACCCTGCCCGCTCTGCGCAAGAACCTGATCAGCGGTGTGCGGGCGTCCGCCCGGTGCCGCTCGGCGTTCGCGAAAGACCTCAGCGTCTTTTCCGCCGGGACGGGCGGCGCGAGCGCGACGTACCCCTCTAGCGCATCCTCGCGGTTGGCAAACGGAAGGGATTTCTGCAGGGCGATCGTCCTGAGCGCCGGAGCGTCACGCGAGAGCCACGCCTGAAGCCGCGCCATCTCCGGATGGTTCGCGGGAGCAGCGCTCATGACGGAGGCAGCCAGCTTGCGCGAGTACTCGCGTTCGAACAGGTGCGTAGAGCAGAGGTGCGCCCAGCGGATCCGGCTGAGGATGCGCGAATCGAACCGCGGCGCGCTCATGAGAATGGATTCCAGGAAACGCGCGTCGCCGTAGCCCACCCGTCTGAAGATCCGTCTGAGGAGCAGCTCGGCCTTGCCCTCGCCGAGTTGGCCGGGCTCTGCGAGCGCAAGGAACGCGCTCTCGCCAGTGTTGGCAGCGATGGCCGTGACGACGACTTCGAGCGTATGCAACGCGGGATCTGCATGGCTGCCGAGCTTCCTCGCGAACTCCTGGGCAGCGGCGCGATTGGCCTGGTAGTACTCGTAGTACTCGGACTGCCGCCACAAGGCTGAAGTCACCGCGGCGAGGAAGTAGTCGGCCGTGTCCTCCGCGCGCAGGAGCGGGCCGGATGCGCCCGAATCGAGCTTGCGCGCAGCGGCCGCAATCCTTCCGTTCGGGTCGGCATCCTTCGCGAACCGAGCCGCGGCGGATTCTGCGCCGGTACTCAATGCGTCGGCAAACGGACCTTCGCCGGCGTCGATGCTTGCGCCTTCGACGCGCGCGCCGACGTACCACGGAAGCGCGAAGGCCGCCGGCGCGAACGCTTTCATGCTCGATTGTCGCGCAAGCTGGCTGAGCACCGCCGTCGAAAGCCGCTCAGCGGGTTGCGCCTGCCACAGCCATCGCTCGACGCCACGCTCATCTCCAATCCTCACCAGCCGTCGCAGATGCAGGTAGCGATCCGCGGGTGTCGCTTCGCGCAACCAGGCGTCCTCCTCGAGGTGCGCGTCGTCGCCGGCCAGGAAGTGCTTGAGCGCCGCCTCGCCCGGCATGGCCCGGAGTAGCTGCCCGGCGGCGGCGGCGTAATCGAGCGCTGCAGCGAGGACCGCCTTAGTCCCGCGCGCGTCGCTGCCGGCTGCTGCATCGAGAGCGACGAGCGCGAGTGCGTGCGCAGGAAGACCGTCCGCGATCTCGTCGACATCGACCATGTAGAAGGCCAGCGCCGCCGCAGCTGCCGCCGCCTCGTGCAGCACAGCGCGCGTATGCTGCCCCGCGGACCAGGATGCCTGCGCCGCGCGCAGTGCCGGCAGCGCCTCGTCCTCGTTGCGCAGCGCGCGGCCGTCGGTCGCCGGCGGACCTTGCACGTTCTCGGCGGCGATGCGGTTCCTCGCCAGCGGAAGGAGGAACTCGAGCATTTCAGCGAAATCGGGCAGCTCCGAGACGCTGCCCGCGTCCTTGCCGGAGATGGTGACGACCCACCGCCCGCCTTCGAAGCGGACTTGCGCAGTCCCGCCGCCGAGCTCCGATGCCGCCAGCAGAAACCGTCGATCCGGCCGCAGGCGGAGCATCGCTTCGACCGCCGAGCGGCGCGCGATTGGATCGCGCGGCAGCTTTGGCGACGGCAGGAACCGCGGCGGTTTCACCGCTGCCAATGCGCGCTTCTCGAAAGAGCGCTCTCGCTGATTCAGCGCCTTCTCGACGAGCCCTCCCGACCAGGCGAAAACCGCAGCCACGGCTGTCGCGCCGAGAATGGCCAACAGGATCGCTCTCTTCATGCCGCTCACGATCGCGGAGGGGTGCACCTCGGTCAAAAACCTGCCGATCCGTGCAATCGTGGGTGGACGTGTGTCCGTTGTGATTGCGAGGGGTTGCCAGAGGTAGTGACCTGCTGCCGTCCCCTGGTACGGCTCACACGGCGTGCCATGGGCACGTGCGCCTCCGATCCGGAGGGCGGCTCAATTGCGGCCGCAATCCTGGCGCCATAATCGCGGGGGCGGACCTCGCGCTGGTCGCAATGCTTTTCTTCCTAGCGTTGGAGGTTTTCCTCTCCGCGTGGATCGGGAGGAACCGCCCACGGCGGTGACTGCCCACTGTGGTTGTGCCCGGGCTGGCGGCGCGCCTTTTGTATCTTATCAGCCCAGCGTTTGCTGCAGCTCCACCGAGTCACTCAAAGGTGTAGCACCGTATTCCGGCGACGGGCTCGAACTTCTTCGCCAGGACGTTAACCTTCCATCCCAGTCTCGCCGGGGCATGACCACGTCCTTCGAATGCGAAGATGGCGAAAACGGCATCTCCCCGCCGCACTTCACCTCCCGGCGAAACGCAGTCGAAATTGAATCCCGACCATTCAATCTTCTCATCGTAAGATGGAACTTCCAGCACTGAGACGATCTTCTTGGAGATTGCCTTACCATGCTTCTTTCGAGTGAACAGTAACACAAAGTCACGATCGCCCTGCATTCTGGACGCCATGCCCAGTCCAGCCTTGAGCATGACTTCGTAATCGCTAACAAACTGAGGCGGGAGCTCGTCGAGACTCATGCCGATGAGATCATTCGGTTCCAAGGACGATACCGGCCTGTCCCCGGTCGGCTGGCCAGCCAAGGCCGGCACGGCAAGACCCAATAGGAGAACGCAGCGAATCATCGACGAGGACATGTTTCTAGGCCAAAGGGCGGGTCCCGTCCTCATCACCCTGTTCATGCCGCTCAGGATCGCGGAGCGGGCGCAACTGGTCAACACGATCGGTTGCCCCCGGGTAGACGAAGATGCGCCAACTCGCCACGTTCCCACAGCAGTACACGATCGCTGTGCTCACTCGGAGGAGCCGCGGCATGCGCATGCTGCCGCGCTCGTTCTACTCATGCGTTCTACGGTTGCTCCGCGGCGCCACGGCGAAGATTGACGTGAACGGCCTTCAATCATTAGAAGCCCCTGGCATCCCCTGGCTCATACGAGATCCGCCGGCGACGCTGCTCAGGTGAAGCTACTTGGGCATCCCCGAAGCCGAGTCCTCCTTATGCTAACCTCACGGTCGCGTTCGCCTGTCAGCGGATGGTTGGAGCCGAGCATGCGTCGAGTTCACTTTTTCCTGACCGCGTTGGGACTGTGCCTTTGGACGCAGATCGCGCTCGCCAACGGCGGCGGATATGCCTTTGGCGTGAAGTTCACCGGCACCGTGGCGCCGTTCCAGGCCTCCGGGACCAAGTACGTCCGGATCCTGGAAGAGAAGCTGGACATCGACCTGCGGCGCACGGACGCGTCGGTCGTCGTGCGCTACACGATGCGGAACATCGCCGATGCTCCCGTGCTCGTCCAGTTCGGTTTCCCGGTCGAAGCCATTCGCGAGGACGATCGCGGGGATGACGAACCGGATCACCACGAGGCCCGGCCCAAGGGCCTCGCCGGCGCAATCCAGCAGCTGAAGGGGTACGCCGTCACCGCCGATGGCAGCCCGGTGAAAGCTGAATTCGAGATCGAGCCCTTCGCCAAAGGGAGGATCAAGCCCTTCCCCGGATCCGGAGCGCTGAAGGGCATCGCCGGCTGGGTGGTCTCGAAGGTGACCTTCCCGGCGGCCGCGCCGCTCACGCTCGAGATTCGATATGCCGCGGATTACCTGGGAAGCTCGACCTTCGTGAGCGACGACGTCCAGTCGACGCCCCTCTCCTTCGTCTATCGCCTCTCGACCGGCGCCGTGTGGGGCGGCCCCATCGAGAAAGGAACCGTCACCGTCCGAGCGGACGGCATCCCGACGGCGGAGGTCGAGATCGCCGCACCTCGCGAGCGATTCCGGCGCGACGGCGATCGATGGCTGTGGTCGTTCCAGGATCTCGAGCCGACCCTGGCGGACGACATCACCATCCGCGCCATCCCCGGGTTCTTCGAGCAGCGCTTCGACGATCTGTCCGCGCGGGAAAACCGCTCTTGGAGCTATCTCGAGCGCGACGGGAAGTGGGGAGAGGGACATCAGCGGTTCAAGGCCACGGCAAGCTCGACGCTGGCGCCGACGAAGGATCACGGATTCGGCGCCGGCCACCTCGCCGAGTTCATGCCCGCGGCTCCCTGGGCGGAAGGTGTAGCGGGCCCTGGCATCGGCGAGTGGGTGGAGCTCGAGTCCACGAAACCCCGCCGTCTTCTCGCGCTCGGCATCTGGCCCGGCTTCCAGTCCTTCAAGAACCCGGCGCGCTTCGAGCAGAACGGGCGGCCCGCGCGCGTGGAGATCGCCCTGAACGGCGAGCATCGCTTCGTGGCCACCCTGGGCGACAAACCCGACGACCAGCTCATCCCGATCCTCGGCTACGCGAAGCCCGTCTCGAAGCTGAGGATCACGATCCTGGAGGTTTTTCCCGGCAGCCGCTTCACGGACACCTGCATCTCGAGGGTCGTGCTGTATGACCGCCTCAACGAGAAGCCCGAGATCCATCATGCTCGGTAGTCTCCTCGGCCTCCTGTTGTGCGGTGCCATCCCGGCCCTCGGCCAGGACGCGCAGCGACCGCTACCCATCTACTTCGAGGACAACCACGCGGGGACCTTCCAGTTCCTCGCGACGACGCTGGATGTGGAGCAACCGCACGTCCTCGTCCTGGTCGATGCGCATCCGGACTCTTCTCGTCCTCCGGAGGTAGACGCCCTTCGAGACGGCCTCCGGCGCGTCATCTCTCCGGAGGAACGCGAGACCAGGATACGGGCCTGGCGGCGCGAAGGCGCCGTACAGGCTTTCGACTGGATCGTTCCGCTCATGCCTTCCCCGCTGGCGAAGGTCATCTGGGTGCGCCCGGAGCACGCGAGCGATGACACTCGAACCGGGCCTGCCGGCGAGGTGGCCCTGCCACCTGGTTTCACGGTCTCCGGCCCCGAGGACCTCCAGGCGCGGCTTCCTGCGGAGCTCCCGGTGGTGATCAGCATCGACCTGGACACCTTCGCCGGGCTTGAACCCGCCGAACAGGCGGCGCGGTTCTCGGACCTCTGGAGCCGGATCGTCCGCCTTCCGCGGCTCTCGAGCATCACCTTCGCCATCTCTCGCCCCTGGTTGTCCGACGACGCCGAGGCCTCGCGCCTCGTGCTCCTGGCCGTACGCGCTTCGCTGTCCCTGGCTCATGCCACGCTCCGGTTCGAGCCCTGGGGGATCGAGGGGCCGGATCGCTCGGAGCGGGCCAAGGCGTTCTACCGCGAGCGCAGGGAGCCGCCGCGGTTCGATCCCGACTCCGCCTCACCGGAACTTCGGAGTCTGCTCCTGGCCAACGCCGAACGCCTCGACGTCCGGCTCGATCCCCCCCGCTGGCGGGAGCTCCTCGCGCGCTGGCGCGCGGAAGGCAGCGATTGGCGCGTCACCATTGCAGGCGTCGAACCGGATTCGGATCGCATCTACCGCCCCGAGCCCGAAGCCGCTCCCGATCTGCGCATCGAGGGCGGACCTCCCGGACGGGTCCGCCGCGTGACCTGGCTCCAGTGGACTCCGGGAGCGTGGTCGTACAACGTGCTCCCGGAGCTCCCCTCCGGGAAGGTCTTCGCCGGAACGGCGCCTCCGTTGGTGGAGTACCAGGCCACCGTTCTCGCTCGGACCGCCTCCGTGTCACTGGGAGCGGAGGTCTGGATGCGCGCCCTCCCCGGTCCAAGTCGGTCCGGCGTGCTGCGAGTCTCGGCCGAGTTGGAGACGGAAGACGGCGTTGCCCACACGGCCCGGATCGAGATCCGGCGGCACATCGGGACGGGATTTCGCGCCGGCCTCTCCGAGCAGTTCGGGCTTCCTTACGTGTTCGGGGCCGGCTTCCTCCGACGAGGCAGCCTGCGAGGACCCGACACCGGCGTCGGGAACGATTGCGCCAACTTCCTCGTCTACGCCTGGCGGCGCAGCGGGCTTCGCATGCCCTGGAGCAATCCCGCCCAGCTGCGGCGTCACCTCACTGGACTGGCCGAGGGTACGCAGGCATCGGACCGCATTGCCATCCCGGAGGATGCGCCTTCGCGTGGGCTCGTCATCCACCTCGGGTCGCACGTGGCCGCCCTCTGGGAGGATCGCGCGCCGCTCGGGACGCTGGGCCCCGAGGACCTGGTGGTCCACCATCTCGGTGGCATGCCGGAAATCATCTCCCTGGCCGAGCTCCTCCAAGGCCGCGAGCGCTCCACGTTCGACCTCTACCTGGGTCCCTCCCGCGAGCCGGCGGGCTGGATCGCCGTCGGTGGCGACGTCATGCCTGGCGAGGACGGACAGCCGCCTCCGGGTCTGCGCGCCCGACTGCGCAAGGCGGACCTCGTTGTGGCGAACCTGGAGACGACGGTCGGCCGCGCAGGGCGGGCGGTCCAAAAGCGCTACGTGTTCCGGATTCCGGCCCCGCGGCTGATGGACCTCCGTTCAATCGGCATCGGGGCCTTCTCGGTCGCGAACAATCACATCGGCGACTTCGGGCCGCAGGGGCTGGAGGAGACCCTCTCCGGCCTGGACGCGCGCGGCCTCGGCCACTTCGGTGCTGGAGGGGATACGCCATCGGCCGTCTCGGCCTGGTACGGACGCGTGAAAGGGCTGACCGTGGCCCTCGTCGCGGTGTCCCTGACGGATCCCGACCTGCTTCCAGCGGGACCTCACCAGTCCGGCATGGCCGCGCTCCCCCGGCACGAGCGCGAGCTCGCCGAGGCCATCGCGGCGGCCAAGACGAAGGCCCGCTCCGTCATCGTAGTGCCGCATTGGGGCGTCGAAGGCTCAGCGAGCATCAGCGAGGAGCAGCGCCGCTGGGCGCGCTGGTTCGTGGAGCAGGGGGCCGACGCCGTAGTGGGCAGCGGCCCGCACGTCATCCAGGCGCACGAAACGATCGGCGGGACTCCCGTCTACTACTCCGTCGGGAACCTGTGGTTCCAGGGCGCGTGGCCAGCCGAATCCCGGAAAGCCGGCATCGCATTCCTCGGCCTGGATCCGGGCGGACGAATCGTCGCGTCGCGGCTGGAGCATCTCGCTCCTGTGAAGAGGCCGGCGTCGGCACCGGGGCGTCACCGCGCCCGTCTGGGAGGCGGCTCATCGATTGGTTCAGCGAACCAACCTAAGCCGGCGAGCAGAAGGTATTCGGGCATAGCGATGAGGTACGCCCACGGCCCGGTTTCCGGCGCGAAGTAATACGCCCACGGCAATGCCATGCCCCCAAGCCCAACCGCGACCGCTCGAGCCAAGAAGGGGATCCTCACTTCGGCCCCCAATCCACGATGCTCGCTCCAACGTGCGACCCTGTGCGGACGACCGCTCGCACGGGCGAAACAAATATCGAGCTTCGCACAGCGACAATCCGCACAGCGCTAGGCGTCTGCGGCAGCGTAGGCGCTTACAACGATGGTCACACCGACGTCGGCGCAGTATCGGAGACCTTCGGGTGTCAATTGTACTCCTGCCCCAGGCTTGTTCACCGATACCGCCACACCAAAGTCCAGCTCACTCTCCCCGCCCGAACTGCGAGCGACTCGAACCAGGTTCTCAAAGGCCCTTTCGGAAAGCAGGCCTACCAATTCGTGAGCTGTTCGAGCCTCTCCGATCGTCTCATTGAAGCCAGATGAATCCCATTGCTCACCGAGCAATCCGCGCTCGCCTCGATGCCATACCCGGTCCGGCTGCAACTGAGGATGCGCTGCCAAGAAGGTGTCAACATCGAAGCGTGTGCCCGAAACTCGCCACACACATAATATCATTGACATGCCTCGCCATAGTAGTTGTAGTAGTAACGGTAACCCATGCAGATCGCATATGTGTCAATCATCTGTGTGGCGGACGCCCATACTTCTTGCACAGGTCTGGGTTGAGAATGCAAGGATTGACCAAGAGAGGCAATGGAAGCACCGAATCCAGAAGGTCGTCTAGGGAGCCACCTGGGCCGCCCTCTCCATTGCCTCCTCCGCGTCGTCCTCTCCCCCGAGTTCCTTTCGAATCTGGCCCTGGCTTACCCAAAGCCTTCCACTCCTCACACAGCTCCTCGGCCGCTTCCTTCGATAGATCCGGCATCTCCTTGGTCTTGTACCGCCTATGATACCATTTCCGGAATTTCTTTGGTAGGCTATATCACTTATCGCACTCCGCCAATCCAGTGGGATCCGCTGCGTTTAAGGGATCGTTGACAACGTAGCGATAGAGGTTCAAGTCCCCTGGTATAACGCGGAGCGCCCGCACCAGGGCTACAGGCTCCAGGGGCCGCACGCCTGCGCAAGCGCTGCGCGAGCCACTCGGCATCGAGGACCTGCCATCCTTCACCCCGCCCGCAGAAGAGGAGGTGCAGCCGACCCAAGCCGCTTGAAAGAAAGCTCTGCCCGGAGGGCGTGGGTGTCGGGGAATTACGAGACTTGTACATACCTGTACATCTCGACCGGACTCATCACCCGCCAACGCCTTCAACTCGCCTATTGCCCTTCCGACCTCCCTGGGCGAGCCCCTCTCTCGATCGCAATCAGTGCACGGCCTAGCAAAGAGACCCATCCCGAATCCTCCGTCTCGCCTCGAGCATGATGCAGCTTGGGATTTAAGGGTACCGCCAATCGCATTGCGATCTCTGCGGCTCCGAAGCCCAGCGACGGCAACACCGAGCGCAGCCTCGCCTTCTGACGTTTGGTCAGTTTCCAAAAAGTTTCCGCTCGTGGCTTCTCTTCAAGCTCATCCAGGAAATTCGAAGTCCACGTATGGTCACTATTATGGATCGTTGACAGATCGGAGCACTTATCGAACAACCACGCGCTGTTCTTGCGATTGCACAATTTATTAACGTGATTGGCTTCTGATTCTTCATTGCGCTACGAGTACACGGATACAATGACAAGGAAGGCAATCCAGTCAGCCACAGTTATGACGTGTGATAGGCGCTTGGCGGTTGGAGAGGTGCCGTACTTCCACTTAATCAATACCCGAAAAGTGATGTCAAATGCAGCGACAAACCCTGCCACTGTTAACCCGTAACGTAAATCCTTCCATGTAAGGCCAGGGTGCAAAACATAAAAAAGAACGATAGATACGAGCAGCATGGCGATATTGATGATTCTTCTCGAGTGCCTCGCGAATCCTGACAGCTGCAATCTCACGGACACCTCGGATCTCTTTTGCAGCCCTTGAGACATGCGTCGAATTTCGCGTTGCAAGCGTCACGCTGATAGCTAATCGACGAGCCACCTGCGGTCGGTCCCACCAGCATGCTGCACAAAATACCTAAACCGAATCGTCTGCAAACCAGACTTACCGCAGAACCGACAATGGTCCCGCCAGCGACAGCCTGACGGACACAAACATCTCGGTCCGCTTCGCATCCGGCCTCACATCCATGTAACGGATCTCCGGGAGTTGAGCCAGGATTTCCGTACCATGATCCAATGACCGCGCCGCCCCGGTGCGTGTGGGGCATCGGCTGTCCTGTTACCGGGTTAATGAGCCAATGTAGTCCGTCAGGATCGACCAGGTTCATTGGATCAGCCAGAACGTACAGATACAGATTGAAATCTCCCCCAGCAAGTCCAAGGGGGTCCTCTGACAAGAATCTCCCGCTGGTCGGATCGTAGTATCGCGCTCTATAGTAGAGGAGGCCAGTCCCGTCGTTCTCGCGCCCTGTAAAGGCTCGGGCGTTGTCGTCGGGCGCACCGGTCTGCGTCACCCTACCGTATGGCTCGTAGCTGTAACTCGTGGATAGAGTGGCACTCGCGTCCGAGAGCGCGACTGTGTTCCCCAGACGGTCGGTCAGGTACTCCGTCTTCGTGGTTCCCTTGGTCCGCCCAAACGCCTCGTCCACGCTAAGGCCTGTCAAAAACGTGGCTTTCGCGACAGGGGCGGGACCGTCGCTCAGCTCCTGGATGACGTTGGGACCATCGTACAGGAACTGCGTCGCCACGGTGTTGATCGACTTGCGGCTGCGTCTCCCCAGTGCATCGTAGGAGAACTGCGCTGAGGTGGTTCCTGTAATCTGGCTGAGCTGGTTTCGTGCGTCCCAGACGTAGCTCTGTGCGCCGTCCGAGGTGAGCCGTCCGTTGCGATCGTAGCTGTAGCCCGGCAAAGTAAGCTGGTTGTTGGCGCCGTAGGTCTTTCCAGCGATAGCTGCTGGCAGGTCGACCTTGCCCAGCGAGCCGCCGAGCCGAATTACCCTCCCCGCGGTGTCGTAGTCGTAGAGCAGGCCGCCTAGGGTGGCGACCGCGGTGCTGTAGGTGATCGAGCTGAGCTGGCCGGCGGCGTCGTAGGCGTAGTCGACGTTGACGCCGTTGCGGAGCTGCACGCGTGAATAACGGTCCGCGTTGTCGTAGGTGACGCGCACCACGTCCTGTGGAGCGGTCGCGCTGACGGCATTGCGCAGCTCCGTCAAGCGGCCGGCAGCGTCGTAGGCGTAGTCAACCGGCTGCTGCCCGGTCGCCAGCATCTGCGTGCGGCGGTCGGCCTTGTCGTAGCTGTAGTTGACGGTCCCGAGCGGCGTCGCCTCCTGGGTCAGCTGGTCCAGGCCGTCGTAGGCGAAGTTGATCGTACCTCCGGCGCTGTCGACGATGGTGAGGAGGCGGTCGCCCTTGTCGTACGCATAGGCGATGGTGCTCTCGTACGTCGTGGGCGCCGCGGCAGTCGCGCCGAAACCGATCTGCGCGAGCCGGTTGAGGCTGTCGTAAGTGCGGCGCGAGATCTGGCCATTGCGGGCAGTGACCGTCTCGAGGAGGCCGTTCGCCGCGTAGGTGAAGGTCTCCGTGTTGAGCAGCGGGTCCGTCCTCGAGGAGAGCCGGTTCAGGACGTCGTAAGCAT
>Ga0209283_10001379_pt1 | contig 13182 bp, 8 predicted proteins | sample CZO8metaG_2_FD_188354 | JGI IMG/M metagenome (GOLD analysis project Ga0209283, IMG submission 188354) | Vadose zone soil microbial communities from the Eel River Critical Zone Observatory, Northern California, USA - CZOApr15con2H1.8 metaG... | ecosystem: Environmental > Terrestrial > Soil >...
TTCCTGCACTGGATCGAGCAGGGCGTGCGCATCTTCCGCGTCGACAACCCGCACACCAAGCCCCTCCCGTTCTGGGAGTGGGTGATCGGCGAGGTGAAGGGGCGCCACCCGGACGCCATCTTCCTCTCGGAGGCGTTCACGCGCCCGAAGATGATGAAGGCGCTGGCCAAGGCCGGCTTCGACCAGTCGTACACCTACTTCACCTGGCGGAACTTCAAGCACGAGACGGAGGAGTACCTGAAGGAGCTGACCCAGGGCCCCGCCGCCGAGTACATGCTGGGCAACCTGTGGCCCAACACGCCGGACATCCTGCCCGAGCAGTTGCAGCAGGGCGGCCGGCCGGCGTTCCTCTCTCGCGCGGCGCTGGCCGCGACGCTCTCCTCCTCGTGGGGCATCTACTCGGGGTTCGAGCTGTGCGAGAGCCGCGCCCTGCCAGGCAAGGAGGAATACCTGGACTCGGAGAAGTACCAGCTCGTGCAGCGCGACTTCGATCGGCCGGGGAACATCCGGTCCTGGATCGCCGCGCTCAACCGGATCCGTAACGAGCACCCGGCGCTGCAGCAGTACCGGAACCTCCGCTTCCACAAGGCGGACAACGACCGCGTGATCTTCTACTCGAAGACGTCCGAGGACCGCGCCAGCCAGGTCCTGGTGGCGGTCAGCCTGGACCCCTTCGCGCCGCAGGAGGCGATCCTCGAGGTGCCGCTGTTCGAGCTGGGCATCCAGCCCGACGAGGCGTACCAGGTGCACGAGCTGCTCTCGGACGAGCGGGCCCTGTGGCAAGGCCCCACCGCGCAGGTGCGGCTGACGCTGGACAAGCCGGCCGCGATCTGGTCGGTGTTGCGCTTCCGCAGGACGGAGCAAGGATTCGACTATTATTTCTAACGGCGATGCTTCCCATCGACATGCAAGCCCTGCCGGCATGGCTCAAGCAGCAGCGCTGGTTCGGGGGCAAGGGCGCGGCGATCGCCGGCGTGCGCGACGTGGACCGGGCGCAGATCTCGCCGGGCCTGCTCCTGTCCGCCGTCGAGGTGCGGTACGCGCCTCCCCGGCCGGCGGAGAGCTACGCGCTGGCGCTCCGGCCCTGGACGGGCAAGGCCGGGATCGTGGAGGGCCTCGACGACGACGCGGCGCGCGCGTTGCTCGGCGTGGTGCGCGGGCGGCTGCGCATCGCCACCGCGGGCGGAGCGCTGCAGGGTGAGCGCTTCGACGGCCCGGGCTCTCCCCTGGAGCGGCTCCCGCCCGTGCCGGCCGTCCGGCGCCTCGGCGCGGAGCAAAGCAACACCTCGCTGGTCTTCGACGACCGCGTGATCTTGAAGCTCATCCGCAAGCTCGGGCCCGGAGTGAACCCCGAGCTGGAGATCGGCGCCTTCCTCGCGCGCAGCGGCTTCACCGGTACGCCGCAGCTGCTCGGCGCCATCTCGGCGACCGGCGCGGTCGACGCGACCGTCGCCGTGGCGCACGCGTTCGTCCGCGTGGAGAGCGATGGCTGGTCGTACGTGCTCGAGTCGCTGCGGCGCGGCGAGCCGCCGCTGCTCCCTGTCCGGGAGCTGGGCGAACGCATCGGCGAGATGCACGCCGCGCTGGCCGGCGACGCGCGCGACAGTGCCTTCGCCCCCGAGCCGATCCGCCGCGAGGACCTGCTGCGCTGGACGGAGACGCTGCTTGCTGAGCTGGACCGGACCGTCGAGGCGGCGCGGACGGCGGTGCCGGAGCTGGCCTCGCGCCGGGCGGCGCTCTCGGCGCGGATCCGCAGGCTCGAGTCCGCGGCGCCGGACGGCGTGCGCATCCGGCAGCACGGCGATCTGCACCTCGGGCAAGTGCTGCGCAGCGACGGGCAGTGGCTGGTGTTCGACTTCGAGGGCGAGCCGGCCCGTCCGCTGGCGGAGCGGCGCGCGAAGCACAGCCCGCTGAAGGACGTGGCGGGCATGCTGCGGTCGTTCGCCTATGCCGCGGCCACGGTCGGCCGGCGCGAGCTCGCGGATCCGCTGCGCGACTCCTTCCTGCAAGGCTGGCGCCGGCGGGCGGGTCAGCTCCTGCCGCGGGACGAGCAGGACGCGCGGGTGCTGCTCGAGTCGCTCGAATTGGAGAAGCTGCTCTACGAGCTGCGGTACGAGCTGGGGCACCGCCCCGACTGGGTCGCGATCCCCGCCGCGGATCTCCTGGAGGCGAGATGAGGCGCGCCGCCTCGCTGGCGCACGTGGACGAGCAGATCCGGCGGCTGCTCGACCTCTCGCACCCGGACCCGCACTCCGTGCTGGGCATCCATCCCGACGGCGACGGCGTGGTGGTGCGCACCTTCCGTCCCGACGCCGAGCGCGTCACCGTGCTGCCCGACTTCGGCGGCCGGGTCCCCGCGGTGCACCGGCGCGGCGGCGTCTTCGAGGCGCGGCTCAACAACCGGAGCGATCTGTTCGGGTACTTGATCGAGGTGCGCTACCCCGGGGGCGCCACCTTCACGCTGCGCGATCCGTACAGCTTCCCGCCCACGCTGGGCGAGCTGGACAGCCACCTCGCCGCCGAAGGCCGCCACGAGCGCCTCTGGGAGCGGCTCGGAGCCCACCCGGCGCACCACCGGGGCACGTACGGCACCTCGTTCGCGGTCTGGGCGCCCACCGCGCGGTCCGTGTCGGTGGTGGGCGACTTCAACTCGTGGGACGGCCGCCTGCACCCGATGCGCGCCATGGGCTCGACGGGCATCTGGGAGCTGTTCGTCCCCGAGGTGGGCCCCGGAACGCGCTACAAGTTCGAGGTCCGGCCCGGCAGCGGAGGAGCGCGCCTCCTCAAGGCGGACCCGCTCGCGTTCCGGACCGAGGCTCCGCCGCAAACCGCGTCGGTGGTGCACGCGCTCGATCGGTACCAGTGGAAGGACGCCGAGTTCATCAAGTCGCGCGCCGCCGCCGATCCGCTCAAGCGCCCCATCTCCATCTACGAGGCGCACATCGGCTCCTGGCGCCGCGTGGTGGAGGAGGGCGATCGATCGTTGACCTGGGCCGAGGCGGGCGCGCAGCTCGCCGAGTACGTCGCGGAGATGGGCTTCACCCACGTCGAGCTCTTGCCCGTCGCGGAGCACCCCTTCGGCGGATCCTGGGGCTATCAGGTCACCGGCTACTTCGCGCCCACCGCGCGCCACGGACACCCAGACGACTTCCGCGCCCTGGTGGACGCTCTGCACGCGCGCGGGATCGGCGTGATCCTCGACTGGGTGCCGGCGCATTTCCCCACCGACCCGTACGCGCTCGCCCGGTTCGACGGGACGGCGCTGTACGAGCACGAGGACCCGCGGCAGGGAGCGCATCCCGACTGGGGCACGCTGGTCTTCAACTACGGGCGCAACGAGGTGCGCAACTTCCTCCTCGCCAGCGCGCTCTTCTGGCTGGAGGAGTACCACGCCGATGGGCTGCGCGTGGACGCGGTGGCCTCGATGCTGTACCGCGACTACAGCCGCAAGCCGGGCGAATGGGTGCCGAACAAGTACGGGGGGCGCGAGAACGAGGAGGCCATCGCGCTGCTCAAGGAAGTGAACGAGCGCGTGCGCGACCTGCACCCAGGCGCGCTGATGATCGCGGAGGAATCCACCGCCTTCCCCAAGGTGACCGCGCGCGCGGCGGACGGCGGCCTCGGCTTCCACCTCAAGTGGAGCCTGGGATGGATGCACGACACGCTGGGCTACTTCGCGACCGATCCGGTGTACCGGAAGTGGCACCACAACGCGCTTACGTTCGGGCTGATGTACATCTTCACGGAGAACTTCCTCCTGCCCCTCTCGCACGACGAGGTGGTGCACGGGAAGGGTTCCTTGCTCTCGCGCATGGCCGGCGACGACTGGCAGAAGTTCGCCAACCTGCGCGCGCTCTACGGCTGGATGTGGGCGCATCCGGGCAAGAAGCTGCTCTTCATGGGCGGCGAGCTCGCGCAGCGGGCGGAGTGGAACCACGACCGCAGCCTCGACTGGCACCTGCTCCAGGCGCCGGCGCACGCCGGCGTGCAGCGGCTGGTCCGCGACCTGAACCGGGCCTACCGCGAGGAGCCCGCGCTGTTCGAGCTGGACGGCGACCCCGCCGGTTTCCAATGGGTGCAGGTCGAGTCGGCGGACGCGAACGTGCTGGCCTTCCTGCGGCGCTCGGGCGAGCGGCACGTGGCCGCCGTCGCCAACCTTTCGCCCGTGCCGCGCCACGGTTACCGCGTCGGCCTGCCGCGCGCCGGAGAGTACCGGGAGGTGCTCAACACCGACGCGGCGGAGTACGGCGGGTCGGGCGTGGGGAACCACGGCCGCATGCGCGCCGAGCCGGTGCCGCACGACGGGCAGCCCGCCTCGGCGGAGATGACCCTGCCGCCGCTCGGCGTGGTGTGGCTCGCGCCGGCATGACCGCCGGGCGCGACCTGGTCCGCGCGGCGCTCGACGCGCTCGGCATCCGCAGGCTGGCCCTGGCGGTGCACGATGCGGCGCTCCCGGGCGACCCGCGCGACGACGTGGGACGGGGGGCGCCCCTCTCCGCGGGCGGCCTCGCCTTCCTCCGCTTCGCGGCCTCGCTCGGCTTCCACGCGGTGCAGCTCGGTCCGCAGGGCGAGACGACCGAGCACGATCAGTCCCCCTACGACGCGACGATCTTCTCGCGCAGCACGCTGTCCCTCGCGCTGGCTCCGCTCGAGCAGGCAGGGCTGTTGTCCGGCGCAACGCTGCGCGAAGCGGTGGCCCGGCGGCCCGCCGGATCCGGCGAGCGCGCCGCGCACCGCCATGCGCACGCCGTGGCGCGGGAAGTCGTCGACGAGGCGTTCGTGAGCTTCGAGGCGGAGCGCCCCCGCGAGCTCGCGGACCGGCTCCGCGAATTCACGGTCCGCCAGCGCGAGTGGCTCGACCGCGACGCGCTCTACGCCGCCGCCGCCGCGGAGCATCGCGAGCCCGACTGGCTCCGCTGGCCCGAGGAGGACCGGCGTCTGTGGGAACGCATCCCCGGCGCGGAAGCGGCGCAGCAGGCGCGGCGCTCCGAGCTGGCGGCGAAGCACGCACGCCTGATCGAGCGGTACCGGTTCGGGCAGTGGCTGGCGCACGAGCAGCACGGCGCATTCCAGCAGCAGGCGCGGGCCTCGAGCCTGCTGCTCTACGGCGACCTGCAGATCGGCGTCTCGCACCAGGACGTCTGGAGCTGGGGTTCGCTCTTCCTCTCCGGCTGGCGGATGGGTGCGCCGCCCAGCCGGACCAATCCGGAGGGGCAGCCGTGGAGCTACGCGGTGCTCGACCCGGCCCAGCACGTAGGACCGGCGCTGGCCTTCGCGCGGCGCCGCGTGGGCAAGATGCTCGAGGAATTCGGTGGGCTGCGCATCGACCACCCGCACGGGCTCATCGACCCGTGGATCTACCGGGCGGCGCAGCCGGACCCCGGCGTGGCCGTGCAGAACGGGTCCCGCTTGTTCTCGTCTCCCGATCTTCCGGAGCTCGCTCCCTACGCCGTGGCCCGGCCGGAGCAGCTCGATCCTGGCTCGCCTCGGCACGCGGACGGGTGGGTGCGCGCCCTCTCCCAGGAGCAGGTGGCCCGGTACGCAGTGCTCTTCGACGCGGTGGTCGACGCCGCGCGGTCGCACGGGCGCCAGGTCGACGACCTGCTCGGCGAGGTGCTCAGCACGCAGCCCTATCCGGTGGAGCGGGTGCTGGCGCGGCACGGGCTGGGACGGTTCCGTGTCACGCAGAAGGTGGTGCTCGATGATCCGGCGGACGTTTGCCGGAGCGAGAACGCCGCTCCGGTCGATTGGATCATGGCCGGAACGCACGATACCGAGCCCATCTGGCGCGTGGCGGAGCGGTGGTCCGAGAGCGGGTCCGCGCCCGCGCACGCCGCGTATCTCGCGGGGCGGCTGATCCCCGACGAGCGGGCGCGGCCGCGCTGGGCCGAGATCGTCGCGGCCGATCCGGCGCGCCTGGCCCTCGCCAAGCTCGCCGAGCTGTTCGTCGGCCCGGCGCGCAACGTCATGGTCACGTTCACCGACCTCCTCGGCATGCGCGAGGTCTACAACCGGCCGGGCACGATCTCCGAGGAGAACTGGTCGCTCCGCGTCCCGCCGGACTTCGAGGCCCAGAACGCCGAGGCGCGCCGCGCCGGCCGGGCCCTGGACCTGCCCCGGGTGCTGTCGATGGCCATCCGGGCGCGAGGAGCGGACTTCGCGCGCTCGCACGCGGCGCTCGTCGCGGCTCTCGATCAGCGGGCCGGCCCGGACCCCGGGGCCGGACGTGGAGCGTAGAGATCGAGGATGCGGTCGATGGCGGCGCGGCACGCGGCGCAGAACGGCACGTCGTCGCGCGTGAACATGATGCAGTCCGTCTGCGAACGGAAATACCCCTTGGCCTCGTAATTCGCGCCCTCGAACGCCCCGACCTTGCCCACGTACGGCTCCGCCGAGAGGCGGCGCGTGGCCTCCGCCTTCTCGGTGGCGAAGAGCGCGTCCATCTCCGACTCGGGCCTCCGTTCGGCGCGGATCCGGCGGCGCCGCTCCTGCACGCCCTTCTGCCACTCGATGAAGCCGTCCTCGTCCCAGGGCGTCGCCAGCGGGGCGGCGGGCGTGAGCAGCGCAGCCCATTTCGGGCGGTGCGGGTCGGCAGTGACGTTCCGTTCCCAGGGCTCGGGCCGGTCCGCCTGCTTCTCGTAGGCTGTGGGCGAGGTGAAGTACTCGTCCGCCAGGCCGGCGAGGTGGTGCGCGAACTCGTGTACGAAGATGTACGGCGCCCAGCGCGAGTCCGCGGCGACCGTGCCGTACAGGTTGAAGATCCCGCCGCCGCCGTAGGTCCGCGCGTTGGCGACGATCTCGACCAGCTCGTAGGGCGCGTGCGACGCCAGGTCCCGGAACGCGCGGTTGTCAAAGGTGAGGATGTACCGCTCCGACCCGAACGCGTCGTACGTCGCGCCGGCGGGGGAGCGGCGGTGGATCCCCAGCGATGGACGCGAGATGCCCGATTGGGCGGCCGGCGGGCACAAGCCCCACACGTTGAAGTCCTCGCGCCGCTCCTTGAACGGCGAGGTCGAGAAGAGCACCTCCATCAGGCGACGGGCGTCCTTCTCGAACTTGCCGCGCTCGCGCGCGGTGTAGCCGTCGCCCAGCAGCAGCAGGTCGACCTTGCCCGCCGGATCTCCGGTGCGCTGGAGCGCGATCAGCTCGCCGGCAGCGGGCGGCGGCGAATGGTCCACCGAGGGGTCGCGCGGGTCGACCGCCAGCGTCCAGGCCTCGCGGAAGAGGTTGCTGCGCGGATCGCGTTTGCGCAGCACGATCTGCACCGGCGCCGCGGGCGCGGGGAAGCGGAGCGACTCGGAGAAGGCGCGCGGAACCTGCTTCGCCTCGGCGGTGGTCTCCCACTCGCCGAAGATGGAGGAGAAACCGCGCGAGTAGAGGAGGCGTCCGGTGGCGCGGTCGCGCACCTCGAAGAGGTACTTGCCGGAATCCGTGTCGTCGATCGGCCGGTCGGGGTTGCCCGGCCACGGCAGCGGCTCGAGCACCAGGCGCTCGAGGGCGAACCGCTCCTCGGAGGCGGTGCCCACGTGCACGTAGTCGACGCGGAAGGTGCGCGCCGGAGCGCCGGCGGCGAGCAACGCGAGCAGGATGAGCATCGCTGCCCATTATCGGGCATCCGAAGGCCCCGGAGGATACGTTCCAGCATGGCGGAGTCTACCGAGGTGGCCGACGAACGTCGTGTACGGGCCCACGCCAGGGAGCAGGACGGCGGGCGACCGGGGGGCGCCGCCGAAGAGGGAGCGTCCGAGGCAGGCAAGAAGCGCACGCTGCGCCTGCGCGTCGCGCTCGGGCTTCTGGTGGTCGCGCTGGCCGCGTTCGGGTGGTGGCTGTACGCCCGCCACTTCGAGGAGACCGACGACGCGCAGATCGACGGCGACATCAGCGCCGTGAGCCCGCGGGTGCCGGGCACGGTGACGGCCGTCCACGTGGTCGACCACCAGGAGGTGAAGCAGGGCGACCTGCTGGTCGAGCTGGATCCCACCGACCTGGAGGTCGCGGTCGCCCAGGCCCGCGCGACCGTCGCCCAGGCCCAGGCCGCGTACCAGGCCGAGAACCCCAACGTGGCGATCACCGAGACCTCGAATCGCGCCTCGGTGTCCACGGCCGAAGACGAGGTGCAGAACGCGCGGGCCGAGCTGTCGGCGGCGCAGCACGACCTCGACCAGGCCGAGGCCCAGAACCGGCTCGCCCAGCTGCAGCTCCAGCGCGGCAAGCAATTGCTGGCGAGCAACACCATCAGCCAGGCGGACTACGATCAGCGCGCCAGCGCGGCCGACGTGGCCCGCGCGAACGTCGAGGCGGCGCGCCAGCGCATCGCGCAGAAGCAGGCCAAGCTCGACACCGCCGAGACGCGCCTGCGCGAGACGCGCCAGAACGCTCCCCGGCAACTCGTCTCGCGCGAGGCCTCGCTGCAGATGCGCAAGGCGAATCTGGACCTGGCGCAGGCGCAGCTCAAGCAGGCCGAGCTGAACCTCGGATACGCAAGGATCACCGCGCCGGCCACGGGCGTGCTGGGCAAGAAGTCCGTGAACGTTGGCGAGCGCGTGCAGCCCGGGCAGCAGCTGGTCCCGCTGACGCACACGGGCAGGCTGTGGGTGACCGCGAACTTCCGCGAGACGCAGATCGAGCTGATGAAGCCGGGCCAGAAGGCGTCCGTGCACGTGGACGCGATCGACCGGGACTACAGCGGCGCGGTCGAGAGTTTCGCCGGCGCCACCGGCTCGCGCTACAGCCTGCTGCCGCCGGAGAACGCGAGCGGCAACTACGTGAAGGTCGTGCAGCGCATCCCCGTGCGGATCACGATCGATCCCGGGCAGCCCGAGTTGGAGCGGCTGCGCCCCGGCATGAGCGTGGAGCCCAAGGTGAGGGTGCGATGAGCGAGTGGTCCGCCGCCGAATCCGAGCGGCGCACCCACGAGGAAGGGTTCACCGGCGGCTTCAACCCCTGGGTCGTCGCGCTCACCGTCACCCTGGCGACGTTCATGGAGGTGCTCGACACGAGCATCGCCAACGTGTCGCTGCCGCACATCGCCGGGAGCCTGTCGGTCGGGCAGGACGAGAGCACCTGGGTGCTCACCTCGTACCTGATGTCCAACGCGGTCATCCTGCCCGTGAGCGGGTGGCTGGCGACGCGCTTCGGCCGCAAGCGCTTCTACATGACCTGCGTGACCCTCTTCACCATCAGCTCTTTTCTGTGCGGCATCGCGCCGAACCTCGCCTCGTTGATCTTCTTCCGCGTCCTGCAGGGACTCGGCGGCGGAGGGCTCGCCCCCAGCGAGCAGGCCATCCTCGCCGACACGTTCCCGCCGGCGAAGCGCGGCATGGCCTTCGCGGTCTACGGGATGGCGGTGGTGCTCGCGCCGGCGATCGGACCGACGCTGGGCGGATTCATCACCGACACCTATTCGTGGCGGTGGGTGTTCTTCATCAACGTCCCCGTCGGCATCGTCTCGCTGGTCCTCTCCAGCCGCGTGGTGCGGGATCCGCCTCACCTCGCCGAGATGCGCAAGCGCGTCGGGCCGGTCGACTACGTCGGCCTGGGGCTGATCGCGCTCGGGCTCGGCTCCCTGGAAGTGGTGCTCGACACCGGCCAGCAGAAGGACTGGTTCGCTTCCCGCACCATCACGCTCTACGCGGTGGTCGCCGCGATTGCCCTGACCAGTTTCGTTATCTGGGAATGGAGGCACCGGCACCCGATCGTCGAGGTACGGATGTTCCGCGACCGCAACTTCGCCGTGTCCAACCTCATGATGCTGGTCCTCGGCATGGCCCTGTACGGGTCGACGGTGCTGCTCCCGCAGTACGTGCAGGTCTTGATGGGCTGGTCGGCGCAGGACGCCGGGATGGCGCTCTCGCCCGGAGGGGTCACGGTGATCTGCCTGTTGCCCTTGGTGGGCCGCCTGATCTCCAGGGTCGACGCGCGCTATCTCATCGCATTCGGCTTCACGGCCCTTTCGGTGGCGCTCTACCACATGTCGCGCACCATCTATCCCGGCATGGATTTCCACACGGCGATGATGCTGCGCATCTACCAGTCGGTCGGGATTGCCTTCCTGTTCGTGCCCATCAACACGATCGCGTACACGGGGATCCCGCCCTCGAAGAGCAACCAGGTCTCGGGCATCATCAATCTGTCTCGCAATATGGGCGGCGACATCGGCATCTCGATGGTGACGACGCTGATCGCGCGGCGCTCGCAGTGGCACCAGGGGAACCTGGTCGCGAACGTCCGCCCGGGCGAGCCGCTCCTGCTCGACCGGCTCCAGGGCATCGCGCAGGCGATGCAGCACGCGGGCGTGTCGGCGGCCCAGTCGACCAAGCTCGCCACCGCCGCGATCTACCGGCAGGTCATCCAGCAAGCGCAGACGCTGGCGTACCTGGACGTGCTGTTCGTACTGGCGTGTTTCACGGCGGTGATGGTGCCGCTCGTGCTCCTCACCCGGCGCGCCGCCCGCGGCCCGACCATGGGGCACTGACGGAGGGCCGATGCGCTACGACCTCGTCGCGTTCGACCTGCACGGCACGCTGCTCGCGATCGAGAAGCTGGAGGCCGCGCTCGACGGCATCCTGGGCGGCGGCGCCCGCGCCCTGCTCGCCGACTGGCGCAAGGCCCAGATCGGCCGGACCTGGGACCTGAACCAGCGCGGAGCTTACGAGCCGTTCGGCGAGGTCACCGCCCGCGCGCTGGCGCAGGTGGCCCCGTATCTGGCTCCCCAGGCGATGGAGCGCGCCTGCAAGGCGTGGCTGACCGTCCCCGCGCACCCTGACGCCGCACCCGCGTTGCGCGGGCTCCGAGCGGCGGGCGTCCGTTGCGCGGTGCTCTCCAACGGGACCGCCCCGATGATCCGCTCCGCCCTCGACGCCGCCGGCCTTTCCGTCGAGGAGGTCCGCAGCGTCGACGAGGTGCGCGTCTACAAGCCGGACCCGCGCGTCTACGCTCTCCTCGACCAGATGGCGCCGCGCGACCGGACCCTGTTCGTCAGCTCGAACGGCTGGGACGTCGACGGCTGCAAGAAGACGGGACGGACGGCGGCATACGTCGACCGTGGCGGCGCGACCCCGACCCACGCGCCGGATCTGCGGGTCACCTCGCTCGAGGAGGTCGCGCGGTACGCAGCGGGGTAGGCCGGCAAACCGCTCCGCCCGACGAATGCCAGCGGTACGTCGGTCAGGCCGGCAAGCTCTGGGTGACCGGGAAGATCAATTGGAACACTGAACCGCCGCCGGGCCGATCGAGGACCGCCGCGCTGCCCCCGTGCGCGGCGAGGGCGAGGCTCACCAGGTACAGGCCGAGCCCGAAGCCCCGCCGGTTGTCCCGGCGCGCCTGGACCGAGCCGAACCTCTCGAACACGGTCTTCTTCGCCTCCTCGGGCACGCCAGGGCCGCGATCCGCCACGTCGATCCGCACGCCCCGCGACTCGGTGAGGACGTTCACCTCGACGCGGTCGCCCGCCCGCGAGTACTTGAGCGCGTTGGCGATGAGGTTCTCCACGCACCGGCGGGCGAGCTTGCGGTCGATCGGCGCTACCGGATCTTCCGCTGAGGCCAGCGACAGCTCGACGTTGCGCGCCCGGGCTTCGCCCTGGAGGGTCTCGGCCGCCTCGCGCGTGACCTCGGCGAGCGGCACGCGCTCGAGTTGCAGGCGGAGCTCGCCCTCCTCGAGCATCCGGACCTGGAGCACCTCGTCGAGGAGGGCGCGGAGCCGATGCGCGAGCTGCAGCGCTTCGCCCGCATCCTGCTGCGCCTGCACGGGGTCCTGGGACACCTCGCCGGAGAGCATGTCGAGGTTGGCGATGAGCCCCGTGAGCGGATTTCGCATGTCGTGGACCATCAGGGAGACGAGGTCGTCCTTGAGGGCCTGCAGCTCCGCCAGCTCGCGCAGCTGGGCCCGCACCAGCAGCTCGTTGCGGCGCATTCGCGCGAATGCGCGCGTGCGCAGCAGCAGCTCCCGCCGGTCGAAGGGCTTGCTGAGGAAGTCGTCCGCGCCCGCCGCGAGGCCGGCATTCCTGTCCTCCTGCTCATCCAGCGCGGTGAGAAGGATGACCGGCAGCAGGGGTTGGTCCGGCCGCGACTTGATCAACCGGCAGACGTCGTGGCCGGACATGCCGGGCATCATCACGTCGAGCAGGACCACGTCCGGATCCCCGCTGACGACCAGGGCGAGCGCCTGCGTGCCGTTCTCGGCCTCGATCACGGAGCAGCTCGGAGCCAGCGCCACGCGCAGCAGGGACCGGTTGAGAGGGTCGTCGTCGACGATCAGGACCTTTGGGCGATCGATCTCTGCCAAGGATTAGCCGCTCCCATCGGCCATTGGACCGTTATCGAGGCTTCCCACGGTGATCAACTTACCATCTTGCGGGAGCGAGCGCAGTGGTCCGAAATCGAGCCACTGAGGCCAGAATTCGAGCCATCGACACCAAGCTGTCGATTCGCAAACGCATACAAAGTAGGCAAACAAGCGCCACGGTGGTCTCTCGTCCGCCTCGAAAACTTGCCGACCGATCGCGGTGCGTGGTTACGGTGTTCGCACTTCGCCTGGAGCTCGACAAATGAGGCATGAGCGCGGTAACGGAACGTCGAACCGCCTCCTGCTCGCGGGGCTCGCGGTCGCCGTCCTGGCAGGACGGCCGGCGGCGGCGGTGGAGCTGGGCTTGCCGGGACAGCTTCCTTCACTGCAGATCCACGGCTTCGCCAGCCAGGGCTTCCTGCTGACCTCCGCGAACGAGTACCTGGCCCAATCTTCGCGGGGCAGCTTCGAATTCTCCGAAGTGGGATTGAACCTCACCTTGCCCGCCACGGATCGGCTGACGCTCGGACTGCAGGTCTTCTCGCGCAAGCTGGGGCCCATCGGCGACTACCGCGGTGTCCTCGATTGGTACTATCTCGACTATCACTGGCGGGATTGGCTGGGAATCCGCGCCGGCCGCGTGAAGCTGCCGTTCGGTCTCTACAACGACAGCAGCGACGTCGACTCCGCTCGGACCGCCGTGCTGCTTCCGCAATCGATCTATCCGGCCCAGAACCGCGATTTCCTGCTGGCGCAGACCGGGGTGGAGCTCTACGGGTACACCGGCCTGGGGCATGCGGGCGGGCTCGATTACCGGTTGTATGCGGGCACCATCTTCCTCGACGTGAGGCCGCAGCCCGGCAGCCCCTTCACGGTCCTCGATCTCAACGTGCCCTA
>Ga0209283_10001385_pt1 | contig 13159 bp, 12 predicted proteins | sample CZO8metaG_2_FD_188354 | JGI IMG/M metagenome (GOLD analysis project Ga0209283, IMG submission 188354) | Vadose zone soil microbial communities from the Eel River Critical Zone Observatory, Northern California, USA - CZOApr15con2H1.8 metaG... | ecosystem: Environmental > Terrestrial > Soil >...
CCCGAACAACACACCGACGCCCGGGAGATCCTGGAGCAACGGAATGCCGGAACGGTCGTTCGCTACATCGACTTTCATCAACCCGCCCAGAGCGACGATGTTTCCGTCCTGGACGCGGACGATGGTGTCAGTTTCGTTGATGGAGCTCTTCGCCAGCGGAAGCGTGGTATCGGTCCCGCCCCCTCCGAAATTGAACGTGAGCTCCTGCTGCACGACGTTGCTGACCAGCGGATGAATATGCAGGAGGATGTTCCCGTCCTCGTCTATTTGGGGCGTGATGTCGAGGGACACACCTGAAAAGAACGAGTTGAGAGTCGGAGTCAACTGGATGGCGGTCGTCACACCGCCGGCGGTCTGTACGGGAGTTCCCGTGACGTTGGTCACAAAGAACTGGTCCGTTCCCACCTTCAGGACGGCTTTCTGGTTGTTGAGGGCCGCAACCCGCGGGCTGGACAAGACCTGGACGTTTCCCTGCGATTCCAGGAACTCAAGCAAGGCTGCGAAATTGTTGGTCTGAACGGCGAGGCCGAACACTCCCGCGCCCACGGCGCCGGACGCCGACACGGCGGTACCGGCCAAGCCGGTTCCCAAAACGCCCGTCCTCACGACGCGCCCGGTGGGGTCGACGACGAAGGACGAGTTGCCGGTGGACAAGTTGCCCGTCGTTCCCAGCTGGGTGTTCGAGCCGATCACCCCGCCCCCGGCGCGATGCTTGGTCGAAAACGCCGCCCAATTGATTCCGGCCTGATAGGCGTTGTTCAGCGTCACGTCGACGACCTTGGCCTCGATCATCACCTGGCGCTCGACCGACAGGCGCATCGCCTTCAGGTACTTTTCGATGCTGCGCAGCTCGTCGGGCATCGCACGGACGACAATGACGCCGGACTGCGGGCTGACCACGAGATTTCGACCCGGCCCCGTGCCGATCAGCGACCGAAGCGCGATCGTGACCTCGTTCCAGAGATCGCTCTGTGAAACCATCGATACGCGGCTCGCGTCCAAGGAGGCGGTCGCTATGGAACTCAGGCCGAACGCGCCCAACGCCGGTGTAGCCTGCCCCGGCGTTCCGGGTGCCGCCGCCACGGCGGGTGCGACCGCGCCCGCGCCCCCCTGCTGTGCGGGGCCCGAGATCGCGCCGGAGCTCACCCGCACGTCGCTTCGGCCCGAGCGCAGCCCGATCAGGTAATTCACCTGGAATACGCGGGTCTGCAGGCCGGCCGATTCGACATAGATGCGGGTGCCATCGATTCGAAACTCGTAACCGTAGACCTCCCGGATGGCTTCCAATGACTCCCGCACCGTGACGTCCTTGAGGTTGAGCGAGACGGTCCCGCTCACCGCGGGATTCACGATCATGCTGTAGCGAGTCCCGGAAACGATCGACATGAACACCTGCCGCGCGGGCGCGGAATTGACGAGGAGATCGAAGCGCGGCTCCACGGGCGTCGGGGGTACTTTGGGCATTTCCGCGCGGAGCGGCGGGAGCAGCGCCTCGCGCACGGCGTCCGGCTGGCCTGCCTTTTGCGCCGTGGCGCTCTCGATCTCGGAAAGGATGCCCTGATCCACGCGGAATGCGCATGAGCCCAGCAGGGCAGCCACTATCGCGACGAGACTAGTTCGCTTCACGGTTCTCCTCCTCCTGCTCGCCGGCGGCATCAGTCTGCGCGGCAGGCCAGTGTTTCTTGCGTTGGACCGAAGAATAGAGCCTGATGGTCTCGGTCGCTTCCGGCTTCTGCAGCACGATTTCCTCGTCGGTGATCCTCACCACGGTGGCGTTCCCGTAGCGCTCGCCGAGGTTGACCGTCCGGCCGTTGATCGTCGCCTGTCGGCGGTTTTTCGAGATGATCACGACCTGCACAGGCGACGAGCCCGCTGCGGGCTCGTAGGCATCGGCGGATCCGCCGAGAATTTCCCGCGGGGGCCGCGTGGGATCGCTCAGTCCTTGCGCGAGAGCCCGCGGCGCGACCAGCACGGCCATCGCCGCCAATGTCACCGTCAGATAAACAGCCATGTCTTTTCCGGGCTCAGCGTATAGAGGGTGATCTTCAGCGTGACCTTGGGGTACGCACCGGCCTGCAGCTCCATGTTGCCCCAGAAGATCTTCGCGGGCAGGCGCTCGAGCTGGCCGATGTAGTTCAGTGTTTTGAAATAGCTTCCCGCGACGGCGATCTCGATCCCATGCCGGTACATCCCGGAGCCGCTCGGCGCGGAGCCCGGCGCGTTCGCCAAGCCGGTCGCAGCCAGCGTTCGCAGGCTGACGAGCTCGATGTCCGGATTGCGTCTTAAAATTTCGGAGAGCATTTTCGCCATGCGTCCGGAGGTCACCAGCCCGCGGTGTTTTTCGGCGAGTTCCCGGTCGAGCGCGGCGAGCTCGGCCTTGCGTTTCTCGAGGCGCTGCCGCCTCGCGTTTGCGCCCTCGCCCGAGCGCGCCTGCGCATAGCCCTGCACCGGCGCCTGCATGGTGCGGATTTCGTCCTGCTGTTGCTGGATTCTCAGCGAGCTGGCCTTCTGCCGCTTGAGAATGGGCTCGAAGAGCGCGCTGTCCGCGATCGCAACGAGCACGACCGCGACCGCGAGAAAGATGAGCACGCGCTCGCGCAGGCTCATCGCATCGACGCGATCGGCGTAGCGCTTCAAGCTCTCCGGCAGGCGCATGGCTAGGGCTTGGCTTTCTGTGCTCCGGCGGGAGCAATGCCCGACTCGGGCAATCCCTGGGAGGTCACGGTGAAATCGACGACAGGGCGACCCGCGTCCTTTCCCCCGGCGCCGCTTCGGGTAATCGCCAGCGCCTCCAGCGGGCGGCCTCGAAGCACGGATTCCTGCTTCAGACGCCCGATAAGCACGGGGACGAGATCCGCCTCGAGCGCGCGGCCGCTCATGGTCAACTGGGCGCCGCCTTCGGCAATCTGTATGCTGGTGAGCCACAGGCCCTGCACGGTCTGGCGTGCAAAAGCGCGCAGGTATTCGGAGTAGCCGGCGGAGCTTTCCATGACGCCGGTCTGCAGCTCGTGCAGCAACGCTTGGCGCGAGGCGATGGCGGCTTCGGTGTTCCTGAGGTCCTGATCGGGCTGCGTTTCGCGTTTCTGCGGACTGAGCTCGGCGGTGAATTTCGCGAACTGCTGTTTCTGCTGCTCGTAGGCGCGCTCCGACTCGGCGGTCTGGCGCGCGAGGCTCAGGTCCTGCCAAAGCGCAAAGCCGTAAAACGCCGCCAGACCCAGCACCAGCAATCCGAGCGCCTGGGTCATGGTCAACGCGGAAAAATATTTCTTCTGCTTGAGGAACAGCGGATTGAAAAGGTTGATCTGCTGGCTCACAGCGCCCTCCCCTCGACGCGCAGCGCCGCTCCGAACAGGTGAAAGTATTCCCACTGCTCCTCGGTTGTCGGCTCGGTTCCGTCGGCAAAATCCATGACCTCGGGCAAGGCCGCGCCGACAACCGGCACGTACAGCTTGCCGGCGAGGAATTGCTCGAGTCCGGGGTCTTGCGGCAGCGGGGCGAGCAACAGGTTTCCCACCCCTACGCTGAGACGCTGGCGCTCGAACATGTCGAGCGAGCGGGTGACCTCGGTCGCCACCCGTTCGCGGTAATGGTCGCCGTGCTCTCTTTGCCCGAGCTGCGTTGACGTGACCTCAAGGCGCCGCGTCAGCAGCAGCTCGCCGTGAATCGAGATCGTGAGCAACCCGCCCCAGGAAGAAAACGCCAACATCGCCGTCGCTTTGTCCGGGGACTCGAACAAGGCCGCGACGTTGCGCTGGGCCATCTCCGGGATGTCGATCACTTTGAGCGGAACGCCGGCCTCTTCGAACAAGGCGATCCGCTTTTGCACCACTTCATTGGGAGTCGCTACGGCATACATCGCCCTCGCCGATCCCTTCGTCTCTCCCTCCCCGCGCACTTCGAACACATCGACTGTCGCATCGTCGATGTGATATTCAATCAAGTCCTTTATTTTCCATCGAATAGCGGCCCTGAGCTCGTCGGCCGGAACCTTCGGCGGTTCCACCATCAGGATCTGATAATCCGCGGGTTCAAGGAGCGTGGTGCAGGTCACACGGCCAAACCCGTGCTCGTTTGCCGCGCTCTGCAGCGAGCTCGCCGGGTCGGAAGGATCGCTTGAAACGCTCCCCCAATGAGTAGCGTGGGGCCGGTTGCCGGCGTGCTGCACGTGGGCGAACTTGATCGCCTCCGGCTCGATTGCCACAGCCAGAAGTCCCGATTTCTGGGTCGCTTTGGAGAACCAGCCGAGCAAATACCGCCCCTCAAATGATGATTAACTTCAAGTTATAGAAATAAGGTCTTGTTGTCAATGATTTATTTAGCTTGACTCTGAGTTTGTTGAGAGGGGCGTCAGACCGTTGAAAGCTGCGGCTGCTTTCCTATGCAAAACCTCGGGCCAGCCAAGCATCGCTGAACCGAGCGCGAAAACCAGCTACGGATAGACTTCCTGGCGAGCAGCGGGTGCGCGCTGCGCGGTGCCGAGCACGCTGACGGCGCGCAAATTGTTGTTTGCGATCGTTCCACCGGCGTCGTTATAGCGGGACCAAGCAATGCCATTCCACTTGAGGATGAACTCGGCCCCGCCAACCGCGTCACCGACCGCCCAACAATCGTCAGTCTTTACGCACCGGATGTCGCGGAGAATTGCACTCGTAGCCAAACCCGTATTGAACGAAGTCCAAGCCGTGCCGTTCCAATGGATGACGAACGGTTGCTGAGCGGCCCCTCCCGGATTGCCCACCGCCCAGCAGTCGTCGATGGCAACGCAATGTACCGACTGCAGAGCCAAATTTAGATTAAGGCCGGTATTGAAAACGCTCCAGGCCGCGCCCTGCCATCGGATCACAAACGGCTGCTGCGCGGCCACTCCTCCCGGGTCGCCCACTGCCCAGCAATCGTTGCTTGCGGCACAATGCACGCCGTTCAGCGCAACGGTCACGTTGATCGCGGCATTGTTGTCGACCGTCCACGTTCCCGCAACCCAGCGCACCGTAAAGGGCCGCTTCCCTGGCGTGCCAGGGGCGCCTACTGCGTAACACTCAGCGGTGGAAACGCAATACACATCGTTCAGATCGGCGTTGACCCCGGCGGCTCCAATGGGGTCCGTTGTCCAAGGCAAAATCCCGTTCCATTGCACGATCCAGGGTCGCGATCCTGGGCCGCCCGCAACGCCAACGGCCCAGCAGTCATTTGCGCTGACGCAGGAGATAGAATTCAGCGCACGACTGATGTTGAGACCGGTGTTGATCGAATTCCAGGTAATCCCGTCCCAGCGCGCGACGAAAGGTTGCGTCGCCGGCACGGACCCAGGGTCCCCAACCACGAACCCGTCGGCGTTCGATAGCATCACCACCTGATTGATTTGAACGTTGGCATTCGCAATCAACGGCGACGGAGTAAAGTCGGAGAAGACCGTTTCCCGGAAGCGCACGAACCATGGCTGCTGCGCGGCTACCGCGCCTGGCGAACCGACCGTCCAGCCCTCGTGAATTTGGGTCCCTTGGGATAGGATTCGCTGCGCGCGCGGATTGACCAAATCTGGAACAGCGCCAGTCGCCTGTACGTTGCACTGAAACTGGCCAACCCGGGTGCCCGTTGCGTGTAACGTGGCCGGGCTTCCACCCACGCCGCGGCGCACTCCCACGAAGCAGGGGGCGGTGCCGCACACGGCGGCAACGTTCGAGGTGCCGCTGTAGTCGATCAGCTCGCGGTCGATCATGATGCGACCGGACGCACTGTAGCCTCCGAGGGCAGCCAATGTAGTAACCGGTAATACGGTCGCAGTGGCCGTCAGGGCGCCATTCAAGGTCACTGCTGTCGCGGGAGAGACCGCCGCGCCCCCAGTCACGGTGAACTGGCCTTTGTTCGCGACGAGGTTTACGGCGGTTACCGCAGCATTGCCAGTGAGGCTCGCGCAGGGCACGCGATTTACGTCCGGCGCGACTGCACCACTGATCGTCGGGCTGTTCAGGACTCGCGTGGCGCGCTCCAGTCCGGAGAAAGCCGCGAAATACGCCTGCTCTGAGCTGGAATGGAGGCTGCTCGAGCGCAAGTTGGCGACGTAGAGAAACCCGAGCGTCGCGATCATCAGGGCGATCACTACGATCAGTATGATGCCCGTGATCAGGACCGCGCCGCGTTGTCCGGCTCGCATCAGAAGCTCGTCGGCTTGACGGCGCCGCGATAGGTCGCGCTCGCGTTCGCCGAGCTGACCGTGAACGACACCGTGAGGTAGTAGACATTAGCCGAGACCCCTCCACTTTCTGGCGTCACGCCATCGCTTCGCAGATAGCTGAACGACAGGGGCGAAGTGGTGCTGACATTATCGGCGAGCGGCTGAAAGGCTCCGGCGTTTTGCGACCGCTCTATGGTGTTTCCGGTTTGTCTGTACACGATGGTGTTGCCGGCGAAGTCTGTGAAGGTGATCTGTCCCGCCGCACCGATGTTGAGGTCTGCAGGGGTCGGCGTTCGCACGGTGCGCAACTCGCGCGTCATGCGCTCCAGTGCGAGCCTCCCCTGCCAGTCGTTCTGCGTGATCTCTCGACCAAGAAAATAGGTCCGGAAGCCGCCGCTGATGACCGTCGCGCCGAGCCCGAACAGAACGCCCGCCACGAGCAGCGTGACGACCATCTCCGTCAGCGTGAAGCCGAGATTCCGCTGTTCCAGGTTCCCAGGTCGCATATCAGTAATTGGCGAGAAGCGCATTCAGCTCTGCCAGCCGCGCGGTGCCATCCACGGTGACCGTGATCAGCCTGTAGCGGGTGGTGTCGCCATCAACCGACCAGGGCGCAAGGGCGTTGGCGCCGGTGACGGTCACATTCAAAGCAGCGTTCGCCGAGCAGGTCGCCGCCCCCGACGGGTCGAGAGCTGTGCTACCGAAGCCGAGAGTCCCGAGAGCCAAGCGTCGGCCCAGGATCAACTCCATCCGTTCCTGGGCACAGTGCGCGGCTTGGGTAAGCTGGGACGGCGTCGGCGAACGCGGCAATGTCTCCCGGAACATGCTGAGAAGAGCGTAAGCGGCGATACCCATGATGACGATTAACACGATGAGCTCGACCAGCGTAAAAGCGCGCAATCGACGGCGAGATGTCGCAACGCTCATGGCACGCGCACCAGCCCGGTTTGCGGCGCCACCGTCACGGTGCGGGGAGTGGCGGGGTTCTTCGTTAGCGTGATGATCGCAGTCGCTCCAACTCCAAGTGGAACCGACACGGCAGCATCCGTATAAGGAATTCCCTGCCCATCGAACCCGATCAGCGAGCCCCCCAAATTAGTCGTCATCGTCACACCGGAGCTGAGCCCTATGGCAGCCGTGGAACCGGTTAGGGGGTGGGGTACGGCGGTGCCGTCAGCCTTGGTGAACGTGTAGGTGGACGCAGATACGAAATTGATACGGTAACGCGCCTGCCCCGGCGTTGTCGTTGCTTGCGTCATCGCCAGCGACTGCAAGTAGCGGATGTCATTCGCGAGCTGCTCGGCTTGGGTTGAGAGCAGCACCGGGTCGTTTCCCATCCTGGGCACCGCGATCACGGAAATGATCGCAATGACCATCACGGTCACGATCAGCTCGGTCAGCGTGAATCCGCCGTCCGGCGTCGCTCGGCGAGAACCGGGCTCTGACATGGTTCCATCAGTCCTGTCGGCAGGAAACAAAAGGGCGGGCGCCTTGCGGCTGCCCGCCCTATCCCCGATGGGAATCGAAGTCTACGGACCGATCAGCAACCGCTCGTTGTCGCCGTAGAGATGGCCGGCGGAATGTTTGACTGGGTTGTAGCGGTATAAGTGAAAGAGCAGTTGGCCGCGGTCGGCGCATTCTTGACTCGGAACACCAAAGGCCCGCCACCGCTGGTGTCAAAGGTGGAGGAATCGAATCGCACCGCCCGGTCGATACCTGTCCCGCCGGCCGTGTCGACCGGGTAGGCCGCCGTCATGCTGACCAGCTGACCCTCTACGGTAACGGATACGTTGGAGGCTAGTCCCTGGGAAACCTGCAGCGCATTCGTCAAGGTCGATGCGGAGGTCACGGCGGCGCGCAACCCGTTCAAGGCTCCCATGCGGGCGCCCGTCGTGGCATCGATGAACTTGGGTGCCGCGACGGCAGCCAATATCCCCAGAATCAGGATCACTACGATCAGCTCGATCAGGGTAAAGCCACGAATTTGCCTTTTCATTTTCGTTTCCCTCAGAAATTTAAAAGCTTACACCTTCGATTTAAGGTTTATTCCATTATAAACAGCTACGCTGGCGCTTTCCACCCCTGGGCGAATCCTAGCGCGAATCGCTTCCATGACTATCACCGGGTTTCCCTAATTTGATGTCAGGTTTTTCCCTACGCGCGACTAAGTGGACGTGCCAAATATTTCACACTCGACCTCGCTATACCTTATGCCGTTAGTGACAGAGCAATTCTCGTGCCGATTCCCTTCAAAACCAGGTATAGGGCAGCACCGGCTCCACGTGCAGGCCAGCCACGATCCTAGGCCCGGAATCCGCCTTTGCAGGCTCGAAGCTTACCCGCACCCGAAATCGCAGCCGCTTACTTCCATCGGCAAGGCGCTCGAGGTGATCGTCGAGATCGGGAACGTACACGAGCTCGCTGGAAGTCGCGTCAAAATACCAGCTTCCCCGCGGCACCACGGGTTGCCGAGCGCGGAACACTCCGCGATAGCCTCGCGGCGGCTCCATCAGCCAGTCTGTCGGGTTAGCACGGGCGAGCGTCCCGATATTTCGCTCCTCACCTCTCATAAGCATCGCCGCAACACGCAATTGCAACGCGCTTTTCAATGCGCCCACGGTATATTCCATTGCCGCTTTTTCAGCGGCTTCCTGGTAGAAACGCAACCGGTTGAAGAGCAGCGCCGCGGACACTCCGATGATGCAAACGACGATGATCAGCTCAATCAGGGTAAGCCCTGGGCTCGCGCGCCGGCGCTCCTGCGAGCCGGGACCGAGCACAGGCGTTCTAACGGTTGCCCACAAGCGCCGCTCGCCCCAGATCCCAGATGGGGAGGAATACCCCGAGCGCCAGGATCAGCACCAGGACGCCGAGCAGCACGATGAGGACGGGCTCGATCTGCGACGAGAGCGTCTTCAGCTCGTATTCGACCTCGCGCTGATACATCTCGGCCACCTCGCGCAGCAGCTCGTCGAGCTCGCCCGATTCTTCGCCCACGGCTATCATCTGCAGCACTACCGGAGTGAAAACTCCGGTGGTGACGGCGGTGCGCAGCAGGCTTTCGCCGCGCTCGACGCCGTCGCGGATCTGCTCGATTCGTTGCCCGACATACGAGTTGTCGACCACCTGCTCGACCACGGAAAGGGCCTGTACGATGGGTACGCCACTCTTCAAGGCGATCGAGAGCGAACGCGCAAACCGGGCCAGGGTGGCCTTGAGGACGATTTTTCCCGCTATGGGAATGCGAAATTTCATGCGATCCCAGGCGTAACGACCCGCCGGCGTGCCGACCCACGCCCGGAACAGGAAATAGGCACCGACGGTTAGGCCCAGCAGCGCCGGCCAGTACTGCACCATGAAGTCCGAAAAGCCGAGCAGCACCCTGGTCATGAACGGCAGTTCCGTCTTGAAACTCGCAAAGATGCGCGCAAACGCCGGGATAACGAATATGTTGACGATGATCAAAGCGAGCGCCATGACGACGATCACGAAGGTCGGATAGCGAAGCGCCGTGGCGACCTTTTCCTTGATTTCTCTTTCAAATTCGAGGTGGTTGAAGAGCCTGAGGAAAATCTCCTCCAGCGCCCCGGTGAGCTCGCCCACGCGCACCATGCTGATGTAGAAAGGGTCGAACACCTTGGGGTGCCTGCGCATCGCGGTCGACAGGTCCCGGCCGCTGTCCAGGCTCGTGCGCAGGTCCTGCAGCATGTTCGCAAATCCGATTCGGGTCGCGGACTCCTGCAGCGCCCCCAACGACTTCAAGATCGGCACGCCCGACTTCAAGAGCGTATACATCTGCCGGCTGAAGAGCAGCATGTCCTCGAGCGTCACCTTCTCCGCGCCCAGCCGAGGCAGCCAGCCTTCGCCGGCCAGCCCCTGCGGGCCCGCCGTGGGAGTGATCTCGATCGGGGAAACGCCGGTGGTGAGGAGCTGATCGGCCACGGCACCCGAGTCGGAGTTTTCGAGCACGCCCCGCACCAGCTCTCCCCTCGCGTTGCGTCCCCTGTAGGCGAAGAACGGCATGCGCCCGCTTAGTCTTCGAGTTGCGCGGTGACGCGCATCGCTTCGGAAATAGTGGTCTTTCCGGCCAGCGCAAGCTGGACCGCGCTGTCCCTCAGCAGGCGACCGGCCATCCGCTGCTCGGCTGCCGCGATGAAGCGGCCGGGGTCGTCGGAGTTGGCGAGCGCCGCGAGCTCGTTGTCCATCTCGAGCATTTCGTAGATCCCGATCCGGCCCGTGTAGCCGCTGCCGTTGCAGTTCTGGCAGCCGGCCCCGGCGAGGATGCGCACGGCGCCGGGGGGCGGGCCGCCGACCGAGCGCAGCCATTCCAGTTCTTGCGGGTCGGGCTGGTGCGGCTTGCTGCAGGACTCGCAGTTGACGCGCAGCAGCCGTTGCGCCACCACGGCCTGGAGCGAGTAGGCGACCATGTAGCGCGGTACGCCCATGTCGACCAGCCGCAAGGGCGCGCTCGCCGCGTCGCGCGTGTGAAGCGTCGACAGCACCATGTGGCCTGTGATGGCGGCGCGCAGCCCGATCTCCGCCGTCTCGAGATCGCGCATCTCGCCGATCAGGATCACGTCCGGGTCGTGGCGCAGGGCCGAGCGCAGCACGCGGCCGAAGGTGAGCTCGATCTTCTCGTTGACCTGGACCTGGTTCAAGCCGTCCAGGCGGTATTCGACCGGGTCTTCCACCGTGATGATCTTGCAGTCCGGGGTGTTCAGCTCGTTCAGCGCCCCGTACAGCGTGGTCGTCTTGCCGCTGCCGGTGGGCCCGGTCACCAGCACCATCCCCGTGTAGCGGTGGATCGCGCTCGTGAAACGCTGGAGCACGTCCGGCGACATGCCCAGATCGGAGAGCTGCTGCAGGCCTCCCGCGCGGTGAAGCAGGCGCATGACGACCGCCTCGCCGTGCTGCGTCGGCATGCTGGAAATGCGCACGTCGACCTGCTTGTCCCTCACCTTGACGTTGAAGCGGCCGTCCTGCGGCAGGCGCCGCTCGGAGATATCGAGACCCGACATCAGCTTGAGCCGCTGCGCCACCGCCGAGGATATCTTGGCGTCGGTCTCGGTTTGCGGCTGCAAAAGCCCGTCGATCCGGAAGCGGATGTGCAGCCCCTGCTCATGCGGTTCGATGTGAATGTCCGAGGCTCTCGCCTGGACCGCGTCCTCGAACATCGTTTGAAGGAGTTTTACGACCGGGGCATCTTCGGCCCCGAGGGTCAGGCTTCCGAGATCGACGACGTCGCCGAGATCCTCGCCCAGCTCCTTCGCGAGCGAGGTGATCTGGTCGGTGCGCCGGTAGATCCGGTCGATGGTCTGCAACAGCAGCGTTTCGGACACGACCGCGATGTTGACGTCCTTGCGCGTCAGCCGCGAGATTTCGTCGAAGGCAAACAGGTCCGTCGGGTCGACCATCGCAACCAGAACCGTGTTGTCCTGCTCCTCGAGCAAAAGCGCCCGGAAGCGCCGCGCCTGGGCTTCGGGCAGCTTGCGCGTCACCGCGGAATTGAAGTTGTAGTACTTCAGGTTGATGAACGGGACGCCGAGCTGGCGGGCGAGCGCCTCGCCGATCTGGTCTTCCGAAAGATACCCGCTTTCGATCAGCACCCGCCCGAGCTTCCGCCCCGAGCGGCCCTGGTCCTCCAGGGCCGCCTTGAGCTGCTCCTGCGAGATGAGCTTCTGCTGCACCAGCAGATCGCCGAGCCGTACCCGCTCGGGACGCTTGGTTCTGATGGCCTCGGCCATGATCTTGCGCTCCCGTCACCGCCTACGGCGACTTCAGGTTGTCGTCGCGGGCAACGTTACCGCGTTCCAGGAAAAGGCGCAAACGCCCCTTCCTGTCCGATCTCGCCCAGTTGGGCGCGCGCGGCGTGGAGCAGCCCGTTAAACCGGGAGGGCCGTTCGCTCGCCAGCTGTTCCAGGGTCGGCAGCCATCGCCGCGTCTGTTGAGGGTACACCCTTGCCGCAGCCCGGAGGATGCGGATCGCCTCGCCGTCCCGGCCCGCAAGCGCGAGAAGCGCGGCGTGACGGAAGACTACCGAGGGCATCGGGTAAATACGCATGACGCTGGCGTTGAAAGCGATTTTTCCCTCAAGACCGCGCTCGTCGAGCGCGACGGCTTCGCTTGCGATTCGCTCGAAATTCGGGGCGAATAGCGAGTTCTCGTAGAGCACCATGAGATTTCTGAGATCACCTCCGTCGGGAGTTTCACCACGTGCCTCCTTGGTTTCCAGTGCAAAGTACCAGCGTTCGAAAGCACGGTAGTCGGTCAACACGCTGCCTGCGGTAAGACATCCGGAAAGAACTACAACGAGGACAAGCCCGCGGCGCGAGCGCGTAGGCTCAACCGATGCGCCGACGGGGCTTGCCAGTCCGAAAAGCAGTGCGAACACCCCGAGGAAATTGGCATGCCAGAGCGGGAACTCGACCATGCTGTGAAACCCGATGACGGAAAGTGCGCCCAGCGCCCAGCAGCGCTCGGAAGTGAGGCCTCTCCACGGCATCCGCAAAAGCCAGAAGACCAGAGGAATCGCGATGCACATCAGGCCGGCGATGCCCGTCTCGGCGAGCAATTGCAGGAACAGGTTATGGCTGTGGCGGTCGAGCCCCGGAGGAAAGGGATCCGGCAAGCCGGCGGACAATTCAAATGCGCGCCAGGCAAATTCGCCAAATCCCACGCCGAGCAGCGGATGGGACAGAAACATGAGCCATGCATACAGGAAGAGCTGAAGCCGTATCGGGCGCACCCCAGTCCCGCCGATCTCCAAGTATCGAATCAGCCGCTCGCCCGAGGATTCCGGCCTGCCTTCGGGTCCCGTGAAAACTCCCGTATACAGATTCAAAGCCTGAACCAGCAGGAACACCGCCAAAGCTGAACACGCAAATTGAAGAACTCTCTTCGCCTCGTCGGTCCTGCCGCCGAGGCGCAGCAGCGGCACCAACGCGAATACGATCAGTACGTAGCCCCAGGAGCTACGAGAGCCCGACA
>Ga0209283_10001387_pt1 | contig 13148 bp, 5 predicted proteins | sample CZO8metaG_2_FD_188354 | JGI IMG/M metagenome (GOLD analysis project Ga0209283, IMG submission 188354) | Vadose zone soil microbial communities from the Eel River Critical Zone Observatory, Northern California, USA - CZOApr15con2H1.8 metaG... | ecosystem: Environmental > Terrestrial > Soil >...
CGTCGACCTGCAACAATTTCTTCTGCGGGGCGGGTGGCCGCGAGAAGTCCAGGAGGTTTTGCACAATTTGCGCAGCGCGCCGAGCCTGGCGGTGAGCCAGGTCGAGCTGTTTCTTCATGGTTTCATCGGGGGCGTGGTCGCGCAATAGCTCGCTGACGCCCAGAATCGCGGTGAGCGGGTTATTCAGTTCGTGGGCCACGCCGGCAATCATCTGCCCCATGGCCGCAAGTTTTTCGGACTGCACGAGCTGCTCCTCCAGGCGCTTGAGATCGGTGACGTCGCGCAACGAGGCCACCACGCCGATAATCTTTCCCTCCGGGCCATACAGCGGCGTCGCGTTGGTACGGAACCTCCGCCATTCCCCCAGCCGGTTCTGCACGCGATGTTCTGCGCTGTCAAAATTCTTCGTCCCCGTGATCAAGTTCCGAAACACCTCCATTAAGGCGGGGCGGTCTTCCGGATGCGTCAGCACGCCAATCCTCATTCGGGACATTTCCTCAATGGTGTAGCCGAGCGCCTGCTGAACCCGGGGACTAATGAAGGTGTACCCGCCTTCTGGGTCAATCACAAAGATGGGATCGGGAAATGAATCCACGAGGCGCCGGGCGAGTTCCTGTTCCTGCTGGAGTTGCGCCTCCATCTTTCGCCGCAGGGTGATATCGAGCAAGGCGCCCTGGTAGCGGACGATCTGGCCCGAAGAATCCTTCACCGCAGTGGAGGTATCGAGGCACAACACCGGGCTGCCGTCCTTCTTCCGCAGCTTGACTTCCCGGCCGGTGATGACCGTCTGGTTTTCGAATTCCTTCTGAAAAGCCTGCCGGTCGGCCGGATTGAAATATAAGTCTTCGGCGTTGGCGCGCAGCAGCTCTTCTTTGCTGGCGTAACCGAGCATGCGAACCAGGGCGGGATTGGCATCCAGAATCGCGCCGCCGGGCGTGGTGAAATAAATGCCTTCCTGCAGCGTCTCAAACAGTTCCGTAAAGCGCGCTTCGCTCTCGTGCTGGAGCGTGATGTCGCGCGCCAGCACGGTGGCCCCGATTACCTTGTCGTCTTTGACCAGGGCATGCATCGCGCAGTCGAAGTAGCGCGCCGACGTGGCGCCCTTAAGCCGGATCCGAACCACGCCCGCCCAGTGGCGGTTTTCAAGAAATTTTGCCAGGCCCTTTTCCACGTCCTTCCGCAGAGATCCGTTCGGATCGTCCAGGAATTCGCCCAGACCATGTCCGATGATTTGCGGGAAGGGCGCGTTCACGAGATCGGCAAAGCTGCGGTTTACGGCCCGGATATCGCCTTCCAGGGATAATGCAATCAGCACGTCATCGAAGGAATCGATCAGGTCGCGGTAGCCCTGCTGCGAGCGCGAGATGAGTTGAAAGAGCTGGTCCATCTGTTTTTCGTTGGGCAGCTCCACGCTGCGCTGTTCCAGCCCGCGAACCAGCCCGCGCAATTCGGAGATCTCTCTCGTCCGCTTCCATGCATATGCGGCGAACAAAACCACCAGAACGACCAGGCCAATGGGCAGCGCTTCGAAGCGGAATTTCGAGAAGGAACGGACCGTGTCCCAGGCAAACCACGCAAACACCGAGGCGATAATCAAGAGCAGAAAGAAGGTGATGCGCCAGAGCTCGCTTTCCTTGCGCTCGAGCTGCTGGAGCTGCGTCGGTGATGCGGAATGCGGAGTGCTGTTTGCAGGACGTCCGCTTGTGCGCCGGCGAGGATGCTCAGTCCCGCTCTCTTGGTTGAAAGGCATCGGTGGTAAACGGTGAGTCGCTTCTAGAGGCGCGTGACCCAGAAGCTTGTGTTATGCCCCCTCTGAAATTGTACGTGTCGTAAATCCCACACTGCAATGGAACCCTTCTCGGCGGTTTCCAGACCTGCAAGAATCAGGGGGCACAAAAACGAAAGCGGCAGGCCGATCGGGAATCGGCCCGCCGCCCACGAATTTCGAACGCCGCGAATGCGGGAGTCTAACCTTCGGCTGCGGCTTCGGCATCCTTGCGCAGGAAGTCCAGCGCCGCGGCCTCCTCGGGTGTCAGTTCCGCCGCGGCAGGAATGGCCTCGATGGGAGCCTGAGCCGGCACTTCGGTCAGCAGCTCGATGTTGCGATAGCGCTCGAGACCCGTGCCCGCCGGGATGAGGCGGCCCATGATGACGTTCTCCTTCAGGCCGCGCAGGTAGTCCACTTTGCCGGCCACGGCGGCTTCGGTGAGGACGCGCGTGGTCTCCTGGAAGCTCGCCGCGGAAATGAACGAGTCGGTGGAGAGCGACGCCTTGGTGATGCCGAGCAACAGAGGGCGGCCGGTGGCCGGGCGCCCGCCGTCGGCGATGATGCGGTCGTTTTCCTCGCGGAAGCGGAACTTGTCAATCTGCTCTTCCAAAAGGAAGCCGGTGTCGCCGACGTCTTCCACCTTCACCCAGCGCATCATCTGGCGGACGATGGTTTCGATGTGCTTGTCGTTGATGTTCACGCCCTGCAGGCGGTAGACCTCCTGGATGGAGTTGACCAGGTAGGCCTGCGTGTATTTCTCGCCGAGGACCGCGAGCAGGTCGTGCGGGTTCAGCGGGCCGTCAATCAGCGGTTCGCCGGCCTTGACGTGCTCGCCTTCCTGGACGTTGATGTGCACGCCGCGCGGGATGGAGTATTCCTTCTGCGTCTTGCCATCGTCGCTTTCAACGTAGATCTTGCGCTGCCCCTTGGCGATTTCGCCGTATTTCACGACGCCGTCAATCTCGCTGATGACCGCCGGGTCGCGGGGCTTGCGGGTTTCGAACAATTCCACGACGCGCGGGAGGCCTCCGGTGATGTCTTTGGTCTTGGTGGTCTCGCGCGGAATCTTGGCGAGCACGTCGCCGGCCTGCACCTCGTCTCCGTCGGTGATCATCAGGTGGGCGCGCGAGGGCATCAGGTACTTCTTGCGGACGCGGCCGGCGGAATCACGGACCAGAATGGTGGGCTGGTGTTTCTCATCCCCCGGCGGAAGCGTCACGACCAGTTGCGCCAACCCCGTGACTTCGTCCACTTGCTCTTCGATGGTCAGCCCCGGCTGGAGGTCCTTGAACTGAATGGTGCCGCTGGTTTCCGTCAGGATCGAGAAGGTGAACGGATCCCATTCGGCAAGAATCTTCCCCTGGGCCACCGTTTCCCCCTCGGCGACCAGGAGCTTCGCGCCGTAGACGACGTGGTAGCGCTCTTTCTCGCGCCCCTTCTCGTCCACGAGGGCGATCAACCCGGAGCGGTTCATGGAGATTAAGGCTTTGCCGCGGCCTTCGACGTACTTCAGGTCAATAAACTTGACGATGCCGCTGTTGCGCGCTTCGAGCTTGGATTGCTCGGAAATGCGCGTGGCCGTGCCGCCGATGTGGAACGTGCGCATGGTGAGCTGCGTGCCCGGCTCGCCGATGGACTGCGCGGCGATGACGCCCACGGCTTCGCCGAGCTCCACCATGCGCCCGGTGGCCAGATTGCGCCCGTAGCACCGCGCGCAGGCCCCGCGCCGCGACTCGCAAGTCAGCACGGAGCGAATGTGCACGCGCTCGATGCCGGCTCCCTGAATGGCGTTGGCCAGCTCCTCGGTGATTTCCTGATTGACGTCCACGATCACGTTGCCTTCGAAGTCCTTGATCTTGTCGAGCGAAACGCGGCCCACAACGCGGTCGCGCAGCGGCTCGACTTCGACGCCGGCTTCGACGATCGGTTCGACGAAGATGCCGTCAGCGGTGCCGCAGTCAATCTCGCTGATGATGACGTCTTGCGCCACATCCACCAGGCGGCGCGTCAGGTAGCCGGAATCGGCCGTCTTGAGCGCCGTGTCGGCCAGGCCCTTGCGCGCGCCGTGCGTGGAAATGAAGTACTCCAGCACGGTGAGGCCTTCGCGGAAGTTCGAGGTGATGGGCGACTCGATGACTTCGCCGGACGGCTTGGCCATCAGGCCGCGCATCCCCGAGAGCTGGCGGATCTGCTGCTTCGAGCCGCGGGCCCCGGAGTCGGCCATGACGTAAATGGGGTTTATGATCCCTTCTTTGTCCTGGGTCTCCATGGCCTTGAACATTTCGTCGGCTACTTTCTCGGTGACGTCGCTCCAGATGGCGATGACTTTGTTGTAGCGCTCGCCATTGGTGATGGCGCCGTCCAAGTATTGCTGCTGGACCTTGAAGACTTCCTTGTCGGCGTTTTCCACCAGTTTGGATTTATCGCCGGGGATGACCATGTCGTCAATTCCGATGGAGAACCCGGCGCGCGTCGCGTAGGTGAAGCCCAGGACCTTGAGCCCGTCGAGCAGCGGAACGGTGCGGTCCTGCCCGAATCGCAGGTAGCAGTAGTGCACCAGCTGTTGCACGCCCTTCTTCTTCAGCAAGCCGTTGATAAAAGGCATGTCCGAGGGCAGGTGATCGTTCAGGATGACGCGGCCCACAGTGGTCTGAATGAACTGCCGCTTGAGCATGATCGGCTCGGTGTGCGGCACGTCTTGATCGTCATACGCGGTGGTCAGGTCAATCAATTCGCCGGAGTAACGCAGGCGAATGGGCGTGAGCAATTCCACTTCGCCGGCTTCGAGAGCCAGCAGCACTTCCTCCACCGCGCCGAAGGAGCGGCCTTCGCCCTTGGCGCCGGGCTTCGATTTGGTCAGGTAGTAGATGCCCAGCACCATGTCCTGCGAGGGCACGGCCAGGGGCAAGCCGTTCGCGGGAGAAAGAATGTTGTGGGAGCTGAGCATGAGCACAGTCGCTTCCACCTGCGCTTCGGGCGAGAGCGGGATGTGCACGGCCATCTGGTCGCCGTCGAAGTCGGCGTTGAACGCCGTGCAGACCAGCGGATGGATGCGGATGGCTTTGCCTTCCACCAGCACCGGCTCAAACGCCTGAATGCCCAGGCGGTGCAGCGTCGGGGCGCGGTTGAGCAACACCGGATGCTCGCGGATGACGTCTTCGAGAATGTCCCAGACGATGGGCTCCTGCTGCTCCACCATTTCCTTGGCCTGCTTGATGGTGGTGCATTGTCCGGCGGCCTCGAGCTTGTGATAAATGAACGGCTTGAACAGCTCCAGCGCCATCTTCTTGGGTAAGCCGCACTGGTGGAGCTTCAATTCCGGCCCGACCACAATGACCGAACGCCCCGAGTAGTCCACGCGCTTGCCCAGCAGGTTCTGGCGGAAACGGCCTTGCTTGCCCTTGAGCGTGTCCGAAAGCGACTTGAGCGGACGGTTGTTGGTGCCCCGCAGAACGCGGCCGCGGCGGCCGTTATCAAACAGCGCGTCCACGGCTTCCTGGAGCATGCGCTTCTCGTTGCGCACGATGACGTCCGGCGCGTGCAGCTCCATCAGCTTCTTCAGGCGGTTGTTGCGGTTGATCACCCGGCGGTACAGATCGTTCAAGTCGGACGTGGCAAAGCGCCCGCCGTCCAGCGGCACCAGCGGACGCAACTCCGGCGGCAGCACCGGAATCACGTCGAGAATCATCCACTCCGGCTTATTGCCGCTCTTGCGGAAAGACTCCACCACGCGCAGGCGCTTGGCATACTTGATGCGCTTCTGCAGCGAGGGGTCGACCTTCATCTTCTCGCGCAGTTCTTCGGAGAGCTTCTCGATGTCCACGCGCTTGAGCAGTTCCTTGATGGCTTCGGCGCCCATCACCGCGCGGAACTGTCCGGCGAATTCCTTCTGCACCTCCCGGTATTTCTCTTCCGGAAGCATTTCGCGCTCTTTGATGCCCGGGACTTCGCCGGCATCCACCACGACGTAGCCTTCGAAGTACAGGATGCGCTCGAGATCGCGCATGGAGATATCCAGCAGGTAGCCGATGCGGCTGGGCAGGCCCTTGAAGAACCACACGTGCGAGCAGGGCGAAGCCAGCTCGATATGCCCCAGGCGTTCCCGGCGGACTTTGCTGAGGGTGACCTCCACGCCGCACTTGTCGCAAATCACGCCGCGGTGCTTCATCCGCTTGTACTTCCCGCACAAACACTCCCAGTCGGTGACCGGCCCGAAAATCTTGGCGCAGAACAGGCCGTCGCGCTCCGGCTTGAAGGTGCGGTAGTTGATGGTCTCCGGCTTGGTGACTTCGCCGTGGGACCACGAACGGATTTTTTCCGGACTCGCCAGGCTGATGCGGATGGAATCGAAATCCGCGATCAGGCTGGCGCGATCATAAGGGCTGCTGCGATACAAGGTGTATTCCTCCCCTCCCGCGGCCCGCTCTCTGCGGAGCCCCGGGTTTGTTCCGGCCTGGCCGGAACGGTTGCAAGGCCCGGATGAACTACGGTTGCGTTCGCTTCAAAAAAATCTGTCTAACGCCTACTCGGACGCCTTCTCCGCCGCAGGCTTCTGGCGCTTCATCAGCTCCACGTCCAGACACAGCGACTGCAGCTCGCGCACGAGCACGTTGAACGATTCGGGCACGCCGGGCTCAATGCCCGGTTCGCCCTTCACGATGGCCTCGTAAATCTTCGCGCGGCCGTACACGTCGTCCGACTTGGCCGTCAGCAACTCCTGCAGGATGTGCGCCGCGCCGTACGCTTCCAGCGCCCAGACTTCCATTTCCCCGAACCGCTGCCCGCCGAATTGCGCCTTGCCGCCGAGCGGCTGCTGGGTGATGAGCGAGTACGGCCCAATCGAGCGCGCGTGGATCTTGTCGTCTACCAGGTGCGACAGCTTGAGCATGTAGATGTAGCCGACGGTCACCTGCTGGGCAAACTCTTCGCCGGTCATCCCGTCGTACAGCGGAATCTTCCCGGCCTGCGGCAGACCGGCCACTTCCAGAAGGTGCCGGATTTCGGCTTCGCGCGCGCCGTCGAACACCGGCGTCGAAAACGGAATCCCGCCGCGGAAGCTTTCGGCCAGTTCCAGCATTTCGTCGTCGCTGAGATTGGCCACGGTGCGCCACACCGACGTTTCCGAGAAAACTTCCTTGAACCACCGGCGCATTCCTTCGGCGCGGGTCTTGCTGTCAAACAGCCGCGCCAGGCTGCGGCCGAGCTCGTGCGAAGCCCAGCCCAGGTGCGTCTCCAGGATCTGCCCGACGTTCATGCGCGACGGCACGCCCAGCGGATTGAGCACGATTTCCACGGGGGTGCCATCGGGCAGATACGGCATGTCTTCTTCGGGGACGATGCGCGCGATCACGCCTTTGTTTCCGTGGCGGCCGGCCATTTTGTCGCCCACCGACAGCTTGCGTTTCATCGCGATGTAGCACTTCACCAGCTTGATGACGCCCGGCGGCAGCTCGTCGCCCTTCTTGAGCTTGTCCTTGCGGTCCTCGGTGATCTTGCGGAGGACGTCGATCTGCCGCGAGGTCATCTCTTCGATTTCGTCGATTTTCTCGATGAGCAGCGGGTCCTTGTCGGCCAGCTTCAGGCGCTTCAGGTTGCGCGTGGAGATCTTTTCGATGATCTCGCGCGTCAGCTCGGTGCCCTTGGTGAGCAGGCGCTTGTTGGTTTTTTCGTCGTGCAGGTCGGCCAGGAGCTTCTGTCCGCCCAGCAGGCCGTCCAGCCGCTTCAGACGCTCGTCGGTGAGGATGCGGATTTCGTCGGACAGGTTCTTTTCGAGCTTGAACACCTGTCCGGCTTCGATGTCCTTGTGCCGCTCGTCCTTCTCCGCGCCCTTGCGGCAGAAGATTTTCACGTCCACGATGGTGCCCTCGATGCCCGGCGGGCAATAGAGCGAAGCGTCGCGGACGTCCCCGGCCTTTTCGCCGAAGATGGCGCGCAGCAGTTTCTCTTCCGGAGTGAGCGTCGTCTCGCCCTTGGGCGTGACCTTGCCGACCAGGATGTCGCCGGGACGCACCACGGCGCCGATGCGGATCACGCCGCTCTCGTCCAGGTTGCGCAGAAACGTTTCGCTGATATTGGGGATGTCGCGGGTGATTTCTTCCGGGCCGAGCTTGGTGTCGCGCGCCTCGATCTCGTATTCCTCGATGTGGATCGAGGTGTAGTAATCGTCCTTGACGAGCTTCTCGCTCACCAGGATGGCGTCTTCGAAGTTGTACCCGCGCCACGGCAGGAAGGCCACCAGAACATTCCGCCCCAGCGCCAACTCGCCGTGCTCGGTGCACGGCCCGTCCGCCAGCACCTGTCCCTGCTTCACGCGGTCGCCCACGCGCACCAGCGGCTTCTGGTTGATGCAGGTGTTCTGGTTCGAGCGCTTGAACTTGATGAGCGTATAGATGTCGGCGCCGACTTCGCGCGACAGCACGCCGGAGTGGTCCGATTCCACGCGCACGATGATGCGCTCCGAGTCCACCTGGTCCACGATGCCTTCGCGCTTGCAGATGACCACCGCGCCGGAGTCGCGCGCGGTGACGCGTTCCATGCCCGTGCCCACCAGCGGCGCTTCTCCGCGGATCAGCGGCACGGCCTGGCGCTGCATGTTCGAACCCATCAGGGCGCGGTTGGCGTCGTCGTTTTCCAGGAACGGAATCAGGCTCGCGGCGACCGACACGAGCTGCTTGGGGGAGACGTCAATGTAGTCCACTTCCTCGCGCTGCTTCAGCACGAAGTTGCCCGCCTGGCGGCAGTCCACCAGTTCCGTGACGATTTTTCCGCGCTCGTCGAGCGACGCGTTGGCCTGCGCGACCACGTAGCGGTCTTCTTCCCACGCCGACAGGTAAAAGCAGTAGGGCTCGTAGACGACTTTGCGGCGCTTCAGCTCTTCGTTGAGCGATTCCACTTTGTCGCGCTCCACGATTTCGCTGACCTTGAATTCGCTGTCGCCGGCATTGACGATCTGCACGTAGTCAATCACGCGCCCGCTCTTCACCTTGCGGTACGGCGATTCGATGAACCCGAATTCGTTGATCCGCGCGTAGCAGGAGAGCGAGCTGATCAGCCCGATGTTCGGGCCTTCCGGCGTTTCGATGGGGCAAATGCGCCCGTAGTGCGTGGGGTGAACGTCGCGGACCTCGAACCCGGCGCGCTCGCGCGACAGCCCGCCCGGCCCCAGCGCCGACAGCCGGCGCTTGTGCGTGATTTCGCTGAGCGGGTTGGTCTGGTCCATGAACTGCGAGAGCTGCGAGCTCCCGAAGAACTCGCGGATCGCCGCCATGACCGGCTTGGCGTTTACCAGGTCGTGCGGCATGGCCGTGGACATTTCCTGGTACACCGACATCTTTTCCTTGATGGCGCGCTCCATGCGCACCAGGCCGATGCGGAACTGGTTCTCCAGCAGCTCGCCGACCGCGCGCACGCGCCGGTTGCCGAGGTGGTCGATGTCGTCCACGGTGCCGATGTTCTTGCGCAGCTTGAGCAGATACTTGATCGAAGCGACAAAGTCGCTGGCGTCCAGCGTGCGCATCTCCAGCGGCGTCTCCAGACCCAGCTTGATGTTGAATTTCAGCCGGCCGACCTTGCTGAAATCGTATTTGCGCGGGTCGAAAAACATCCCGTTAAAGAGCGCCGTGGCCGTTTCCAGCGTCGGCGGATCGCCCGGGCGGAGCTTGCGGTAGATTTCGATCAGCGCCTCGCGCGAAGAGCGGATGGCGTCTTTCTCGAGCGTGCGGCTCAGGATGACGCCCACGTCATCGCGCTCCGGGAAGAACACGTCCACTTCGGCGATTCCCGCCTCGGCCAGCGTCTGAAACAGTTCCGCGGTGAGCGGCTTGTTGGCCTCCAGGATGACTTCGCCGGTCTGCCGGTTCACGATGTCGGCGACGCTGAAGGCGCCTTCGAGGTCCCCCAGCGAAACGCGCGCCTGGGTCACCTTGGCTTTCACCAGCTCCTTGTACAACGCCTCGCTGATGCGCTTGTGCGCGCCGGCGATCACTTCGCCGGTCCGCGGATGCTTGATCTCGTGCGAGAGTTTGCGGTCCACCAGGCCTTCGGAGACGTTCCAGTACAGCTCGTTGCCGCGCAGCGAAAGGCGCTCCACTTGATAGAAGGTGCGCAGAATTTCTTCGTTGGTCTTCATCCCCAGCGCGCGCAGGAAGATCGAGCCGAGGAATTTCCGCTTGCGGTCAATGCGCACGTAGAGAATGTTCTTGGTGTCGTACTCGAATTCCACCCAGGACCCGCGGTAGGGGATGATCTTGCCCAGGAAATACGTCCGGTTGTTGGCGGATTCGTAGAACACGCCGGGCGAACGGTGCAACTGGCTGACGATAACGCGCTCGGTGCCGTTGATGATGAACGTGCCGTTGTCGGTCATCAGCGGGATGTCGCCGTAGAACACCTCTTGTTCCTTGATGTCGCGGATGTTTTTCGCCCCGGTGTCGGGGTCCTTGTCATAAATCGTCAGGCGGATGGTCACCTTGAGCGGCGCGGCGTAGGTCATGCCGCGTTCCTGGCACTCGTTCACGTCGTACTTGAGCTGCATGGCCACCGGATCGCCGCACTTGTTGCAGAACGTCGGCGTGTTCTTGTTGAACGTGCCGCACTTGCCGCAGATGACGTCGCCGGTCTGATACGGGTCGGTGACCACCGAAGCCCCGCAATTCCGGCAAGTCGCGCGCAGGTGGTGCAGCCCCTTCAGGTTGCCGCACTTGCATTCCCAGTTCCCGATGGCGTAATCCACGAAATCCAGTTGCGAGAGCCCCCGGAAATCTTGAATCGGAAACACCGAGGTGAAGACGGACTGCAATCCGCCGTCTTCTCGCTCCGAGGGCAGCAAGTCCATTTGCAGGAAGCGGTGATAGGACTTCTTCTGCACTTCGATCAGGTTGGGAATCTGAATCGAGCTCTGGATTTTCGAAAAATCCAGCCGCTGGCGTTCCCGGACGTGCTGATTACCATTCTGCATTCTGATTTACCTCATCCCCTTCAGGTTGGGCCCGGACGAAAAGGGGCCGTGCGGTACGCGGCGAGTGGCCCGAATAGAGCTCGCCGCATGCACACACGCCCGCCGGCGGTCCTTGACGGACGCGTTGCTGGGTTGTGTTTCCCGGCCTGCAGCTTGCGTAAGCGAATCCCTTCGGCGCGGGTGCCTCCCCGTTAAACGGGGGCCGCGCCAAATCTCACAAAGCGTGTCGCGAAACTACTTGATCTCGACTTTGGCGCCGGCTTCTTCGAACTTCTTCTTGATCGTGGCGGCCTCGTCTTTGTTGACGCCTTCCTTGACGGTCTTGGGGGCGCCGTCCACCAGGTCCTTGGCTTCTTTCAAGCCCAGGCTGGTGACCTCGCGAACCGCCTTGATGACGTTGATCTTGTTCGCCCCGACCTCGGTGAGCACGACGGTAAACTCCGTCTTGTCCTCCGGCGGAGGCGGCGGAGTTACTCCGCCCCCTGTCGCTCCTCCGGCAACCACTGCGGCTGCCGCGGAGACGCCGAAGGTCTCTTCCATCTTCTTCACCAGGTCGGCGGCCTCGAGAAGCGTCAGACCCTTGATCCCTTCCAGGATCGCTTCTACCTTGTTTGCCATTGCTGTTTCCTTTCCTCCACAAAGTGCAAATTTAAATTCTTACGGTGTTGCTTCGGGACCCGTCGCGATTGCCTCGGGGCTTTCGCCGCCGGAGCTGAACTTGTTGGCCTTGACCGCTTCGTTGACCGTCACCGCGAGATTGCGCGGCAATGCCGCGAGCGCCGAGGCGATGCGCTGCGCCGGCGCCTGCAGCAAGAACATGATCTTGCCGATGAGCTCTTCCTTCGAAGGGAGCTGCGAGAGTTGCTGGATCTGCTCGATCGATAGGACGCGCCCCTCGACAATCCCCGCGCGGAACTTGAATGCCGGAACGTCCTTGGCGATTTTGGTCAGCGCCTTGGCCAGCGCCACGGGGTCGCTCCAGGTGTAAGCGATCGAATTCGTTCCGGAGAGCCCCTTCAGCAGCGGCTCGGCCGCAGTGCCGGCGCCCGCGCGCTCCGCCAGGGTATTCTTCACCACGCGGTAACGCCCGCCCGCCGACTGCACGGCGCGGCGCAGCTTGGTGTCTTGCTCGACGGTGATTCCCTGAAAGGTCGTAAGGATCACCGTCGAGACTTTGGCCAGATCGCTCTTGAGCTGATCCAGATCCTTTTGTTTTTCGCTCCGCTGTTTCATGGTCTTCCCGCTCCGTTACGCCGCGGCGGCCACAGCCGCTTCCACGGCGGCCGCATCAATCTGGATCCCCGGACCCATCGTCGAACTCAGCGTGATTCTCTTGATGAACTTGCCCTTCGCCGCGGCGGGCTTGGCCTTGAGAATCGCGGAAAGCAGCGCCTGGGCGTTGGCCGCCAGGTTGTCCGCGTCAAAACTGATCTTGCCGATGGGCGAATGCACGATGCCGGCTTTATCCACGCGGAACTCCACCTTGCCAGCCTTGATCTCTTTCACCGCGCGGGCCACGTCAAAGGTAACCGTGCCCGTTTTCGGGTTGGGCATCAATCCGCGCGGGCCGAGCACTTTGCCGAGCCGCCCGGCCGATTTCATCATGTCCGGCGTGGCGATCACCGCTTCGTAATCGGTCCAGCCTTCCACAATCTTCTGCACCATATCTTCGCCGCCCACAAAATCCGCGCCGGCCTCTTGCGCCTCGCGCACTTTTTCTCCGCCGGCGATTACCAGCACACGCTTCGATTTGCCGAGTCCGTGCGGGAGCACCACCGTTCCGCGCACCACTTGGTCGGAATGTTTCGGGTCAACACCCAGATTCACGGCCAGTTCGACGGTCTCGTCGAACTTCGAGAATTTCGCTTTCTTCAGCACTTCCGCAGCCTCTTTCAGGGCATAGGGGCGCGCTTCCACCAGCTTGCGGGCTTTCTCTACATTCTTTCCGGCTTTCTTCCCCGGCATAGCCAGCTTCTCCTTTACCCTGAGGCCGCCCCGGCCGGCCGAAGGGTTTACCCTTCGACTTCGAGGCCCATGTTCCGCGCTGTGCCCATCACGGTGCGGACGGCCGATTCCAGATTGGTGGTATTCAAGTCCACCAGTTTTACCTTGGCGATTTCTTCGACCTGCTTCTTGGTCACTTTGCCGACCTTGGTGCGGTTCGGCTCGGCCGAGCCTTTCACGATTCCGGCGGCGCGCTTCAGCAGCTCCGAAGCCGGTGGCGTCTTGGTGATAAACGTAAAGGTGCGGTCGCTGTAGATGGTCACCAGCGCCGGAATAATCATTCCGTCCGGCTCTTTATTGGTCTTGGCGTTGAACTGCTTGCAGAAATCCATAATGTTCACGCCGTGCGGGCCCAGCGCCGTGCCCACCGGCGGAGCCGGCGTGGCCTTGCCCGCCGTCAACTGCAGCTTCACCATTGCT